>ENA-UOIW01000104-UOIW01000104.1-human-gut-metagenome-genome-assembly--contig:-P58-NODE-104-length-79391-cov-10.254172_pt1 | contig 79391 bp, 67 predicted proteins | sample MGYA00242334_ERZ723881 | MGnify/ENA metagenome assembly ERZ723881 | reverse complement strand
AATTTTATTTTTAAACCACTTCGCCGTACTCTTTTACCCAGATAAAGGAGAAGGATATGACAGAACTCACCTTGCAGACTCATCGTCGTACAGCGTGGCATTTTATTCCGGGGCTCGCCCTGAGTGCAGTTATCACTGGGGTCGCCTTATGGGGTGGATCCATTCCCGCCGTTGCAGGTGCCGGGTTCAGCGCCCTCACCTTAGCAATCTTACTGGGGATGGTTCTCGGCAACACCGTCTATCCGCACATCTGGAAAAGCTGTGACGGCGGTGTACTGTTTGCTAAACAACATTTATTACGTCTGGGGATCATCCTCTACGGCTTCCGCCTCACCTTCGCGCAAATTGCTGACGTCGGCGTCAGCGGTATCGTGATTGATGTGTTAACGCTAAGCAGTACCTTTATGATTGCCTGTTTCCTGGGGCAAAAAGTGTTTGGTCTGGACCGCCACACCAGTTGGCTGATTGGCGCGGGGAGCAGCATTTGTGGTGCCGCCGCCGTGTTGGCAACCGAGCCGGTAGTGAAAGCGGAAGCCAGTAAGGTGACGGTCGCTGTCGCCACCGTAGTGATCTTCGGTACCATCGCTATCTTCCTGTATCCGGCAATGTATCCGCTGCTGGCACACTGGTTTAGCCCGGAAACCTACGGCATTTACATTGGTTCCACCATGCATGAAGTGGCACAGGTAGTGGCTGCCGGACACGCCATTAACCCGGATGCGGAAAATGCCGCAGTTATTGCCAAAATGCTGCGCGTCATGATGCTGGCACCGTTCCTTATCCTGTTGGCCGCCCGCGTTAAACAGCTGTCTCCGGCCTCCGGTGGTGAGAAGAGCAAAATCACCATTCCGTGGTTTGCCATCCTGTTCATTGTGGTCGCGATTTTTAACTCGTTCCACTTTCTGCCGCAGTCGGTAGTGAACATGCTGGTAACACTGGATACCATTTTGCTGGCAATGGCGATGGCCGCACTGGGGCTGACCACTCACGTTAGCGCCCTGAAAAAAGCCGGTGCTAAACCGTTACTGATGGCCCTGCTGCTGTTTGTCTGGCTGATTGTAGGCGGTGGCGCGATTAACCTCGCTATCCACGCGCTGATGGCATAAACGAGCACGACTCACCTCCATTAACCCGCTATACTTCCTCCTTTTGCATTTGAGTATGGCGGGTTTAATTTATGAAATACATCGGAGCGCACGTAAGCGCCGCTGGCGGTCTGGCTAACGCCGCTATTCGAGCCGCAGAAATCGAAGCGACCGCATTCGCCCTGTTCACCAAGAATCAGCGTCAGTGGCGTGCTGCGCCGCTGACCTCCGAAATCATTGATGATTTCAAATCTGCCTGCGAGAAGTATCACTATACTTCCTCGCAAATCCTGCCTCACGACAGCTACCTGATTAACCTCGGCCACCCGGTCAGCGATGCGCTGGAAAAATCGCGTGACGCGTTTCTTGATGAAATGCAACGCTGCGAACAGCTTGGCTTATCCCTGCTTAACTTTCACCCGGGCAGCCATTTGATGCAGATTCCGGAAGATGAATGTCTGGCGCGCATTGCGGAATCGATCAATATCGCCCTCGCCCAGACCCAGGGCGTTACGGCGGTCATTGAAAATACCGCCGGACAGGGCAGCAACCTTGGCTTTAAGTTTGAGCACCTGGCCGCCATTATCGACGGCGTAGAAGATAAATCCCGTGTCGGCGTCTGTATTGATACCTGCCACGCCTTCGCGGCCGGTTACGATTTGCGTTCCGTTGAGGAATGCGAAAAGACCTTTGCGGAATTTGAACGAATTGTCGGCTTCAAGTATCTGCGCGGTATGCACCTGAACGACGCCAAGAGCACGTTTGGCAGCCGCGTTGACCGTCACCACAGCTTAGGTGAAGGCAATATTGGCCACGATGCCTTCCGTTGGATCATGCAGGACAATCGTTTTGACGGCATTCCGCTGGTGTTGGAAACCATTAATCCGGACATTTGGGCAGAAGAGATTGCCTGGCTGAAAGCCCAGCAAACTGAAAAAGCGGTGGCCTAATCATGAACGACAGGGAAAAGCAGATCCTTAAGATCCTGCGCCGCAATCCGTTGATTCAGCAGAATGAAATCGCCGATATTTTGCAGATCAGCCGTTCACGCGTCGCTGCGCATATTATGGATTTAATGCGTAAAGGCATGATCAAAGGTAAAGGTTATATCCTTACCGAACAGGATTATTGCGTGGTTGTCGGTGCTATCAACATGGATATCCGGGGTGTTGCAGACATCCATTATCCGCAGGCAGCCTCTAACCCTGGCAGCATTCATTGCTCAGCAGGCGGTGTAGGACGTAACATCGCCCACAACCTGGCGCTGTTGGGCCGCGACGTACATTTAATTTCCGCTGTTGGCAGTGACTTCTATGGCGAAACATTGCTGGAACAAACGCGTCAGGCTGGGGTTAACGTTTCCAGCTGCATTCGTCTGCATGGACACAACACCTCAACCTACCTGTCGATCGCTAATCAACAGGAAGAGACCGTACTGGCCATTAACGATACCCATATCCTGCAACAATTGACGCCGCAGTTGCTTAACGGTTCGCGAGATTTGATTCGCCATTCCGGTGTCGTACTGGCCGATTGCAATCTGACCGCCGAAGCCATTGAGTGGGTCTTTACTATTGCCGATGATATTCCGGTATTCATTGACACCGTTTCAGAGTTCAAAGCGGAAAAAATGAAAACCTGGTTTACACGTATTCATACGCTAAAACCCACGCAGAAAGAGCTTGCGATTTTATGGGGCCAACCTATTCATACTGATGCGGATCGCGTACTGGCCGTCAATAGCCTGCATCAGCAAGGGGTAAAACGCATTTTTGTCTGCCTGGAAGATGAATCCGTTTTTTGCAGCGAAAAGGACGGCGAACAGTTTTTATTGACGCCGCCTGAGCATACGGTGGTAGACAGTTTTGGTGCCGATGACGCTTTTATGGCGGGATTACTGTACAGCTTTCTGGAAGGCAGTGAGTTTCGTGAAAGCGCGCGCTTTGCCATGGCCTGCGCAGCATTATCGCGGGCCAGCGTCAGTATCAACAACCCAACGCTCTCTGCGGATAACGCTCTGTATTTGCTGCAAACAGCTTGAATGTCTGCCGGATAGCGCGCCGCTTATCCGGCCTACAAACTTTATTTTATGCCAGTCCGATAAAGAAACCGGCTATTGTGGCGCTCATCAGGTTTGACAGCGTTGCTGCTGCCAGCGCACGCATTCCAAGTTGCGCGATTTCCGGCGCACGCTGTGGCGCAATCGCCGAAAATGCCCCGACCACGACGCCAATCGAACCGAAGTTCGCGAAACCACACAACGCAAACGAGATAATCGCGATGGTCTTCACGTCCAGCGTTCCGCCCGTTTGCAGATACGGCGAGAAGTTGAGATAAGCGACAAATTCGTTGATCGCCAGCTTCTGTCCAATCAGACTACCTGCCAGCGTCGCATCGCTCCAGTCCACGCCCATAATCCACGCCAGCGGGGCTAACACATAGCCAAAGATCCCTTCCAGAGTGGCGTGTCCAAAACCAAACCAACCGCCAATTCCGCCGATAATGCCGTTAATCAGCGCGATAATGGCGACAAATGCCATTACCACCGTCGCAACGCCTGCGGCAATCTTCAGCCCGGTCATAGCCCCACTGGCCGCCGCTTCGATGATGCTTTTCGGTGGTGTTTCAGTAAATGACAGGTTTTCAAAGGTGACGCGAGATTCTTCCGTTGCCGGACTCAGCATACGGGCGAACAAAATGCCGCCAGGGATTGCCATCAATGATGCCGCCAGCAAATAGTCAATCGGGACGCCCATTCCGGCGTAACCAATCATCATTGAGCCAGCAATCGAGGCCATCCCGCTACAAATAGCGGTAAACAGTTCATTACGATTAAGGCGGTCAATAAACGGTTTCACGATTGCCGGGATCTCGTTTTGCCCGAGGAAAATCGTGGTTACTGCGACAAATGACTCGATCTTACTGATGTTCAACGCCTTCTGGAAAATACCGCCGAGGATGCGGATCAATAGCCCCATCACGCCAATGTAATAGAGCAGACTGATGAGTGCGGTCACAAAAATGATGGCCGGGAGCACCCGGAAGGCGAAGATAAACCCTGCCCCGTCAAACAGCACATCCATTTTTGGCCCAACCAGGGAGCCGAAGATAAATGCGCTACCCGCGTCACTATATGACATCACCTTGTGGACGCCGAGCGCGGCCTGTTCAACCAGCCATTTTCCCGGCGGGAAATAGAGCATAATACCGCCGATGGCAATTTGCAGTACCAGCGCAGCCCCAACGGTGCGCAGACTAATACATTTTTTATTTACTGACAGCAGAAACGCGATGGCCAGTAATACCACCATACCCACAACACTTCTCATTATATCCATAATGAAATTCCCTTCATGCCAGGAAACCCGGCGTTATCGCCAGGTTTTGGTAGGTTTGATATTCGCGGGCGACCGCATTCTGCCCGGGAAATTCTGTCAGGCGAGGCGTTGATACTCCTTCGCAATTTCACAGGCCAGCACTGCGTTGTTGAACACCAGTTGAATATTTGATTTCAGGCTGTCGCCACCGGTCAGCTCCGCAACTCGCGCCAGCAGGAACGGCGTACTTTCTTTACCCACGACGCCCTGCTCTTCCGCTTCTTTTACCGCCCGATCTATTGCCGCATTAATTTTCTCTTCTGCCATGGCAAACTGCTCCGGGATTGGATTAGCGACAACCAGGCCTCCATTAAGACCCGTTTGCCATTTCACCGCCATCGCGCGGGCAATCTCTTTAGCGCTGTCCAGACGGATACTGACTTCAAACGGACTGGTACGACAGAAAAATGCCGGTAACGCTTGGGTTCGATATCCAATTAACGGCACGCCAAAGGTTTCTAAATATTCAGTCGTTAAGCCAAGATCCAGAATAGATTTAGCACCAGCACAAATTACCGTGACATTGGTATGTGCCAGTTCCTGCAGATCCGCGGAAATATCAAACGTATGTTCAGCACCACGATGAACGCCACCAATTCCCCCGGTCGCAAATACTTTAATTCCAGCCAGCGCGGCAATAATCATCGTAGAGGCAACGGTGGTGGCACCATTTTTCCCTGCCGCGACCACAAATGGCAAATCACGACGACTTACTTTCGTAACGCTATGTCCTTCTCGTCCAAGCAATTCAATTTCATCTTTACTTAAACCTACTTTCATTATTCCGCCGATAATGGCAATGGTCGCAGGAACAGCGCCGTGCTTACGAATAGTTTCTTCTACTTCAATCGCTGTCTGAGCATTCTGCGGAAATGGCATTCCATGAGAAATAATGGTTGACTCAAGCGCAACAATCGGTTTTTTACTGTTTAATGCTTCCTGGACTTCTGGTGATATTTGTAATAATTCAGAGGAAAGAGTTAATTCAGACATTCTGTGTTCTCCACTATTGAGCTAACATTCGCAACAGACAAATCAGGGTTATTGGTATATTCACAGGCTAATGCCATTGATGAACACCCCTGCGCAAATCGAACCGAATCAATAAAGGGCATGCCGTCTACCCAGCAGGCGGCCAGTCCAGCCATCATCGCATCACCAGCCCCTGTGACATTAATGACGCGAGTTTTAATGGGGGGCGACCAACCACAACTCCCCGCAATATCACTGTAATAAACGCCGTCGCCGCCCATGCTGAGCACCAGCCGGTTTAAGCCGCGATCATGAAACCACGCGGCGACTTTGCTAACGTCATCACGCCCAGAAAGCGCAATACCGCTGAGCGTTTCGGCTTCAAGGCGGTTTGGTTTGAGGGTGTGAATTTTTGCAAGGCGGCCGCGAATTTTTACGCACTTCCAGGCCGACACCGGGTCAACAAACACCGGAACATCTCCGGCGTTTTCCAGTACCCATGCCAGAGCGTCTTCGCTGATATTGCAATCGGCGATAATGACTTTTGCCTGCCTAATAAAATCAAAATGCTGTGATAAAAATTCTGCTGAAATATGCTCGGTGATACTCATATCATTAATAGCCACCAGCATTTCACCGGTATTATCAAGCAGCGATAAATAACTGGATGTATTCTCCCCGGAAACGATAAGACACTTGTCGACATGTACTCCTGATTGATTGGTTTGTGCCAATAATGATTGACCATAAAAATCGTCACCAACCGCTGTTAGCAACCAAGAATTTTTACCCAGCAGCGCGAGATTATGTGCGATATTGCGTCCAACGCCACCGGGAGTGAATTTTATCTTACCTGGATTCGAATCCGCATAATTTAGAGAAGCATGCGAATACCCAGCAACATCCATATTGGCCGAGCCAATCGTTACGATGTATTCCTTTTCACGCATAGCACGTCCCCTGGCAATTAATTTGCCACAAATGAGTTCGTTAAAAATAACCAACGCCACACATCAGGTTATTAGAGCACATGTTCACTATCAAACACGTGTTCATAGTAGGCGTGTTTTTGACAAAGTAAATCCATCCACAAGCTATAAAGTCGATAGATATGAACAGAATCACAATTTTTTATAGATACAGTTTGTCAGGGAGAGAGAAAATGAGAGGTAGTACACAAATTGATCAGGTTAAAAAGCATCTTTGGTCATAACCGAAGGTTTTTCAGACGCGCCAGGCGAACTGGCGCGTATCAACTAAGCGAAACCAGATCCTCTGGCATATGGTTGTACAAAATCCGCCAGAAGTGCTCAGCCGTTTTATTCAGGCGGGTATCCATTCTATAAATATAGGCCTGAATAGGCACCATCAACTCCGGCGTGTCCAGACAAACCAGGCGTTTATCCCGTAGTTCGCTCACGATCGTCCACGCTGGCAGCCAGGCAATACCATGCCCATCCAATGCCATATTCTTCAATAGCTCACTCATCGAAGACATAAACAGCGTACGCGCCGAAATACTACCCACCTCCGCCAGGTGACGGTTAACCAATCTTCCCATGTAGGATGTGCTGGTATAGTTCAGTATCGGCACCTGCGGCTGATAGATATCAAACAACGCCTTACCCTGTGAATCCGCAGCACAGACGGGATACAGCTCAGACTCAAACACCTTCAAGCCGCAGAAAGGTGACTGCATTAAGTCTTCATCGCGAAAGGAGATAATGAAATCACTTTTCCCCTCGCGCAGCGTATTCACTGCCTGGACTACGTCAATCGCTTCGACGTGGTATACAAACTCCTCGCCCCATGCTGACATTGAATGTACTAATCTGGGCAACATCGTCAGCGACAGAGAATGCGCTGCCGCTATTTTGATATTGGGAACGCCAAGCAGGTTGTGACCACTAAGCTCATCTAAGTTACATTCCAGCTGTTGCAGCAGGCTACGGGTCTGCGAATGGAATAACTTACCCTCCTCCGTCAACTGCAGTGGACTCGTCGTACGGTCAAACAGCAACACCCCAACGGCGGATTCGAGCGCCTTGATCCGCCGGCTAAATGCCGGTTGGGATAGGTTGCGCTCCTCCGCGGCCTGGGAAAAATGACGACACGCTTCCAGCGTCAAAAAGTCATATAACCATTTTGTCTCGATATTTTTCATGCCTGTCACGCGGATGTTTAAATATGTCAATTAGTCTTCAGCATCATGCCTGAATATGCCCGGAGATGATATTCAACATCAGCATCTGGTGATTCGTTTTTTGCATAACACCTTCGTTTTTGACATTAACCTGTTTCTTTACCCATCGACCACGACCGCTTATCGCCGCGGAATTTCAGACACCTGCCTGATTACTGGCCTGCTGAGGTGGCAAAAGAAACTGCACCCATGCAGTTTTTGCATTGAACCATACATTATTGCATTTCTCCTCACGACACACTGCTGTTAAACATAGACACCAGACACACACCAGCCCTGATATTAAATATCGGTAATAGAGGTATATATCGTGAAAGGTTTAATTGGCGTACTTGGTGGTATGGGACCTGCTGCAACCGTCGATCTTTTTAATAAATTCGTCACCTTTACCGCAGCGCAACGCGATCAGGAACATATCCCATTAATTATTTCATCCATCCCTGATATTCCAGATCGAACTGATGCGTTAATGCATCATGGTCATTCCCCACTTCCGGCAATGCGTGATTATATGCATAAACTGGAAGATGCTGGTGCGGAGTGTATTGTGATCCCCTGTAATACTGCCCACTTTTGGTTTAATGAATTAAAAGAGTGCTGTCATACAGAGTTACTCAGTATCGTTGAAACCACCATGGATGAAGTCAAAAACTGCGGAAAATCACGTATCGGTTTACTTGCTACCAACGCCACCCTTTACATGGGACTCTACCAAAAAGGCATAGAATCTCTTGGCTTAACCTGTGTCAGCCCTGATTCATCCGGTCAGGAAAAAGTCATGGATAGTATTTATTGCTTAAAAGCCGGCGATCTTAAGCGGGCACAAACGCTGATGAATGAACAGGCTGAAATGCTCTTTTCACGCGGTGCAGAAGTCATTGTACTGGGATGTACTGAAGTCCCCGTCATTCTTGCCAACGCAGTCAAAAACTCACCAGATAAATATATTGACTCAACCGGTTCATTAGTACGCGCCGGTATTAAATGGTACGAAAAGCGGGTTGGCAAACATCATCTTCTGGCGCAATAACAGCCGTCACCAGTTTAATAAAGCATTAAACAAACACTTATTTTAATAACAAATTATTCTCTGGCGGAGGCCATTATGGTTTGGTTAGAAATTATCGTCGTGTTGGGTGCAATATTTTTTGGTATCCGCCTCGGCGGAATAGGTATCGGTTTATGCGGCGGGCTGGGGCTGGCTATTTTAACGTTGGGATTTGATCTACAAATTGGTTCGCCCCCCGTTGACGTTATTCTCATTATTATGACAGTTGTCGTGGCAGCATCGGCGCTACAGGCCGCCGGAGGTATGGATTATCTGGTTCGCGTAGCCGGTAATTTCATGCGGCGTAATCCTAAATATATCAATATTATTGCACCGATTATCACCTGGTCGATGACCATTATGGCCGGAACAGGGTTCATTGTATTTTCTACCCTACCGGTGATTGCCGAAGTCGCCAAAGAGTCCGGTATCCGCCCTTCTCGTACGCTCGCCGGCTCCGTGGTCGCCTCTCAGGTGGCGATATCCGGTTCACCGATCAGTGCCGCAATGGCGGCGATGCTGACCATTATGGAAGGCAACGGAGTTACCTTTATCCAGGTTATGGCGGTATGTCTGCCAGCTTCGTTTGTTGCTGCGATGGCCGCCGCTTTTATCGCCTCACGTCAGGGATGCGAGCTACAAGATGATGAAGTCTATCTTGAACGCCTGCAAAAAGGGTTGGTGCGTAAATATGAAGGGCAAAACAGCACTGTACCGGGTGCCAAACTCTCAGTCGCCCTGTTCATGTTGGCAACGGTCGTCATCGTTATTCTTGCCGCCTGCCCGCAGCTACGCCCCGGATTTGATGCCGGCAACCCAATGAATACCCGGGATATCATCATTATTTGTATGTTATCTGCCGCTTGCCTGATGGTGGTGTTATGCAAAACATCAACCGATGCTATTGTCCTGACCTCCACATTTCGAGCAGGGATGAGTTCACTGGCCGTCATTCTCGGGATTGTTACATTGGGAACGACCTTCATTGATGCCCACTTAGCGGAGATTAAGGATATCGCAGGCGATATTCTACGGGCTTATCCGATGCTGTTGGCGCTGGTGCTGTTTGGTACCTGCGCACTTCTCTACTCGCAAGGCGCCACAACGCCGCTGATTATCCCTCTGGCCGTTGCACTTGGCGTACCTACATGGGCGATTCTGGCCTCCTATGTGGCGGTAACCGGGGTGTTTGTTCTACCAACATACCCGACTTCGCTGGCGGCAATGGAGTTCGACACCACAGGGACAACACGCGTGGGCAAGTATGTCTTAAACCATCCGTTTATGCTGCCAGGACTGGGTGGGATCATTGCTGGCGTGGCCTTTGGTTTTATCATCGCGCCAATGATTGCCTGAACCGTTTTACATATCTATCTTCAGGCAGCAGTTAATCGATAAAAAAAGGGGCAGAGAAATCTCTGCCCCTGATGTCAGCATTAAATCATGCCGCTTTTGCCACAACCTCATCTTCCGGGCGCTTCAGCACCGCGTAGGAGAGACCGGCTACCAGCGTACCGGCAATAATGGCCAGCAGGTAGCCCAGTACCGGCGTAATTGCGCCTGGAATTAACAGGACGAAAAGCCCGCCGTGTGGCGCCATCAGTTTCGCACCCACTGCCATCGAGATAGCACCGGTAATCGCACCACCAACGATACAGCAAGGCAGAACGCGCATCGGGTCACGTGCAGCGAATGGAATAGCCCCTTCGGTGATAAAACACAGGCCCAGTACCAGCGCTGCTTTGCCGCCTTCCTGCTGCGCTTTGTCGAACTTACGGCGCGCAACCAGCGTTGCCAAACCCAGAGCCAGCGGGGGAACCATACCTGCCGCCATGATGGCCGCCATCGGCGCATAAGTTTGCGTACTCAGCAGACCCACACCGAAAGCATACGCCGCCTTGTTAACCGGACCACCCATATCGGTACACATCATGCCGCCAAGAATCGCTCCAAGCAGCACCGCATTCGCCGTACCCATGGTTTGCAGCCAGTGGGTCAGACCTTCCAGAATGCCAGCCACCGGTTTGCCGATCAGGTAAATCATGGCCAGACCAACCACCAGGCTTGAGAACAGCGGAATGATCAGGATCGGTTTCAGCGCTTCCATACTCTGCGGGAGTTTCAACTTCGTGCTGATAAGCTTCGCCACATAACCGGCAAGGAAACCAGCAATAATCCCGCCAATAAAGCCGGAACCGGTGCTCACCGCCAGCATACCGCCGATAAGACCCGGCGTCAGACCAGGACGGTCAGCGATGGAAAACGCGATATAACCTGCCAAAACCGGCACCATCAGCGCAAAAGCTGAACCACCGCCAATCTGCATCAGCGCCGCCGCCAGCGTACCCTGCTCTTTAAACGCTTCGATACCAAAAGCGAACGAGAGTGCAATACACAGACCGCCAGCAACCACCATCGGCAGCATGTAAGAGACGCCCGTCAGCAGGTGACGATATGCCCCCGCGCTCTCTTTCTTACTTTCGGTTGCTGAAGTCTGCGCTTTACCGGTTGGCTGGTACGGTGTTGCTTCTTCCAGCGCTTTGTCCAGCTCCTGCTTGGTTTTCTTCAACGCAAGACCCGTAGAGGTGCGGTACATCGGTTTGCCGGCAAACTTCGCCAGATCAACTTCAATGTCAGCTGCCACAATCACCAGATCCGCCTGAGCCACTTCTTCCGGCGTAATGGCATTGCCTGCGCCAACAGAACCTCGAGTTTCAACCTTCACCCACCAGCCACGTTTTTTCGCTTCTGTTTCAATCGCTTCAGCAGCCATAAACGTATGAGCAACACCGGTCGGACACGCCGTCACTGCCACTACACGTTTTGGACCACTGCTGGCCACAGGTGCTGTTGCAACCGGGGCACTGTAAGGTTTTGCATGGCCCTTCGCTTCGCTGAGGAACAGTTCAGGGTGCGCAACCGCACGACCAATGTCGCCCAGCCAGACTTTTTTGCCGTTCAGCGAACTGTCGGCAGGAAGCGTATCGCCCAGAACAATTGCCAGTTCGGCATCATTCGGATTATCAATAATTTCCAGATGTGCTTTCTGTGCCGCCGCTCCAAGCAGGGTTTTCGCCATGTAAGCGCGAGCCTGGCCGAGATTAGCGTCAATAATCAGCAGCGTTTTCATTATGCCTCTCCTGCTGTCAGTTAAACGGTTTTAAGTCGACACGCGCCATCATTGCGGCCAACTGAGGACGATCGGTAATGCCTACATTACTTTGGCTTACTGCCAGGGCGGCAACAGCCGTCGCCAGACGCAGGGTATGTTCACTGGACTCACGCATCAGCAGGCCGTAAATCAGACCGCCAACCATTGAATCACCCGCGCCGACGGTGCTGACCACCTCAACTGACGGCGGTTTAGCAATCCACTCACCTGAAGCGTTAACCCACAGCGCACCTTCCGCGCCGAGTGAAATCACCACGTGAGCAATACCCTGCTCGCGCAGCGCATGCGCCGCATCAATCACATCTTTCATTTCCGGCAGTTTGCGGCCTGCCCAGATTTCCAGCTCACGACGGTTTGGTTTCACCAGCCACGGTGCCGCTTTCAGACCCGCCACCAACGCTTCACGACTACTATCAAAGATAATGCAAGGACACTGACTGCGCAGGCGCGTCATCCAGTCGGTGAAGGCTTCCGGGCTCACGCCGGTCGGCAAACTGCCGCTGACGCACACCATGTCGAACTGGCCCAGCCAGCTCAGCGAGTCATTCACAAAGCGTTCCCAGTCAGCCGGGGTGACTTCAAAGCCGGAGAAATTAAAGTCAGAAACTTCACCGTCTTTTTCGGTCAGTTTGACGTTGATACGGGTACGCCCTTGGACAACCTGAAAACGGTTGGCAATACCCAGTTCGCTGAACAACTGCTGAAAACCATCCTGGTTGTCTTTACCCAGGAAGCCGCCCACAGTAACATCGATACCTAAATCCTTCAAAACCTTAGCGACGTTAATTCCTTTCCCTGCCGCGTGCAGACCGGTGGTTTTAACCAGGTTCACTTCACCGCGTTCAATTTCCGGGCAAAAGCCCACCAGGTCGTAAGCCGGGTTAAGGGTGATAGTCGCAACACGTCTGCTCATTACGCGCCCTCCCCCAGACCTGCCGCGATGGCTTCTCCAATCGCCTTCAGCGCCTGTTCAGCATCTTCGCCCTGTGCGGTAAAGCGCAGGTGATGTCCTTTTTTCACACCTAATGCCACAACTTTCATCAGACTGCGTCCATTCGCCGGTTTGCCGGTTCCATCAAGATTTGTCACGGTAATTTCACTGTTAAATTGTTTAATCGTATTCACCAGCATGGTGCCCGGGCGGGCATGTAACCCATGCTCATTGCGCACAATAAATTCGGCGCTCAGTACATCATCAGTTAAGGCGTCATCGCTGGTCAGCAGCGCCAGCACCGTTGCCGCATCGGCTTTCAACAAACGGTCAGCTTTATTATTCAGCAGCAGATCGCCAAGGCGCTTCAGCACGGCAACCGGTTGATCGTCATTCATGGCGACGGTCACCAGCAGGGCTGCCGCTTCACCTTGTACATCGAACGTTGCTGCTGCACGGCTGACCGCAACAGCGCTACGCACGTTGCCTTCAGCACAGTCATTCAGCCAGATCCCCTGACCGAGATTCATCGGCTGCTCATTGATTGCTCTGGTCACAAAGGTGGCGTCAACCGCACCGACTTCTTTCAGTCGTGCCGCGTTGAGTGCCTGCAGCGTCACCAGCGAGTTGGCCACGATATCCAGCGACAGCGTTTCGTTATCAAGCTTCAGCTGTTCGCTTTGCTTTTCGCCCATCAGCAGCGCACGCAGTTCTTCCGCCGTGGTCGCAGATTTCAGCTGTTCAGCGACGGAGTCATCGCTCAGCACGTGTGTCAGCTGACGCAGTAAACCGAGGTGTTCATCAGAGCTTGCGGCGATGCCGATTGCCACATAAGCAACCTGCCCTTCGCCCCAGGTCACGCCCTGCGGAAACTGAAAAACCTGCACACCGGTTTTCAGCACCTGATCGCGCGTGTCCGTCGTACCGTGAGGAATCGCAATACCGTTGCCGAGGAACGTGGACGTCTGTTGTTCGCGCGCCAGCATGCCATCGACGTAGCCTTCCGCGACGTTACCCGCCTGCACTAAGGCAGCGGCAACCTGGCGAATAGCCTCTTCTTTATTCCCGGCCTGTTCGCCCGGGTGAATATCCTGAACAGATAACTGGAACATGGTTCTCCTCTCCCGCTGATTTGAAACGATTCAGCTAACATGAGAAAAAAGCGTCACCTGACTCCATCAGTTATGGCAAGATGACGCTGAAACGTTTCAAGAAGTCTTGCTCTTTTTTCTTCAGCACACAAGTAAAGTTGACAAATTACTTGCTGAATTTAGAGATAACGCACATTTTCTCTGCGAGGGAGAAAAAACTGCTGACGGAAAAACGGCGTCAGCTTGTCAGATTCAGCAACGTCAGCAAACAGCATTCTTTGACTGAAATGCTATTTTGATTTTTGATGCCGATTTTGATTTGGCTCCCTGTTTATTTTCTGACAAGCGGCGTAAACTCCGCGTCTCTTCACATCATTGATATCAAAACATGCATAACACCCCCGTAGCCGCCACACCCAAGGCGTTTGATTTAACGTCTTCGGCGTTCCTGCTTGTCGCATTTCTGACGGGTATCGCCGGTGCGTTGCAGACGCCAACGCTTAGCCTTTTTCTGACGGATGAAGTCCATGCCCGTCCCGGCATGGTCGGGTTCTTTTTTACCGGCAGCGCCGTGATCGGCATTTTGGTGAGTCAGTTTCTGGCCGGGCGCTCGGATAAAAAAGGCGATCGCAAAAACCTGATTGTGTTTTGCTGCGTGCTGGGGATGCTGGCCTGCGTGCTGTTCGCCTGGAACCGTAACTATTTTATTCTGCTGTTTATCGGGGTATTCCTCAGCAGCTTTGGATCGACTGCCAACCCGCAAATGTTCGCTCTCGCCCGTGAACACGCCGACCGCACAGGTCGGGAAGCCGTCATGTTCAGCTCAATATTACGTGCGCAGGTTTCGCTGGCCTGGGTAATTGGCCCACCGCTGGCCTACGCGCTGGCCATGGGGTTCAGCTTTACGGTGATGTATCTCAGCGCAGCGGTGGCGTTTGTTGTCTGCGGCGTAATGGTCTGGTTATTTTTACCTTCGATGAGTAAAAACGTGCCGCTCGCAACAGGCGCAGTTGAGGCCCCACGCCGCAATCGACGCGACACGCTGCTGCTGTTTGTTATCTGCACATTAATGTGGGGCACTAATAGTCTCTATATCATTAATATGCCGCTGTTTATCATCAACGAACTGCATCTGCCGGAAAAACTGGCTGGCATCATGATGGGTACCGCAGCCGGACTGGAAATCCCGACCATGTTGATTGCTGGCTATTTTGCAAAGCGTCTGGGCAAACGTCTGTTGATGAGAATTGCTGTCGTCGCCGGGTTCTTCTTTTATGCCGGTATGCTGCTGGCTCACTCTCCGGCGATATTACTTGGCTTACAGCTGCTGAACGCGATTTACATCGGCATCCTCGGCGGGATTGGCATGCTCTATTTCCAGGATCTGATGCCAGGACAGGCAGGCTCAGCAACGACCCTCTATACGAATACCATTCGCGTGGGCTGGATTATTGCCGGATCGCTGGCGGGGATTGCCGCTGAAATCTGGAACTATCACGCGGTGTTCTGGTTTGCGCTGGTGATGATCGTCGCCACCGTCGTGTGCCTGGCGCGCATCAAGGACGTTTAAGGCGCGGTCAGCGCTTCAAGCTCGATGAGATAAACCATGGCCTGGTGCGTCGTCTGTCCGCACATTTCCGCACTGGGCTGTAAACCGCCGCACACTTTTGGTCGTAGCGGCGAAGCAAAAATTTTGCAACGCAGGGATTCATCCAGCTGAACGCATGGCGTATTAGCAGGTTTGCCTAGCATACAATTATTCACTGTTTAAAATATGCATCGTTGCTGTTAGCATCACAACCGTCTTATCATTGAGATCAGAAGGACATCTCTCTATGAAACCAAAGCTGTATTCGTATGTACGCTTTTCATCTGCGAAGCAACGGGAAGGTAACTCGCTGGAGCGTCAGCAAGATACAGCGCTAAGAATTGCATCCCGCTATGACCTTGAGCTTGATACAACTGCTTTCCACGATCTTGGCATGTCTGCGTTCAAAGGAAAAAACGCGCATGAAGGGAAGCTATCAGAATTCATCAAACAGATTGGAATCAAAGTTCCTGTTGGATCGTGGTTGGTAGTCGAAAATCTTGACCGTATTAGCCGTGATGATGCCTGGAGCGCGTTGGATATTTTCAAAAGTATACTGAGTAAGGGAATTGTCATTGTTACCGGTATGGATGAAAAGGTTTATAAATATGCGGATGTAAAGAATAATCCAACGGATCTGATCATCTCATTGTTGATGTTCACCCGCGCACACGATGAATCGTTAACAAAAAAGAACCGAGTTGAATCACAAGCCCGTTCTCTGATAAGGCATAACCTAACAAGAAAATCTGGAACGCCAGCAAAATCAATAGAATCAGTGGGTCAAAATGTCTGGTGGGTAGACACAAAGTCAGGATACGTTACTCCACACCCAATGTATTTTTCCGCAGCGCAGAAGATTATTGAACTAAAGCAAAGCGGTGAAACTCTTCTTGGGATCCAACGATATCTTAACAAACATTACCCTGCACCTAAAAAGAGGATTTATAAAGACCAGACAGGTCAAGCACTGACACCCAAAACGGAGCAATGGGGAAAGCATTTAATTCGGACCTTCTTGAACCCTACTGTTCATGGGCAAAAGGTTTTTACGCTAGATAAGCGCGATGAATCAGGTGCCATTATGTGCGATCCGGATACAGATGCGCCATTGAAAGAAACGTTAACTATTCCTGATTACTACCCGGCACTGATGTCAGAAATAGACTATCTGACACTATCAAAACTGGACCGAAACCGAGCAGTTACTCGAAGTTCCTCAAAATACCCAGAGGGCAACCCTGAACCAGAAATCCCACTACTCTCAGGCATTGGTATCCTTTTTTGCGGAAAATGTGGGTCTTTCATGTTCAAATCAGGTTCAAGTAAAAACAAGTACCGTTATATATGTGGTTCAAAGATTGTTCAGGGTAAGCCCTGCGGTAAGAAAGGGTTTACGTCATATCAGCTTGAGCATACTGTTTTGCAACTAATCTCTGATCACGTCTGGAACAACCACCAAGAAGATAAAACAGCCTGGTACGAATCTGAGATTGAAAAGGCATCAGAAGCTGTTAATACGCTGTATAAACTAGCAACTTTAACTGACGGCCTCGAAGAATTGGCAGATCAGATTAAAGCCAATAAACAGAAAAAAGTAACGCTTGAGCGAGAATTTCAACAGTACAAAATCAGCCGTTCAGAAATTCAAACCACTGGCTGGGAACAATTCCGACATTTCGATGTTCATGACACAAAGAACCCTAACCGTAAGCGGATTAGACTAAAGGTAAAACAAGCTATCAAACGTATTGATTGTTATGACATTGATGAGCGACATGATCATTTCGAAGTGACTTTCTCCGACGAGACAAAGCAGAGAATAGTGATTAAGTTCAATCGCAACCGATCTCCTGGTGTTTCGTATGTAGAAGCACAAACAGTCAACGCTCATGACTTACTAAAAATGCAAGGACTTGTGTTGCACTCTTTCATTGATGAACTGATTGAGCCTGAAAAATTTGCCCAGCATATTAAGGACAAACAAGAAGTCAGCATTCTAAACCCGACGTTTATCACTGAACTGGAAGATGGTGTAGGTAAAGCCGAAGGTGATGGAATGGCTATCATGGTGGATGGCAATAAAAACAAATCATATGCAACTGTCAATGGTATTAAGTACGAGATTAACTCTCTGGAAGACTTAGAAAAACTTTCACGCTAAATCACTCTCCCCTTGCCTACTGACAAGGGGAAACCAACCAGTCTCCCCCAGATATCATTCAATACCAAAACCACGTAAAACTCGATACAGAGCGTTTTAGAGCAAGGGGGCAAATTACATCAGTTTCCTTATGTCTACAAACTGAGCCCATTGCACTGCTTCTTATCGAACCACTTCTGCGGTTGCTTGAAAGCCCGTACTAAATCGAAGGAAATCCCCTCAAGCTGGAATACACAGGACTAACCGCAACCTACCCCACCTTAGCATCAAGCATATTAACCCTTTGAAAAACCATAAAATACAATCATCCTCGTCCCCATCCCCCCTCTTACACTCATGCCAATCGATCGTTTTTATAGATCGATATCGCATTATTGATAGATTTTATAGATCAATGTAAGATCATGATTCTTCGTGTGGTGTTTCTCGCAGGCAAGACTCTCGGGATGAGTACTCTGCCCCCCGATTAAGTACGAAAGAAAGAAGGTATCCAGAATGACTATCCTTATAAAAAGCTTAAAAATCATGGCATCAGGGGTTGTTCTCATTTCAGCTATAACCGCTGCCTCCAGTACCGTCTATTTCTTACCAGAGGCAAAATCAGCGGGTGTCGCCTGCCGCGACCAAAAAGCCCTGATGTTTCTCGGCATGGACAGGGATGTAAATCTGAAGGGAATATGCTTCGCGATGGCAAAGCAATCATCATCGATCGTGCCGCTGGTGGATATCACTGCGACAACTGATAACAGCAGATTTAAGATGCACGGGCTACGCCCAAAGAATAACGACGATACAAAGGAATTGGTCTGCTCTCTTGGTTCAGAGGCCGGGGATTTCTTGACTGGCATTTCGAAGTCTACAGTCGTTAACGTGAAGCTGGATTTCAATGGCGAGATCCGCAGTTACAGCTTCGACACTAGAGAGTTCAGGAAAATATTGACTGCCAATGGGCAAGACGTGTGGGCAAAAGCAGCTAAAGGCTACGCTCAGGGAGTACGTGCCCCCATTTTCTATGGAAGCGATAGCGAAGTCCCCAAAAACAATGCAGTCACCTCAAACGTCGATACATACAGTTATAAAGCAAGTGATGAGAAACTTAATTGGGTCTGGAAAAGCCTTAGCCCTGAAACCCGAAAACGTTTACTCCCTTCGCAAAGAGAATGGATAAAGCAAAAGTCCGGCTGCAATAATGAACAGAAATGCCTTATCGACATGACCAATAAGCGCATTACTGAACTGGAGTCTGAAAATGGAAAGTAATGTACTAACTTTAGTTTTAAAAAATGATTGGGTGACTTTCCCTTTGGATCTTACCTTTAACGGAAAATACACGCTCGGACAATTTCATCTGACAGATACGTTCATCGTTGAATATATGAAACTAATACATGGAATAGAAATACCTGATTCATGGATCATTAGCTGTTTCACTAACATATCAAATCTCGATACCCGTAAGGTTATGTATATGGAAAGTTGCGATATGTTGACTAAAAACACAATTAATGAGATCCGCAATGTAGTGAAATTTCCTTCTGACGACGTGAAAATATATCGCTATGATAAGAAGATTGTTAAGATAAAATTGATGGAAGATGACAATGAAATCAAGAATTGAATGTCGCATTAAACAATCAGTCATAACTGTTGCTATCGCCTTCAGTTTTTACGTGTTTCAGGGGATTGCTTTAAACCCATGCCAAGCGAAATCAACTGAAGTAAAACCGACTTCAAACGCAGATACTGTTTCTTTACAACAAACCACGCAATTATCCAGACCGTCTATCATCGATATACTTCCGAGACTTTATACCGCAGAAGAGGTTTATTCACGATTTAAAGAACATGAATTTCGGGCAACTAACGACTTTAAAAATTGTCGATTAATGGTTACAGGTAAAATAGTCAGTATCGGCACTCTTACATTAAGTAATAAACCATTAGTTACATTGGGTATTTCTGGTTCGAATGAAGGACTAAAGTTTATTTTTGAGAATACGGATTATGATAACGATAAGGTAGCGGCATTAAACGTGGGAGATACAGTAATTATTGCGGGATGGAATGCACACCCTGGAACATTCGAAGGTGTTTTTTTTAGAGCATTCGCAAATCATGACTAATATGATTTCAAAGAAAAAAATGCAAATGCTTGCTGTAAATGGTGGTGTCTATGATCGGGAGATTTGTCATAAGTAATGCTCTATATAATCTTCAAACGCAGTGGGGAGCCCCTTGCCCCCTTTGCAAATGATTTTCTCAATCATTCAATAAATTATGTCTGGGTTAGTTGATGTGTAATTTTTCTAGCATTCACTATTGACAAAACCGTTAATACATATTTAGTCGTTTAATTATCTAACCTTCCTCATGGGTAACCGATGTACCGATCAGCGGAGAAAACCGTAATTGACTTTGCACCTCGAGAAAGCGCGACATATAAGTTTTTTGCATTCATACCCTTACCTTGCGCATCTAATATTATGCAATGATCGGTCTCAAGTCCTTTTAGTAAAAGAGTTGAACCAATTGCTCGACTCGGTATTCGTTTATCCCCATTGTGACGTATTCTTTCTCGTATGACAGATGCTGCTTCAGCTATTGTTTGAGATGACTGACTAATAGAATGGCTAACGGCATCTTTCAACGCTTCATAAGCAGTCTTACGGTAGATTCTTGTTCCTGACTTAAGGGGCAAGAGCTCCAGTACAGTCAGTAGATTACGCCTGGTCCCCTCAATAGCTAATGTACATAATGCTTGTTCATGGGGGAAAGGAGCTGTTTTATTTCTCTTAGCAAGTATGGAGGTAACTCGTCTAAGGGTATGGGTAACTTCAATATTCGTAATCATTGAAGCTGCAACATCAAGCAGTGATTTTATTAGCTGAAAACCGACTTGTTGATCGAACATAGTCGCAGCTAACATTACACCGCATAACTGAACTTGTTCAACAACTTCGATTCGAGAGGTAACTTGTGCATATTGATGTCGAGATAATTCATTTACTGAACTTCCTATAACCAACAGAGAATCATTTGGATACTTGTTAAGAATAGAATGTTGAACATTCCTCTGCATAGCCAGATCAACGTGTTGCAGCCCAGTCAAACGATGCCATGTCACATACTCGGGACAAGATAGTAAGTCAACTTGTCCTCCTCGCATGAGTTCTTCTCTTACATCTAAAATCCACCGACCCAAACGAGATGTTCCAGCATTTTCCCAACGCCATGGCGTAGATAACTCCCCTAAAAGCGGAAAATCTTGCCCTATGCACATATTCCATTCGGGCATTGCATTACGTCGACCAAAATCAAAAATACATTGCATGGGGTCACCAAAAATGGTCGTCGGTAGAATCGTAGCCAAAGCCTTAATCAAATCGTGTTGGGTAACATCACAATCTTGATACTCATCTACTAAAAGCCGTGAATAGGAAGCTTTTAAAATGCAATTTAGTGCGCCAGAATTGAGATATTTAAGTACGGCTCGACGAACCTCAGGGTAAAAGAGTTTTGGATTTTCCATTGTAGATCCAACGTGGCACGAGCCTCTGAAAGAGTACGCAATTCTTATCAACCAACCATCAATCGTTGCCACAGAGTAATTTTTTGAAGGGATGTGCTCGCGAGTAAGCCGTTTTTTTAAAGCAGAAACACCAGCAGTTGTATGAGTAAGAACGAGATAAGGTTTGGGTTGATTTCTGCGCAAAATGTTAATTATTAATTGCGTTTTACCACATCCCGCAGGCGCAACGATGGAACTCAACCTACTTTCAAGAATCAAATCCTCCATCTTTTTTCCTTACTGTCGTGCCCAAGTGAGCAAATCGTACAATGTATTTGTTAAAGCTGGGCCAAATTCTTTGTATGAAGGACATACAATTTGACGGAATATTTGCTCCGAAGGATCAATATCTTTGTACCAACTTTTTTTACCAGCAGCGGCTGCCAGTATCTTACGATGTTCCTCTTCAAAGCGATGGAGACAATCATCCAATCTGTAACGATTTTGAGAAGCACTCTGGATAGCTGCATCTACCGAATCAAAACCTTTACGGTCAATAGCGATCGTAAGAATGGCAGCGATAAGTTCTGCGGGACATGATTGAAAAATTGCGTCTTCCGTAGAATTATTATTGCCCCACTCAACAACTTTTATACCTGCGGCTAATACTTCCTGTGTAAATGGCTTATGAACTTGCTCTTTATCTGAATCTTTAAATAAAACTGTTAAATATCCTAAAGAAGAGAAAACTTTTGCACGGGCAAACATGCTATCTCCACCACCATCTGCAAAACTTATTCCTTTTGAACAGTTCGTTGGAATTCCGCTATCTTGATAGAATAAGTCAACACCTCTCATTAAGCCTATTTCAGTTTTCCCTTCACAGACAATAACTTTCTTGCTCAAAAAAGCTTCAGCACAAACTCTTAATGTGGATTGTTCATCATTTCCACTTCCAAGATCGTAAATATGGTGTGATGCAGTAACTACATCGTTAGCTGGAGGTGGCGGAGGTAAACGTCGAATTACATGAAGTTGGTGTGCTTGTAACTCGCGAAGAACATGTGGAGAATGAGTGGTGATAAAAACCTGCTTCTCTGGATCTGTATCCTTAGAGCCCAACTCATGAAGAAATCGGGTAATACGGTATGGCTCTAACCCAAATTCTGCTTCATCAACAAGAAGTATGCTGGAGTGATTAGCTGCCTTTTGTATGCCACTAATCAGGAGACGGGATGAGCCAGTTCCTAAGAGCCTTAGCGGTGTCTCGTCTGAATTGTGGAGGCTTATCGCACCATTTGAGAGAGATACACCATTCACATCTAAACAAGCTTTCACTCCGGTAACTGGCACCCCCAGGTTCTCGCCGATTGTTTGTATTTGCGACAATATAGTAGTGATTTCTGGGAGTTGCTGTGCAGCGAAGGCCTGTCGAGTCTGCCTACCTAGTTGGGATAGTACTGATGAAACATCAAAAGTATTTTCAGTTAGTTTGTTTAATACTGACCTACTTCCCCAAGCCAAATGATGATGGGATGTTGCTCCAAGTCTAGACGGTGATATCAATTCACGATGCTTCCATGGCAGACGACGTTCAATCCCCTCTGCTTCTGCTCTCTCTGAAAATAATCTCCAGTCAGGCTCCAGGTCAGAATCAACAACCAACTTTACAGTCAGGACTGTTTCAAAACCATCCCCAGGCCGCGGTTCATCAACAATTAACTTATCGTTTACGTTGAACGCTCGTAAGAAAGGTCCATATTTTTCAATATTTAATAATTCATCGTTTAACTCGCCCAATGTGACAGCGATGACAATTGGGGAGTCCACGTTCATCTGGAAAAAATCAGCATCATTGAAGGCATAGGATCTTCTTGCCCCTAAAGCGAGGTCAATAGCATCAAGTACAGTAGATTTGCCAGTGTCTCCCGGCCCGATTAAACAATTAAGTCCCGGTGATGGTGACCATTTTAGTTGTCTAACTACACGGAAGTTAAGGATTTCTAATTGACGGATTACTGGCATGGATCGCGTCCTTATGAAATGTATCAATCTAAAAGATATAGTCGGAAACGATAGTATCGCGCTGTTTAATTAAAATCAGTGAGATGTCACATGATTCGCGATCAATCTTTTTAACATGAAATTGTTACTACTATCCAATCTGTCCGATGCTTGAATACATTCAGTATCATTATGGTATACCTGATATAGACCATAAAACAAAGTCTCAATAGAGTTGAATTTAACTCTATTGACAACAAAATAACGTGATGTATCATATGGGTATTGGTTTGATATTTAAAAGAGAATTCATGATGAATGTCCGTATCTACTGCCGTGCATCTACTGAAGGTCAACACGCTGATCGTGCATTATTTAGCCTGCGCGAATTTGCGCGAAGCAAAAAATGGTCGGTTGCCGGAGAATACATTGAGAATGCCAGCGGTGCGAAGCTGGAGCGAGTTGAACTCATGCATCTACTGGCGGAAGCACAACCCGGTGATCTACTTCTTATTGAAGCGATTGACCGTCTCAGTCGTCTTCAACATGAAGAATGGGCTGAACTCAAAGCTACGTTGAACAGTAAAGGGCTGGTGATCGTATCAATGGACTTACCGACCAGTTGGCAGATGGTTGAAATGTCCGGTAACGACCTTACTAGTGGCATTCTTCGGGCAGTCAATGCAATGCTGATCGATATCCTTGCGACAATGGCACGGCAAGATTATGAAACCCGGCGTAAACGTCAGGCGCAGGGTATCGCAAGAGCAAAACTGGCGGGTTTGTATATGGGGAAAGAAAAAGATATGGAAGCCCGTGAGACTGTTCGCGAAATGCTGGCGCAGAACGTTAAACCAGCCCACATAATGAAAGCGGCAGATATAAGCCGTGCCACGTTTTACCGAATCAAGAAAGAGTTAATAAGCTAATTATATTAGCTCGGACTCAAACTGACAGTTTTAGCAGTCAGACTGTAATCGAATCTAACCGCCCACACTGATTGATGAGCAGTCATGCTTCTCTATTGAAGAGATTCTAGTTGATGGCATCACTTAATAATGAAGGGAAATAGACTAAGGAATCGTAACAGGAAAGCCCAGTATACACGTGTATAATGGGCTCTCCTGTTACGATACGGCGAACTTAGCTGAAAGTCCGCAGTAAGCGAAGTGTAGTGTTCAACAAAACTGGCCACACCTTTAGAGTTTTCAGAAGAATCGTTCTGATTCTTTCGGCGTCAAGCCAACATTACCTTTCAGTAATCGAAATTTGGTGAATACTTTACAGGAGACATTGATCCTTTCTTTCTGAGGTCATCAGGGATCTTCTTACCAAGATAGAGCTGTGTAACTTCAGGAGATGCCGCGCGTCCCCGAAAACCAAAGCGTGAACTTTGAGTGGCTTCAAACTCATCATCTTCATCCCATTGACGCATTTCAGGAAAGTTATCACGGGTAGATTTTAACCACTCATCAGCTATATATACCCCCCTGACAATTCCTTTTACTGTAGCCAGGATAACTTCAGCTTTGCTTGCTCGTTCGAGGCTTATACGCCAACTGAAGCGTACTGCGTCATAGAGATCAACATCCTTTGAACTTCTGTTAACTGATATCATCAGAGCTTTGTGCTTAAATTCAACTGTCTCAGGCTGGTACGTTGCGATTAATTCTTTGATATGTGCAGCACCATATTCGTTACTGCCAGCACCATTCATGATGTTTGTCAAACCAGGGTAAGCATCGATTAGGGCAGCCTCCACCTCGTACGCAGTCTTTTCATCGGCGATACCATGCCGATGGATAACATGTATGACCTCCAGACCAACTAATCTAATCTCGCGAAGTTGCTTAAGTTTGTTACTGAGTAGTTCATCATCATCAGCGACAGCCACTTCACCGCGCATGTGAGCAAAAACGCGATTACCTTTCCCCTTACCCACGTAAAAAGTACTTCCGTCTCGTGGATCAATCAGTCGATATACATACCAACCAAGATGTTCGATTACCCCCGGAGGGAACTCATTAATATCCATATCAAAACACCTATTACTTGATTAATGCGATATAAGTTATACTTTCAGCTACCAGTTGACAATTTGTAAGCCATACAAAAATTCACACCCTCCACCGTTGTCACGTTCAAATAGCATCTTCCTCACCGAGTCGATATTTATGCCTCCTTTCTCCTGGAGAGAGTCTTAAAAGGACTTCCTTTTAGGACTCGCAAATCGCAACAGTGGGATGCCGCCCACGCATGTCTCAAAAGTTTGATTTCTCATTTCTAAACACATTAAAGATTGAGACATGGAGATACATAATGTCAACTATGGGTATGTTCGTGTAAGTACGGATGAACAGACGACGGAGAATCAACAACGGCAGACAGTCGAACGCTATCAAATTGACAAATAGTTTATCGATGAAGTCACCAGTGGCACGACAAAAGCTATAGGACTTGATGGATAGTCATTTCTAATGAATTATATACGTGAAAGAGATATTGTTGTATGTGTTGCTGTAGATCGTATTGGACGAAACACAGTCGATTTATTGCAAACAGTTGAGATATTAAAAGAAAAAAGAGTTAGTGTTGTCAGCATGCTGAGGGCTTCGATTTAAGCACTCCAGCAGGGGAAGTCATGCTTACCATCATGGCAGCACTGGCAAAAATAGAACTATCTATATTAAATGAGCTTAGAAAGGCTGGAATTAAACGCGCCACAGCTCAAGGGATCCAATGTAGTAGAACTGCCAAGGCGACTACTGAAGACATACTGTTACTGATTGCACAAGGTAAGAGCCTTAGAGAGATTGAAACAGAGCTTGGGATAAGCAAAGCGATCTACTTCCGTCTCAAACTACATTAACATGATTTGTTGCCACCTTTAGAAGTTGGTTAAGATCCTTTTTAAGGTTTTGCAACTTAGAGTTTTACCTAACATTAGCGTTTGATTTGACCCTTAAGTTTAATTTTTATAATTTATAAGGTTTTATGTAACTAGACTAATGGTCATTTACAACAACATGAATTACTATGTGAATATATCAAAAATATAAGACATAGACTTCAGAGAAGCAGACTCACCTGCCCTATCGCTATATACTTATACCGCCCCGATGTTTCAGGGCAATATTATAAAACCCAGCCTATGTAATTTATCCATTATTTCTCACATGGCTAACTTATGTCTTTACCAGTAACCCTTAGACACCATTCATACTTATTATCAATAGAATTCCAGTGCCAAATGCTGATGGCACCATGCAGACCTTCTTGGTAGAGAGCCCCCAACCTAACGACAACAGATGCTTGTGCGGAAACAAAAAGATGTACTTCTTCTGCCTCTTTCTTTAATTCGGAGATGATATAGCTGATGCTTTTAACGATTTTCTCCTGTTCATCCTCTTCAGGAAGATTATCAAATCGGAACCCTGTACTTAGTTGAACATGTAAAGTGTGTCCTACAAAATCAGCAGGAAGATCTTTTTCTAAAATTTCCATCGTAAAAGAAATTGCGAGACCGATAACCCGTCCATTGTTTGACGTCACACATTTACTATCAGTTATTATCTGTCCATTATAACGTTTAACTATCTTAGCATTTGTGGGAGAGGCATCAAGAGGATGAAATACTTTTTTGCCTCGATCAAAGTCAAACAACTTTAGAGCCAAGTGCCCATCTGTCATAAAACTACCAATCATATAAAGATACGGCACACTACCTATTGCTGTAACATAAGCAGTTGTCGCCCCATTGTGATGTATTCTATCCCTGATTGATTGTCGGATGAAATTAGCATTCTTCAAGATGTTATTTTTATTTCTAGAATCGAATAATTTAAAATCAAAATTAAAAACCTTCGCCTTCTCCCTTAAAGAAAGCATTTTATCAGCAGCTTGAGGATCAGTATTTTCAAATCCATATGCGCGGATAAGAGCAATATCCCGCTTATTCAAATCTTTCAGAGCAACATAAGCACATATACACCACAAAATAAACCCAGCAATCAGAAATAGAACACCAAACACAAGGGCAAGATCAGAACACTTTTGATAAGTAAATGTTAATCCGTTAATAATATTAATATTTTTCTTGAGGAATGCCTCTGAAAATACAAGGTTAACCGCCCAACCTCCAACTAATCCTGCCATTCCAATCCTAAGCAACCCAAGCGTCAGTCGAGATAATTGATCTTTAGGTCTGAAAATCATTTTAATGAGATACATAAGTGTTGCGTTGTTCATTATAAGCCCTCAGAATTCCTGTCGCAGGAGATTTTCATTTTGAAAATAGTAAAGTGCACGTCTTTCTGTTCCGATTATTATAAAAAAAAGCCTCTGCTCAGGATTTCGTAACCTGCATTGTTTCCAGTCTCTAATATCGATGCATGAAGCATGGGGATTTTTTTCTGGATGGGTATGCCATGTGCCAAAATATACTAATTGACCTTGTGAATTCTTATGCAAATGATCGACTATATTCTGATGTTCTGGATCCCTTAGAGTAAAACTCATTCTTGAACATCGATCTCCTTTCTGTGGTACCGTAATTTCGACCAAGCCGTAACTCTCAATCTCCAGATCCTTATTACCGACAAGCACTCCAAACGCTTCCGGTTCCATTGACTTAATCTGACGATATGCATGCCAGATATCAATCACTTTATTTGCAATATGGAGACTGAAATATTTCGTCTCTACAGTTAGTACATTATAATTATCCATTGCAAATATCACATTCGTCATTTAACAAAGGGAGAACCTCTAGTGTGCGGGTGAACGCATGGTACCTCCCGCTTAATTTGAAGCCATTTTCTGTTGCATCCACTGCACTCCCTTTCCAGCTCACTCTAGATGATTCACGTATTTTGCCAAGAAGGTATTTAACACCGAGATCAGCAGTAATTAGTGCGGTTTGAGTTGAGGCTATGTAAGTATAAGGTAGAAATGCATCACCACATCCAGCATGATTCCTCGTCAGATCCTGGTTTGGAGCCAAAAAATTCAGATTTGAAACTAAACCTCTTGAAAAATCAGTAGGATCAACATATGCACACCGTAAACAACCTTTTGTTCCAGGAATTTCCAGAATTGCGTGTCCTCCTATACCATATCCTTCTACCCATGCATTGATCACCGGAACATTAATTTTTTCTTTGATAAGATAATCATGAAACAGTCGTTCTTGAGTGGGTGCTCCTATCGCTATGACGATAAGATCGTACTTCATTAGTAATTCATAATTTCTTAAATCAAGTAACTTATTTGTATATTTTCCAACCTCCAACCATGGGTATTTACTGGTGAGGTTGTGCCACAATGCTTGCGTTTTATGAAACGAAGTATACATCGGTGGTAGAATATGGCGATAAAGGTTATTCAGCGATAGAGTTTCTGGGTCATATAAATCTAAACGGCCAACGCCAGAAGCTGCAAGTTTATCTGCAACGTCTCCCCCAACGGAACCACAACCGACAATCATAACTTTTTTATTGAGTAGCGATTCTTCTGCTCCGCTCCTAGGCATAAGCCTTTCTTTATTAAAAGTTAATACTTCGATGGGATCGAGGTTCCATTCAGTCAGATGTGACTTTTTGAAAGGCAAAGTTTTTCGACCTTTGCCAGATTTCTTTTGGGAAAAATGAATTCCGAACCATGTTATTCCCGAAGGCGTTCTCGCGCTAAAGACCAGCCAAAACTCATATGAACGTTTTTGAGCAAACTGCTGAGTTAATTTAGTTCTGACATCCACCGATAGTTCTGACAGCAGGGCAAGATACCAATCAGCAAGTTCATCCTTTTTCCATGGAGCTGGTTTTGCCACGCTTAGCGGGATAACAAATCCCTTACCTACTGTAGTCTGCCGATTTTTTAAGGCCCGATTGATAGGTGAAAAAGTATTTTGGGGAATAGACCCTTCGGCATATCCTAAATAATACTGTCCAAGGTCTAAATGGCCTTCTCGCGGCTTAAGAACACACAACTCTTCTGGAGTTTCACTTTCAGTTAAGCAAAGAAATGGGGTACTGCCCTGCTCAACGATACCCAACCAGCCAGCTTCAAATTCACGAAGCAATTCCTGAGTATTCCATTCACTATCGGTTAAAGCCTGGCTTAACAAAGCAACATGCCTTTTAAGTGATTCTTCAAAAGCAAGTTCAGGCCGTTCAAAATTCACAGATACAGCATCAGGTACATTGACACAAATACTAGCAAAACGATTTTCAGGATAGAATGCAGTATGTGCCAGTCTTGGAAACGCTGAAGGGTCAGCAAGAAGAAAACTGGGCATTTTGGCGAGTTCTGCTACAGTGACATGCCATAAAGTAACAGGCAAACCGTTAATCTCCAGTTCGACTGTTAAGTATCCAATTTCAGCCGTCTTCGATGGAATCGCGGATACCTTGTATCCGCATTCGTTCAAGTGGGTCAAAATGACTGAGTAATTCATGCGCCTTGCGATGTCCCCACAACTCCGGAAGAAGCGAAAACAGTTTTAACTACCGATGACGAAGCAGTTGAGGTTGCGGTGCATTCTGGAAAATCTTCACCAAATTCACTTCGTAACAACTCACACTGTTTAGACTCTTGCTCTTCATCAACAACCTTATCCAAGTTCTTCAAAAGAGAGGATAATTTTTTACGGAATTGAGTACCTGTCGCAACACTACTGTTATGGTAAATGTCCCTGTAAGGGCTTACAGGAAGCGCAACACTGATTTTGTATTTGTCCACATCAACCAAGGTGAAATAGCTGCGATAGTTGAGAATGTGGTTGATTGTCTCTCTCAGTGCAGTGAGGTCATCAGGAAAACCTTCATCATTAATTGAAGGGCAGAAAGACTCTTTCACCATCACCGCGATACCGATCGAGTAAATTTTGCGTCGCACGTCATCACCAAAAGTGTGATTTCTCCAACGCTTTAAGTATCTAACAATACGCCTGAACTGGTCATGCTTATTGGAACCATAGACTTCATCAGCGTCGTAATCATTCACCCAGTCAATAAGCTCACGCGGTGCAGCTCTAGACCACTCACGATTATCTTCATCTGAATGCCTCTTACCAACGGCCAATTCATATTGACCGTTATCGTACTTGCGATAAATTGGGATATCGATATGAAGATTTTGAGCCTTGTAATCAGCAGTTACACAAGGCTTTTTGATCTTAGCGTTTTTAAAACCACGTTTTTCAAGCACTTCCAGTACAGCAAGCTTAGGCGTTATTGGGTTTTCCGGTGCCAGACCAGCTTCAATAACAATTGCACGATCAATATCGAAATCCTGCCCTTTTTCACGGATTCCGGTGAAGGTTGCCAAAGACCCCTGAATGAAATCCTCAATAACCGGATATCCATCTTCTTTGAATCGCTCAATGATATCGGTAGTAATACTCTCATCCTTAAGACGGGCCGCCGTGTACTCAAGGTCCTTCCTACCTAACTTGATAGCATCATGAAATTTCTTAAATTTGGCTTGAAGACTCATATTGACCCCGCATTAGTTGTGAACGATATGTCAGATGGGGCCGCTTCGCTTGATTTCAAGTAGCATAGCGAAAATTTAGCCTGATTCTTATTTACATTAACAACAACATCAACTCTTACAATTGCTTAGCTTATAAGTCCAGCGCTTTCGCTGGGCTGGCCGCTCCTTTCTAGAAAATCATGTGTGTGATTAACAACTTTTAGATAGATTTTCAAATCTAAATCATTAATAAATATCGACTTTCTGATTTGACAATGGCCCTTAACGCACATATCGTATATGCCAACAACGTAATTTTCACGGGTCGCAGCAACCTCTTCAAGCTGGATCGTGATGCCAGGAAGTGATGACCTGGTCCCAGGGAGCAAACCTAATGCTTCGTGTAGTACACGCTGGACTACTGTTTGTCCGCAACTCCGTTCTATTGCTCCCTTTCTAGATCGATTTTCTTGACCTTAACGGTAAACCCTTTGCCTTTATCCAGTCTTGGAATCATCGAAGGGATGTTCCTTACAACAATATTTTATTCAGATCACTTATCTGAAAGGTTTGTTACGTCTTTTTTTTCTTTTTCTCCGAAAGGGGGGGAAGGGAAGAAGAAAAAAAAGGACACCAGTAACATGTTGCATAAATACTACTAAAAATTACCGAAAACCCGTGTATAGCAAGGCCTCCAGCCCATTTCACGGTTTTGTAAAACGAGAATATAATATGAACCTGAAACCACGAAACTTTGATGAAGTCATTGAAACTGTATTAGTTCATAAAGGTGTTTGCACCTCTGATGTATTGAACAGATATTCAAAAAAAGAGAAAGATTATTATTTCAATCAATTTCTGATCGGAGCCGTCAACAGGCGAAAGCATCCCAAAGATGAGTACGCTTTCTCACTTTATTCCTATGAAAGACGAAAACATATACCGAACGCTTCGAGATTTGAGGACATGATAAAAGATATTCCTTTAATCACAAAAAGTTGTAATTACTGGGCAGATCATTGGTCTAACGGCTATAGAGTGACTAGTGCTGGCTATGACATTTTTTCGGTATGTTGCAATGCAGTTCCTAGCAAATGTGGTCTCTATAACGAAGGAAAACCATACAACCCACCTCGGAATGGCATACGCTCCCAATTAAAAAATAGCAATAAATGTTATGTAGAAGTCAAGGTCCCTAAAGAAATTCCTCTTAATGAGATGTCTCTTTGGCGATACATGAAGAGACTTAAGCAGAGCGGCAACCAGAGAAATATGGTTAGTCAAATTGAATACCTGTTAGCGCTTGCGAAGTCGAGTAAAAGTGGTTTATTACCGATAACATACGTGCAAAGTAATGGGGGACGGTTGTATGCAGAAGGCCCTGTAAATCTTCAAAATTGTAAGAGAGAGATTCGTAAAACTGCGTTGACTGGCATGTTCGATGTGGATATCGAGAATTGTCACTACAACTTACTAGAACAGATGTGCAATCGGATCGGTATAAAAACGCCCTGCATAAACCATTATGTCCGTAACAAAAAACAGGTCCGTAGAGAAATAGCCTCTACGTTACAATGCTCAGAAGAACAAGCAAAAGTGGTTTTGATTGCTCTTATCTATGGCTCAAATCTCAGTCCTCGTGGGGTGCTAAAAAAGCTGGGTATTGATACCAGTAAAGTGACTATCAAAGATACTTGGATTAGTAAACTAGCTCAGGAGATCACCAATGTGAGACGTTATGTGATTGAAGATTATACAGCACGGACTAGAGGGAGTTGCAAAATCAAAAACGACGCAGGGATGATTGTTAATACCAGAACAGAAAACGGAGAATGCGTTAAGGAGTCAAAATTATTAGCACATCTTCTCCACGGTGCGGAATCACTGATACTTCAACACATAATTAGCTTTCTAGGTGATAATGTCGTTTTGCTTCAGCATGATGGTGTCACTTGCCCCAATCCTGTAGATACAGATGAACTCAGTGATTATATTGCAGAGAAAACAGGCTATCGTGTTCAATTTGATATTGAGCAGCTGAAACCAGACTTTAATGTCGATGCCACTGATAGAATTCAACAACAAGACTTGGAAGACATTTTTGAAAGTGAAATGGCTGCATGATAGCTATCCTATAAGAGAATGATCCCCCTATCTTATTGATATAAAGAAAAAAATATGCATCGCCGGAGGTTATGTGCTACAAATAATTATGGTGTTGTACTGGACTCCAAATGAAGCAGATAAGTCATAGCGGCATCACGATCCGTTGAACACATATCTAGCGAAGGTTGAAGATTACCGCACACTTTTGGTCGTAGTTCCGAACCGAAAATATTACATAAGTTGTCATTAGATAATTGAACACACCTTACATTTGCGGGTTTCCCCTCAGGCATGCCAGGAATTGGGCTTGATATAGAAGGAGCAATACAACAAGCCCCACAATCAATACGACACTGCATTAGACATGCCTCACGCTATCTTGTACTTCCCATGACATTAACAGAAGACCTCATAATCAGTTAGTCTAACCATACATGTCAGTTGCATACTATGAATAATTGATAATTAGGCCGCCGACAGGCATTCAGGGAATGGGATTGATATGGACGGCGCGGAGCAACAGGCCCCACAGTCGATTCGGCATTCCATGAGGACCTCTCAATTTCTCTGAATTCGAATTAAATACTAACACACTGCACAATCGGATCGATAGCATGCAACCAGCACCTATTCCTCTATAAATAATCATCGTTCCTCTTACATGGCTTAATGTTCCTTTAACATTGCAGTACAATCGATGAGTTACAGCCCCCTAGCTTAGGATGAATTAAGCCCCTCGTTTTACAAGGAGTTACTATGAGCTTCTACATAAAGAAAAGCATTCGCGTTGGACCGATGAGATTTAACCTATCCAAATCGGGAGTCGGTGCATCTATTGGTATAAAAGGACTTAGGCTTGGTACTGGCCCAAGAGGAAATTACATCCACATCGGTGCTGGCGGAGTCTATTATCGTGCTTCGCTTTCACCAAGCCTTGTCCCACAGAACAGAAAGAAGGTTCAACATGTTTCACACGAATTTCCAATAGAACATGACACTACACATGCACCTCTTGAGGAAATCGAGTCATCCCATATCTCGGAAATCGTTGATTCAAGTTCCCGAGAACTGCTTGAAGAGTTGAACAACAAACGTAAGAAGTCACAAATATGGCCCTTGGTCATGTGCCTTTCGATTGCGCTGTTACTTTACGGTTTTTCACAGGCATGGCCTGAGTGGTGCCTCGCTATAGGATTTATCGTAGGGGTAGCAATTTCTGTTTTTGCTTACATGTACGATCAGCTAAGAAAGACTACTGTTCTTTTTTATGACTTTGATGATCAAATGATGGCATGTTACCAGCAACTTCATGATAGTGGAGCCAAGCTCGCAAGCTGCTCAAAAGTATGGCATATAGAAGCTTCTGGAGCCGTTTATGACCCCAAGTATCATGCCGGGGCTGGTAACTTACTACGCAGAAAAGTAACCTCTATCAGCAAATCAAAGCCTCCCTTTGTTAAAACAAATATTGAGACGATTGCTATCAATGTCGGTCGCCAAACATTACATTTTTTTCCAGATAGAGTACTCGTTTATGACCGTGAAGGTGTAGGCGCTGTTAGTTATAACCAGCTATTCGTTAATGTTGGTGACAGTCGATTCATTGAAAGCGAAGGTGTACCTGGAGATGCCATAGTCGTTGGCAGGACATGGAAGTATGTGAACAAGTCTGGAGGCCCAGACAGAAGATTTAAAGACAATTCAGAACTTCCTATATGCCTGTATGAAAACCTTTCGTTTACAAGTCATTCTGGACTAAATGAGTTATTACAACTGTCTAAAACTGGCTATGGAGAAAGCTTTTCACGTTCAATTGAAACACTTAGCAAAAAAATCATTTCTGCTTAGCTATGTCATTTTTTATAATGCGAATAATTGACTATTAGGCTTGCCATCAGGCATGCCAGGGATGGGACTGGAGATTGAAGGCGCGGTGCAGCATGCACCACAATCCGGACGGCATTCCATACAGTACTCTCTTTATCGTAAACCATCGGATTGTGCGGGAAGCGCACAGTACCACCTTTTTGGCACCAGCAAAAGCATGAATTCCGCTTGCCTGAATGCCCCGGCGCGAGTAGTTTTACGCGATATTTTAGACACTCCTCACTACAGGATTTTTTCGATGCCAAGAGCGAACGAAATTAAAAAAGGTATGGTACTAAACTACAACGGCAAGCTGCTGATTGTAAAAGATATCGATATTCAATCACCGTCTGCACGTGGTGCAGCTACGCTGTACAAAATGCGTTTTTCTGATGTGCGTACCGGTCTGAAAGTTGAAGAACGCTTCAAAGGCGACGATATCGTGGATACCGTCACCCTGAGCCGCCGCGGGGTTGATTTCTCCTACGTCGATGGCAACGAATACATCTTTATGGATAAAGAAGACTATACCCCGTATACCTTCACCAAAGACCAGATTGAAGAAGAGCTGCTGTTCATGCCGGAAGGCGGTATGCCGGATATGCAGGTACTGACCTGGGACGGCCAACTGCTGGCGCTTGAACTGCCGCAGACCGTAGACCTGGAAATCGTTGAAACCTCACCGGGTATTAAAGGTGCTTCAGCGAGTGCGCGCAACAAGCCAGCAACCCTGAGCACCGGTCTGGTGATCCAGGTTCCTGAGTATTTGAGTGCGGGTGAAAAAATCCGTATTCATATCGAAGAGCGTCGCTATATGGGCCGTGCAGATTAATCTCCTGTCGTTACAGGTGAACCAAAGATAATGGCATGTTATCTCTGGCAAAATGTTCCGTTCACTTTAGTGGTATCACTTCTCTGAAACCATACTGCCTGTGAACGTGTTAAGGGTACTATCGCCGTACCCTTAACAATCCCGGCTCCCGGCGGGAAAATTGCCACTTCGTGGTTCCCTCCGCTTATTCCTCCAGGCTACCGGGCCGGGCGCGAGGTAGCGTCCCTGCAAAACGCGCCCTGAACCCGCATCCATGCGGGTTCTCCCGGCCTTACGGAAACACGTCGGCAATTTTCAGCCGGACCAGCCCACACCTGACCATCTGCGTTTTTTTTGAATATATCTGAACAGCAAATCAGATTTAACTGGAAGTCAGAGCATTACAGCGATGACCCCGGTCCGGCTGAAAATCGATGAGGCGTTGACGGCTGACCGGGGCTGCCCGCAGGGATGCGGGCAGAGGGGACGGCCTGCAAGGATGCAGGCTCGGCACCGACCCGACAGGCAGACGGCATAAGACGAATAACTCGCGCAGCGACGATTTTCCCGCCGGGAGCCTGGGATGCAAGGGAGGCGGCGGTGAGCCTCCCTTGCACGTTCACGGGTAACGGCGTTTCAGAGAAATGACTCCACTGAGGTGAACGGAACCCTATGCCGCAATCAAATATTCTCCATAATGCTTTACTGACTGGCATTACAGCGCAGGCTGTCCCTTTGTCATTTTCAGCGCTGACTGCTGAAATAAAAATCATCCATCAGCAGCGACTCCAGATACTGTTCATCCTCTTGCATAAAACGCACTATCAGATTAACCGCCTGAGGATAAAACCCCTCGTTATCCCGCACCAGACAAGCGTCGCGAAATAACGGTGCCCAGCACAGAATATGATGATGCAAAAAGTAATACTGCGCGGAGAATTTCTCCTCTTTAGCAACCATCCTCGCCATTAATGCCAACTGTACGGCAATATGATCGGAGGGTTCATTCTCCCGCGCCGCCAGCCCTTGCTCAACCAGCAGCACATTCATTTGCAGACGTTCTTCTGCCGCCGTCGTGTGTGGATAGTGCCCCGCATAGGGAGAAACACTAGCCGGCGGGGCCAGCAGAAACAACGAGGCAAAATCTGCGGCCAGCTCCAGCTGTCGGGAGTCGCGCCGCAGAACCCGGCCCAGGCTACGCTCAAAACGTTTAACATTGGCAGATAATCCGGGGATCGCCTCGAGTGAGGCAATCCATGCCTGGCTATTGCCATTTTCCAGACTGGCGAGCTGTTTTTCATCCAGCTCACGAAATAACAGTTGCGAAAACCACTGGTACACAGCCGCCCGCTGCTGATGAATTTGATTATGCTGCACTGGTCCCCTCCTCTTTCACAATCTGCGGACCACCGAAAGCCGTCACCTGCGGGGCTTTCTGCTGATAACGCTCGACCTCCACCAGCACGGTATGTGCTGAAGGCCCCTGGGCCAGCTGTGAAGTAGCGATATCCGCACTCAGCACGTTCGGGTCGCCATAGGTGCATAATGTCCCGGCTTTCCCCCCTTCCTGCGGGGAGTACCACGCGCCTTCATGAATACGGACCACGCCAGGGGTAAAATCCGGACTGATTACCACGCCAGCCAGTACCTGACCACGAGCGTTAAAAACGCGAGCGATATCACCGGCTTTTAAGCCACGAGTGGTGGCATCCTGTTCGCTGATATAAAGCGGCTCTCTTCCGGCAACTGCATAGGTGTTGCGAAACGCCTCGCTTGAGCACAACTGGGAATGTAGACGTTTATCCGGATGGCAGGATTGCAAATGCAGCGGGTATTTATCTTTTTTGCCGCTATGGGTACGCTCAAAGGGTTCCATCCACACCGGATGCCCCGGACAATCCTCATAGGCAAAGCCCGCGATGGTTTTGCTGTAGATTTCAATAAGACCTGACGGCGTTCCCAGCGGATTCAGGTCTGGCTGCTCACGAAACTCACCGTGACGTACCCACGGCTGACCCGGCGGATATTCAATATATCCGTCACCCTGCCAGAACGTTGTAAAGTCCGGTAAGGTAACACCGAGCGACGCCCCCATCTTCACACCTTCGTCATAAAGCGCCTGTATCCACTGCATTTCATTCCGGTTTTCACGGTACACCGCTTCCTTATCAAATCGCTTACACAGCCCGGCAAAGATGTCAAAATCATGCCGCGCTTCGTATTGCGGTTTAACAATCTGATGCAGCGCCATCAGCCCTTTATTCGAATGCGTGCCAAACTGCTCAATATCGTTACGTTCAAAACGGGTAGTCACAGGCAGAACGATATCGGCAAAACGGCACGACGCGGTCCATTGGTGATCTAACACCACCACGGTTTCCAGCTTCTTCCATGCCTCAATCATACGGTTCCTGTCCTGCTGGGCGTGGAATGGATTGGCCGCACTGTAGATCGCCATTTTGATGTCAGGATACGTTAACGTCTCACCGTTGAAGGCAATCTTGTTGCCTGCCGCAAGCAGGCAGTCAACGATACGCGAAGTGGGGATATGCTCCGATGCGCCGCGAAAATCCGCTTTGTACTTCGCCTGCGGGGGATTAGTAATACTCCCCAGCCCAGAGAGCACTGGCCCGGTCGATGTTACCGTCCCACCGCCGTTATAGTGCCAGCCAAATCCGACCCCGCCGCCGGGCAAACCAATTTGACCGACCATGCTGGCCAGTACCACCAGCATCCACGGATACTGCTCACCGTGGTGCATGCGTTGTACGCACCAACCGCCCATAAACTGTGTCCGGCCTTTCACCAACAGGCGGGCGAAGTCTCGGATCTGCTCTGCTGTCAGCCCGCAGATTTCTGCCGCCCATTCGGCATTTTTCGGCTGTTTATCACTCTCGCCCAGCAGGTACGGTAAAAACTGTTCAAAGCCGACGGTGTAATCGGTAATAAACGCCGTGTCATACAGTTTTTCTTCGTACAGGGTATGCGCCAGTGCCAGCATTAACGCGACATCGGTTTGTGGCCGCAACGCCAATTGCTCGCAGCCAAGATAGTTTTGAGATTTGCTACGCACTGGATCAACGCTGATAACGCGCATCTTATTCTGCGCTACCGCCTCTTTAATCTGCTGCCAGTAGCCAAACGCATCGTGATCGGGAACCAAAAACTCGATCTGCAAGTTCTTGATCGGATCGCAACCCCACAACACGATGGTATTGCTGTTTTGAATCACCAGCGGGAGTGACGTCTGCTGCTCATAAACTTCCAGTGAACCAATCACATGCGGTAAAATGACCTGGGCCGCTGCCGCAGAATAGTCGCCGACAGTTGTCACATAGCTACCATGCAGGCCAAGTCCCCGGTCCATCGCCCCGCCCGCTTTATGGTATTTGCCTACCATTTGCCAGTCAGCAAGCCCGGTAAATACGCCTGATGAACCATAGGTTTTTTGCACCCGCTCCAGCTCTTCGTAAAACAAATCCAGCGCCTGATCCCAACTGACCCGTACAAAACGGTTATCTCCGCGCTGGCTGCGATCCGACTTCTCACGTTTAAGCAGCCAGTCCAGACGCACCATCGGGTAGCGCACCCGCGACGGGTTGTAGACCACTTCACGCACCGCGTTCAGCATATCGCAGGGATATTTGTCATGTTTGAACGGACGGGTTTCGGTCCACTCACCGTTGACCACTTTGGCTTCAAAAGCGCCATAGTGCGAACCTGATTGAATCCACTGTTCGGGATTTTCCCCCGCCGCCCACACTTTTGATATCAGCGGATTAGGCGCCAGTGCGCTGGCAGCACCCACCGCCAACATACCGCTGAGAAAACGGCGGCGGGACGGATTAAAGTCATGAATATCCATACATTATCCTTACTTTTTGTTGGTGTCAGACACATCGCTGGCGTGGGTCTGGAGGTATTTCAACAACGTACGTTCCTCCACCGGATTAAGCCGGTAATAGGTCGACATGGCTTTCAATCCAGCGATCCAGCCATTAGCGGTATATCGGGTCGTAGGAGGAGTGCTATGACAGGCGCTACAGGTGGATTGCAGCATTTGATCTGAGTACTCCCAGATTGGCGCAAGTGTGCTGATAAAGTCCTGATCGGTGGTCCAGGCGGTGACGCTCACCTGCTGCCATTCCTGATGTGAATCAGGATCGACCTGGGTTTGTAGCACTTTTACGTTCGCCATCAGGGGCTCATCGAGCACGGCGGAGAAAACGCGTTTCCCCATATACTGGGTGATCACCCGTCCACGCCCTTTGCTTTCACGCCAGCCCGTAATTTCGAGCTGGACGTTACTGCCTTCTTTTTTCAGCACCTTGGCCTCGGTGGCGGGAAATAACAGCGCCTTCCCTGCCGGACTTTCTGCCGTTGCCGCCAATGATTTTTCGCTTAATGAGAACAGTGTGGACGCATCCGTTGGCGTATATCCCTGACGCTGTAGCTGCTTAAAGCGATCGCGAAAACCGCTGCTCATATCGGGTTTGTGATGGGCTATTCCTTTGTGGCAATCGATACAGTTACTGTCTTTTGCTGCCGCCGCGCTCATTTGCGCCGCCGCATTTGCCGATTGCTTGCCATGTTCCATTGCCTCATAGCTATGGCAGGATTTACACGCCGCTGAATTATTCGCGCTCATGCGCGCCCACTCCCGTTGGGCGAGCTCCGAGCGTTTGGCAGCAAACTTTTCCGGAGTGTCGATAGAAGGAGAAATAAAGGTGTGATAGAGATCGTTTAAGGCTTCAGTTTTACGAATAAGCGTTGGAACAACGCCCGGTGGAATATGACAATCCTTACACTCAGCCCGCACGCCAGACGCGTTGCGAAAATGCACGCTGGTTTTATATTCCTCTCCAGCCGTGCGCATCGAGTGACACGATAAACAAAATTCGGTGGTACTGGTGTAATGAACGCCTTGCCACGTTCCCCAAATAGCCAAGGCCATTACTAACGCCCCGACGAATGCGCACCACAATGCGTTCTTTCTTATCCACGACATGCTTGCCTCCATTTTTTAATAGCGACACGCTAAGGGATAATAAAAATCAAAAATAGAGACAGCGAAAGCAGATTATAGGAACAGCATCCACTCTATGAGGTGAGTCAAATAGTAAAGATCAGAAATTCGTAATATAGTGACCATCTGTAAATAAGGAATTTCTTATGCTAACACTGACGCTCAATAGAGAAAGCCGTACTCCGCTGCAACTGCAGATATTTCAATTTTATTTCCAGGCAATTCAGCAGGGTGATTTGCTTTGTGGAGACAAACTCCCCTCTATTCGTGAGCAGGCTCAGGTATTGCACGTTGCTAAAATAACGGTAGTGATGGCCTATGATAAGCTGATGGCGGCTGGGTTAATCAAGAGCCGACACGGCATTGGCTATGAAGTGATATTCACCACGCCTGTACGTATAACCCCAACTCATGTGCCCGTAACCCAAGGCTCCCCACCGGTAAAACCTAAAGCTGCCGGGGTCTCTACCGATGTTTACGCCGAGCCTGGACGAGAGTGCTACTGCCGGATGGGCGTCCCCGACCCCAACGCTTTTCCCTGGTCAAGCTGGCGGAAATGGAATAATGCTCCAAGCATACTTAAAGAACAATTATTTACCCGATATCATTCACCAAATGGATTATTTTCACTACGTGAGCAACTGGTCAGATACCTTAATTTATCCCGCGGAATTAATACCCGAGCAGAGAACATCATCATTACCAACGGGATTCAGGAAGGATTATCACTGCTCAGCCAAATATTTATTATTCATCATGCTGTCAGTCAGCAAAAAAAGTGCCATATTGTGACCGAATCCCCTTGTTATTCTGGCGCATGGCATCTTTTTAATTATTACGGTGCAGACATTACGTCAATTGCCGTAGATAACCACGGGCTGCAAACAGATAATTTACCCGAGTATGAAACCCAGCTTTGTTATGTTACTCCAGCTCATCAGTATCCGATGGGAAGTGTGCTTTCGCTGGAGCGCCGTCAGTCATTATTAACGTGGGCGCAACGCGTCGGCGCTTACATCATTGAAGACGATTACGATGCCGTTTTTACCTATGGGGACAATCCCCTTCCCGCGCTGAAAGCCATGGATTATCACAACCGGGTTATCTATATGGGGACATTTTCTAAAACGCTGGGGCCAGGCGCACGGCTTGGCTATCTTATTTGCCCTGATGAACTGCTTCCGGCGGTACAGAATATGAAAGCGCTCAATAACAACGGCAGTCAGTGGTTGTTGCAGCAATTTTTAGCCGAACTGATGCAAAATCAGGTTTTTTATACGCATATCAGCAAGCTGGCCTGCAGCTATGCGACGCGTCTCACTCTGTTACGCGATGGCCTGTCCACTCTGTTTCCCGAAGGGAAAATCGCTGGCGCAACGGCAGGTCTGCACCTCTCGTTACGCATTGCCAGACATACCGAATTCATCGCCAGGTTGCAACAAAGCTGCCTGTTGGCTGGGATCCGTTTCGACACTCTGTCGGATATAGAAAATGGATCAGAAGCCGCATGGCGCAAAGAAAACAGCGATGCTGTTATGTTTTTTGGATTTGGTGGATTGCAGATACAGCAGATCAATAAAGTGCTGACAGTGCTGGAGCAGGCGCTCGCGCAGCCTTGATGAATAACAGGGATTGCACCTGTAGCGCAATCCCTGTTGTTAGACTTACAGCAGGTCGCGGAACTGCGTTTGTTTCAGCGCCAGCTCAACGCCGCGGACTTCTGCCAGTCCTTTCAGGCGACCAATCGCCGAGTAGCCCGGATTGGTTTTCTTGTGTAGATCGTCAAGCATCTGGTGTCCATGATCCGGACGCATCGGGATAGGACGCAGATCGCCCGCCTTTTTACGCCGCTGCTCTTCGCTCAAAATGGCAGCCACCACCGATACCATATCCACATCACCCTGCAGGTGCGCACCTTCGTGGAACGTTTTCGGGTTATCTTCACGGCAGGTCGAGCGCAGGTGCGTGAAGTGGATACGATCGCCAAAGGTTTCGATCATTTTCACCAGATCGTTATCAGCGCGCACGCCGTAAGAACCGGTACACATGGTGAAACCATTATTAATACTGTCGACGGTTTCTTTCAGCCACTGCATATCTTCGATAGTCGAAACGATACGCGGCAGACCGAGGATCGGGCGCGGCGGATCGTCAGGATGCACGGCCAGACGCACGCCGACTTCTTCTGCCACTGGCACAATCGCCCGCAGGAATACCGCCATATTTTCGCGCAGATCGTCTTTACTGATGCCGTCATATTCAGCAAGGCGCGCACGAAACTGATCCAGCGTATAGCCCTCTTCTGCACCAGGCAGGCCAGCAATGATATTGCGTGTCAGCTTTTCAATTTCTGCATCGCTCATGGCATCGAAGTAGTCCAGCGCCTGGCGTTGTTCTTCGTCGGTATAATCCGCTTCAGCTCCCGGGCGTTGCAGAATGTGCAGCTCGAAAGCTGCAAAGGCAATCTGGTCAAAACGCAGCGCTTTGGAACCATCCGGCAGCTGATATTCGAGGTCGGTACGCGTCCAGTCGAGGATCGGCATGAAGTTATAGCACACGGTATCGATGCCGCAGGTCGCCAGATTACGGATACTCTGCTGATAGTTGGCAATCCACGTTTGATATTGACCTGAACGCGTTTTGATATCTTCGTGGACAGGGATACTTTCCACCACCGACCAGGTCAGCCCTTTTTCAGCCAGAATGGCCTGACGCTGTTGAATTTCTTCTACCGGCCACACTTCACCGTTAGGAATATGGTGCAAGGCGGTTACAACACCCGTTGCGCCAGCCTGACGCACATCATCAAGCGATACCGGATCGTTAGGTCCGTACCAACGCCAGGTTTGTTCCATTGTTTTACCCCACAAGTTGTTATACCAAATTAAATCACCTTAATGGCGACTACCATACAGGCATCCGTTAGATGATCAACACATTGCCGATGATTGGTTGATCAAGCTCACATTCCCCGGATAAATGAGGCACACCAATTCAATTTGCTGTCATATAACTTTATACTGCCATTGTTAATTAATGGTTAATCAGGTGTATTTAATGAAAACTATTGCCTCAGCGCCACTGGCGGAAAATGTCATGATGCCGCAGTACGACCGCCAGCAATTAAAAACGCGGATTGTACATTTTGGTTTCGGTGCTTTTCACCGCGCCCATCAGGCGTTACTCACCGACAGGGTGCTGAATGCGCAGGGTGGAGACTGGGGTATTTGTGAGATCAGTCTGTTCAGCGGCGATCGACTGATGAGCCAACTGCGCGAACAGGATCATTTATTTACCGTGCTGGAGAAAGGGGCCAACGGCAACCAACCGATTGTTATCGGCTCCGTCAACGAATGTCTCAACGCCAGGCTGGATTCACTGGCGGCTATTATTGAAAAATTCTGCGAGCCTCAGGTGGCTATTGTCTCGTTAACCATTACGGAAAAAGGCTACTGCATCGATCCGGCTACAGGCTCGTTAGACCTCAGTAATCCACGTATTGCTCACGATCTGCAAACACCGACTGAACCGCACTCTGTCCCAGGAATTATTGTTGAAGCGCTACACCGCCGGCGTGAACGCGGGCTACAGCCGTTTACCGTCCTCTCTTGCGATAATATCCCGGACAATGGTCATGTGGTAAAAAACGCCGTACTGGGAATGGCGGAAAAACGTTCACCAGAACTGGCAACCTGGATTCAGGAGCATGTCAGCTTCCCGGGTACCATGGTGGATCGCATTGTTCCTGCCGCTACCGAAGAGTCACTGGCTGAAATCGCACGCGAGCTGGGCGTTGCCGATCCTTGCGCAATCAGCTGCGAACCGTTTATCCAGTGGGTGATTGAAGATAATTTTGTGTGTGGCCGCCCAGAATGGGAAACGGCGGGCGTCCAGATGGTCGAAAACGTCTTGCCGTGGGAACAAATGAAACTGAGGATGCTGAACGGCAGTCATTCGTTTCTCGCTTATCTCGGTTATCTGGCCGGGTTCCAGCACATCAGCGACTGTATGCAGGACAGCGCATTTCGTGAAGCCACCCACCGTCTGATGCTCAACGAACAGGCGCCTACGCTGCAAATTACCGACGTTGATTTAGACCAGTATGCCCTAAGCCTGTTGGAGCGTTTTGCCAACCCAGCGTTGAAACATAAAACCTGGCAAATTGCGATGGACGGTAGCCAGAAATTACCCCAGCGCATGTTGGAAGGGATCCGCGTACATTTAGCCCGCCAAAGCGAATGGCCGCTGCTGGCGCTCGGTGTCGCAGGCTGGATGCGTTACGTGAGCGGCGTGGATGACTCAGGCGTCGCAATTGATATTCGTGACCCACTAAGTGAGAAAATTGCCGCTCTGGTTAAACAGAGCACAGAGTCAGAACGTGTCAGCGCCCTGCTTTCGCTGCGCGAGATTTTCGCCACCGATCTCGTCCAGAATCCGCAGTTTGTCGCGGCCATTCAGCAGGCCTGGCAACGCATTGCCCAATACGGTGCGCATCAGGCTGTCATTGATACGTTAAAAAGTTAACGATTTCTGCCATTAAACAGGACGAAGCGCGTCTTCGTCCTCTCACCCCTTCTCTTTTTCACCGTTTTTCGCCAGGATTGTTAAATGCCATTACGGTAATTTATGAATCTGGAGTAAATGTGACTAAAACCAATCTCATCACCGGTTTTCTCGGCAGTGGCAAAACCACCTCTATTCTTCATTTATTGGCAAACAAAGATCCTGCTGAGAAGTGGGCCGTGCTGGTTAATGAGTTTGGCGAAGTTGGCATTGATGGCGCGCTACTGGCTAACAGCGGTGCGCTGTTAAAAGAGATCCCCGGCGGCTGTATGTGCTGCGTTAACGGTCTGCCGATGCAGGTTGGTCTCAATACGCTGCTACGTCAGGGAAAACCTGACCGTCTGCTCATTGAACCCACCGGCCTCGGCCACCCTAAACAGATTCTGGATTTACTCACCGCACCGGTTTACGAACCGTGGATCGATCTACGTGCGACCCTCTGTATTCTTGACCCGCGGCTGTTACTGGATGAAAAAAGCGTCGCCAATGACAATTTCCGCGACCAGCTGGCCGCCGCAGATATCATTGTTGCCAACAAAACCGACCGTGCCACGACGGAAAGCGAAGACGCCCTGCAAAGCTGGTGGCAACACTATGGAGGTAATCGCCAGTTAGTTCATGCCGACCATGGACAAATTGACGGACAGCTACTGGATTTGCCCCGACTAAACCTGGCAGAGCTTCCTGCAAGCGCGGAGCACGCCCATAGTCATGCCGACAAAAAGGGGCTGGCAGCGTTGAGTCTACCCGCACAGCAGCGCTGGCGTCGTAGCCTGAACAGCGGACAGGGCCATCAGGCCTGCGGTTGGATTTTTGACGCCGATACTGTGTTCGATACTATCGGTCTGCTGGAATGGTCGCGTCTTGCTCCTGTTGGGCGAGTGAAGGGGGTAATGCGTATTAAAGAAGGACTGGTACGCATTAACCGCCAGGGAGACGACTGGCATATAGAGACGCAAAACGTCGCGCCACCAGATAGTCGTATTGAACTCATCGCCGATACCGAGACCGACTGGAATGCGCTACAGAGCGCATTGTTGAGACTTCGTTTAGGCGCTAGCGCGTAAGGTTGCCTTCGTTTTTTAGCAATTGTAAACGACGATGAAAACCCGATACCCTCTAATCCTCCTGCTTAATATTGTGGGCCTGGCACTGTTTCTGTCCTGGTATATTCCAGCCGGGCATGGGTTCTGGTCTTCACTGGATACGGGCGTTTTCCGCTTCTTTAATCATAAACTAGTGGAAAGTCCGCTGTTCTTATGGGTTGTTGCTATAACCAATAACCGGGCATTTGACGGCTGCTCATTGCTGGCAATGGGCGCATTGATGCTGCACTTTTGGCTCAAAGAGACATCGGAAGGTCGCCGACGCATTGTGGCTATCGGTTTGGTTATGCTGCTTACCGCAGTGATATTAAATCAGCTGGGCCAGGCGCTTATTCCCGTTAAACGTGCCAGCCCAACCCTGATGCTGGATAATATTTATCGCGTCAGCGAACTGCTGCATATTCCGACCAAAGATGCGTCGAAAGACAGTTTTCCTGGCGATCACGGCATGATGTTGCTTATTTTTTCCGCATTCATGCTGCGTTATTTCGGAAAAGTCGCAGGAATAATCGGCCTTATTATCGCTGTGGTTTTTGCCTTCCCACGCGTAATGATTGGCGCCCACTGGCTCACCGATATCGTGGTTGGTTCCATGACGGTGGTCTTGATTGGCCTTCCCTGGTGGCTAATGACGCCATTAAGCGACCGATTAGTCACTCTGTTCGTGAATTATCTACCCGGCAAAAACAAACAATTTTTAAACAAATAACGCAGAGTAATTAACATCATCAGGGATACTTCTGATTCCCTGATGATGCCTGGCAATATTTCATCATTCTGATTGTCATTCTCCTGTCATCTTATTCATGTTTAAAATGAGTAAGTTGCGTGTTTTTTACCCTAATTGTTCTTAATTTAGACAATGCCGTTTATTCACTTTCTGTATCAATTTTTCTTATAAGAAATCACGTAAAATCACTCGCATTGACCGGAACGATCGGGTAATCTCGAACACGTTTTGCCTCGCGGGATAATTATTCCCTTTCAGAATAAATTTGTGCGTTCTGCCACAGATTTGACCTTAAGGAATTGTCTCATCGTGCGATGGTAATTAGTCTCGTCACGTTTGGCATTTTTTATAACGATATTTATCGTTAAGGACTTCAAGGGAAAACAAACAAAATGGTCAAATCTCAACCGATTTTGAGATATATCTTGCGGGGCATACCCGCGATAGCAGTTGCGGTTCTGCTTTCTGCATGTAGCACAACGAACACCGCCAGGAATATGCATTCTGAGACGCATGCTGTGGGCAATGGAGATAACTCTTCACTGCAAGCCTCTCAGGATGAATTTGAAAATATGGTACGTAATATCGATGTTAAATCACGTATTATGGACCAATATGCTGACTGGAAAGGCGTGCGTTACCGCCTTGGCGGCAGCACGAAAAAAGGTATTGATTGTTCAAGCTTCGTACAGCGTACGTTTCGTGAGCAATTTGGTTTAGAGCTTCCTCGCTCAACCTATGAACAACAGGAAACGGGTAAATCCGTTTCGCGCACTAATCTGCGTACAGGCGATCTGGTTCTGTTCCGTGCTGGCTCTACTGGCCGACACGTCGGTATTTATATCGGCAACAACCAGTTCGTACATGCCTCGACCAGCAGTGGCGTTATCATTTCCAGCATGAACGAGCCTTACTGGAAAAAACGTTACAACGAAGCTCGCCGGGTTCTAAGCCGCAGTTAATTTCGTTTGGCAGCTATCCCTTGGCTATCCTGATGAGACATATAAAAAAGCACTGCTACGGCGGTGTTTTTTTTTGCTTTGCCCTTGTGACTAAGAAAAATCTCACAACATGAGTCATTTCAGGTTATATTCATACAGGATAAGTGGTTACTTCAGGTAAACATAAGGAACTATGTTAAGGCGCTCCTCTTCTTCCGATCGGAAACTCCTGCTCACCTGCGTTATAACGGGGATAGTCGTCGCGTTACTCGTCAGCTCACTGCAGTTTTTTATGTCATGGCATCAACGAAACGCAAAGTACGACACGCTAACGTCTAACATACAAAACTATATTGAAAGTTTCTTCGCTGACCTTGAAACCACCACCAACACACTGCAACCTCTGGTAAAAGACACCTGCTCGCAAGCTTCAGCTCAACTCACTTCCAGCGCCGCGTTTAGCCTGAATGTGCGGGCCTTTTTGCTGGTAAAAGACGGTATCGCTTTCTGCTCTTCAGCAACCGGTTCAATGAATACGCCTCTTCAGCAATTGGTTCCCGTTCTGGACATGACGAAAGATATCGATATGGATCTCCAACCCGGTACGCCAATGATGCCGAATAAACCGGCAATACTCATTTGGTATCGCAATCATTCATTACAGAACAGCGGCGTTTTTGCCACCCTGAATGTTAACCTGGCACCCTATCTTCTCTATAACGCTCGGCAAGATGATTTCAACGGTGTGGCACTCATCGTCGGGAAGACGGCTATCACCACGTTTTCCAAACAATTAATCCCCGTGTCTGAACTCCCTGCTCTCCCATCATATAATGCAGCCTTGTCTACATTCCCGTTGGAGGTGCGTTTTTACGCGGATCGGTGGACGTATAAAGATGTGGGATACGCCATCATGCTCGGATGCATGGCCGGGATCATGACCGCTCTCCTTCTCTGGTACTACATCTATGCCGTCCGTTTACGCCCGGGGAAAGATATCCTTAACGCCATCAAACACAATCAGTTTTATGTGGTGTACCAGCCCGTGGTAGAGGTGCAAACGCTGGAGGTGAAAGGTGTTGAGGTACTATTACGCTGGCATCACCCGACCACCGGTGAGATCCCACCGGATGCCTTTATTCATTACGCAGAATCACAGAAAATGATTGTGCCGCTAACCCAGCACCTCTTTAAGTTGATAGCCCAGGACGCGCCGATGCTGCAAAAAGTATTGCCCGAGGGCGCAAAACTGGGGATCAATATCGCGCCAACGCACTTACACGGCGAGACGTTTAAAGATGATATTCAACGCCTGTACGCCTGCCTTCCCGCGAACTATTTTCAACTGGTGCTGGAAATCACCGAGCGGGATATGCTGCATCAAAACAAGGCAATCGAACTATTTGAATGGCTGCATTCAGCAGGTTTTGAGATTGCCATTGATGATTTTGGCACCGGTCATAGCGCACTTATTTATCTGGAACGCTTTACCGTTGACTACCTGAAAATCGATCGCGGCTTTATTAACGCCATTGGGACGGAAACCCTGACCTCTCCGGTTCTGGACGCCGTGTTGACACTCTCTAAACGTCTTAATATGCTGACGGTTGCTGAAGGGGTAGAAACACCTGAGCAAGCCCGTTGGCTGCGCGAACGTGGAGTACATTTTTTCCAGGGATACTGGATTAGCCGACCATTAAAGCTTGCTGATTTCGTGCGTTGGATGGCGCAGCCCAATAAGCCGACGTGGTGATCGCAGTATGCGATTCATATATTCTCACTCGCCGCTACATCTCTTATCTTTCAGGCATGATGCCCGTCGGGTTGTGGCAGGAAAAGGAAATCGCTTTTAATGATCCCTCGCGTATTGCTTCTGTTTATCACCCTCATCGGGTTTAGCGCCCAGGCGCAATCCATCAAAGAAAGCTATGCTTTTGCCGTGCTGGGTGAACCGAAGTACGCGTTTAACTTTAATCACTTCGATTATGTTAATCCCGCAGCCCCTAAAGGTGGTCAAATCACCCTCTCCGCCATTGGCACATTTGACAACTTTAACCGCTATGCAATGCGCGGTAATCCCGGCGCACGTACCGAAACGCTTTACGATACGCTGTTTACAACCTCTGACGATGAGCCTGGTAGCTATTACCCGCTCATTGCCGACAGCGCACGCTATGCTGACGACTATTCCTGGGTAGAAATTGCCATTAATCCACGAGCGCGTTTTCACGATGGATCACCCATTACCGCCCGCGACGTCGCATTCACCTTCCACAAATTTATGACTGAAGGCGTGCCACAGTTTCGTCTGGTCTACAAGGGAACAACGGTAAAAGCCATCGCGCCATTAACCGTACGCATTGAATTAGCCAAACCGAGTAAAGAGGACATGCTCAGCCTGTTTTCATTACCCGTGATGCCAGAGAAGTACTGGAAAGACCATAAGCTCAGCGATCCCTTATCATCGCCACCGCTCGCCAGCGGCCCTTATCGCATTACCAAATGGAAGATGGGCCAGTATATTGTCTATTCGCGCGTCAAAGATTATTGGGCCGCTAATCTACCCGTCAATCGTGGACGCTGGAACTTCGATACCATCCGCTACGACTATTATCTGGATGATAACGTCGCCTTTGAAGCGTTTAAGGCCGGTGCGTTTGATCTGCGTCTTGAAAATGATGCCAAAAACTGGGCGACGCGTTATACCGGGAAAAATTTTGCGAATCATTACATCATCAAAGATGAACAAAAAAATGAATCCGCCCAGGATACGCGCTGGCTGGCTTTTAATATTCAGCGTCCGGTGTTCAGTGACCGACGGGTGCGGGAAGCCATCACGCTGGCCTTTGATTTTGAATGGATGAATAAAGCCCTGTTCTATAACGCCTGGAGCCGGACCAACAGCTATTTTCAGAATACCGAATATGCTGCGACAAATTACCCCGATGCAGATGAGCTGGTGATACTCGCGCCCTTGAAAAAAGATCTCCCTCCTGAGGTCTTCAGCCAAATCTATCAGCCGCCAAAATCAAAAGGCGATGGCTACGATCGTGAGAACTTGCTGAAAGCCGATACCTTACTGGAACAAGCCGGATGGGTACTCAAGGGGCAGCAGCGCGTAAACAGCGTCAGCGGTAAACCTCTGAGCTTTGAACTATTGCTCCCGGCGGGCAGCAACAGTCAGTGGGTGTTGCCGTTCCAGCACAACCTGCAACGCTTAGGCATTACCATGAACATTCGCCAGGTTGATAACTCACAAATCACCAACCGCTTACGCAGTCGCGACTATGACATGATGCCAAGGTTGTATCGCGCAATGCCGTGGCCGAGTTCAGACCTGCAAATTCTGTGGGCTTCTCAATATATTGACTCCAGCTATAACGCCCCCGGTGTGCAAAGCCCGGTTATCGATAAGCTGATCGGTCAAATCATTGCCGCGCAAGGTGATAAAGCCAAACTGATCCCACTCGGCCGGGCACTGGACAGAGTTTTAACCTGGAATTACTACATGTTGCCGATGTGGTTTATGGCCGAGGATCGTATCGCCTGGTGGGACAAATTTTCGCATCCGGCTATTCGCCCAATTTATACCATTGGCCTCGACAACTGGTGGTATGACGTCAACAAAGCGGCGAAACTGCCCGCAGCCAGACGGCAGGGAGAATAGATGGGCGCTTATCTGATTCGACGTCTGCTGCTGGTGATCCCAACGCTTTGGGCCATCATCACCATCAACTTTTTTATCGTGCAAATTGCCCCCGGCGGTCCGGTTGAACAGGCCGTCGCCGCCATTGAGTTCGGGCAAAGCGGGGCATTACCTGGCGCGGGTAGCGAAGGCGTTCGCGCCAGCCATGCGCAAACCGGCGTTGGTAACATCAGCGACAGTAATTATCGCGGCGGCCGGGGTCTGGACCCGGAAGTCATCGCGGAAATCACTCGGCGCTACGGGTTCGATAAGCCCATTCATGAGCGTTATTTCAAAATGCTTTGGGACTATATTCGTTTCGATTTCGGCGACAGCCTGTTTCGTAGCGCCTCTGTGCTGACGCTTATCAAAGACAGCCTGCCGGTTTCCGTTACGCTGGGCCTATGGAGTACGCTCATCATCTATCTGGTGTCGATACCGCTTGGGATCCGCAAAGCGGTTCACAACGGCAGCCGGTTTGATGTCTGGAGTAGCGCATTTATTATTATTGGCTATGCCATCCCGGCCTTTCTGTTTGCCATTTTGCTGATCGTCTTTTTTGCCGGGGGCAGCTACTACGACCTGTTCCCGCTGCGCGGGCTAGTTTCCGCCAATTTTGACTCCCTGCCCTGGTATCAGAAAGTGACCGACTACCTTTGGCATATTACCCTGCCGGTGCTGGCGACGGTAGTTGGTGGGTTTGCCGCGCTGACTATGCTGACCAAGAACTCATTTCTGGATGAGGTGCGCAAACAGTATGTCGTCACCGCACGCGCTAAAGGGGTCAGCGAGAAAAATATTCTGTGGAAACATGTGTTTCGCAATGCCATGTTGCTGGTGATCGCCGGCTTCCCGGCGACGTTTATCAGCATGTTTTTTACCGGTTCGCTGCTGATTGAGGTGATGTTCTCGCTTAACGGTCTGGGACTACTGGGGTATGAATCCACCGTATCGCGCGACTATCCGGTAATGTTTGGCACACTCTATATCTTCACCCTGATCGGTCTGCTGCTGAATATCCTCAGCGACATCAGCTATACGCTGGTCGATCCCCGTATTGATTTTGAGGGACGCTAATGTCGCGATTAAGCCCCGTCAATCAGGCCCGCTGGGCGCGCTTTCGCCACAACCGTCGCGGCTACTGGTCGCTGTGGATTTTTCTGGTGCTGTTCGGTCTTAGTCTGTGTTCAGAACTGATTGCCAATGATAAGCCGTTACTGGTGCGCTACGACAATAGCTGGTATTTCCCCCTGTTCAAAAACTACAGTGAAAGCGACTTCGGCGGACCGCTGGCGACCCGGGCTGATTATCAGGATCCGTGGCTACAGCAGCGCCTAGAAAACCAGGGCTGGATCCTGTGGGCACCAATACGCTTCGGGGCGACCAGCATTAACTTTGCCACCGATAAGCCCTTCCCTTCCCCGCCTTCTGCACAAAACTGGCTGGGAACAGACGCCAACGGCGGTGATGTACTGGCACGGATCCTCTACGGCACACGTATTTCTGTCTTATTTGGCTTAATGCTCACCCTGTGTTCGAGCGTGATGGGCATTATGGCTGGCGCAATACAGGGCTATTATGGCGGCAAGGTGGACCTGTGGGGGCAACGATTCATTGAAGTTTGGTCCGGTATGCCAACGCTGTTTCTCATCATTCTACTGTCGAGCGTTGTCCAGCCTAACTTCTGGTGGCTGCTGGGTATTACCGTGCTGTTTGGCTGGATGAGCCTGGTTGGCGTGGTGCGCGCGGAGTTTTTACGTACCCGAAACTTTGATTATATTCGTGCCGCTCAGGCGCTCGGCGTGAGCGATAGCAGTATTATTCTGCGCCATATGCTACCCAATGCGATGGTTGCCGCTCTGACCTTTTTACCGTTTATTTTGTGCGCCTCGATAACCACTCTAACCTCGCTGGATTTTCTTGGGTTTGGCTTACCGCTTGGCTCGCCATCGCTCGGAGAACTTCTGTTACAGGGTAAAAACAACCTGCAGGCGCCGTGGCTTGGCATCACCGCGTTCATCTCCGTTGCCCTGCTCTTATCGCTTCTGATCTTTATTGGTGAAGCGGTACGCGACGCGTTCGATCCCAACAAGGCGATTTAAGATGACACAACCTCTGTTAGCTATTGACAATTTATCGGTAGGTTTTCGTCAACAAGAGACCGTGCGCACCGTGGTCAACAATCTGTCACTGCGCGTTGATGCCGGACAAACGCTGGCGCTGGTGGGGGAGTCCGGCTCAGGTAAAAGCGTGACCGCGCTATCTATTTTACGGTTATTGCCCTCCCCTCCGGTCGTCTACCTTTCCGGCGACATCCGTTTTCATGGTGAATCATTACTTCACGCCGATGAGCAAACGCTTCGCGGCGTGCGGGGGAATAAAATCGCCATGATTTTCCAGGAACCAATGGTGTCACTGAACCCGCTCCACAATCTGGAAAAACAGCTTTATGAGGTGCTGTCGCTGCATAGGGGAATGCGTCGGGAGGCCGCGCGAGCAGAAATCCTGACCTGTCTGGATCGCGTCGGCATTCGTCAGGCGGCCAAACGTCTCGCAGACTACCCGCACCAACTGTCCGGCGGGGAACGCCAACGCGTGATGATTGCCATGGCATTGCTAACACGACCGGAGCTGCTGATTGCCGATGAACCGACTACCGCGCTGGACGTTTCCGTTCAGGCACAGATCCTGCAACTGCTGAGGGAATTACAGCGCGAGCTGAACATGGGATTACTGTTCATCACCCACAACCTCAGTATTGTGAAAAAGCTGGCCGATACCGTGGCGGTCATGCAAAACGGTCAGTGCGTTGAGCAAAATAAAGCAGCACAGTTGCTCACTGCGCCCACGCATCCCTACACGCAGAAATTGCTAAACAGTGAACCTTCCGGCGACCCGGTACCTTTACCGGCCGGACAAGCCCCGCTGCTGGAAGTGGAAAAACTGCACGTCGCCTTCCCCATCCGCAAAGGTATCCTGAAGCGTGTGGTGGACCACAACGTCGTGGTTAACAATATCAGTTTCTCTCTGCGGCCCGGTGAAACGCTGGGGTTGGTAGGTGAGTCTGGGTCGGGGAAAAGCACTACCGGACTGGCGCTCCTGAGGTTAATCTCCTCACAGGGAAGTATTGTGTTCGATGGTCAGGCGCTGCATACCTTAAATCGTCGCCAGCTGTTGCCGGTCCGTCACCGTATTCAGGTGGTATTTCAGGATCCCAACTCCTCGCTTAACCCACGCCTGAGCGTGCTACAGATTATCGAGGAGGGGTTACGCGTTCATCAGCCAACCCTGTCAGCCGAACAACGCGAGGCGCAGGTGAAAGCGGTGATGACGGAAGTGGGACTGGATAGCGAAACGCGGCATCGTTACCCGGCTGAGTTTTCCGGCGGTCAGCGTCAACGTATTGCCATCGCCAGAGCATTGATTCTCAAACCTTCCTTGATTATCCTGGATGAGCCAACATCATCGCTAGACAGAACCGTACAGGCGCAAATCCTGACGTTGTTAAAGTCCTTACAGGAAAAGCATCGGCTGGCTTATATTTTTATCAGCCATGATTTGCACGTAGTACGCGCGTTATGCCATCAGGTTATTGTGCTACGTCAGGGAGAGGTTGTGGAGCAAGGGCAATGCGAGCACGTATTTAACGCGCCACAGCAAGCCTATACGCGTCAGCTGCTTGCGCTAAGCTGACGCTCAAAACGGATTGTTATTTGAAAACGGCTCTGCGATGGCCACGCCGAAGTTTTTCAGTCTGCAGGTCGCGGCAAATTCATCCTGGCGATTCACAAACAGGCACGGCTCCCCTTCGCATTCCAGTACGGAACAAGGAACCTCAATGTCGCTGAGGGCCTGGCTGAGCTTATGCATGACTGACCATGCGCTGTCACCATCAGGGCTGAGCAATTTGAGCGCCACCAGGCTGTTCTCATTGCTCTGACCGTTTTGCGGAATCGGTTCAACCTTTGAACCTGCGAAACCCACCGACCAACGATAGCTCTGCGGCAGACGATGAACGATTGAGAGTTGTAATGTCATCACTTTCTTTCCCTGGAAGCACAATCACTTCACAATTATTTTACATCAATATTAACACATCATTGACAATACGTCTTCAGACAGTTGGTAAACGTTTACACCCTGTCTTTATGCCGCTTTCCGAACCAGGTAATTAAAATTATTCAATGGTTCTGGCATATTTCCGGGCTATATGTACTCGTTTCTGCGATCTAACTCAACCTTTTTAACTACAATGATGTGACTTTTTACATAAATTGATTTTACATAAAATAAACATAACCAGGGGAAATGATAGATTTGCGGTTGATGTATATCAACTCTGGAGGCCTTAAGGCCCCCAGGATGTGTAATAGATCACCGTTTTTGGGCGCGACTGGCGTAAAGACAGAAGAGAATTGAACAGGTAGCGCAAAATGCGATCGACCATATCATTGGCCAGGCCGAGTTAAAGGTCGCCAGAGACAACAGCGCCCCAACGATGGCGCCAATGCCGAAGCGGAATGTCCCTGCCAGCGATGACGCCGTTCCTGCCATATGTGGAAATTCATCCAGAATAACCGCCATGGCGTTAGATGACACCATCGACACACAGCCAACAAACGCCGCAACGCCCACAACCAGGGCCCAGAACCCCAACCCAAACAGTGTGCTAAAGACCATCCAGCCAGCCATCACGAACTGGATCCACAGACCGGTACGGAACATATTCAATGCCCCAACCCGACGCACAAAGCGGCTGTTGATGATAGTCATCACGAACAGGAATACGATGTTCAGTGCGAAGTAATAACCGAAATGTTGCGGTGAAACGTGGTTGATCTCAATGTAGACAAAGGGTCCGGCGCTCAGAAACGAGAACATCCCGGCAAAACTGAATCCGCTGGCCAGCATATAGCTCAGCACACGTTTATGACGAAACAGCGAGGCAAAGTTGCCAATAGTAGTACGCAGGCGAAACGGCTGGCGACGCTCTACCGGCAGAGTCTCTTTGATCAGTGTAAGGATCATCACCGACGCCAGAATAGCTGCCATGGCGAGGATCCAAAAGATATAGTGCCAGCTCAGCCATACCAGCACCCAGCCACCGATAATCGGTGCCATTAATGGCGCAATTGTCGTGACCAGCATGACGAATGACATCATGCGCGAAAACTCTTCTTTCGGATAGATATCACGCATCAGGGCGTTGATAACCACGCTCGCCGCCGCAGCAGCCAGGCCGTGGAAGAAACGCATCACGATCAGTTGATCGATGGTTTGCGCCAGTGCGCAGGCCACTGCCGCCGCCGCAAACACCAGCGTCCCGCCCAGGATCACTGGCTTGCGTCCAAGGCTGTCTGCCATTGGACCATAGAACAGTTGCCCCACTGCGAACCCCAGAATATAGGTACTGAGGGTCATCTGCGCGCTACCTGCTGGCACACCAAACTGTTCAGAGATAACAGGCAGCGCCGGAAGATACATATCAATCGACAACGGCATCAACATGGCTAACAAGCCAAGGATAAAGACAATGGCAATTGACGAGTTCTGCCGGGTGGTCACATTTAGCTCCTGAAATTAACGCGGGGTTAAGTTAACGCTGGCGATTTCTTCTTCAGTCAAAGGACGGTATTCACCTGGCGCCAGATCCTCATCAAGCCTGATGTCACCAATCCGTTCACGGTGCAGTTCCACAACGTGGTTACCCACCGCGGCAAACATACGTTTAACCTGATGATAGCGCCCTTCGCTGATGGTCAAACGCACCTGAGTTGGCGTAATCACTTCCAGCACGGCCGGTTTGGTCAGGTCTTTCTCATTGTGCAACTGTACGCCATGGGCAAACTGTTCGGCGGTATCATCTGCCACTGGCGACTCCAGCGTCACCAGATAGGTTTTCTCACAATGGTGACGAGGAGAGGTGATGCGATGCGACCACTGTCCGTCATCGGTCATCAGCACCAGTCCAGTGGTGTCGATATCCAGACGCCCTGCCGCATGCAGTTTGTAGGCAACCGGTTCATCAAGGAAATAGAGCACCGTCGGGTGATCGGGATCATCCGTTGAGCAAACATAACCCTGAGGCTTATTCAGCATAAAATAGCGCGGGCCATTTTGTTGAACCAGGGAATTACCGTCATATTCTACGTCGTGTTCTGGCAGCAGCTTAAAAGCGCTATTTCTGACGATTTCACCGTCGACGGTAACGCGGTTAGCACGGATCTCACGCCCGGCAATAGCGCGGCTGACGCCGAGTTGCTGAGCGATAAATTTATCAAGTCGCATGTGTGTGATTTTGCCTGTAAAAATACGAGAATCGGGTTTACGCCCGAAAAGTGGGACCGTTATCCGCCCAGTATAGCGGCGTTACACCATCCCTCAAGAGAAATGATTCATGGCATACTACTCCTTGTTATTGTTTATTATAGTGAGCCCATGATTTTTACTCTTCGCCCGTACCAAAAAGAAGCCGTGGACGCCACGCTCAACCATTTTCGCCACCACCGCACCCCGGCGGTTATCGTCCTGCCAACCGGCGCGGGCAAAAGTCTGGTGATTGCCGAGCTGGCCCGCGTGGCGCGTGGTCGCGTACTGGTACTGGCGCACGTCAAAGAACTGGTCGCACAAAACCATGCGAAATATTGTGCGCTAGGGCTGGAAGCCGATATTTTTGCCGCAGGCCTGAAGCGTAAAGAGAGCCACGGGAAAGTGGTATTTGGCAGCGTACAGTCGGTAGCGCGTAATCTGGACGCCTTTCAGGGAGAATTCTCCCTGCTTATCGTCGATGAATGCCATCGCATTGGCGATGATGAAGAGAGTCAGTATCAGCAAATCCTCACTCACCTGACCAAAGTAAATCCTCACTTACGCCTGCTCGGACTTACCGCCACACCTTTTCGTTTGGGCAAAGGCTGGATTTATCATTTTCATTATCACGGAATGGTGCGCGGCGATGAAAAAGCACTGTTTCGCGACTGCATTTATGAATTACCGCTGCGCTACATGATTAAACACGGCTACCTGACACCGCCAGAACGCCTCGACATGCCGGTAGTGCAATATGACTTCAGCCGCCTGCAGGCGCAAAGTAACGGCCTGTTTAGCGAAGCGGACCTGAATCAGGAACTGAAAAAGCAGCAGCGAATAACGCCGCATATCATCAGCCAGATTGTCGAGTTTGCCCAGACGCGTAAAGGGGTGATGATTTTCGCCGCCACAGTTGAACACGCCAAAGAAATTCTGGGTCTGCTACCTGCTGACGACGCCGCACTTATCACCGGAGACACGCCTGGCGCCGAACGCGACGTGCTGATTGAAGAGTTCAAAGCCCAACATTTTCGCTATCTGGTGAATGTGTCGGTCCTGACCACTGGCTTCGATGCCCCGCACGTCGACCTTATCGCCATTCTTCGCCCGACCGAGTCAGTTAGCCTTTACCAACAAATTGTCGGTCGTGGGCTGCGCCTGGCGCCGGATAAAACCGACTGTCTGATCCTCGATTACGCTGGTAACCCGCACGACCTGTACGCGCCGGAAGTTGGTGCGCCGAAAGGGAAAAGCGACAACGTTCCGGTACAGGTGTTCTGTCCTGCCTGCGGCTTTGCCAACACCTTCTGGGGCAAAACAACGGCCGACGGCACGCTGATTGAGCACTTTGGCCGCCGCTGTCAGGGATGGTTTGAAGATGATGACGGCCATCGCGAACAGTGCGATTTTCGTTTCCGTTTTAAAAACTGCCCGCAGTGCAACGCGGAAAATGACATCGCCGCCCGCCGTTGTCGGGAGTGCGACGCAGTACTGGTTGACCCGGATGACATGCTGAAAGCCGCGCTCAGGCTTAAAGATGCGCTGGTTCTGCGCTGCAGCGGGATGGCGCTACAAAATGGGCAGGATGAAAAAGGCGAATGGCTGAAAATTACCTATTACGATGAAGATGGCGCTGACGTCAGCGAACGCTTTCGCCTGCATACTCCCGCGCAGCGTACAGCCTTCGAGCAACTGTTTATTCGCCCGCATACCCGAACGCCTGGCATTCCCTTACGCTGGATAACCGCCGCCGATATCCTCGCCCAGCAGGCGCTGTTACGTCATCCTGATTTCGTGGTCGCGCGCATGAAAGGTCAATACTGGCAGGTCCGTGAAAAGGTCTTCGATTATGAAGGACGCTTTCGTCGGGCACATGAATTACGCGGTTAATCGTACTTTTGATTGATGTACCAGCCGTTTGAGTATAGAATCTCGCCCGCTTTTGCATACGCAAAGCAGATCACTTACCTGTTGCTGGGTCGCCTGTAGCAGGAATTATTAAAGAGAGATTTAAATGTTTACTATCAACGCTGAAGTACGTAAAGAGCAGGGTAAGGGTGCGAGCCGCCGCCTGCGTGCCGCTAACAAGTTCCCGGCAATCATCTACGGTGGCGCAGAAGCCCCGATTGCTATCGAACTGGATCACGATGCAGTTATGAACATGCAAGCTAAAGCTGAATTCTACAGCGAAGTTCTGACCATCGTTGTTGACGGTAAAGAAGTTAAAGTTAAAGCTCAGGCTGTACAGCGTCACCCGTTCAAGCCGAAGCTGTCTCACATCGACTTCGTTCGCGCGTAATCGCAAACAAGTTGAAGAAAAACCCCGCCAAGGCGGGGTTTTTTTATGGGATTTTGTAATCGATACTGATGGTTCTCGTCGACCGGATAAGGCGTTTACGCTCTCACCCGGCAAACGGTTTTATTTCCCGCCCGACGTGCGACGCTGCAGCTGGTCGCGCAGGTTCGGCGGCGTACCTTTGATGGTCAAAGTATCTGTAGCCGGATCCCAGAAAATACGTTCACCCAGTAGCATGGCGTCGAAGTTGATGGTTAACCCACCGCCGCTTCCGGCAAATTTGGTTAACTGACGCAGCGTACTGCGATCCGCCGGGAAACTCTCTTCCAGCTCGTAGCCTTTATCAGCGGTAAATTCGCTGAAGCTAACTTCACTGACGCCGGAAAGCTCTTTGGACAGCGACTCCAGCTCGATCTCTTCACCGGCTTGTAGCTGTTCGTTGCAGTAGCTGTACACCTGCTGACGCACGTTCTGGCGTTCAGCTTTATCGAGCTGCGCCTCGGCAGTAAAGTCATCGACCGCCTGCAGCAGGCCACGGTTTTGCGCTTTGGCGTTCAGACCTTCGCTGGCACCGAGGAAATCCATAAAGAAATCGGCGACTTTGCGCCCTACCCGCCCTTTCAGGAACGTCAGATAGCGCGTGGACTCCGGATTGGTTTCCCATTCGGTTAAATCAATACGCGCCACAATATCCGCATGATTGATGTCCAGATAGTGCGTCGGATTGATATCCAGATTTTCATTGACGCGCATGCTGCTTAAATTGTTCAGCACGGCGACCAACAGATACTCTACCGCCAGATAGCGGTAATGGCAGAACAGGACAATGCCGCCGTCGGCAAAAGGATATTTCGCCAGCTCGTCCCGCAAGCGTCCGGTCGCGGCACGACTAAATGCCAGAAAATCCTCTTCGCCCTGACGCTGTAAACGCAGCGTTTGTGCCAGTTCACTCTCTTCGCTAAACAGGCCATAAGCTTTATTCTTGGCGCTATATACCCGATGCAGCTCAGCCATCATATCGACAACCGTCGCTGTCGGTTCCAGTAATGAATCGCGCAAGACCAGCTCAAGGTTCTGCTCGTCACGTTTGATAAGCTGGTGCAGGGCAATCTGGTTGATATCCAGACTCATGATAAACTCTCCTTTTAGACCGGGCGGTATTCAACCACCTGCCGGGCAGTGACGCAATAGAAGATAAAAAAGCAGAAAAAAAACTGTCTGTACGGTAATATGTTGCCCTTTCATGAACAGACTGATTTCGATTTATGCCACAAATTTCCCGCTATAGTGACGAACACGTTGAACAACTGCTGAATGAGATGCTCAACGTACTGGAAAAACATAAGGCGCCGACCGACCTTTCCCTGATGGTACTGGGAAATATGGTGACTAACCTTATCAATACAAGCATCGCACCGGCCCAGCGCCAGGCGATTGCCAACTCTTTTGCCCGCGCATTACAGTCTTCGGTAAACGACGACCAAGCGCATTAAGAGCCTGCTCCGGGGAAACGAACAACAGTTTATGGTAACTCATCGTCAGCGCTACCGTGAGAAAGTCTCCCAGATGGTTAGCTGGGGGCACTGGTTTGCCTTGTTCAACATCCTGTTGGCCGTGGTACTCGGTAGCCGTTACCTGTTTGTCGCCGACTGGCCGACAACGCTTGCAGGTCGTATTTATTCCTATGTAAGCCTGGTCGGACATTTTAGTTTTCTGGTGTTTGCCACCTATCTGCTAATCCTGTTTCCCCTGACGTTTATCGTCATGTCCCAGAGGCTGATGCGATTCTTATCAGCTATTCTGGCGACAGTGGGCATGACGCTGTTGCTAATCGACAGCGAAGTTTTCACCCGCTTCCATTTGCACCTCAACCCGATCGTCTGGGAACTGGTCATCAACCCTGACCAGAATGAAGCGGCGCGTGACTGGCAACTGATGTTTATCAGCGTGCCAGTGATTCTGTTAATTGAAATGCTGTTTGCGACCTGGAGTTGGCAAAAGCTGCGTAGCCTGACGCGTCGTCGCCACTTCGCCAAACCGTTAGCCGCATTCTTCTTCATTTGCTTTATCGCCTCGCACGTGGTGTATATCTGGGCGGATGCCAATTTCTATCGCCCGATTACCATGCAGCGCGCGAATCTGCCGCTCTCCTACCCGATGACGGCGCGTAAGTTCCTGGAAAAACATGGTCTGCTGGATGCGCAAGAGTATCAGCGTCGCCTGATCGAGCAGGGGAATCCGGAAGCAGTTTCCGTGCAGTACCCGCTGAGCGAACTGCGCTATCGCGATATGGGCACCGGCCAGAACGTCCTGCTGATCACCGTCGACGGCCTGAACTATTCACGCTTTGAAAAGCAGATGCCTGCGCTGGCTGAATTCGCCGGGCAGAATATCTCCTTTACGCGTCACATGAGCACTGGCAACACCACGGATAACGGGATTTTTGGCCTGTTTTACGGCGTCTCACCAAGCTACATGGATGGGATTTTATCGACCCGAACGCCTGCGGCGTTGATTTCCGCGCTGAACCAGCAGGGCTATCAGTTAGGGCTATTCTCCTCGGATGGCTTTACCAGCCCGCTTTATCGCCAGGCGCTGCTGTCAGATTTCTCCATGCCAAGCGTGCAGACGCAATCTGACGACCAAACCGCAAGCCAGTGGATTAACTGGCTGGGACGCTACGCGCAGGAAGATAACCGCTGGTTCTCGTGGGTCTCCTTTAACGGGACGAACCTTGATGACAGCAACCAGAAGAACTTTGCCAAACGCTATGCAAGCGCCGCTCAGGATGTGGATGCCAACATCAACCGCGTTATTAGCGCCCTGCGCGACTCCGGCAAACTGAACAACACGGTGGTGATTATTACCGCAGGTCGGGGCGTGCCGCTGACGCAGGAAGAGAACAGCTTTGCCTGGTCGCGAGGCCATCTGCAGGTTCCTCTGGTTATTCACTGGCCGGGAACGCCAGCACAGCGCATCAATAGTCTGACCGATCATACGGACCTGATGACAACGCTGATGCAGCGCCTGCTGCACGTCAGTACACCTGCTAACGAATACTCGCAGGGGCAGGATCTGTTCAATGCAACCCGCCGCCATTACTGGGTTACTGCCGCTGACGGCAGCACGATGGCCGTTACCACACCCGAGATGACGCTGGTGCTGAACAACAACGGTAATTATCAGACCTATAATTTGCGCGGCGAGAAAATAAAAGATCAGAAACCGCAGCTAAGTCTGCTGTTACAGGTTCTGACGGATGAGAAGCGATTTATTGCTAACTGATTAATTATAAATCAGTTAGCGAGACATGCTCTTGCATTCGTAGCGGAAAACAGTAGTATTAGCAGCCATAGCGTCGGCACGTAGCGCAGCCTGGTAGCGCACCGTCATGGGGTGTCGGGGGTCGGAGGTTCAAATCCTCTCGTGCCGACCAAAAATCCCAAAAAAACCAACCTTAGGGTTGGTTTTTTTATGTCTGAGATTCATCATTCCTGAGTATTACTACGGCTTTCAGTACAGGTTTTACTACTTACCCATGCACAAATTGGGGTAAAATTTATCCTCTCATCAGCGTGATGAATCTGGACGATTGATGCGCTGAAAACAATAATGATACTAATAAAAACTCAGGAGAATAGTATGCCTGAAGCAACGCCTTTTCGGGTGCTGATTGTTGACGACCACCCACTGATGCGGCGAGGAATTAGTCAATTATTGCAACTTGATCCCGCCTTTAACGTAGTCGCGGAAGCGGGTGATGGTGCCAGCGCTATCGACCTGGCAAACCGCCTGGACCTTGATGTGATCCTACTGGATCTCAATATGAAAGGGATGAGCGGACTGGATACCCTGAATGCGCTGCGTCGGGACGGCGTCACCGCGCAAATTATTATTCTTACCGTATCGGATGCCGCCAACGATGTGTACGCTCTAATTGATGCCGGCGCGGATGGTTATTTACTTAAAGACAGCGATCCTGAAGTCCTGCTGGAGGCTATTCGCAGTGGTGCCAAAGGTGGTAAAGCCTTTAGTACCCGCGTCAGCGAATATTTGCGCGAGCGCGACCTGTTTGGCGCTCAGGAAGACCCATTCAGCGTTCTCACCGAACGCGAACTGGATGTGTTACATGAACTTGCTCAGGGGCTGTCGAACAAACAGATTGCATCAGTGCTGAATATTTCTGAACAGACGGTGAAGGTGCATATTCGCAATCTGCTGCGCAAACTCAACGTGCGTTCTCGTGTAGCTGCCACCATTCTATTTTTACAAACACGCGGCATGCAGTAATCAGATATTGCCCGATGGCGCTACGCTTATCGGGCCTACAAGTCACGTGCATCAGTAGGCCGGATAAGACGCTTTGCGTCGCCATCCGGCATCTTCCACTCTTACTTCTCCTGCGGCGTTAGCTGCTCCATCGCCTGCTTAATGCTGCGTTCTATCACCGCCCGACGGGTATCATTGGCCGGTAATAATTTCAGCATCATCTCCCATGCCGCAACCGCCTCGCCAAAGCGCTGCTGTTCAAAAGCGTTAAACGCATACATGCTGAGAACCCGCACGTTGGCATGTTCGCCGCGTACCAACTGGCGTAGCAGCTCCCCTCCCCGACGGTTATCATCAGGATCGGAAGAACGGGTCAGCGCTTCCGCATAGCCCAGCGCAGCATCGCTGTTTTTCGGATCCAGTCGATAAGCATTGGCATAGGCTTCAGTGGCCGTACTGGCGTTACCAAGTACCATGCCAATGCGCCCAAGCATGATCCAACCTTCAACGTTGGCAGGATCGGCTTGTAAGCGAGTGCGCAGACCCAACGCCAGACGCGTCATATCTTCTTCATTGAGCGGATCAGCTTTTGGATCCAACGCCCGCTCCAGCAGCGCCGGAGCCTGAGCGGTGGCCTGTTGCCAGACCTGAACCTGCTTATAGTTGCCGGTTTCATAATAGCTCACTGCGCCAACCCCCAGCGCCACCACGATGCCGGGCACAAACAACCCGAACCCACCGCGCTTACCATCCGGGATAACGTCATCAGGAAACTCTTCCTGTTTTACCCGGACACGTCGGCGAGTACGGGCGAAAATAATCCAGCCACCCAGACCAATCGCAACCACCGGCATCACCCACAAAAGTATAGTAAGCGGCGTCAACGGCGGATCGTAAGTGACGAAGTTGCCGTAGCGGGCCACCATGTAGTCGACAATCTCTTTCTGACTTTTTCCTTCCTGCATCAGTTCGTACACTTTCTGACGCAGGTCGGTGGCAATCATCGAGTTAGAATCGGCAATACTGTTGTTCTGACATTTAGGACAGCGCAACTGTTCGGTAAGCTGACGGAACTGCTGCTCCTGCGCTTCATCCTTAAACTGCATCACATCGATGGTCGCAAGCGCGGATCCAGAGATAACCAGCATCAGCAGGCCCAGTAAAAATCTCATTGCGCAGCCTCCTTACTGTACTTATCCCACAACGGTTTGATCTCGCTCTCCCACACCCTGGCATTCAAATCGCCGGCATGGCGATAGCGAATAATACCTTTCCCGTCGATCAGGAACGTCTCCGGCGCACCGTACACGCCAAGATCCAGACCAAGCATACCGTCGCCGTCAAACAGGCTTAATGAGTAAGGATTGCCCAGCTCTTTCAGCCAGACAATGGCTTTCTGACGATCGTCTTTATAGTTCAGCCCCACCACCCGCACGCCCTGCGCAGACAGCTGATTCAGGTACTGATGTTCGGCGCGACAGGTCGGACACCAGGTCGCCCAGACGTTCAGCAGTACCGGTTTGCCCTGGGTCAGCACATCGGCCTGATAATGCTGCCCCGGATTTTCCAGCGATTCGAGGCGGAATGTCGGAACGGGTTTGCCGATCAGCGCCGACTCCAGATTAGTGGGATCGTCCCCCTGAGCGTTACGCGCCAACTGCCACAGCAGCGCCGCCGCAATGATCAGAAAAATAATAAACGGAATTAACAGTGCGTTGCGCTTCATACAGCCTCCGACGCATTTTTTTGCACCGCGGCACGAGGACGCGTGCGCTGACGATAGCGTGGATCAAACAGGCAGAACAATCCGCCCAGCGCCATCAGCAATCCTCCGGCCCAAATCCAGCGAATAAACGGTTTGTAGTACAGACGCACAGCCCATGCGCCGTTATCCAGTTCTTCACCCAGCGCAGCGTACAGGTCACGCGTGAATCCGCCGTCAATTGCCGCTTCAGTCATCATCGAACTGGTGCTGTTATAGAAACGTTTTTCCGCATGCAGCGTGGCTTCCGGTTTACCATCACGAGTGACGCCAATAATGGCAACGCCCCCCCGGTAGTTTGGCCCGGTAATATCTCTCACTTCGCGGAAAGTGAACTGATAGTTATGGATACTGACGCTATCGCCCGCCTTCATACGCACATCACGTTCAACGCTGTAATTCTGGCTAAAGGCAATACCGACAATGGTGATCGCCAACCCTACGTGACCCAACACCATGCCCCAGTAACTTGGCGTCAGCTTCGTCCCACGAGAAATACGCAGGAACGCTTCGGACATCGCCAGTACAAAAATCCAGCACGCCATCGCCAGGCCCACGACGGTCATCGCCGCAATGCGATCCTCAAACAGCCACGGCAGCAGCAGCGACATAACAAGCGTGGTGACAAACGCGACAAGCAATAGTGTTTTCAGCTTACGCGGTCGGTCACGGCCCCAACGCACTAATGGCCCTATTCCCAGCAACAGCGCGAACGGTGCCATCAGCCAGGTAAACATGGTGTTGAAGAACGGCTCGCCAATCGAAATGCTACCCAGCCCCAGCTGTTTGTGCACCAGCGGCAGCAGCGTACCCAATAGCACCACCAGCATGGCGGCAATCAGCAGAACGTTGTTGCCCAACAGCAGAGATTCACGCGACCACAGCGCGTTGTTTACCCGTGAGCGGACCTTGTGACCGCGAACCGCAAACAGCAGCAGGGAGCCGCCAATCACTAATACCATAAAGGCCAGAATAAACATCCCGCGCGACGGATCGGAGGCAAAAGCATGCACCGATACCAGCACGCCGGAGCGCACTAGGAAAGTCCCCAACAGGCAAAGCGAGAATGCGCAGATTGACAGCAGCAGCGTCCAGGCTTTAAAGCTGGCACGCTGTTCGGTGACCGACAACGAGTGCATCAGCGCCGTTCCCACCAGCCATGGCATAAACGAGGCATTTTCAACTGGATCCCAGAACCACCAGCCGCCCCAGCCCAGCTCGTAATAGGCCCAGGCGGAACCGAGCACAATACCCAGCGTCAGGAACACCCACGCCGCCAGCGTCCACGGACGCGAAAAACGGGCGAAGGTACTGTCCAGTCGGCCACTCATCAACGCGGCAATCGCAAACGCAAAGGCCACGGAGAAACCGACATACCCCATGTACAGCAACGGCGGATGGAAAATCAGCCCCGGATCCTGCAACAGCGGGTTCAGGTCGCGCCCTTCAATAGGGAAGTTGGGCAACGTACGGGCAAATGGATTGGAGGTAAACAGAATAAACAGCAGAAAGCCAACGCTGACCATCCCCATCACCGCCAGCACGCGGGCGACGATGTCCAGCGGCATACGCTGGCTGAATGCCGCAACGGCGAACGTCCAGCCGCTCATCAGCAGCACCCACAGCAGCAGAGAGCCTTCATGCGCGCCCCAGGTTGCTGCCACCCGATACCAGACCGGAAGCTGGGTATTGGAATTACTGGCGACGTAGGTGACGGTAAAGTCATTAACCACGAAGGCGTTGACCAGAATCAGGAACGCCCCCATCACGCAGATAAACAGAACCCAGGCAAAGGGCCGCGCGGAAGCCATCATCCGCACATCGCCGCGCGCTACGCCCCACAGCGGATAGACCGACAGCAGTAACGCCACGCCTAGCGCAAGGCACAACAGCGCATTGCCAATTTCAGGCATCATGACGTTTTATCCTTATACACGCTTTCCGGACGACGATGGTTTTCCTGCATCGCTTTTTCAACTTCCGGCGGGGTGTAATTTTCATCATGTTTGGCCAGAACCTCTTTGGCCTGTACATGATTTCCCTCGTCCAGTTCGCCCTGAACAACAACACCCTGCCCTTCGCGGAACAGATCCGGCAGAATACCTTCATAGGTTACATCCACCACACCTTCGGCGTCATAGATGCTGAAATTCACCTTCAACGACTGCGGATCGCGCTTTACGCTACCGGGCATCACCATACCGCCCACGCGCAGGCGCTGACCGACTTCAGGCATCTGCTGCGTTTCGCGCTTACCGTAGAGTATCTCTCCCGGCGTATAGAACAGGTCAATATTGGAACGCAGCGCATAAAGCACCAGCGTAATGGTCAAAGCCAGACCCGCCAGTACCGCACAGGCTATCCATAACCGATTTTTACGTCGAATATTCACGCCGCCTCCCGTTGCACTTGCGCCGCACGCATACGTGCTTCTCTCGCCCGCTGCTGCGCTACACCGCGTAAAATTGCGCGATGCTGTAACGTGGAATGCACTACCAGCACCACCAGCGGGATAACGCTCATCGCTACGGCAAGCCAGACATACAAGGCGTAGCCGCCCATCGCGAAAAAATCACTCCATGATGCAAATGCAGGGGTCATTGGCGGCCTCTTTTTAAGATCAGTTCGCTCACCCACGGGCGGCGTTTTTCCATCATCAAAATCAGGTTACGCATGCGCATCAGCGCCAGCGTGACAAACAGTAACAGGTAGCCAACGATCGCCAGACGCAGCGGCGTACGCATCGCCGGATCGATGCTTTGCTGCATGCGGGTAGAACCCTGATGCAGCGTATTCCACCACTCAACCGAGTAGTGGATAATCGGTAAGTTGACCACGCCAATCAGCACCAGAATACCGGCGGCACGACCTGCCAGACGGCGGTCATCAAAGGCATGCCACAGCGCAATGGCGCCAACGTAGAGAAACAGCAGCACCAGTTCAGAGGTGAGTCGGGCATCCCAGACCCACCAGGTTCCCCACATCGGTTTGCCCCATGCGGAACCTGTCACCAGCGCAATAAAGGTAAACACTGCACCAATCGGCGCCATCGCAGCCAGCGCCAGATTGGCCATTTTCATCTGCCAGACCAGGCCGATAAACGCGGCAACGGCCATCGAGGCGTAAATGCCCATCGACCAGATTGCCGCCGGAACGTGCAGATAAATAATGCGATAGCTCTGCCCCTGCTGATAGTCTGCAGGCGCAAAACCAAAGCCCCAGACCCATCCCGTTATCAGTACCACCGCGCTGGCAATCGCCAGCCACGGGATAAACCAGCCACAGATCTGATAGAGCCGAGGGGGCATCGCCAATTGATGAAGTGTTTTCCACATAGTTCAGTCACCAGACTCCATAAATTAAAATCCGTTGTGCCGGAGCGCCTTGCCCGGCCTGCACATCTAATTCTCGTTACTGCACGCTTATCCGTAACGCCGCGGCTGTGGCAAACGGGCTTAACGTGGCGCTGCCGACCAGCAACGCCCCCAGAATCGCCATGTACCCTTCAACCGATAAGTGCATAGAAGCCGCATCCATCGCGGCGGTCGCAAAAATCAGTAAGGGTATGGTGAGCGGGAGTACCAGCACGCTTAACAGCACGCCGCCGCGCTTTAAGCCCACCGTCAACCCCACGCCCGGCGCGCCGAGAAAACCCAGCGTCGGCGTTCCGAGTAACAAGGTCAGCGCCATAATTTTCCAGCCGTACATATCCATGCCCAGCAACAGCGCCACCAGCGGCGAGAGGATCAGCAGCGGCAGACCTGTCACGACCCAGTGCGCCATCACTTTCGCCAGCACCACGGCCGGTAGCGGTAACGGCAGCAGCATCAGTTGCTCAAGGCTGCCATCCTGTAAGTCATCACGAAATAGCCGTTCCAGCGCCAGCAATGACGCCAGTAGCGCCGCAACCCAGATGATGCCCGGCGCTATGCGCGCCAGCAGCTGTGGCTCCGGCCCAATACTCAGGGGGAACAGCGTAATAACAATCAGGAAGAACCATAAAGGATTAGCAATTTCCGCACTATGACGAAACGCAACTCGCAGTTCTAAACGAAAGATTCGCCACATCATTGCGTTGCCCTCTCACTGGTCAGCGCAATACGTCGCACTTTATCGGTTTCAACATTGAGCGGTTGGTGGGTGGTGAGAATAACAATACCGCCCTGCTCCGTATGCTGCGCCATACGCTGAGTCAGTCGCTCAACGCCGTTCACATCAATGGCGGTAAAGGGTTCATCGAGGATCCACAGTCGGGCGCGGGTCAACCACAAACGGGCCAGCGCCACGCGCCGCTGTTGTCCGGCGGAAAGTTGGTTCACTGGGATATCTTCATATCCGGCAAGTCCCGCCTGCGCCAGCGCAGCCAGACACTGCGCGATGTCGCCGTCATGATGGAAGAAACGCAGGTTCTCCAACGCCGAAAGCCGGGTTTTTATCCCCGGCTGATGTCCGATCCACAGTAGTTGCTGATGGTAGCTGTCCCGCACGTGATGCAGAGGTTGCTCTTGCCAGCAAACCTCCCCTGCGTCGGGACGCGCCAGCCCGGTAAGCAACCGCAGCAGAGTGGTTTTCCCTGCGCCGTTGCTGCCGGTAATTTGTACCCATTCCCCTGCGTTGACGCGAAATGACAACTCGCTGAACAGTATTCTGTCATCCCGCTCGCAAAGTAATTCTCTGGCTTCAAGCATACCTGGTTATCTACATCCTGTTAAAAGCCCGGTTTGACTTCGCGCATATCAGGCAGTTTGTGCGCTATCCCTTTATGGCAGTCAATACAGGTTTGCCCGTCTTTCACGGCCTGGTCGTGCATTTTGGCCGCGACGCCTTTCTGGGCGGTTAAATCCATAAACTCGAAGTTGTGACAGTTTCGACACTCTTGCGAATTGTTATCTTTCATACGCCGCCACTCATTTTGCGCCATCGTTAAACGATGATCTTCAAATTTCTGCGGTGTATCTATTAACCCCAGTGCTTTCGCGTACAGCTCTTTACTGGCCTTGATCTTACGGATCATTTTCGGGCCCCACTCGTGTGGGACATGGCAATCAGGGCAAGTCGCTCGCACACCACTGCGGTTGTTGTAGTGTACGGTTTCCATGTATTCCTGGTACACCGTATTGCGCATTTCGTGACAGCTAATGCAGAACTCTTCTGTATTGGCCTTTTCCATACCGGTATTAAAGCCGCCCCAGAAAATAATGCCGCCCACAAAGCCGATTAACAACAGCGTGCCGAGCGCCAGACGGCTGGGGCGACGCCACCATTGCCAGACGCGCTTAATCCAGCCTGGTTTACGGTTAGAATTTTCCATAATGACCTCTTATTTCCCGTAACCTTTCGAGGGGGTGAAGGTATTTTCAACAATCGGCGCGGCGTCAGCCTGCGGAACGTGACATTGCAGACAGAAATAACGACGCGGCGCGACTTCAGCCAATACCTTGCCGTCGCTATCCATAAAGTGCGTCGGACTGATGCGCGGCGCACCGGTGGTACGATAGCTTTCCACACCGTGGCATTGCAGGCAGCGGTTGGTGTTAGTCGTCACCTGATATCCTTCAACGCTGTGCGGAACCATCGGCGGCTGATTCACATAGTTCAGCGGCATACGCACTTGCTCTTTCGGCATGCGAATCGCCCCTTCCTGTGTTCCTGAGACTTCCGGTGACTGGCTCAGATCCACTCCGTTTGCAGCCCAAACTGCCCCACTGACTAGCAAGGCCAGCGCGGCCATCCATTGACTCAGCGCTTTAATCAGGTCATGGCTTTTCATGATTTCGCTCCCGAACTCCATCGTGTTGTTATTGTAAAAACATCCTCAGAACAGACATCCACACAGCGACCGCAGGCCATGCAATCGCGACTGGTTACCTGCACCGGACTTTGCTCATCCAGCACCGGCGCACGTAGCACATGCGGTTCCGGGCAAACATGAAAACAATCCATACAGCGGTTACATCTGTTACGTTCTTTTGCCGAAACGGTTAATGCACCTTTGCTTCCCACCACGCTATACAGCGCACCCAGTGGGCAGAGATGCCCGCACCAGCCATGCTCAACGACCAGTAAATCAAATAAAAACAGCGCGAGGATCAGCAACGCTCCGCTACCGAATCCCATTACCAGGCTACGTCCCAGCAAAGAAACCGGGTTTATCCACTCCCACAGCAGCGTACCAGTCAGCGCTGAACCGACCAGAATGACCACCAGCAGGACGTACCGTATATGGCGCGGCAGGGTCGCAGACTGATTCAGGTCAAACCTTCTGCGCAGCCAGCTGGCTAAATCGGTGACCGGGTTCATAGGACAAACCCAACTGCAAAACAGTCGCTTACCGGCCAGCGCATACAGCACCGTAATGATGGCTGCCCCCGTTAACGCCACCGTCGCTGGCAGATGCCCGCTGGCCAGGCTTTGCAGAGTAATCAGCGGATCGGTGAACGGGATAGCGTCCAGCAACAGGCTGCTACTGTAGTTGCCATGCAGAATCCAAACACCAAGCCACGGGCCGCTAAGGAACATCGCCAGTATCAGAAACTGACTCAGACGACGCAGCAGCAGCCAGCGATGACTCCTCCACCATCCTTTTTTTGCCTGCGCTTCACGCCCGGCATCACGTTTACGATTTGCCATTGTTCCCCTCCAGCCAACCGAAGCGGTAATGGTGTCCTAACTCCCCTTTCGCCAGCGACAACGGCAGCACTTTTATTGCTGGCTGCTCCAGTACGCAGACTTTTTCGCATTTCCCACAGCCGGTACAGGCATCGCTGTGCACGGTAGGAATAAACCGCGCATGCTTGCCGGTACGCATGTTACGGTCCAGCTCCAGGGTGATCGCCTCATCGATTTTCGGGCACTCGCGATAGCAAACGTCACAGCGTAATCCCTGATAGTTGAGGCAGTTTTCGTGATCCAGCAGTACCGCCAGCCCCATACGCGAATCGTCAATGGATTCAATTTCTCTGTCCAACGCGCCGCTGGGGCAGACTTTGGCGCATGGAATGTCCTCACACATTTCGCAGGGAATATCACGGGCGATGAAATATGGCGTACCAGCCGCCAGCCCGGAGGCCAGCGTCGCCAGCTTCAGCGTGTCATACGGACATGCCTGAACGCACTGACCGCAACGTACGCAGGCGCTGGCGAATGCCTCCTCGCTCAGTGCACCAGGCGGGCGCAACCGCACGCCGGTTGCGCGTGCGGTTTGTTGTTGCAACCCCAGCGCCACGCCAACGACGGCCAGCCCGCCCGCTGCGCGAACCATATCGCGCAGAAAGCGGCGGCGGCCATTTTGGGGTTTTGCTGACCGGGACATAACGCGTTACACCTTCGCCAGTTTCACGGCGCACTTCTTGAAATCCGTCTCTTTTGAGAGCGGATCCGTCGCATCCAGCGTCAGGTTGTTCACCAGCTGCGCGGCGTCGAAGAACGGCATGTACACCAGCCCCTGCGGCGGACGGTTACGACCGCGTGTTTCAACAATCGAAATTACTTCGCCACGACGGGAAATCACTTTGACCTTATCGCCACGACGCAGATCGCGTGCTTTTGCATCCAGAGGGTGGATGAACAGCACAGCTTCCGGGAAAGCGCGGTGCAGTTCAGGCACACGACGCGTCATACTGCCGGTATGCCAGTGTTCCAGAACACGTCCGGTGGATAGCCACAGGTCATATTCTTTATCCGGCGCTTCAGCAGCAGGCTCAAACGGCAGCGCGAAGATAACCGCTTTACCGTCCGGTTTACCGTAGAACTTGTAGCTTTCACCTGCTTTCACGTAAGGGTCGTTGCCTTCGCTGTAGCGCCACTGGGTCTCTTTGCCTTCAACGACCGGCCAGCGTAAACCGCGGGCTTTGTGGTAATCGTCAAATGGCGCAAGGTCATGCCCGTGGCCGCGACCAAACCAGGCGTACTCTTCGAACAACCCTTTTTGCAGATAGAAGCCCAGCTCGCGGGATTCATCATTCAGTTGATCTTCAGCCAGTTCAGTCACCGGGAATTTTGTCACTGCTGGCGTGGCAAACAGCACGTCATACAGCGTTTTGCCACGCAGCTCCGGCTTTTGTGCCAGCAGCTCTTCGGGCCACACTTCTTCTGTTTTGAAGCGACGAGAGAACTGCACCAGTTGCCACAGATCCGACTTCGATTCGCCCGGTGCTTTAATCTGCTGACGCCAGAACTGTGTACGGCGTTCAGCGTTACCGTAGGCACCTTCTTTCTCTACCCACATCGCAGTCGGCAGGATCAGGTCAGCAGACAAGGCGCTGACCGTCGGGTACGGATCGGAGACAATGATGAAGTTGCGCGGATCGCGCCAGCCCGGCATACGCTCCTCATTGATGTTCGGACCAGCCTGCATGTTGTTGGTACACATCGCCCAGTAGACATTGAGCTTGCCATCTTTCAGCGCGCGGTCTTGCGCCACGGCGTGCAGACCGATTTTTGCCGGAATGGTCCCTGACGGAATATTCCAGTGCTTCTCGCAGATATCGCGGTGTTTTTCGTTTGTCACCACCATGTCCGCAGGCAGACGATGGGAGAATGTACCGACTTCACGCGCGGTGCCGCATGCGGAAGGCTGGCCGGTCAGAGAGAACGGGCCACAGCCTGGCTGGGAGATTTTGCCAGTCAGCAAGTGCAGGTTATAGACCAGGTTGTTGGCCCATACACCGCGGGTGTGCTGGTTAAAGCCCATCGTCCAGTAGGAGATGACTTTTTTCTTCGGATCGGCATACAGCTGCGCCAGTTGTTCCAGCTGATCTTTTGGTACGCCGGTCATTTCGGCGGTTTTATCCAGCGTGTACTCAGCAACGAAGGCTTTGTAATCCTCAAAGCTCATCGGTTCAGAGGCATCGGATCCCGGGTTTTTCGCCGCTTTTTCCAGCGGATGGGTCGGACGCAGACCGTAGCCGATGTCCGTCACGCCTTTACGCAGGTTGACGTGCTTGCTAAAGAAATCCTGGTTAATCGCATTGTTTTGAATGATGTAGTTCGCGATGTAGTTGAGGATCACCAGATCGGTTTGCGGCGTGAAGACCATACCGTTATCCGCCAGCTCAAAGCTGCGGTGCTGGAAAGTGGAGAGAACCGCGACGTTGACGTTAGGATCGGACAGACGACGGTTGGTGATGCGCGACCACAGGATCGGGTGCATCTCTGCCATATTCGCGCCCCACAGGACGAAGGCGTCTGCATGTTCGATATCGTCATAGCAGCCCATCGGTTCATCCATACCGAAGGTACGCATAAAGCCGACTACCGCTGAGGCCATGCAGTGACGTGCGTTCGGGTCGATGTTATTGGAACGGAAACCCGCTTTAAACAATTTGGCAGCAGCATAACCTTCCCAAATCGTCCACTGGCCAGAGCCGAACATGCCGATAGATTCCGGGCCTTTCTCTTTCATCGACGTTTTGAATTTCTCTTCCATCACGTCAAAAGCCTGGTCCCAGCTAATCGGGGTGAACTCGCCTTCTTTGTGATATTTGCCGTCTTTCATGCGCAGCATCGGCTGCGTTAAACGGTCTTTTCCGTACATGATTTTCGGCAGGAAGTAACCTTTGATGCAGTTAAGCCCACGGTTAACCGGCGCATCCGGATCGCCCTGGCATGCCACAACACGCCCTTGCTGCGTTCCGACCAATACGCCGCAGCCCGTCCCGCAAAAACGGCACGGGGCTTTGTCCCATTTGATGGCTTCTTGCTGACCGACTACCGCGCGGGCAACGCCCGGCACGCTTAACCCGGCAGCCGCCGCAGCGGCCGCAACGGCGTTAGCTTTCATAAAGCTACGACGACTGAGTTTCATGGTGTTTCCTCACCTTGCTCATCCTGCTGGTGATAAACCAGCGACACCGCCAGCACGCCCGCAACGTTGCGCACTGACTCAATTGTTTTCATTAGCGTTTCACTTTGATCAGCTTCCACCACCACAATCAACTGACCACTTTCCACATCGCTGAGGGCAACTTCGCAACCGGGAAAGGAACGCAACTGCGTGGCGATATCGTTGATATGCTGGCTTTTGGCCTGAACGACCAGGCTGCAGACCTGCCAGTTATTGTCCATGGTTGTACTCCGCGTTAATGGCTGATACCGGGCAGATAGCGACACAGGCGCCACATCCGTTACAGTCCTGATTGTCGAGCTGCGGCTGATAAATGCCGGACAGCGTGGGGCGAAAGGTTATTGCCATGGGCTCACAGCTATCCTGACAGCGGTGACATTCAACGGACTGATGTGCGAGACAGTTTTCCCCAATCGTAAAGTTCAGATCCCATGCCCTGGTGTGGCGCGGAAGAAAAAGTGATTCGGGACAGGCTTCTGCGCAGGCATAGCAAAAGCTGCACTCGCCGTGTTTGAAATTTACGCTCGGGTAACCACCCTGGCCTCGCTGCAGGATGTCGGTTTCGCACGCCTGGATGCAGGCGTCACAACGGAGGCAATGGGCCAGAAAGTGAGAGTCTTCCTTGCTCCACGGCGGACGGATCCCTGCGCTGGCGTTTCGCCAACTGCCTGTCAACATGCCTCGACGGGATAAATCAACCATGACATTGTCCTTCCATAATGACGCCCTCCCTCGGCGGGTTGAACGACATAAAAAACTGCACTATTTATGAGTAGTTATTTTTAGCCGTAAGATATTTCAGGATGTGTTAGAGGTGCATACCCCAATTGGGGTAAATGCTGTTGCCGGATCAAAGGAGTGTTGAGTTGGCGGGAAAAAATGCGCTTTTGCTCACATTTCAATGAGTTATATAGCCATGTATATAGCGATCAAATAGTAAGAGAATAATCTTACATTTAAGATGATTCTTAGAATATATAGCTACATTGAACGTAAACCATTGCTAGATACACTTAAAATATAAGTAAATACAGATTAATTGATGATGCGAATATGTTAACCTGCCCCAGACTCGTTCAAAAGACAGAAGAAAGGAAACACTGTGAACAATAAGATGAAGACAATTGTCCCTGCCGTACTTTTCGCCGCCTTTGCCAGCACCTCTGCATGGGCTGCCAGTAACGAAGCCGGCGCTCAACCGCTGGAAAAAGTCGCCCCTTATCCTAAGGCGGAAAAGGGTATGAAGCGCCAGGTTATCCAGCTTACCCCAGAGAAAGATGAATCTACTCTGAAAGTAGAACTGCTGATCGGACAAACGCTGGAAGTTGACTGCAACCAACACCGCCTGGGTGGCGAACTGGACAGCAAAACGCTGGAAGGTTGGGGATATGACTACTACGTCTTCGACAAAGTCACATCTCCGGTTTCAACCATGATGGCCTGCCCGGACGGTAAGAAAGAGAAGAAATTCATTACTGCGTATCTGGGTGATGACGGCATGCTCCGTTACAACAGCAAGCTGCCGATTGTGGTCTACACCCCGGAAAACGTGGACGTTAAATACCGTATCTGGAAAGCAGAAGATAAAATTCAAGACGCAGTCGCGCGCTAAGTCAGGATGTGCCGGATGGCGGCGTACCGCCTTATCCGGCATACAGACGCATAAAACAGGCCGGATAAGCGCAGCGCCATCCGGCATTGTATTTACAGTGCGATATCCGCGACGGCTTTCTGTTCAGGCTGCGGTTGTGCCTGAGGTTTCAGCTGTGGTTTCGGTGCTTCATCAGCAACCTGCGGCTTGTCATATTTCAGACCCAGAACCTCACTGGTGTACTGCAACTCTTGTTCCGTAGCCTCAACGTTACCGTTCAGCTTAGTACCATAAGACGGAATGATGGTTTTCAGCTTCGCCTGCCACTCGGGGCTGGCCACTTTATCTTTAAACACTTTTTCCATCAGATGCAGCATGATCGGTGCCGCGGTTGATGCGCCCGGAGAAGCTCCCAGCAGCGCAGCAATCGTGCCTTCTTTATCGCTGACGACTTCAGTACCCAGACGCAACACGCCGCCCTTCTCCGCATCGCTTTTGATGATCTGCACACGCTGGCCCGCCTGCCATAAACGCCAGTCTTCTTTTTTCGCCTGCGGATAGTACTCTTGCAGCGCAGCAAAACGGTCGTCGTCGCTGAGCATCACCTGGCTCACCAGATATTTCACCAGATCGAAGTTATCCAGACCCACGTTGACCATCGGCATAAAGTTCGACGTGGTGGTCGAGCTGAGCAGATCCCACAATGAACCGTTTTTCAGGAACTTGGTGGAGAATGTCGCGAATGGCCCAAACAGCACAACGCGCTTGCCATCAAGGATACGCGTGTCGATGTGCGGTACGGACATCGGCGGTGCGCCAACGGAGGCCTGACCGTACACTTTCGCCAGGTGGCGGTTGACTACGTCCGGATTGTCCGCAACCAGGAACTGCCCGCCCACCGGGAATCCGGCATAGCCTTTCGCTTCCGGAATGTCGGTTTCCTGCAACAGCTTCAGCGCAGCGCCACCGGCACCGATAAAGACAAACTTCGCCTTGATATCATGTTCCGCTTCGTTATTTTTCAGATCGGCGACCGTGACCGTCCAGCTATTGTCGGCATTACGCTTAAAACCGCGCACTTCGGTGCTCAACTGCAGCGCAAAGTTGGGCTTTTTCTGCAATGAGGTAATCAACTGGCGCGTGATTTCGCCGTAGTTCACGTCAGTACCAATCTCGGTACGCGTTGCTGCGACTTTCTGTTTTGGATCACGACCTTCCATGACCAGCGGCGCCCACTCTTTAATCTGCGCGTGATCTTCAGAATAACGCATACCGCGGAATAACGTGCTCTGTTGCAATGCGGCGTAACGGGCACGCAGGAAGTTGACGTTCTCGTCACCCCAGACAAAACTCATGTGCGGAACGGTAGTGATAAACGAGCGTGGTTCATGCATCACGCCATTATTAACCTGATATGCCCAAAACTGGCGGGAAATCTGGAAGGCTTCGTTAATGTCGACTGCCTTTTCAATGCTGATGCTACCGTCGGCCTTTTTAGGCGTGTAGTTCAGCTCCATCAGTGCGGAGTGTCCCGTTCCGGCGTTATTCCAGCCATTTGAGCTTTCCTGCGCTACACCATCCAGTCGCTCAACCATGGTCATTGACCATTGCGGCTCCAGCTCCTGTAAATAGGTTCCCAGCGTGGCGCTCATGATGCCGCCGCCAATCAACAGTACATCCGTTTCCTGCTCTTCCGCCACTTTCGCTTTTGCCGCCATCGAGACAACATTCAGCCCTACAGCCATGGTGAAGAGCATGGCAGTCACTTTTTTCATAATGTTAATGCCTTACTTTTAGTATCGCTTTTTTGCTTTTAATGCAGGTGAAAATCGAGCGGCATCAACGGTAACACTTAAGTAAAAATAATTAA
>ENA-UOIW01000101-UOIW01000101.1-human-gut-metagenome-genome-assembly--contig:-P58-NODE-101-length-79871-cov-26.517352_pt1 | contig 79871 bp, 76 predicted proteins | sample MGYA00242334_ERZ723881 | MGnify/ENA metagenome assembly ERZ723881 | reverse complement strand
AATTTAATTGATTTTTTCAAAAAAATAAAAGAAAAGCTTTACAGAGCCTTGTAGAGGGGGTATCACATCTTATACAGAGACACCAAGGCACCGGGATATTTATTTTAACTATCCGCATCCGAAAACGCACCTAGCTGCGTTGCCTAATGCACTTAGCTGCGTTGGCTGATGCAACTAGCTGCGTTGACAGATGCAACTATATTCCATCGGGGCAGGCAGGCATCAACCCACGGCGTCTCTATATACCTTATTTATATAACCGCGCTTACTCCTGCCGCAGCTCACATCTAAATTGGGGAGGCGTTGATAAAGTCCGGGGACCGCCTTCAAAGCCACTGGCTTCCCCGATGCATCTACCTGCATTTGCTGGAAGATTAATAATCTTACAGCCGGAAGATTAATAATCTTACAGCTTGAAGATTATTAATCTTATCGGAAACGAAGCTATCTGCCCCGTTGCAGGCAGTAGGATGTGCAGGCGTTTTTTGCTAAAGTATTATCGTAATTCTGGAAAATTTTTATAAATTCCTTTGTTTTAGGAAATTTGAAAGAAAAACTAAAACCGAGGACGAATGACAACCGTTTCCGTTTCTGCGCTTTGCTGTGAATTGCTATCAACGTCACTCATCTTAATATAAGTGGTATATTACCGATAAAACTTTTGTATCAAGACGAAAAATTGTATAGTTTACTGCATCCCATAATCTTACATCCTCCGATAGAGTGTTGCGCGGCTGATACTTAAAAACGTATGGTGGTACTACTACTGCTGCGAGCTGGAGAAGTGGTATTCTCTTTGTTATATCATCATTTGTGGAAAATAATTGAAAATCAAAACTTACGATGATTCATGCAATATTTTTCAGGGATATTTTGTAAATTTGCAAACATGAAGTGCGATTTAGAAGAATCATATGAAACCAATGATAAAATACAGGGGTGGTAAATCAAAGGAAATTCCCAATATCATGTGGCATATTCCTCGATTTACAGGACGTTACATCGAACCTTTCTTTGGCGGTGGAGCGTTGTTCTTTTATCTTGAGCCCCGACAAGCTATTATTAATGATATAAATGTGAAGTTAATGAAGTTTTATCGCGGAGTAAGAGATGACTACTCTAACCTGCGGAGAGAACTTGATGAAATAGAATTGTTATACACTAATAATAGAAATGAGTTTAATGCATTAAAGGCGTTACATCCTAACGAACGAGTTGAAGATAAAAATGAAGAATTTTATTATCTTCTACGAGCAATGTTTAATGGAACTATAGATAAATCCTATTCAGATGCGTTGCTGTATTATTACATCAACAAAACAGCATACTCAGGGATGATACGTTATAATGCCAAAGGGGAATTCAATGTTCCTTTTGGTCGTTATACTCATCTTAACACAAAGTCTGTTACTTTGTCGCATAGTAAATTATTGCAACGTGCAGAAATACTTAATACAGATTATAGTGATGTGTTCAATATGTGCAAGGATGACGATTTTGTTTTCCTTGACCCTCCTTATGATTGTATTTTCTCTGATTATGGAAATAAAGAATACAAAGATGGTTTTAACGAAGAAAACCATAGACGATTGGCGAATGATTTTGCCAATCTTCCTTGCAAGGCATTAATGATTATTGGACGCACTCCTTTGACGGAAGAATTGTACAAAGGTTATATAGTAGATGAATACGAGAAGAACTATGCCGTAAATATCCGAAACAGATTCAAGGCTGCCGCAAAGCATATTGTTGTAGCTAATTATCGGAAATGCTGGGATAATATACGTGTTTGTTCATCACAATATGCAATTTATAACGAACCGGAAACCGCTCAATTAAGATTATTTGAAGCAAGACAACCTTATGGCACGAATAGATAGTCAATTATTGTTTCTAACGACATCTCCTCGTACACCAGAGAAGATGATACCCGAAATTGGATTACTTATCGAACATTTTGCAGGTAATCATTGGAATAACGAAACGCAATGCGCCTTTATGGACATCTTGCGTGAGGAACAATTCTTTAATGGAAAAGGCGAGAATGACCCTGCGTTTAGCGCACGCGACCGGATAAACCGTGCGCCTAAATCTCTTGGTTTTGTAGTTCTGTCGCCTCGTATTTCCATTACTCCGGCAGGACAAGCTTTGCTGACATCTAAACGAAAGGAAGAGGTATTTCTTCGGCAAATATTGAAGTTTCAAGTGCCTTCACCATACCATAAACCAACAGCAAAGGCAGCTTCTTTTTGGGTAAAACCATATTTGGAGTTACTTCGATTAGTACGTACTATGGGCACATTGAAATTTGATGAGTTACAGATGTTTGGAATGCAACTTACGGATTGGCGTAACTTTGAGAACATCGTTCAAAAGATTGAAGCATTTCGTATTGCAAAAGTTGAGCATCAAGGAAGCTATAAGGCATTCAAGACTGAATATCTGCGTAATGAGCTTACACGTATCTTCGAAGAGAGGATTATGAATGGAGAGACGCAAACACGTGAAAGCAGCGATGCGTCATTGGATAAATTCCTAAGGACACAGTCAAGCAATATGCGCGATTATGCGGATGCTTGCTTCAGATACTTGCGTGCGACGGGGCTTGTGAATGTATCACACATCGGAAAATCATTAAGTATCGTGTCAGAGCGCATAGAGGATGTAGATTACATCTTGCAGACAATAGACCGCAACCCTTGTTTCGTTGATAACGAACAGGATTATATTACATATCTTGGAAACGCGACAGTACCACAATTACTTACCGACGACAGACAGAGACTTGTAGCAAAATTACAGACAGAGTTTCCGCAAATCAACTTCAATCAAGAAGCGGAAATATCTGAGTTGAAAGATTTGTTGGCAGACCTCACAGAACAAAGGAAAACAGATACATTGAACAAGCAAGTGGCCGAAATAAAAGACTACAAGCTCTATGATGACATCCAAAATACATTCAAGCAAATTGAAAATAAGGAATTATACGATGCCCCATTGATGCTTGAATGGAATACTTGGCGTGCCATGACGATGCTTGATGGTGGAGAAATCAAGGCGAACCTGAACTTTGATGATTTCGGGAAACCTCTTTCTACCGCACAAGGGAATATGGCTGACATTGTATGTGACTATGGTGATTATATACTTATTGTTGAAGTTACAATGGCAAGCGGCCAAAAGCAATATGATATGGAGGGCGAACCAGTAAGCCGTCATTTAGGGAAAATGAAAAAGGCAAGTGGTAAGCCTTGTTATTGCCTGTTTATTGCTCCTACGATAAATGAAGCCTGTATTGCTCATTTTTATACTCTGCACCGTACTAACATATCATATTACGGAGGGAAATCAACAATAATACCATTATCTTTGAATGTTTTCCAAAAAATGCTTGAAGATAGTTATAAAGTGAACTATATACCGGATTCTCATCAGGTACGCCGTTTTTTGGAACATTCAAATGAACTGGCTGAAAATTGTATAGATGAGAACCATTGGTTTGAGGAAATAAATAAATCGGCAGTTAATTGGTTAAGATAATATGCAAAAGAACATCGAAACAAAGAATATAGAAAATCATAAATTTATAATTGAACTACGATTTGACCCGAAAGCACCAATGCTTGACAAACTTTCACGTTCCAAAGCGTCTTGGGGATGCTCTGCTTGCAACTGAGCTGAGCTACTATCCCGTTGATTGTTACCCGTCCCATAAGGGAAACAATACCGTTTTTCTCCGTGCTACCGTCTACATAGAACAGCACTTTGAATGTGCTTCTTGCTATACTCGTTTTTTGATTGCAAAGTTAATTATCAACAAGTTAAACCTTGATAAACCCAATACAGCCAAATGAAGCAAATTTCAGTGCTACGTGTTAATAATCACTTTTTCGGCGGGTAACGATTTGAGAACCGTTCTACTTCATAAATCCGCTTTCCTTTGCGTTACCCGATTTTTTCATCATTTAACTCCGTAAATTCCTTTGTACTAAGCCATTTAATGCTATTTCTCCCTTCTAATTCGTTTATTCTGCAGATTTATCGGATACTTTGCCTTTTATCATTGGATACTACGAGGAAGGTGCCTCAAAAATGCATTGCCCCACTTCCCCATAGAGAAAATATTTTAGCGCATAAAAGAAGAGAAACGTAACGATAAGTAACTTAGGTAAAATATTTTCGGAAAACTCATAAACAGTTTACAAGTTTATTCCTATTTTTGCAGGAAAATACGAATTTAAGAATGGAAGAGAGTTTAAGAGTGATAATCAGCGGCGGAGGTACCGGCGGACATATCTTTCCGGCAGTATCGATAGCGAATGCTATCAAGGAGCAACACCCCGATGCTGAAATACTGTTTGTCGGTGCAGAAGGGCGCATGGAAATGCAGCGCGTACCTGCAGCCGGATATCAAATCATCGGGTTGCCTGTAGCGGGATTCGACCGCAAGCACCTGCTGAAGAATATCAGTGTACTCATCAAACTGATGCGAAGCCAGATAAAGGCACGCAAAATCGTGAAGACATTCAAGCCCGACGTGGCTGTGGGCGTAGGAGGATATGCCAGCGGACCGACCCTGAAAGTGGCAGGCATGATGGGCATACCTACGCTGATTCAGGAACAAAACTCGTATGCCGGCGTCACCAACAAGCTGTTGGCAAAGCAGGCATCCAAAATATGCGTAGCCTACGAAGGCATGGAGCGTTTCTTCGACAAGGACAAGATTATCCTGACAGGGAATCCCGTGCGTCAAGGACTGCTTAATCACGACATCAGCCGGGAAGAAGCTATCCGCTCGTTCCACTTAGACCCGGACAAGAAAACAGTCTTGATTATCGGGGGAAGCCTGGGCGCACGCACCATCAATAACTGCGTGATGCAAGGCTTGGACCAAATCAGGCAATCGGGTGTGCAATTCATCTGGCAGACGGGAAAAATCTATATCGACGAAGCCCGCGCGGCAGTTGCCCGTGCCGGTGAGATGCCGATGCTCTACACAACCGACTTCATTTCGGACATGGCTGCTGCCTATAGCGCCGCCGACCTGATTATCAGCCGTGCCGGCGCAGGTTCCATTTCCGAACTCTGCCTGCTGGGCAAGCCGGTCATCCTGGTTCCTTCGCCCAACGTGGCAGAAGACCATCAGACCAAAAACGCGCTGGCACTGGTGAACAAAAACGCTGCCCTGTACGTAAAAGATGCAGAAGCAGGCACAAAGTTGCTGGCTACCGCCATCACCACGGTACAGCAACCCGACACATTGAAAAATTTAAGTACGAACATCGCCAAGCTGGCTTTCAAGGACTCGGCAAACATCATTGCCCGTGAAGTATGGAAACTGGCGGAAAAATACAGGAAAGAACATGGACGTTAACACACTGAAAGCGGTATATTTCATCGGAGCAGGAGGCATCGGGATGAGCGCCTTGGTGCGCTATTTCCTGTCGAAAGGGAAAGCGGTAGGCGGTTACGACCGCACACCGAGCGAACTGACCGAGAAGCTGAAGGAAGAGGGTGCCCTTATCCATTACGAAGACAACGCAGAACAGATACCCTCCGTCTTCCTTGATGCGCAGACTACGCTGGTGGTATACACCCCTGCCATCCCTGCCGACCATCAGGAACTGACCTATTTCCGCCAAAGGGGATTCGAAGTGCAGAAACGTGCCCAGGTGCTGGGAATGCTGACCCGTACCGAAAGAGGCCTGTGCGTGGCAGGCACCCACGGAAAGACCACGACTTCGACAATGGCTGCCTACCTGATAGACCATTCCCACGTGGGATGCAACGCTTTCCTGGGAGGCATCTCGAAGAACTACGGCACGAACCTGCTGCTCTCGGATAAAAGCGACTTTGTAGTCATCGAAGCCGATGAGTTCGACCGCTCGTTCCACTGGCTGACTCCGTATGCCACTGTCATCACCGCCACCGACTCCGACCATCTGGACATCTACGGCGACCATGCGGCATACCTTGAGAGTTTCCGGAAATACACGTCGCTCATACGTCCCGACGGCTGCCTCATCATGAAGAAAGGCATCGACCTGCAACCGGACCTGCAACCCGGCGTGACCCTATATACGTATGCAACGGACGAAGGAAACTTCCATGCGACGAACATCCGCATCGGGAACGGGGAAATAGTGTTCGACTACGTATCGCCGTTGGGCAATATCAACGACATCCGCTTGGGAGTGCCCGTCTACGTCAATATCGAGAACGGCATTGCCGCCATGGCGCTGGCACAGATAGCCGGAGCTACGGCAGACGAGATAAAGGCTGCCATGCCCGGATTCAGAGGTGTAGACCGCCGGTTCGACTTCAAGCTGAAGAATGACCGGATTGTCTTCTTGAGCGACTATGCGCACCATCCGGCGGAAATCCGCCAAAGCGTGCACTCGATACGCATGCTGTATCCCGACCGGAAGATAACGGCCGTATTCCAGCCTCATCTGTATACACGCACACGCGACTTCTATAAGGAATTTGCCGACAGCCTGTCTTTGCTGGACGAAGTCATCCTACTCGACATCTATCCCGCACGGGAGAAACCGATAGAAGGAGTAAGCAGCCGGCTGATTTACGACCACCTGCGCCCCGGCATCGAAAAATGCCTATGCCATAAGGAAGAGCTGTTGGACCTGTTGAAAGGCAAAAAGCTGGATGTCCTCATCACCCTGGGCGCCGGCGATATTGATAACTATGTACCACAAATTTACGAAATATTGAAAGACCGATGATGAAACGAATTCTTATACTCTGCGCACTGCTACTGGTTTTTGCCTATCTGGCTGTAGCAGTCACCCTGTTTAATGCCAAACCCGCCGGACAGGTTTGCAGAGGCATAGAATTGACCATAAAGGACAGCATCGACTATGATTTCATCACGCTGAAAGAAGTCAACAGCCTGTTGAAACGGAAAGGGCTGGCACCTCAAGACAAGCGGCTGGAGGATATCAATGTCCGCCAAGTAGAAGAAGCCTTGTCCCACCAGCCTTTCATTGCCGAAGCGGAATGCTACCTGACATCGGGTGGAAAGATGGCTATCGACATCTATCAGCGTATCCCCCTGCTGCGTGTGATGAGCAACAACGGAGACTCGTATTACGTAGACAATGAAGGGAAAACCCTTCCTGTATCGGACAAGCCGGTACATGTAGCCGTAGCCACCGGATTCATCGACCGGAAATTTGCCCAGACCCACTTATACGAGTTAGGGAAATACCTTCAGACAGACGCTTTCTGGAATTCCCAGATTGAACAAATAAACGTCACTCCCCGGCAAGAGCTGGAATTAGTGCCCCGTGTAGGCAATCAGATACTCTTTTTGGGAAAAGCCGAGGATTATCGAGAAAAATTCCGTAAATTGCAAACGTTCTATACAAAAGCGCTCAACCAGGTAGGTTGGAACAAATACGAACGGATAAGTGTAGAATTTAATAACCAGATTATTTGTACAAAAAAAGAATAATTAGATATGGCAGTAACAGATTTTATAGCAGCGATTGAACTGGGATCAAGCAAAATCACCGGCGTTGCAGGCAAGAAGGACGCTGACGGAAGCATTCACATCCTTGCCTACGCCAGTGAGCACTCTTCAGACTGCATCCGGAAAGGCATTATCTACAACATCGACAAAACGACTCAATGCCTGGCTTCCGTCATCAGCAAACTGGAAGAGCAGTTGCAGGCGTCTATCAAGAAAGTGTATGTAGGCATCGGAGGACAATCTATCCGGAGTATCCGCAATACCGAAACGAAACAACTGGACGAAGAAATAAAGATTTCGCAGGCTCTGATTGACGAACTGATGAAGAGCAACCGCGAAATGGCACTGATGGATCAGGAAATACTGGCTGTCGAACCTCAAGAATACAAAGTGGGCAACCAGCTCACGACCGAGCCTGTAGGTATCCCGACGGAACATATCGAAGCCCATTACGTGAACATCATCGGACGCAGCACGCTGAAAAGCAATATCCGCCAATGCATCCGCCAAGCCGGATATGAGGTGGCCGACTATCTTCTCTCGCCGATTGTAACTGCCAACATCGTATTGACGGCGAGCGAGAAACGGTCGGGATGTGCCTTAATCGACTTCGGAGCCGATACGACCACCGTATCTGTATACAAGAACAACATCCTTCGCCATCTGGCAGTCATCCCCTTGGGCAGTAACAACATCACCAAAGACATTGCCAGCCTGCAAATAGAAGAAGAAGATGCCGAACAACTGAAGCTGCGCTATGCCTCTGCCTATACCGAGCCCTCGGAGGAAGAAGACATCAACCAGGAATATGCCATCGACGGCAAATGTTCTATCCGTGCCCGTAAGCTGGAAGACATTGTAGAAGCCCGTACCATCGAGATACTGGAAAACGCCTGGAACCAAATCAAGCTTTCGGGCTACAGCAACGAACTGCATGCCGGCGTCATCTGCACCGGAGGAGCCTCGCAACTGCCTAACCTGAACAAAGCATTTACCGCAATTACCAAAATAGACAAGATACGCATCGCCCACACCGGCAATATTGAAATAAAAGATGACCATCAGGACATCACGCCCAACGGTTCGCAAAACACACTTATCGGGCTGCTGGCTGCCGGAAAGGAGAATTGCTGCAAGATAGACCCTCATAAAAGCCAACTGAGCTGGATACAACAGCAAGAGGAAGAGGACGAAGCCAAGAAGAAAGCGGAAGAGGAACGCAGGAAAAAAGAAGAGGAAGCCAAGCGGCAACGGGCAGAAGCCGAACGCAAGAAGCAACTGGAAGAGGAACGTATCCGCCAAGAGCAAGAACGTGCCCAGAAGCGCCTGCGCGAATGCGAAACCTTGATTACCGATGCCAAGCATCTGGCAGAACGCAAGAAATATAAAGAGGCATTGAGCAAGCTGGAAGAGGCGCAAGGCATGAAGATAACGGAAAAAGAGCAGGAACTTACCGCGCTGTACGAGGAAATCTCCCAGCAAAAGAAAGAAAACAACGTCTTTACCCGTTTCTTCAATAAGCTGAAGACGGAAGCGGACGAAATGATGAAAGGAGAAAATTAAATGTGAGTTTGTGTATTTTTGAACACAGAGACACAGAGGCACAGAGAGAATTAATAATTAATCTGCGTTTCAAATAAAATCGAACGCAGAGACGCGGAGACGCAAAGTTTTCTATTTTTTGAGAAAGCAAAGTTCACAGAGATTTTATCCTGATGTGAACATGGAGAAATAAATCTGCGTAATTAATTGAAGAAAAAAATCTGTGCAATCTGTGGTGAAAATAAACCCAAGAACTTAAAAACCCCAAAATATGGCTGACGAAACAACAATGCCATTCGACTTTTCGAATGGCGGAACACCGAGCATTATCAAAGTAATCGGTGTAGGAGGTGGCGGCGGAAACGCTGTCAACCACATGTATAGAGAAGGAATCCATGACGTGACTTTCGTCGTATGCAATACCGATAATCAGGCGTTGAACGAGTCACCCGTGCCCATCAAGCTGCAATTAGGCCGCGAAGGATTGGGTGCGGGCAACCGTCCGGCACGTGCCAAGGCTGCAGCCGAAGAAAGCATGGAAGAGATTGAGAATATGCTGAAAGACGGCTGCAAGATGGCTTTCATCACCGCCGGTATGGGTGGAGGAACCGGAACAGGTGCCGCGCCTATCATCGCCAAAACCGCTAAAGACATGGGTATTCTGACGGTAGGTATCGTCACTATCCCTTTCCTGTTCGAAGGCAACAAGAAGATTGACCAGGCTCTTGATGGTGTGGAAGAGATGAGCAAGCACGTCGATGCGTTGCTGGTCATCAACAACGAACGCCTGCGCGACGTATATTCCGACCTGAGCGTAATGAATGCTTTTGCCAAAGCCGATGATACCCTCTCGGTAGCTGCCAAAAGCATTGCCGAAATCATTACCATCCGAGGCAAAATCAACCTTGACTTCAACGATGTGAAAACCGTATTGAAAGACGGCGGCGTGGCTTTGATGAGTACCGGTTATGGTTCGGGCGAAGGACGTGTCACCCAAGCTATCAACGACGCCCTCCACTCGCCGCTGCTGAACAACAACGACATCTTCAACTCGAAGAAAGTATTGTTCAACATCTCGTATAGCACCAACAGTGACCTGATGATGGAAGAAATGAATGAGGTGCACGAGTTCATGAGCCGTTTCGGCGATGACGTGGAAACCAAATGGGGTCTCTATATCGACGACAGCCTGGAAAACAAAGTGAAATTCACCATCCTTGCTACCGGTTTCGGCATCAAAGACATACCGGGCATGGACGATGCGCTGAACAAGAAACATACGGCGGAAGAGCAGAAGAAACACGAAGAAGAAGAACGTATCCGGCAGATAAAAGAGAAACGCCGGGACGATTACTATACCAGCGAACGTAAAAACGACCGGAAGAAAGGCAACTATAAGTTTTACATCTTCACCCAAGATGACTTGGACAACGATGATGTAATCAGCATTGTAGATACCACTCCGACTTACAAACGTTCGAAAACTGTCCTCGACAATATCCGCCAGCGTGCAACCGCAGGCGAAATGCAAGTGCAGAAACCGCAAGTGAACGAGAACGGCTCGACAATGATTACGTTTTAGTTGACAAGGTATCAGGTGACAAGTTGACGAGGTATCAGTTGACAAGGTATCAGGTGACAAGTTGACGAGGTATCAGTTGACAAGGTATCAGGTACCAGGTGACAAGGCTTTAAAATAGTTCAACTGAGGTATTCAAAACCTTGTCAACTTGTCAACTCGTCACCTTGTTACCTAAAAAAGAAACCAACTTAAAATTTTACATAACTATGGATTTATTCGAACAAATCAGCAATGATATCAAAGAAGCCATGAAGGCAAAAGACAAGGTCAGACTGGAAACCTTGCGTAACGTAAAGAAAGTATTTCTCGAAGCCAAGACCGCTCCGGGAGCCAACGACACACTGAGCGATGACACAGCATTGAAGCTGATGCAAAAGCTGGTGAAACAAGGAAAAGACTCGGCTGAAAGCTACCGCCAGGCAGGACGTCCCGAGCTGGCAGAAGAAGAGATGGCACAAGTACACGTCATCGAAGCTTATCTCCCGAAACAGCTTTCTCCCGAAGAACTGGAAGCCAAACTGAAAGACATCATTGCCCGCACAGGCGCTACCAGCGGCAAAGACATGGGCAAGGTAATGGGCGTAGCTACCAAAGAACTTGCCGGACTGGCTGAAGGCCGTGCTATCTCGGCTAAAGTAAAAGAACTGCTGGGCTGATTTTCACCACAGATTACACGTATTGATTTAATTGAACACAGAGACACAGAGGCACAGAGAATATAAGTTGATACAAATAAAACTCTGTGCCTCTGTGTCTCTGTGTTCAAAATACCCCATTTTACCTTATACAGCCCAAAGAGACAGGCGATTCGATTTCTCATCTATCCATTTATATCGCTAAAAACAATATCTTTGCAAAAACGTGCGACACCCGGGCTCCGATAACAGCCAACAGACTCAGAACAATTCCTGCAATACACGGAGCGACTTCATCTCGGGAAAATCGGGCAGATGCAGGCGGTAATACTCGCTGATGATATCCAGACACCGGTTCCGTTCCATGCGGTTCATCCCGAACAGATGCATCGTATCGTAGTTCATGCGCATCAGCAGGCGGATGCGCGAAGCCTCATCGGGAAAGACAAACATGCCGTGCGAAGGCGGTTCGGGCACGAAACAGGCGTTCAGCAGGTCGAAACAACACCCCTCTACATAATCGTCCATATTGGGATAGAGCCCCAGGAAACGGGAAAGACGCATCAGAAAGACGAGGTGGAAATTGGCAAAACTCTTTTCGCACGCGTCCAACCACTGTACCGAATGGACGAGGTAGGCAAACAAAGGCTCATTGACCCCCTCTTCCTTCAATGCCCGGTAAAGGAACTCGGCAAGGAACAGGGCGATGGCAGACTTATAAGGGTCGTAAGGCAAGGACTGGAAGACCTGCCGGGCTTTCGCCTCACGGATAGGATGCAGCCCCGAGCGCGGACGCACCTCGGCTTCAAACTCCACCAGCGACAAGGGCTGGAACAAGACCTGCCTCACCATCGACTTGCGCGAGCGTTGTGCCGGGACGAGGAAAGACATCCTTCCCCCCTCCGCCGTATAGATATGCGCGATGTTCGAACGGTCGTTGTATTTCAACGTATGCAATACGATTCCTTGATATTTCTGCAACATAAGCCTTAATCTCCTCATACAAAGGTACACCTTTTCAGGAAAATGTGCATTTTTTTCGCCGAAAGTTTTGCAGGTATCAAAAAACTTCCTACCTTTGCATCCGCAAACGAGAGACATGCTCCTCGCAAGCATCAGAAGGAGGGCCCGTTCGTCTATCGGTTAGGACGCAAGATTTTCATTCTTGAAAGGGGAGTTCGATTCTCCCACGGGCTACATAATAAACAGAATCACGAACAATATTTAAAGATTAGTCGAGATGGCAAATCACAAATCATCTATTAAAAGAATCAGACAAAGCGAAAGTAGAAGACTTCACAACAGATATTACGCAAAAACCATGCGCACCGCAGTGAAGAAACTTCGTATGACTACTGACAAGGCTGAAGCAGTAGCAATGTATCCTAAAGTACAGAAGATTTTGGATAAACTGGCTAAACGCAACATTATCCATAAGAACAAAGCTGCTAACTTGAAGTCTAAATTGGCTGCTCACATCGCTAAAATGGCGTAAGCATCAGTCTCACGAAAAAGATAGCAAGGTTGGATCGGACAGATTCAGCCTTTTGTCGTTTATAACGGGACGTAGCGAATCCCGAAATATAAATCCAGGGCATCCATCCCCTCGATTTTTCAGCATTTTTAGAGAGGCAAAGGCTCGCCATATCGTGAAAAATTCGTATCTTTGACCGTTTTAAAAAGTAGATTGAAAAAACATGAGTGAAGAACTGACCCCAAACAGCGGAAACTCGTATTCGGCAAGCAGCATCCAGGTATTGGAAGGGCTGGAAGCCGTACGTAAACGTCCCGCCATGTATATCGGCGACATCAGTGAAAAAGGCTTGCACCACCTGGTGTATGAAGTCGTGGACAACTCCATCGACGAAGCGCTCGCCGGTTATTGCACCCACATAGAAGTAACCATCAACGAAGACAACTCCATCACCGTACAAGACAACGGCCGTGGTATTCCGGTCGATTTCCACCAGAAAGAAAAGAAATCGGCACTGGAAGTGGTTATGACCGTCCTTCATGCCGGAGGTAAATTCGATAAAGGCTCGTATAAGGTGTCCGGCGGTCTGCACGGTGTGGGCGTATCGTGTGTGAACGCCTTGTCTACCCACATGACCACCAACGTATTCCGCAACGGAAAGATTTACCAACAAGAATATGCATGCGGCAAACCGCTGTATCCCGTAAAGGAAATAGGTACGACCGACATCACCGGAACCCGCCAGACTTTCTGGCCCGACAAGACCATATTCACCACCACAGAATATAAGTACAATATCCTGCAGGCACGTATGCGCGAACTGGCATACCTGAACAAGGGCATCACCATCACGCTGACCGACAAGCGCGAGAAGGAAGAGGACGGCTCGTACAAGCAGGAAGTGTTCCACTCGGAAGAAGGCGTGAAGGAATTCGTGCGCTTCCTTAACTCGAACAACACCCCGCTTATCGACGACGTCATCTACCTGAACACCGAAAAGCAGGGCGTACCCATCGAATGCGCCATCATGTATAACACGGGCTTCCGCGAAAACCTCCATTCGTATGTGAACAACATCAACACCATCGAAGGCGGTACACACGAGGCGGGCTTCCGAATGGCGCTGACCCGCGTATTGAAGAAATATGCCGAAGAAAGCAAGGCGCTGGAGAAAGCCAAGGTGGAAATCTCGGGCGAAGACTTCCGCGAAGGCCTGATTGCCGTTATCTCGGTCAAGGTGGCTGAGCCGCAATTCGAAGGACAGACCAAGACCAAACTGGGCAACAACGAAGTGAGCGGTGCCGTCAACCAGGCTGTAGGCGAAGCACTGACCAACTATCTGGAAGAACACCCGAAAGAAGCCAAACTCATTGTCGACAAGGTCGTACTGGCAGCTACGGCACGTGTTGCCGCACGCAAGGCACGTGAATCGGTGCAACGCAAAAGCCCAATGGGCGGAGGCGGACTTCCGGGCAAACTGGCAGACTGCTCCAGCCGCACGCCGGAAGAATGCGAACTGTTCCTTGTCGAGGGTGATTCGGCAGGCGGTTCAGCCAAGCAAGGACGAAGCCGCCAGTTCCAGGCTATCCTTCCGCTGAGAGGTAAAATCCTGAATGTGGAGAAAGCCATGTGGCACAAGGCTTTCGAAAGCGACGAAGTGAACAACATCATCCAGGCACTGGGCGTGCGCTTCGGTGTGGACGACTCGGAAGACAGCAAGAAAGCCAACATCGAGAAATTACGTTACAACAAGGTAATCATCATGACCGATGCCGATGTCGACGGTTCGCACATCGACACCCTGATTATGACCTTGTTCTACCGCTATATGCCCGAAGTCATTCAGGGCGGACACCTGTATATCGCCAACCCGCCTTTGTACAAATGCACCAAAGGCAAAGTGAGCGAATATTGCTACACCGACGAAGAGCGCAAGGCATTCATGCAGAAATACGGCGACGGTACGGAGAACGGAATCCATACCCAGCGTTACAAAGGTTTGGGTGAGATGAATCCGGAACAATTGTGGGAAACGACCATGAATCCGGAAACGCGCATCCTGAAGCAAGTCAGCATCGAGAACGCGGCAGACGCCGATTACATCTTCTCCATGCTGATGGGCGACGATGTGGCTCCGCGCCGCGAGTTTATCGAGAAACACGCTACGTATGCGAACATTGACGCATAACGTGTTTTTATTCATAACTTCAATTTAATTATTTAAAGTCCAGCCCCGCATCTTACATCAGGGGAAGCCTCGGTTACAATCCCATGTAACCGGGGCTTTTTTTATTTGCACATTCCCGCATTATTCCCTATATTTGAAGCACGAACCAACAAGCTGAATAAGATGAAACTCACATTCCGTATCCAATACCACACCGTTTGGGGAGAAGATGTCCGCGTTATCTTCGAAGAAGACGAAACGCATCCCCTTCCCCTTTCCACCCGCGACGGAAGCGAATGGAAAGGCAGTTGCGACTACTCGCCCGCCGAAACCGGACACGCCATCCTTTACCGTTACGGTATCTTCCGCGACGATGTATGTATCCGCAAAGAGCTGGGAGCCATCCCGCACGCCGTTTACCAGGGCAATGTCCAGCAGCACCAATACCTCATCGAGGACTGCTGGCGCGACCTTCCCGCCGAGAACTACCGTTACAGCTCCGCCTTCAATGACATCCACGCGACGGTATCTCCCAACCTGTTGAGCAACAACGTAGGAAGCTGCATCACGTTTCGTGCCCTCTGTCCCGGGCTGCATCCGCAAGGACAGGAGCTGGGCATTATCGGAAGTTGCAGTGCCTTGGGCAATTGGGAATATTGCCGGCCCATCCGGATGCGCGAAGTACAGCCCAACGTGTGGCAGCTTACGCTGGACGCGTCGACCCTGAAATCTCCTTTCGAATACAAGTTCGTCGCCATCAACGAAAAGACCGGCGCCGTGGAAGAATGGGAGACACGCCCTAACCGCCTGTTCCAGATACGTCCGCTCCAGCGCGGAGAAACCTATCTGCCTGCCGAGACGGAAGTCTTCTTCAAACGTCCTCCCTACCGGATAGCCGGAACAGCCATCCCGGTATTCTCGCTCCGCTCGGAAGGAAGTTGCGGCGTAGGCGACTTCGGCGACCTGAAGCAGTTCATCACGTGGGCGGCCGAGACCGGACAACGCGCCGTGCAGATACTTCCCATCAACGATACCACGATGACCGGCACGTGGATGGACTCGTATCCCTACAACAGCATTTCCATCTATGCTTTCCACCCGATGTACATCGACCTCCGCCAGCTTCCGCCGCTGAATGATGAAGAAGCGATGAAGACTTTCGAACGCCAGCGCATCACCCTGAACGGCTTGTCGCAAGTGGATTACGAAAGAGTGAACCAAGTGAAACGGAAATACCTCCACGAAGTCTTCCTGCAAGAACAGGAACACCTGCCGGAAGACGCCGGATTCCAGGCCTTCGTGCAGAAAAACGAAGAATGGCTGTTGCCCTACGCCGCTTTCAGTGTCCTGCGCGACCAAAACGGCACAGCCGATTTCCGCCAGTGGGGAAAAAACAGTGTCTATCGGGAAGAGAACATACGCCGGCTGGCAGCTCCCGAAAGCCCGTACCACCAGGACATCCTGTTCTATTACTTCCTGCAATACCAGCTCCACGTGCAACTGCTTGACGCCTGCACGTACGGGCGCAGCCGGGGAGTCATCGTAAAAGGTGACATCCCCATCGGCATCAGCCGTAACAGCGTGGAAGCCTGGGTAGAGCCCTATTACTTCAATATGAACGGACAGGCAGGAGCACCTCCCGATGCCTTCTCGCTCGACGGACAGAACTGGGGAATGCCCACCTACAACTGGCAGGTGATGGAGAAAGACCACTACCGCTGGTGGCAACGCCGCTTCCGCAAGATGGCGGAATACTTCACCGCCTACCGCATCGACCACATCCTGGGCTTCTTCCGCATCTGGGAGATTCCTTTCCACTCCGTCCACGGACTGTTGGGGCAGTTCGTCCCCTCGCTCCCGATGACCAAAGAAGAGATACAAAGTTTCGGGCTCGACCTGGACAAGGAACGTATGACGCGCCCGTACATCAGCGACGTATGGCTCGACCAACTCTTCGGCGACCGTGCACACGAAGTGCGGCGCACTTTCCTGAAGCGGCTTCCCGACGGCCTTTATGCCCTGCGTCCCGAATGCAACACCCAGCGCAAGATAGAAACCCTCTTCGCCGGAAAGACCTCGCCCGCCGATGCCGACCTGCGCGAGAAACTGTACAAGCTCGTCAACGACGTGCTCTTCATAGCCGACCGCGACGACCCCAACAAATACCATCCGCGCATCGCCGTGCAGACCGAACCGGTATTCCTGCACCTCTCCGCCAACGAACAGCAGGCGTTCAACCGCCTTTACAACCATTACTACTACCAGCGGCACAACGAGTTCTGGTATCACGAGGCGATGAAAAAACTCCCCGTCCTGCTCCAGTCCACCCCGATGCTGGTATGCGGCGAAGACCTGGGAATGGTGCCGGGCTGCGTGCCTTGGGTGATGAACCAGCTCCAGATACTCTCGCTCGAAATCCAGCGGATGCCGAAGACGCCGGGCATCGAGTTCGGCAAGCCCGAAAGCTATCCCTACCTCTCGGTATGCACCATCGGCACCCACGATATGACCACCCTGCGCGGCTGGTGGAAGGAAGACCCTGCCCTGACCGACCGCTTCTACCACGACGAGCTGCACTACTGGGGAAAGACGCCCGAAGAGGCGCCCGGCTGGCTCTGCGAAGAAATCATCCGCCGCCACCTGCAATGCCCCTCGATGCTCTGCATCCTGACGTGGCAAGACTGGACGGCGATGGACGAGTCGGTGCGCAATCCCGACATCGACGTGGAGCGCATCAACGTCCCCGCCAATCCGCGCCACTACTGGCGCTGGCGGATGCACATAACCCTCGAAAAGCTGATGAGCCTCACCGACTTCAACAGCCACATCCGCCGGATGGTCACAGAAAGCGGAAGGGCAAACCCACAGATGTAACATAAGCGACACGATATGTTACATACGTGCATAAGAATTTCTCTATCATTGCCTACCTTTACGGATATGTTTATGTGCAACCTTAAAAGAAGACTTTTATGAGACATTTCTTATTCTACCTGATGGCGTTGGCACTCTGCCTACCCGCCGCCTCGTGCAGCGATGAGTTCGTAGAACTGCCCTACGCTTATGAAGCAAACTGGAACGAATACGACCTCGACATTCCCCAAGACACCGTGACTTACATCGAGAGCCAGGACGAGTTCAACCGCCTTTTTGCCGATGCAGAGTCTAAGCCCGAAGCCAGTGTGCCCTTCGATGATGCCGTGCTGGTAATAGCGAAAGGAATTTCCAGTTACGGCATCGCCGATTTCCGGAAAGAACTGATTCCTTCAGGCAGCCGCTATCACCTCTCCGTCCAAATAAGACAAGCCTTAACACCTGTTATGCAAACTTGGTACGCCGCTTACGTTATCCCGAAAGCATACGTAGGCAAAGTGGATTTGGAAGTGGAATATAAATGTCAAGAAGAGAATTAAAAAGAGAGGCGTAGCCAAGCTTTTGGATACAGAGACACAAAGGCACAGAGTTTTTCAATCTTATCAGATTCTCTGCGTCTTTGTGTCTCTGTGTTTTTAATTTAGTCCTTTATCCGAATAAGCAGGTTGGCAAGGATGGCGGTGACACCTCCCGTAGTGATGCCCGACGCGAAGATATTGCGCAAGGTGTCGGGAAGCTGGCAAAGGATGTCGGGCACCAGCTCCACGCTCAGCCCGAACGAAAAACTCAAGGCAATGACCAGTGTCGCCTTGCGGTCGATGGTCTGCGAGGCAATGATGCGGATGCCTGCCGCCGCCACGGTGCCGAACATCAGCAGCGTGGCTCCGCCCAATACCGGTTCGGGCATCAGCGAAAAGACCAGACCCACCGCCGGAAACAAACCTAACAGCACCAGCATACCGGCTATGTAATAGCCCACGTAGCGGCTCGCCACGCCTGTCAGCTGAATCATTCCGTTGTTTTGCGCAAAGATGGAATTGGGGAACGAGTTGAGGCAGGCGGCTACCACCGAGTTAAACCCGTCGGCAAAGATGCCTCCCGAAGCCCGCTTCACAAACTTCTCGCCTTCGACCGGCTCGCCCGATATCAGCGAGTTGGCAGTAATGTCGCCATACGCCTCGATAGCGGTAATGAGGTAAATCAATGCCAAGGCAACAATGGCCGACACATCGAACGAAAGTCCGTAACGGAACGGGATGGGAATGTTCAACCCTCCATAGCTCTGCACCGACGAAAAATCAACCATCCCCAGACACCACGCCACGACATAGCCCACAGCCAGCCCGATGACGATGGAGCTCATCCGCAAATAGCGGTTCGCGCTGCGGTTGAAAAAGATAATCAACACCAGCACCAATGCAGCCAGTCCCACGTGGCGCACCGAGCCGAAACTGCCGTCTGCCTGTGCCGCCGCTCCGCCGCCGCAAGCCGTGATACCTACCCTTATCAGACTCATCCCGATAAGCGTAACCACAATGCCCGACACCAGCGGCGTGATAATCCGGCGGGTGTATTTCAGCAGGCGGCTGATGAACATCTCGACCGACGCTGCCACCATACAGGCACCGAAGACAGCCGACAGTCCTCCCGTCAGCCCGGCAGCGATAATAGGTCCGATAAACGAAAAGCTGGTGCCTTGGATGCAAAGCAGACCGCACCCGATAAAACCGATGCGCCGGCACTGGACAAACGTGGAGATGCCCGAAGCTATCAATGCCATCGACACCAGATAACCGGTAGTCTCCAAATCCAGTTTCAACGCGCCTGCAATGATAAGCGGAGGGGTGATAATCGCCACAAAGATAGCCAGCAGATGCTGGAGGGCGGCAAAGAAAGCCTCACGCAAAGGCGGACGGTCATCAAGACCGTATATCAAGCCTGTAGAGGCAACCGGTTCCTGACGTTTTTCCATCATTCTCTGATTTTGATTTCGCAATTGTCCAGACTCTCAATAATGGCAAGCGACTCGACCTGTATCCCTTGCTGGCGCAAGTAATCGCCGCCGTGCTGGAACGCTTTTTCGATGAGGAAGCCCATTCCTACCAGTTCGGCTCCCGCCTTCCGCACCAGGTCGATGATGCCTTTGGCTGCATTGCCGTTAGCAAGGAAATCGTCGATAAACAACACTTTATCGCCCGGGCAAAGATAATCACGACTGACACTGACCTCATACGAGCGGCCTTTGGTAAACGAATAGACCTCTGTAGTCAGCATATTCTCCATCGTGCTGGGACGTTTCTTCTTGGCAAACACTACCGGCAGTTCGAGCAGATAGCCCACCATAATGGCAGGAGCGATGCCGCTCGCCTCGATGGTCATCACCTTATTGATATCGGTACCCGCAAACCGACGGACAAACTCTACCGCCATCGATTTCATCAGAATCGGGTCCATCTGATGGTTGATGAAACTGTCTACCTTCAAGATTCCTCCCTCAAAACATTTGCCGTCCCGCAAAATTCGCTCTTTCAGTGCTTTCATAATGGATGTGCAAGTTTATTTTTGCGCAAAGGTACGGCTTTTTATCCTATTTCCGGCAATACCGCAAGCACGATATTGCCGGAAAGAAGAAAAAATACGGTTATTCGCCTTGCGGAGTACCGTCTACGACGATGGTTCCGCCACCTTCTACCTCACCTGTAATCCAGCCGCTGACTTCCATACCTTCTATTATCAGCTGCCCGTCGTTGATGCGGATGGTATATTTGTAACTGTTTCCGCCGACAAACGTGTGCCTGATGGCTTCGGTGCTTGCCGTAAAACCGATGCCTTCACGTGTATAGCCGATGGTCAGCTGCAACGGTACTTCCGTTTCCGAAGGATTGAGCAACAAAGCCAGTTGGATACCGTCCTCGCCCGGAATGGCTTCGCCTCCGGCATCCAGCGTCCAAGTATCTCCGCCTTCCGCCTCTTCTTCCTTAACCATCTTGCCCGTACCGTCGGCAAAGCTGTAAGTAGCATGAGTGAAACAACCTTCACCCGTAAGACTTACCGAGTTCAAGAGCGTTTCCACATCCGAATCGGCGCTTAATGTAAGCAATAACAGACTGTACACATGGTCGAAAGCATCGGTGCCGGTAAAGCTGACTTCTCCGTTGGCATCGCCGAAGCCGCAAGTCTTTGTCGCAGTAAGGAAGTCGTATACCCCGATTTCATCCAATGCCCCTGTCTGCTCATCGAGATAAGGCATCGGGATGCGGCTCCGTGTGGCAGTGGCTTTATACGGATAAAAAGCGTGAAACGTGAATTTCTCGGTCAGGTTGGGCCAAGCCACGGGAGCAGCCGGCTCCCAGCCGCTTGTCTCATCATTGGAAAACTTCACCGGTTCCTCCGCGTTGGGCATAAAGAAACCGATTTCATCATTAGGGTCGAAAGTTACCGTCCCTCCGTCTACATCGGTCGTGGTACGGCTGATGTTGTTGTCCGATATCGTGGCGCGAAGCCGGATATCCGTGTTCTCACTCATGGTTCCCTGTTCGGGAATGTTCTCTTGTTGGCAGGCGAGCATGGAAAATGCCAATGCCGCGCCGCATACTACTACTTGTAATTTCATATAAGAATATTTTTAATACAATTTATTAAACGCAAGAAGCAGCCTTCTGTACACTTCACCGCAGGTTTTATGCCCGAAAATTTCGCCGTTTCCTTATTTTGCTTACCTTTGCCAGAAGATATTAACCAATTTAACAGCAACATGAAAAAGATTTCATTCCTTATCCTGTGTACCCTGATTGCCGTGTGCGCCTATGCGCAAGAGGCGAAATATGTATTCTTCTTCATCGGCGACGGCATGGGTGTCAACCAAGTGCAAGGCACCGAGCTTTACCTCGGCGAACTGGACGGTAAAATCGGAATTGCCCCGCTCAACTTTGCCGAATTTCCTTATGCGACAACCAGCTCCACCTATTCGGCTACCAACGGAGTGACCGACTCGGCTGCCGGAGGCACTGCGCTTGCTACGGGCACAAAGACCAAAAACGGTGTCATCGGTATGGAGAAAGACCAGCAGACTCCCATTGCCAGCATCGCCATGCGGGCGAAAGAAAAAGGTTGCCGCGTGGGCATTGCCACCAGCGTAAGCATCGACCACGCCACGCCGGCTGCCTTCTATGCCCACAATCCCAGTCGGAAGAATTATTACCAGATAGGGAAAGACCTGTTCCTGGCAGGCTTCGATTTTTATGCAGGCTCTGATTTCCTCGACCCCGACAACCACGGTCAGTCGGAAAGCCTGTATACGCTTGCCCGTCAGAACGGTTACACGATTGCCCGCGGATACGATGACTTCACGGCTAAGAGCAACCAAGCGGACAAGCTGATTCTGCTACAGACCGAAGAAGCTTCGAAGGCTTACCGCGACGCTATCCCCTACGCCATCGACAGCAAGGAGGGCGATCTCTGCCTGAGCGATATCACCCGTGCCGCCATTCAGTTTCTTTCGAAAGACCTGAGCAAAGGATTTTTCCTGATGGTGGAAGGCGGAAAAATCGACTGGGCTTGCCACAGCAACGATGCGGCCACGGCTTTCCGCGAAGTAGCCGACCTGAATGAAGCCATCCGCCAGGCATTACAGTTCTACGAGAACCATCCCGACGAGACCCTGATTGTCATCAGTGCCGACCACGAGACAGGCGGACTGGTACTAGGAACGGGGGAATATGCCCTCAACCTGCAAGCCTTGCAATACCAGCGGGTTAGCGAAACGGCGTTCACTTCCATACTGAACGACCTGCGCCGCCAGACGAATAACCGTGTGACATGGGAGCAAGCCCGCCAAGCACTTGCCGATAACTTCGGCTTTTGGGAAGAGCTTACACTGACCGACGAACAGACCCAACGCCTGGAGGAAACCTATCGCCGTACCTTTACCGGCAAGGAAGTGGAAATGAAGAAAAGCGAATATGCGCAAGACGAACCTTTGGCTGCCGAAGCCGTGCGGATAATCAATGAAATAGCGATGGTAGGATGGGTCAGCGGAGGCCACTCGGCAGGCTATGTCCCCGTATTTGCCATCGGTGCCGGAGCCGACCGTTTCCAAGGACGGATGGACAACATCGAGATTCCCGCCCGCATTGCCGAAGCGGCACAATACAATTAAATGAAGAATGAAGAATGAAGAATTAAGAATGAAGAATCAGTTGATGTTTACTTTTTGAAACGCAGATTAGCGCAAATTTACGCAGATTAATTAGAAGAATGAAGAACGAAGAATCATCCGTTATTAACTATTCATTTTTAATTATTCATTCTCTCCGTGCGCTTTGCTTTCTCAAAAAAATAAAAAACTTTGCGTCTCCACGTCTCTGCGTTCAATATAATTTTTAAACGCAGATTAGCACGGATTCTTCATTCTTAATTCTTCATTTAATTAATGGTTTTCACTCGAACGACAGATAAGGCGCGAGCCGTTTCAGGTCCGCTTCGCTGAATGCCTCAAACAGGGCAAGCTGGGCAATGCCTTTCAGCTTGCCACGCTTGCGGCGGTATTCGACAATGGCTTTCGCCTTATAGAAATTCATATACGGATGCGCACGCAAGCGGTCGAGGCCGGCACGGTTCACTTCCAGCTTGCGGAGGGATAGCGTATCTATCCGAAACCAGCTATTGACGGAAGCGTCTACATAAGGTATCTCCTGCAACTGCTCTACGGTGTAAAACCCGCCCAAGCGACGGCGGTAGGCAACTATCATCCGTGCCAGTCCGCTCCCTATGCCGGGCACGCGCTTCAGCATGGCCGTGTCCGCTTTATTCAGGTCTATCACCGTTCCTTCCGGATATTTCTCTATAATAATATAAGGTGTAACGGTATCCCGGCGGAAAGCGGTCTGCCGGTGTGCCAATGTATCCCGTTCCTCGCGTATCCGATAACTCTCGCCAATACGGATATAAGGACGCAAGGTCTCGTATTGCTCCGAAGTCAAGCCATACAGGCGTGAAAAAGATTCGGGGGTGCGGAAGACACCTCCTTTTGCCCGATATTTCAACACATTGCCTGCAATGAAAGCCGACAGGCCCAGACTGCGCAACGTTGCCGAATCGACTGTATTCGGGTCGAAAGTCTGTAAGACGACGGGAACAGACGCCGAAGCGACCCGACGGGTGCGCCGCGGCAGACGCTCCTTCTCATGAATACTCGCGATGAACGAGTCGATACGGCTGCCCTCCGAAGCCTGAAGGGGAGCCGCTTCGTGCGCCTGTCTCTGCCTCAGCCACAGGTTTCCGCCCGAGAGCACTGCCAGTACCGCCAGCAAGACCAGCACGGCACGCCGCTCGGACTTGGTGAAATAAAAGAAGTCTTTCCACATTCCGCGCTCAGCCTAACCAGCCCAGTTCGTTGATGAAAACCAGCAGGATGCCTACAGGCGTAATGTAACGCAGGATAAAGATGAGCAACGGATAGTAAGGCGCACGGAGCGAACCCCAGTTGGTCACCTCGTCGCGCACCACCTTGCGTTCCAGTTTCCACGACACAAAGAGAGAGACAAACAGTCCGCCCACAGGCAGCATAATCTTCGCCGTCAGGAAATCGATGGCATCAAACATATTCAGTCCCGCTATCCGCACATGGCTCCAGTCGCCCAATGCCAACGACGAGACGACACCTATCAGAAAGCTGCCTATCGTCACCAGCCATGCCGCACGGCTGCGCGTAAAGCCGAACTTCTCGTGCAGGAAAGCGGTAGGGACTTCGTGAAGCGAAATGGTGGAAGTAAGTGCAGCCAATGCCAGCAGGATGTAAAACAATACCGCGCTCACACTAGCCAAAAGCGGCACCGCGCCGAATGCCTGCTGAAACACATTAGGCAAGGTAATAAAGATAAGTGAAGGACCCGCATCGGGCTGGATGCCGACCGAGAACGCAGCCGGAAAGATAATGAAACCCGAAAGTATCGAGATACATGTGCCGATGACGCACACGCTCATCGCCGTATAACCCAGGCGGGTATCACGGCTGAAGTAAGAGGCATACGTCGACAGACAGCCCATTCCCAGGCTGAGCGAAAAGAAAGCCTGCCCCATTGCCCCCAAGATAGCGTCCGAAGTGATTTTGCTGAAGTCCGGCTTGAGCAGGAACTCCAAGCCTTTCAGCGCACCCGGAAGCATCACGGCGCATATAGCCAGCAGCACAATAATGATGAACAGCATCGGCATCATGATTTTCGAAGCCTTCTCGATGCCTCCCTGCACACCTTTCACGATAATGATGTGCGTCATGGCCACAAACACCGCCAGCCAGACAAGCGGACGCCACGGGTTTTGCGAGAACTCCTGAAACATCGACACAAATTCATCGGCCGATTTCCCGACCAAGTTTCCCGTCATTGCCTGGAAAATGTATTCCAGTGTCCAGCCCGACACCACCGAGTAATAGCCTAAGATAAGGAAGCCCGTAAGCACACCCATATAGCCTACGTATTTCCACGGAGTGCCCGGAGCCAGCTTCTTGAAAGCCTCGCCCGTACTTGCCTTGGCACGTCGTCCGATGGTAAACTCGGCTATCATGATAGGCAACCCGAAGAGAAACACACATCCCAGGTAAATAAGAATAAAAGCGGCGCCCCCGTGGTTTCCCGTCTCGTAAGGGAAACGCCAGACATTGCCCAGCCCTACCGCCGAGCCTGCCGCTGCCAGAATGGCTCCTACCTTGCTTGCAAAGCTAACGCGTTCACTATTTTGCATAAAATCTTCCTTTCTGTTTACATTTTAAAGCTTTTATTCGGCAAATGTACAAAAAAGTTTGTATTTTCGCCGGAAATATGAATAAATTCAATATGAAACATTATCCGTTATCCGTCATCGTCATACTCGCCATCTGTTACCTGTCTTTTTTCACTCCGCCGAAAACCGATATGGGAGAAATTCCCAACTTCGATAAAGTGGTGCATATCTGTATGTACGGCGGGCTGACCGTGGTCATCTGGTTCGAATACCTGCGCCGCAACACCGGTATCCGCCGGCGGCACATTGCCCTTATCGGCATCGCGTTGCCCGTCCTGATGAGCGGCATTATCGAAATACTGCAAGCCACCTGCACGCCCAACCGCAGCGGTGACTGGCTCGACTTTGCCGCCAACTGCACCGGGGTCGTGTTAGGCTGCCTGTTCAGCCGGTATGTTACCCATCCTTTCCTGAAAAGGTAGATAAACCCCACCAATAATGAGAAAGATAACCCACTATATACTGTACATTCTGATTGCTTGTACAGCCCTATTGAATATCCAATGCAGCGGAGGCGGTAAGGAGAGAACACCGCTTCCTGAACTGGTTCATGCTGAATCCGTAATGTTCGACCATCCCGACAGTGCCCTGCACATACTGGAAGCTATGCCGATGCCTTCAGCACGCAGGGATAAGGAGAACCATGCGCTGTGGTGTCTGCTTGTGACACAGGCACAGTACAAACAGGTGATGAAAATTCCTTCCGACTCGCTTGTGAGAATAGCATACGATTATTACAAACCTACAGATAATGCCCGTAGAAAAGCTATGTCTGCACTTTATATGGGAAACATAAACTACGAACTTGGTAATATAGAGGAAGCCATACAGTATTATCTGGAAGGTAAAACAGAGGTGGAAAAAACGGATGATTATAAGACCGGATTTCTGATAATGTCATCTTTAGGTGATCTTTATCTTTTTCGTAGCCTGGCAGATTATGCATTGGATGCCTGCACTAGGGCTTATGATTATGCCGTAAAGGATTCCAACAAGCGTTATCAAATGGCTTCTTTAAAATTTTTAGCCAGATGCCATTGTATTGCTGATGAATTGCCTAAGGCTATAGAAATCTATCAGAAATGCAGTGAAATAGCATTGGAGTTTGGCTCTACTGGTTACTATTACCAAATACAGTCAGAATTAGCTTTGGTATATACTAATAGCGGTGAAGCACAAAAATCCCAGGATTTGGTGAAATCATTTCCTAAAAAATTCTATCCGTTGCTTTTAGTGGGAACAAATTATTTCCGTTTGAACCAATATGATTCTGCTTATTATTATTTGAATAAGGCATTATTAAATACGGATAATGTTTATACAAAAAAAGATGCATATAGAATTCTATATAAATTGGGGGATACTCCCAAATACCGTAAATTCCTGAAGACCTATTGCGATTCACTTCTTTTCTATACCGATTCTGTTATGTCCTTAGACAAAGGCAAGGAAATCATCGCCTACAAGGAGAAGTACGACCACCAGAAACTCATCACCGAGCAACAGCGTCTGAAGCTGGAGAAAGCGGATGCACAGCGTTTGCTGTTCATCATCACAATATGCCTGATAGTGGTTATAGCTGTCGTAGCTTACCTCTATCAGAAACGGCTTGTGAGAAAGGAAACCACCATCCGCAAACAGTCGGAACAGCTACAGGACTATATGCTTCAACTGCACGAATACGAGACAAGGCTCATGCAGAACAACCGCTACATGGAGGAACTGAAGGAGCAACTTTCGGGGCAGGAAGAAAATGCGGAGGAGATACATGCCTACCGTGAGCAGATAGACAGCCTACAGACGGAGAACGGCAGGCTTTCCGAAAAGATTGGCACCCTGCAGCGGCATATCGCCGAATATACCTCCAGGCTGGACAATGCACGCAGGGAGACGGAGAAGTTCCGCAACCTCTCGGAAGAGAACCTGCAACTGAAACAAAGAGAACGTAGGCTGGCCGACTATGTGACGGACAACCACAGGCTGGTGAAGGAACTGAAAAAGAAAACCCGCAAGCTGAACGATGAAGAATGGAAAGCCTTGGAGGAAATGTGCGAGAACGCATACGGCAAATTCGTAAGCCGCCTGCAGGATATCTGTCCTACACTGACCGGGCAGGAACTGCATCTGTGCATACTGATACGGCTCCGATTCACCAACACGCAGATGGCAGAGATATTCGGGGTAAGCGTCTCCTCGGTATCACAAAAGAAATTCCGCCTGAAGAAGCATTTGGGCGATTCGCTGAAGGACAATCTTACCGAAGATATGACGCTCGACAGATGGCTGGCAGAATGCTGATACAGGCAAATGTAGAGATACGGTTTTCTGATAATCCGCTTTAATCATCTGATTCATAACGATATAATCAGGTTTTCATCCGAATGAAATGTAGAGATACATTTCATCGGTCTTAACGGGAAAGTGCCTAATTTTGCGGCATCGGAATAGAAAAACTGAAAACTATTATAAGATGAAAATGATGAGAACATTCCTGTCCGTGCTGGCAGGCATCCTTTTGCCTGTCTGCCTGTCCGCACAAACCGTAAGCGGAAAACTGATTGACGAAAACAACCAACCGATGCCGTATGCCAACGTGGTGTTGCTCTCCCTTCCCGATTCAGCATTTGTCACGGGAATGGTCAGCGGTGAAGACGGAACATTTACCCTGCCGGTCAAACAGCCCAATCTGTTGCTCCGGGTATCTTCCATCGGCTATGTCACCCTCTATAATAAGGTAGAACAAGCGGATCTGGGCATCCTGCAACTTCTGCCCGATGCACAGATGCTGGGAGAAGTAGTAGTAAAAGCCGACTTGCCCAAGATGCGGCTGAAAGGAGATGCGATGGTCACCCCTGTGGCCGGTACCATTCTGGAAAAGGCAGGAATGGGTGAAGACCTGCTGAACAAGCTCCCCGGCGTATCTGCCAAAGACGGAAGCGTCAACGTATTCGGGGCAGGCACACCTGAAATCTACATCAACGGGCGAAAGGTGCGTGACCAGTCAGAACTCAGCCAGTTGTCATCCGACAACATCAAGAGCGTAGAAGTGGTGAACAATCCCGGCTCGCGCTATGATGCCACGGTAAATGCCGTGATACGCATCCGGACAAAAAAGCCACAAGGGGAGGGCTTCGGATTCAACAACCGTTTCTACACGGAATACCGCTACGACTGGAGTGTGCTCGACCAGTTCAACTTCAACTACCGCAAAGGCGGATTCGACCTCTCAGGCATGCTTTTCGGCAAGGACAAAAAAAGCGAGGACAACAAGGGCGTTTATCAAGAAACCTTTCTCGATAAGGTCTGGAAGCAAGACTCGTGGCTGACCAATTCCATTCATTCGCAGAACTTATCCGCCATGCTGTCTGCCAACTACCAATTCAACGAAAACCATTCCATAGGCATACGTTATGATTTCGACCGCACTCCCCGCTTGGACAGCCAACTACAGATGCAGACGGACGTGTTTCAAGACGATGCCTTCTACGAACAAGGTTGCAATAGCGGCTGGCAGGGAAACACGAATACCGCACACACCTTGAATGCTTATTATAGCGGACAGGCAGGCGACTGGAACATCGACCTCAACGCCGACGGCCTTTGGATGGAAGGCAAGACACCGCAGGAAACGATGGAAACCACCGTTTCGGCAGACGGCACACGGACGGAACAACCCGTCACCAGCCTGAGCCGGGACAAGAATACGCTGTATGCCGTGAAACTGACAGCTGTGCATCCGCTATGGAAAGGGAATCTGCTGATAGGAAGCGAATACACCTACACCAACCGGGAAAATTATTATTGGAACGAAGAAGGAATCCTTGCGAACGACCAAAGCAATATCCGGGAAAACAATGTTTCTGTATTTGCCGAATACACCCGTAACTTCGGGAAACTGCAAGCTCAAGCGGGGATACGCTACGAACACCTGACCTCCGACTATTTTGAAGACGGAAAGCGCATCGATGCACAAAGCCGTACTTACGACAATGTATTCCCGTCGGTTTCGCTTTCCCTTCCGGTGGGCAAGGCACAGTTGCAGCTCAACTATACGGGAAGCATCTACCGCCCCATCTACTGGATGCTGCGGAGCAACACCACCTACATCAACCGTTACACGTACGAGGGCGGAAATCCGCTCTTGCAGCCTTCGCTCATCAATCGGGTTTCCCTAAGCGCTTCTTACCAATGGATTTACTTCAACACCCGTTACATCCACGGAAGCGATGCCATCGTACAACTCTGCCGGAGCTATTCGGAACAGGACCCGACCATTTCCCTGCTCAGCTATTACAACCGCTATGATTCCGACAAGCTCTATACCACGCTGACCCTTTCGCCGACCATCGGCATCTGGTCGCCTCAATGGACAGTATTATTCCTCCAGCAATGGTACAAGGTGGACACGCCCGACGGACAGACCAACTTCAATCACCCGCTGGTAAATTTCATCTGGAACAACAGCTTCCAACTGCCGAAAGGTTTTCTGCTCGACGTGAATTTGGGAGCCGACACGTCCGGACATAACGAGAACGGCTACGTTACCGAAGGTTGCTGGTATGCAAACGTAAGCCTCTACAAAGGTTTCTTCAACGACCGGCTGAGTTTCCGCCTCCAAGCCAACGACCTGTTCAATTCAAGCCAAGCCAAAGTAACCCTGTATAGCGGCAGCCAACTGCTGACTATGGATCAGGAAACACGACGGAGCATAAGTATGACCATCCGCTACAAGTTCAACGCCACCAAGAGCAAGTACAAGGGAACAGGAGCCGGAGAAAGTCAGAAGAGCCGTATGTAAATCTACATTGTATAATTGTTATAGATTTTCTATAAAAGATAAGGGCAGCTTTAATTATTAAGGCTGCCTTTTTCTTTAACAACAGATATACTTTAATAGAAAAATGCATGATATTTCTTATTTTTGCGGCAAAATTCGTAAAATGAGAAACATCACCCACTATATACTGTACATCCTGATTGCTTGTACAGCCCTATTGAATATCCAATGCAGCGGAGGCGGTAAGGAGAGAACACCGCTTCCTGAACTGGTTCATGCTGAATCCGTAATGTTCGACCATCCCGACAGTGCCCTGCACATACTGGAAGCTATGCCGATGCCTTCAGCACGCAGGGATAAGGAGAACCATGCGCTGTGGTGTCTGCTGATGACGCAGGCGCAGTACAAACAGGTGATGAAAATCCCTTCTGATTCCCTTGTGAGAATAGCATACGATTATTACAAACCTACAGATAATGCCCGCAGAAAGGCAATGTCGGCTTTATATGTGGGAGGCGTGAATTATAATCTTGGTAATGTTGAGGAGTCTATCAGATTTTATTTAGAGGCCAAGACTGAAATGGAGAAGACCGATGATTATAAATTGGGCTATCTGGTTATGTCAGGATTAGGAAGAATATATTTATATCGTAATCTTATTGAGTATGCGTTTGATGCTTGTCAAAGTGCATATAATTATTCTGTTAAGGATTCGAATTTGCGCTATCAGATGGTTTCTTTACAATATTTAGCAAGATGTTATTGCTTATTGAATAATCTGAACAAAGCTGAACAAGTATATGAACAAAGTGCAGAACTGGCTTTAGAATTAAAGAATAACAATTTTTATGCTGTAGTACAGCAAGAATTGGCTTTGGTTTATATTGTTCAAAAAAGATTTTATGAATCTCTTGAGGTGGTACAAACATTACAACCTTCTTCTCAAACCTATTTGTTGCGAGGACAAATATATTTATGTCTGTCTAAGACAGATTCAGCTTTTTATTATTTAAAAAAATCATTAAGAAGCGATAATGTATATACGAAACGTTCTGCTTATAAAACGTTGTATCAGTTATCTTGTGATTCAGAATTTAATATATACATGAAAGAGTTTTGTGATTCACTTCTTTTCTATACCGACTCTGTCATGTCCTTAGACAAAGGTAAGGAAATCATCGCCTATAAGGAGAAGTACGACCACCAGAAACTCATCACTGAACAGCAGCGTCTGAAGCTGGAGAAGGCAGATGCGCAGCGTATGATGTTCATCATCACGATATGCCTGATAGTGGCTATAGCTGTCGTAGCTTACCTCTATCAGAAACGGCTTGTGAGAAAGGAAACTACCATCCGCAAGCAGTCGGAACAGTTGCAGGACTACATGCTTCAACTGCACGAATACGAGACACAACTCATGCAGAACAACCGCTATATGGAGGAACTGAAGGAACAGCTGTCCGGTCAGGAAATGAACTCTGAAGAACTGCATGAATACCGTGAACAGATAGACAGCCTTCAGGTTGAGAACAGCAGGCTGTCTGAAAAGATAAACTCTCTTCAACATCATATTAACGACTATTCTTCCAAACTGGATAAGGCCAGACGTGAGGCAGATAAGTTCCGCAACTTATCGGAAGAAAATCTCTACCTGAAGCAGCGTGAACGTGTGCTTGCCGACTATGTGGTGGACAACGACAGACTGGTGAAGGAACTGAGAGAAAAATGCCGTGTCCTGGAGGCCGGTGAATGGGAGACTCTGGAACAAATGTGCGAAAGTACATACAGTAATTTCGTGAGCCGCCTTCAGGGTGTATGCCCAACTCTTACGAAGCAGGAGCTACACCTCTGTATGCTGATAAAACTACGTTTCAACAACGCACAGATGTCGGAGATATTCGGTGTGAATACGACTTCCGTATCTCAGAAAAAGTTTCGGCTGAAGAAGCATCTGAGCGATACGCTGCAAGACGGTCTTCCGGATGAAATGACACTCGACAGATGGGTGGCAGAGTTCTGAAAAATGAAAATGTAGATTTTGGATTTGGCGTAAAATGTATGATAAACCATTGTATATTAATATAATACATAGATTTTTATTCTGATTAAAATGTAGATATACTTTTTATACTCTTTAAATTTGTATATACTAACTTTGTGGGCGGAATAGATAATCGTAAACAATAAGAGTAATATACAATGAGATTTATTAAAGTATTTTTGTTTGTGCTGACAGGAATCATACTACCTGTCAGTATGTCCGCACAGACAGTTAGCGGAAAGCTGATTGATGAAAACAACTTAAATAATATATAATTATAAATTAATATTCTTATGACTAATAAATTAATATTTTCTATTTTTATTTCCTTATTTCTATCATGTGCTTTTTCGACTATTAAAGCTCAAACTGATGTTCGCCCTTATAAAGAGTGGGAAGCTACCCAATTCGTTGCTGTGAGTGGACATCAACCAGAAGATTATGTTCTTACTGATAATAATTGGGAAATAATGTATAATTTACGTACTCCACATACCCAAAGTGAACTTCTTGATATGGGGATAAAATGTTCTGATAGCCAATTATTATTGTTGGAAGTAGGAGGGCTGATTAATAAAACAAATGGAAAATGGAAATGCACTATTCCTATTCTCGATAAAGAACAGACTACCTCTTTAAGAAATGTCAGTAAGGAAATTGCGGCATCTATGTATTCAAAAACTAAGAATGATTTTGTCTCTCTTGTACATACAATCAAGGAAATGGGATTTGAAAACAATGCACTTTCATTGGTCTTTTCTTATCTTTTGGACGGTAGGATGTGGACAAAGCTTGTTTTATTTGATGATATAAACAACCATGCTGGTTGGAGCGGTTGTTACTGGGTTTTATATGAGCCACGCAAAGACCTTAAATTCGGTACAAATGGTTTCGGTGATATGAATTTGATATTAACCTATCTCAACAGTGAGGTTTCGCCAAGCAGTAAAACGATGGATGATAGCGCTGATGAAATATCTAAATATGGGAAAATAAACAATCCGCAACTTATCTCTAAACTCATACCATACGGCTTGACAAACCCAAACGGAGATATTCTATTTCCTATCATAAAAAAACAGCAAGATAGTTTTCATCAAATTATTGATAAGCTTGTTAATTCCATATCGTCAGAACTTAAAGACAACTGTGGCAATATCGCAACCAAATATGATATAAATGATGAAAATACTGCAATGGTGATTTTGTATCACGAGGTTATGTGGTATTTAATGGATAATCTGATTCAGGATAAAGTGTTAAACATACCAGCTGTTTTTAAAGACGAAGAAAACAACAAAAAAAGATTGAATGAAGTCATTTTCTTTATTGAGGGTGGATTGATGCAATAATATCTATTCAAAAATTATCAGATGCAGATTAAATTTTGCGATAACAGTCCGCTATAAATTCAATACAGCTAAGAGCAAGTATAAAGGAACAGGCGCCGGCGACAGCCAGAAGAGCCGTATGTAGAAATTGTCTAAAATCCAAGAATGAACTTGACTAAATAATTTTAAATTTTATATATGAGGAACTTATTGCTTTTTATTTTCAGTGCTTTTACAGCCATTGCATTAAAGGCACAGACACCCTCTATCGAGGCATTGCGTACATGCGCAGCTGAAAAGGGAATGTCTCCCAAAGAATACATATTCAAGCAGTTTGAGAAATCGGATATAGTAGTGCTGGGTGAGCGCGACCACCGTGATACGGTACAATACGACCTGATTCACGACATCCTGGCCGATCCTCGTTTTGCTGAACAAGTGGGACACGTCTATACCGAAGTCGGCTCGTACAACATGAACGATGATGTAAACCGCCTGCTGCAAGGCAGTTATCCAACGGAGGCGGCTTTCATGGACAGCCTGTATGCCTACTACAGGAAGACAGAGAATTTCTATCCGATGTGGGAGAAATACAACCGTGTGAAGTTCCTGAAAGGTATATATGAAATAAACCGTACCTCTCCGAAGAAAATCAAGCTCGGACTGACCGACCGTGAGTTCTCATGGGACGAGATTCGTACTGTAGAAGACTACAAGAAATTCTGGGAATCTCGCTCTGTGAACTATCGCGACAGTTTAATGGCTGCCCACATTTCGGAAATGTATGCCCGTCAGATACCCTTGAATGGGAAACGTAAGGCTTTGGTGATAACCAATCAGCCACATGCCATCAACGATTCGATGATTCTCAAAAAGAGAAATACTGTTTATGGAACACAGGGCTGGTGGATGAAGAAAATCTTTGGAGAAGAAAAAGTCAAAATCGTGGTACTGAACTGGTTTGATTACAACCTGTTTAACGGAAGTAATTTCCCGATGACCGGAGAAGGACATTGGGATGCAGCCTTTGAACTGTTGGAATGCCGCCCGTTCGCTATTGATTTGAAAAACACACCTTACGGAGAAACAGCTTACAACGGTCTCGTCGGAGGTACCACGACTAATGTAAAGAACAAGTGTTGGCAAGATGTAGCAGATGGGCTTATCTACTATGCCCCCCTCTATGACCATGTGGCTGCATGGGGTATTGAAGGGCTCATAACCAAAGAGTTTGAACCTGAAATCAAACGCCGCCTGACCCTATTTTTCCAGGCAACACAACCCGGTGCAGAAATACCTCTGGAAGTTGCCATAGACGAATATAATGTTTTTCATGCCCATCCGGCTGCCATCAAAAGCAAAGAGGAAGTGAAAGAGTTAATTCAGAAAGTATTGGAAAAATGAAAATGATCATAAGATGAAAACATTCCTGTCCGTGCTGGCAGGCATCCTTTTGCCTGTCTGCCTGTCCGCACAACCGTGAGCGGAAAATTAGTGGACAAAAAACAACCAACCGATGCCGTATGCCAACGTGGTATTGCTGTCCCTGCCCGATTCGACATTTGTCACGGGAACCATCAGTGGTGAAGACGGAGTTTTTACACTGGAGGCAACATCGGAAAACCAGATAGTGAAAAATATCCTCTATCGGATATAAGACCGTCTGTAAGCCTGTATCTCCGGCCAATATCGGCATCGTACAGCTTGTGCCCAACGCACAGATGCTCGGTGAAGTGGTAATAAAGGCTGATTTACCAAAGACACGTATCAAAGGGGATGCCATGGTGACTACCGTGACAGGTAGATTTCATGATATCCAATTCAGTGTGAATATGATGGCTTCTACAAGAGGAGAAACGGAAACCTTACGGATGTTAAAACCTTATGGCTCTGTCGACCTGTCATTATACAAAAGTTTTATGAACGACCGGGTTTCACAACAGTTTCAGGCTAAGGATTTGTTTAATACTTCTGCCCCTGATGTGACAATGTTCAGCGGAAACAGGACGCTCTCCGCTTTTCAAGAGTCACGGCGAAGTTTCGGCATTACTGTCCGATACAAGTTCAACGCCACCAAGAGCAAGTACAAGGGGACGGGAGCCGGAGAGAGCCAGAAGAGCCGTATGTAAGACAAAATTCTCTCTTCAATATCGGATTATAAACCAAAAAGGACAGCCTCGCGAGAAGTTGTCCTTTTTCCTATCAGATATTCCCATAAAATCAGTCTTCTTTAACACCTTGAACAGCTTGTCTTTACCTGCGAATCCATAGTTTCACCCTGTTTCAATATAGTGAAACACTTGTTTCACCTATGTAAAACAGTTGTTTCAGCTATATGAAACACTTGTTTCAACCATATGAAACTGCCTGAAACTACTGATTGCATCGGGAACACACACAATTTCGGACCAAACAGCACAAGGCATCATAGAAGAAAATCATTATCTTTGCGGACAAGACGCTCTGTACAAAGAAGTACACAATACGTTTTGCAAAAAAGAAAAGCTTATGGATATCTTGCTAATCATCGCAGGCGTCATTTGCCTGATAACCGGAATGCTGGGCTGTGTGCTTCCGGTGCTTCCCGGACCGCCGCTGGCATACATCGGCATGTTGTGCTTCCACTTCACCGACCGCCTGCAGTTTACCCCCACCCAACTGATCGTATGGGCCGTCATCGTTGTCCTTGTCCAGGTGCTGGACTATGTCATCCCCTTGCTGGGAAGCAAATATGCGGGAGGAACCAAATGGGGAAATTGGGGATGTGTCATCGGCACGGTCGCCGGTCTGTTCTTCCCACCGTGGGGAATCATTATCGGTCCGTTTCTGGGAGCGGTAGTCGGCGAACTGCTGGGCGACAAAGACCTGAAGCACGCGCTGAAGTCGGGCTTTGGGTCTTTGGTCGGCTTCCTGTTCGGCACCGCCGTCAAGCTGGCGCTTTGCGGCTACTTCATCTGGCAATTCATAGCCGCCTTCTAAAGGCTTAGCGGAAATCCTTCAGCTCTTCCTGCAAGCGTTGACGGGTGGAATGGATGCGACTCTTTACCGTACCCAAAGGCAAGTCCATCTTGTCGGCTATCTCGCGGTACTTGAATCCTGACACATACATCAGGAAAGGAACACGGTATTCCTTGGGCAAGGCATTGACAATGGCATTCATCTCCTTAAAATCGTATCCGTTGTCCACCAATACTGTTTCATAAACATCGGTCTGGTTCAGGTAATACTGGTTATCGGTCTGGTCGACATACGTCTGGTCGCGCAAGGTCTTCCGGTAATTATTGATAAAGATGTTCCGCATAATGGTGTAGACCCATCCTTTGAAGTTAGTCTCTGCGGTATATTTGTTCTCATTATCCAACGCCTTCAGTGAGGTTTCCTGCAAAAGGTCGTCGGCATCTTCGTGGTCTGCTGTCAGCTTATAAGCAAAGTTCCGTAATTCGGTCTGAACACTCAGCAAGTTCTGAGTAAAATCGGTTGTTCTCATTTTCTTTCGTTTTTTCGGGTTTAATAATTGTCTGTCTCTATCGATGCTGCAATATTAGCCCGAAAAACATCCGATGACACCCTAAAATCAGGTATTCTACCCCCTGTCAACTATCAACGGATAGTTTTTACCCCCTTTTCTGTCAGTTTACAGGAGGAAGAATGTGCTAATGTGCCAATGTGAGAATGTGCCAATGTGCAAATATGAAAATGTGCCAATGTGCAAATATGAAAATGTGCTAATATGCTAATGCGTATATTTCCTCATTGCTTATTTTCATATTAACGCATTGACATATTATTGGCACATTAGCACATTGACACATTTTATTGGCACATTAGCACATTGGCATATTAGCACATTCTCACCACATTGACATATTATTGGCACATTGGCACATTTGCACATTAGCACATTAGCACATTGATATTACCAAGTAGTATACGGCTGCTTCATCAGGAAAGAATTGTAATATTTGGTCTGCCCTGTCACTTCCTCGCCGATAAAAGCAGGGAAAGCCACCTCTTCGGTTTCCGAACGAAGCTCCACTTCCGCTACCACCAAGCCTTCGTTCTCTCCGTGAAACTCATCGACCTCGAAAGTATGACCGGCAAAGTCCACCAAATAGCGGACCTTCACAATGCGTCCCGGTTCGCAAAGAGCCATCAGCTCTTCGGCATCGCTCAAGGGGATTTCCTTTTCCCACTCATAGCGACTGGTGCCCGACGCATTGGAAGGTCCTTTAATGGTGATATAACCTTTGTCATCCCGTATGCGGATTCTGACCGTCTTGCCTCTCGCGCTGCAGATATAGCCTTGCTCAATCCGGCTTTTCCGGTAAGCCAAACGGCGGTAAGAGTCATCCGTCACTAAAAACTTGCGTTCTATTTCTTGGGACATATCCGAAAGGGTTTAAACGACCGAAGCGATGGCGATGAACAAGACGGCAAGAATGACCAACGCTATACAGATATTCTTCACCACCCGATTGGCCTGTTCTTCTTCGCTGCGGCCTTTGTTTTGTTTTTTATGTTTTGTTCCCATAGTAATTGTTTTTTAGATTCAACTCGAATCCAAAAATACAAACTATTTTGAAACAAGCCAACTTTTTCTATGCTTTTACGCTTCGCTATCCGAGAATTCCATCAGATAAGCCTTGATGAAACCGTCTATCTTTCCGTCCATCACCCCGTTGACGTCCGAAGTCTGGTAATTGGTGCGATGGTCTTTCACGCGGCGGTCATCGAACACATAACTGCGTATCTGCGAACCCCATTCGATTTTCTTTTTCCCGGCTTCCACCTTCGCCTGTTCTTCCATGCGGTGCTGAAGCTCTTTATCGTACAAGATAGAACGCAACTGGCGCATGGCGTTTTCCTTGTTCTTGGGCTGGTCGCGCGTCTCGGTATTCTCAATCAGAATTTCTTCTTCCTCACCGGTATAAGGGTCTTTGTATTGGTAACGCAAGCGTACACCCGACTCTACCTTGTTGACATTCTGTCCGCCGGCGCCTCCGCTTCGGAAGGTATCCCACGACAAGCGGGCTGGTTCTACCGTCACCTCTATCGAGTCATCGACCAACGGAGTCACAAATACCGAGGCAAAAGAAGTCATGCGCTTGCCTTGCGCGTTGTATGGAGAGACACGCACCAGACGGTGCACGCCGTTTTCCCCTTTCAGATAACCGTATGCGTAAGCGCCTTCGATGTTCATGGTCACGGTCTTGATACCGGCCTCATCGCCTTCCTGCAAGTTAGCGACAGACAATTTATAGCCGTGGCTTTCCGCCCAGCGCATGTACATACGCATCAACATCGAAGCCCAGTCCTGGCTTTCGGTACCTCCCGCGCCCGAGTTGATTTTCAATACACAGTCCATCTGGTCGGCTTCCGAGCGCAACATATTCTTCAGCTCCAGCTCTTCCACCGCTTTCAACGCCTTGTCGTAGGCGTCATCCACCTCTGCTTCGGTCACCAACTCGTCTTTATAGAAATCGAAAGCCAACTCCAGTTCGTCGGCCAAGGTCTTCACCTCATTGTATCCGTCAATCCACGCCTGCAGGCCTTTCACCTTCTTCATTTGGGCTTCCGCCTTCTTCGCATCGTCCCAAAATCCCGGTGCCTGCGTGCGAAGCTGCTCTTCTTCCACCTGTATTTTCTTGTTGTCGATATCCAGGTAACGTTTCAGTGCATCGGTACGTTCCTTTATGTCTTTTAATTGGTCTGTTGTAATCATATCATCTTCTACTCGTTATTCCGCCTGCAAAATTAGCCATTTTTACGTTAGTGTAAAAACAAGCAGACAAGAAAATGTCATTCTTCGTACATCTTGTCTATCTCTGCGGCATAATTCTTCATCAGAACCGAGCGTTTGATTTTCAGCGTATTGGTCAGCTCGCCTTTCTCCAGGCTGAAAGGCTCGGGAAGCAGGGTGAACTTCTTGATTTGCTCGTAATGGGCAAACTCCTGCTGCAAGGTATCAATGCGAAGCTGGAACAAGGCAATGATTTCGGGCTTTTTCAACAAATCCGCACGGTCGGTATAGGCGATGTGATGGTCGTCGGCATACTTCTCCACCTGCTTATATTCGGGAACTATCAGTGCGGAGACAAACTTACGCCGGTCGGCGATAATGGAAACCTGGTCGATAAACCGGTCTACCACCAGCTTGGTCTCGATGGCTTGCGGGGCGATGTATTTCCCGTTCGAGGTCTTGAACAAATCCTTTATCCGGTCGGTCAGGTAAAGGAACCCGTCTTTCATATATCCGGCATCCCCCGTATGGAACCATCCGTCTTCGGTAATCACCTTACGGGTCAGCGCTTCTTTCTTGTAATAACCTTTCGTCACCGTCTCGCCCCGAAGCAAAATCTCGCCTTCTTCGCTGAACTTCAGTTCCAGTCCGGGAAGCACCCTGCCTACCGAACCTGTGCGATAATCATCCAGCCAGCCCAACGATACGGTAGCGGTGGTTTCGGTCAATCCGTATCCCACGACCATGTTGATGCCTACCGAGTGGACAAACTCTTCTATCGGTTTCGACACGGCAGCTCCTGCGGTAGGGAAGAAATTGCCCTGCTCGATACCGATGGTTTCCTTCAACAGGCGGTAGATGGTTTTCTCGTAAAGCTTATACTTCAGATGCAGCCACAGCGGCGGTGTCTTGCCGTTCATCAGATAGCCGATGTTATGCTTATGTCCCGTATGAAGGGCGTCCAGCATCAGGCTTTTCTTCAGTCCCGAAGCTTCGTTTATCTTTTCGTGCACGCCGGCATACACCTTTTCCCAAAAGCGCGGCACGCTGCACATCGCCGTAGGATGAATCTCCTTGATGGTCATCTGGATATCCTGCGGATAAAGGTTGATGCAAAGCAGGCAGCCCCTTGTCAGGCAATAATACGACCATGCCCGCTCGAACACATGGGTGAAGGGCAAAAAGTTCATAATCACATCCCGCTCGGTCAACGTAAGCAGCACCTTGTCGTGCGCACGGAACGCCGCCTCATAGCAGGAGTGATGCAGCATGACGCCTTTCGACTCGCCGGTGGTGCCCGACGTATAAAGGATATTGGCAATGTCGCCTGCCCCCGATTCCGAAGTCCGCTTGTCCACTTCTGCCTGATAGCTGCCGGAATCACCCTGCTGCAGGAAGTCGCTGTAATAGATGGAATGAGTGTCTTCTGCCGCCCGTACCACATCGGGACTGAAAATGACAATCTGTTTCAAGGTCTTGCAAAGCTGCTGCACCCGATAAGCTACATCGTACTGATACTGCTCGCCGACAAAGAGGTAACGGATAGCCGCGTCTTCGACAATGTAATGCACCTGCGCCTCCGAGCTGGTGGCATAAAGGGGGACAGTGACCACCTGGCAGGCAAATGCGCCGAAATCGGTATAAAGACACTCGGGCATATTCTGCGAGAACACACCGATATTCTCTTGCGGCCCGATGCCCGAAGCCACCAGCGCGCAAGCTACACGTTTCACTTTCCTTGCAAACTGATTCCACGATACCGGAATCCATACCCCTTTCTTGTAATCGCGGTACTTCAAGGCGGCACGGTCGCCGTATTTCCCGGCTTGCCGGTAAATCAGTGTAGACAAATAAGATTCACTCATTTAAATTTTATTTATTTTGTAATCGCTACCTGCAAAGATAGGGTTTAATTTGAATAAATGAAGTATCTTTGCCGGTAAAACAAAAAGAATCTTATGTTATCGGATATTAGTTACTACACTTCGGAGGCGCTAACCTTGCTGAATTCCCTTATCGGAATCCCTTCCGTAAGCCGGGAAGAAGAAGCGGTAGCCGACTTCCTGCAAAATTACATTGAAGAAAGCGGCATCATGACCGGACGCTCGGGAAACAACATCTGGTGCATCAGTCCGATGTTCGACGTCAACCGCCCTACTATCCTTCTGAACTCGCATATCGATACCGTGCGGCCTGTGAACGGCTGGCGGAAACAACCGTTTACCGCCAAACTGGAAAACGGAAAGCTGTACGGACTGGGGAGCAACGACGCCGGAGCCAGCGTGGTCTCGCTCTTTCAGGCATACCGCTACCTGACCACTACCACGCAAAGCTATAACCTGATATATCTTGCCTCGTGCGAAGAAGAGGTATCGGGCAAAGGAGGCATCGAAAGCGTATTGCCCCAATTGCCTCCCATCGCCCTGGGAGTAGTGGGCGAGCCTACCGACATGCAGCCCGCAGTGGCGGAGAAAGGATTGATGGTGCTGGATGTAACGGCACACGGAACAGCCGGACACGCGGCACGCGAAGAAGGCGACAATGCCATCTACAAGGTATTGGACGACATCGAATGGTTCCGCACTTACCGCTTTCCCAAGGTATCCCCGCTGCTGGGACCTGTAAAGATGAGTGTCACGCAAATCAATGCCGGCACGCAACACAATGTCATCCCCGACCTGTGCACGTTCGTAGTAGACATCCGGAGCAACGAATGTTACTCGAACGAAGAACTGTTCAACGAAATTTCCGCCCACATCCGGTGCGAGGCAAAAGCACGTTCGTTCCGCCTCAATTCTTCACACATCCATACCGACCATCCGTTTGTGCAACGAGCCGTCGAACTGGGCAAGACACCTTTCGGCTCTCCCACCCTTTCCGACCAGGCCTTGATGCACTTCCCTTCGGTCAAGATAGGTCCGGGAAAATCGTCCCGCTCGCATACGGCAGACGAATACGTGATGGTAAGCGAGATAGAAGAAGCCATACGCACCTATATTGATATTCTGGACGGGCTGAAACTGTAAACCACTTTAAACCGCGCTTATATATAATAAGGAGTAACGCCATGACTAAATTCATTCTTCAACTGTTCTGCCTGACGGCAGGCGTCTTACTGTCCGCCTCGTGTGGAAGCAGCAAAAACAAGAACACTTCCGAAAGCGAAGAGCCATTACAAGAAAATGCCGTGCAAGTACCTGCCTTTAATGCCGACAGCGCTTATCAGTATATCCGCCGTCAAGTGGCATTCGGACCGCGTGTGCCCAATACCGAAGCGCACCGCCAATGCGGAACTTACCTTTCCCGACAGCTGAAAGCTTTCGGCGCAACGGTGTACGACCAGTTCGGAGAGGTCATTTCCTACGACGGAAAGGTGCTGAAGATGCATAACATCATCGGCTCATACAACCCCGATACAAAGAAACGTATCCTGCTCTGTGCCCACTGGGACAGCCGTCCGTATGCCGACGAAGACCAGAAAGAACATCATCATACCCCCATCGACGGAGCCAACGACGGAGCCAGCGGTGTAGGTGTCCTGCTGGAAATAGCCCGCCACTTGCAACAGCAAGCTCCTGCCTTGGGTATCGACATCGTTTTCTTCGATGCGGAAGATTACGGGATTCCCGATTTCTATGAAGGGACATACAAGCAAGACACCTGGTGCCTGGGCTCGCAATACTGGGGACGCATCCCGCACCGGCCCGACTATAAAGCGCGTTTCGGCATCTTGCTGGATATGGTAGGAGGCAAAGGCGCCACTTTCTATTACGAAGGATACTCCGGGCGTACAGCCAACCATGTGATGAAAAAGATATGGAACACGGCAGAACGATTGGGGCACAAACAGTTCTTTATCAAGGAAGAAGGGGGCGAGGTGACGGATGACCACATCTATGTAAACCGTCTTCGCCAGATTCCGTGTGTAGACATCATCGGCTACGACCCGCATAGCGAAACGGGATTCCACCCTACCTGGCATACGCTGAAAGACAACATCGACTGCATCGACAAGGCAACCCTGCAGGCTGTAGGCGAAACGGTGATGGCAGTGATCTATAACGAGAAATAAAACATCAAGGATATGAAAACAATCAATGAACTGCAAGACGAAGTCATCGAAGAATTCAGTGACTTCGACGACTGGATGGACAAATACCAGTTGCTTATCGACTTAGGCAACGAACAAAAACCGCTTGACGAACAATACAAGACCGAACAGAACCTGATAGACGGATGCCAGAGCCGGGTATGGCTTCAGGCAGACCTGGTGGACGGGAAAATCATTTTCCAGGCAGAAAGCGACGCGCTCATCGTGAAAGGCATCATCGCCCTGCTGATAAAAGTGGTATCGGGACATACGCCCGACGAAATCTTGAATGCCGACCTGTATTTCATCGAAAAGATAGGACTGAAAGAGCATCTGTCTCCCACCCGCAGCAACGGTCTGCTGGCCATGGTGAAACAAATGCGCATGTATGCGCTGGCTTTCAAAGCCAAAGAAGCGGAAAAGGCATCCTGATTCACCTCTTTTTACCTTCTGCAAGTTCCGCTTCTCCGGAAAACTTGCAGAAGGTAAAAGGAAAGAAACACGCTAAGGGTGATTAATACCCCATCAGGCTTTTAAACATTTTATCAACACCCGTTCTCCATTCTTCAACGTAGTGGCAAACAAATAGACATCGCCACCTTCTTTCAGCTTCAGCTTCTTCCGTAACTCTGCCACCGAAGCAGGGAAATTGCGTACCGTCAAGTTGGCTTTCTCCACTCCTTGCAACAAGGTCTTCAATTCTTTTTTGCCGAAACCCGATACCGCTTCTACCCGGAAACAACGTCCGGGAAAATCCATTGCCTTATCCGAAGTATAAAGGTGGCTGTTGGAATGCAATTTCTTTACGCCGTAACGCGAGGAGAGCAAACGGTAAGCTCCTGCTTTCAGCAAAGCTACTCCCGGCTCATATAAATAAGACTCTACCCTGTCTGCCCACTCACATGCCGCATTCTTTTCCTCGGATAACGTAAATATGAAAGGCGGATTCAACAAGTTATCAACAATCTGTTCACAACTGATACGCACTTCTGTATCAGCCTTATCCGTCATTCCACGATGCTTTTCTAACAGAATTATCAACTCTTTGCACTCGTTATGAACAGCTACAATATGCACTTGTGAAATATGTTTCAATGCCTGAAAAGCATTGCTCAGGTCGAGCATGGGAGACAACTTAATCATCACCTGCCTGCCTTTCTCTACCAGCAACGGTTCGAGCGCGCTCACATCGGGTTCACAATCGGAAACAGCTACGGTTTTTCCGCCATGACTATCCCTGCGGGCAGGGTCCAGAAACAGGCAATCCACCGGTTCCATCTCTTGCAGATAACTGACACCGTCGGCACAATGCACACGAATATGTTCCAATCCCAATAAAGCAAAGTTATGAACAGCCAATTCACATAAAGACTCTTGACGCTCCACATAATCAGCCTGACGGAAGCGCCGTGCCATAAAAGAACAATCCACTCCCAATCCGCCGGTCAAATCGGCAAAGGTCTCTCCCTTCACCAACGAAGCCTTATAACGTGCCGCCGCTTCGGAAGAACATTGCTCCATCGACAGGTGAGGAGGATACCCTATCCCTTCTATCTCTGCCCACGAAGGAATCTTTTTCTCGGCAATCTGCCGTCCGGCTATCTGCACGACAGCTTCCGCCATATCCACCAAAGGATATTTCCGGGCTTGAAGCGCCAAGACACGCACATCGTCTTTCCGATGTGCACAGATAAAAGCAAGTGTTTCGGAAGAATACTTTTTCATACATACAATCTATCTTCCGCAAAGGTACGCTTTTCCCGCCATATCCGCCTTAGGGGAGAAAGCAAAAAACATTATCATTTAGTCCAATGCCTCCATATAAAGATTCTCATGTTACAATCGTAATACGTGTTGGCACAGTCATTTACCTATTTTTATCACATAAATCTTAGCTTTTCTCATAAATTATTTCTAACTTTACTCAGAAGAGACAAAAACCTGAAATGCACAAACTTAGAGCGACTATTTATAGTTGAAAATAGCCATGACTTTAGTTTTAATCCTTAAATCTCGAAATATATGAAAAAACATTTCATGAAAAAAAACATTACCCCACTGACGTGGGAACATTATTTACGAAAAAAATTAGCAGAAAATAAGCTACAAGCAATTGATGATTATTTTTTTATATCAGACAATCTCAAGCTATTGCCTTTATTCCCCTATCCGTTTAAAATAAATGTAGTGATTTCTTTTTTTTGCGAACGGGGCAAACTGGTCGGAAAAATAGGTATGAAAAAATTCGAAGCCGTAGCTCCTTGCATGGTAATACTGCCTAAAGACGAAATCTTACAGTTTGATTCCGTTAGTGATGACATTGAAGGGAAATTTAATGTCTTGTCAGCAACACTTGCCGACGAACTTATTTCGCACATCCGGGAACGAATGGAAATCTCACTTTCTGTTTCCCTGCATCCGGTAATCTCTTGGGACGAAGAAGAGCTGACACTGAATAAAACTTATTTTTATTTGCTAAAAAGCACAATGAACCGTTCCGACAACCCCCACCTAAAGGATGCAATACGCTACTTGTTGCTTTCGCTTTACTACCAGCAACATCCCGATATTTCATCCTTTTCAGATACGGTTCAGATATCGAAACAGGAAGATACATTCATACGCTTTATGGAATTAGTCAAAAAACACTATAAACAAGAGAGACAAGTGACATTTTACGCCAGCAAACTTAATCTGACCCCTAAATACCTGTCTCAAGTCATTAAAGAACATTCAGGAAAACCGGCGAACGATTGGATTGACGAATACGTAATACTGGAAGCCAAAGCGCTGCTTAAATCGTCTATGCTTAGCATCCAACAAATCAGCTATGAACTAAATTTTGCAGACCAGTCCAGTTTCGGGAAATACTTTAAAACACATGAGGGAATCTCCCCCAAAGCATACAGACTAAAATAGCAAAGAGAAGAGAAATTAGTAAGATAACCTCTCTTCTCTTATATTTAAATTCATCTTATGTCAGCGGACATTAAATGTAATGGTCTGCAAATCCTTATCTTGTGAAGAAGTGCCAATATAAAGTTTATAACCGGTCTTTTCTATTTTCCAATCATTACTTTCCTCATCCCAATAAGCAAGATCCTTGACAGGAATATTCATTTCCACCTGTTTGCTTTCCCCCGGTTCCAGATAAACCTTGCTAAAGTTTTTCAATGCCTTTTTGGGACGATCTACTATAGAATTATCCACACCTATATAAGCTTGCAGCACTTCACCTCCCTGACGATTTCCCGTATTCGTTACAGTGCAACGTACAGTTACGCTTTCCTCTTCACCGTAACTCGATTTGTCCACTGAAGGTTGACCTATCCGGAAAGTAGTATAACTCAATCCGAAACCAAAAGGATAAGATATCTTTATACCTTTTTTATCCGCTAACATATAGCCAAAATAATAATCATAATTTACATCATAGGGATCTATCCAGGGATTGAAATCATCATCTTTAGTCGTCAACTTAAAAAACGGATTGTCCGGCATATCAGGATAATCGCTTTCACGCTCGTACATGGAGAAAGAAAGTTTACCGGAAGGATTGACTTCTCCAAATAATATTTTTGCCAACGCATTTCCTCCATTCATTCCGGCAAATCCTCCATAAACAATAGCAGGTGCCAAACGTTCCCAAGTTTCAGTAATGACCGCAGATCCTCCAAAGTAAACTACTGCCATCTTTTTCTGCATACGGTAAGCTGTTCTAAGCATATTATGCTCTTGGCTGGTTATATCAAGATTCTTGCGATCGCCGCCGTTATATTCCGCCAACGGCGACATCGTATCCGGATTGACCGATACTTGACTCTGTGTATAATCTGTACGTCCGATACATACGACAATAGCATCGGCAGTCTGAGCCAACATTTGCAACTCATTAAGATCATTGCCTGAAGTGTAAACTACATTTACACCATATTGTTTCAAATAACGCCGCAGACCGCGAAGCGGAGTGACAACATTCCAAAAATCATGACTGGGGACATAATGGTATTCACCCATATTACCCGATTTAGCCAACTCTCCTACAACCAAGACACGCTTCATGCCACGTACATCAAAAGGCAATTGCCCTTCATTTTTAAGCAACACCATTGATTTCTCTGCAACTTCCTGTGACAGATTGCGAAGAGTTTCTTTCTCATTTTTACTTAGCGAACGAGCCTTGTTTTCACTATACTGAAGTTTAGTTGCAATAGTAGGCCGAATCAAATCATCAATCTCTTTCCATGTAACCAGTCCTTTATCCATCAGTAAATAAAGCGAATCGGCGCGATAGTGAATTTCGTTAGGCATCTCTACATTCTGACCGGCTTTCAGTGCATTAAGCCCATTATACACACCAAATCCCCAATCCGATGTATAAAATCCTTTGAATCCCCAACGCTTACGGGCAATATCTGTCAACAGTTCTTTATGTTCACTCGTAAATGTGCCGTTCACTTTATTATAACTCGTCATCATGGATGCCACATTGCCCTCCTGTACCGCTTTCATAAACGGCACTAAGTAGATTTCATTCAATGCACGTGGCTTTACCACGGCATTGATTTCTCCCTTGTTTGTTTCCAATTCAAACATAGCAAAATGCTTGGCACATGCCATAACCTGATGATTATTCTGAATGCCTTTAGTCAATTGCACTCCCATTAAAGCAGCCAGGAAAGGGTCTTCGCCATACCATAATTCCGCTTGCCCGCATTGTGGATGCGTAATCAGATTTAATGTCACTGCACCAATATAATTTCCACCGCAAGCTGCTGTTTCCAATGCCAACGCTTCACCAACACGAAACTCTAGTTCCTTATCAAAAGAACATCCGCGTAAAACCGGAGCCGGATAGATAGTATGCTTACCGTGATAAGATACGCCTTTAGGACCATCTACAAATGTAAACCCGGGAATGCCTCGCTTCTCGTTACGTCCACTTGTCACCATCAAGCCTTTCCCTGTTAGCCCTTCAGCTAAAGCGCTTAACTCTGTATGATTATTTCTTTGGGGCAATCCCCACATCTGTTCAAACTTCTCTTCCGGAGTCATCTCATTGATGAGTTTATCAACATCTTGGATTTGAGCATTGACCGTGTTTATTCCCACAGATGCCAAGCCGAAAACAGCTACAATAAACAATTTATATTTTTTCATAAATTCCTATTTAAATAAATGATAAATTAAAATCTTGCTTTTAATTCTGCAAAAACACCGCCCATAACAGGACCATACATTGGTGACGAAGCACCAAACATACGCATATAGCCGGCAGTCAGAGACAATGTATTAGAAATGTTGTAAACGCCTTGCACATTAAGCGTCATGTTTCGGTCTCCCTCTTCTGTACTCATAAACTCCAACGGCTTCATCAGTTCTAAAGAATACATCAGTGAAAAGTTCAGCTTACGGCGAATAGCCGATTGAGAAGCTACAAACATCAAAGTATGATTCAATTTTTTCTGCTGCCCATTAAAAAAACGGCTCAAAGTCTGATTCGTAACATACAGCATTTCATCAAAATCAGTGGCATCATTATTAAGGTCTGTAAGATTAGGAGTAAATTTACCATACCAGGCAGCCGATAACATAAACATATCTACATTGTTGCGCATATTGACAATCCTGCGCGCGCCCAAATTAAATGCCAAATTATCTTGCGGGATATACCCTTTAGCTTTTTCTTTCTTATTATAGATGTTATAGCCAAACTCGCCAAAAATAGTCCAACTATTCGTAGGCACAAAATTTCCGCCACGCGGATTGCCGGGAAAAGTATAACTAAAGTCTGCGCCAATGGTTTGTTTCCGACAAAGTACTGTATGTGCTTCCGACGCCCCGGTTGCTTGGTCCATATTTGCAAAAAGCGTAGGGAAAGGGTCGTATCCATTGAAATATGAAATGGAGAATCCAGACTGCATACCTGCAAGATTCAACCGAGCTGCAATAGCTCCATTTTTAATTTTAGCTTCAGGCACTTGTTGGTCTGTCAGGTTCAAAGAGCCAAGATTAAATAATTGCAAGGGCATCTTTGAACTTTGCACAAGTGGCACTCCAACAACTTGAATGTCAAGTCCTTTATTTATTTGATAATCGGCTGAAAGCATGAGATTATACATATTACCATCTCCGGCACCTGCAGATAAAAAGAACATATCGCTGGCAGAAAGATTATTAGTAGGATTAGAACCCATTCCACGACCCCACTGAATATTCTGATTTCCAAAAATAATTTCCCACTTACGTCCCCGGTAGCCAACATATAAGTCGCGAAGATCGAATGTCGTTTCATATCTGCCATTCGTATTCAGAACCATGCCAGGATAATCATCATTATTCAGCTTTCCGTTAAAATACTGTCCATACCGAAGTCTTCCTTCAGCAGCTAAGATGATATAACCATCGTCAAACCCCAATTTGTAATTTGCCCTGGCACCGACTTCTGCAAAGGTACTGGCAAAATCATAGTTATCACTTCCGGTTTCTCCGCCATCTTGCCCGAAACCATACATAGACGCTCTGACATAATAAGACATACCACCATCATTTACCGGAAAATTCTCCGACCTTGCAATATTGGTATTTCGTGTAAGAGGCACAAACTGAGCTTGTGCAACACCTAAAACGACACTGAAACACCCTAGAAGCAAAATCTTTTTACACATCATGCTATTCTCTTTTAAGGTTAATAATTAAGTAAATTTTTCATTGGCAAAGGTACGGCACCTCCTATCACATCTAAAGGGAGGCATTTCCCTTAAATTGGGAAATTGGTCGAAATAGCATTAATGTAACGAATCTGTATCTATTAAAAGACTTGCGCTCAAGATTTTATTTAACAATATATCGGGAATGCGACAAGAGAAAAAATCAAGTCCATGACACTATCTATTTATCATTTAAACATTGATAATTTGAAAATAAAAAAATACCGGCAGGACAAACAGCTTTGTTCATTCCACCGGCATTTTTTATTTTTTTCTATTGCTGACAGACAACGGTGCCTCTCTTCTTTCGTGAGCTTGTCTATATCATTCAATCAGATTCTTTCAAAGAAATCTTCGTAATCACCGTCTATTATTCTCCACGTTCCATTCTTCCGGCCTCCTTCTCTGACAATGAACTTCATATCTGTCATTCTCTTGAGATATTTACGCACCTGTCGGTCAGAAACACCTATGTTCACAGCCATTTCGGCAATTGTGATTCTCGGATTTGAGGAAATCATTTTGTAAATCATCCGCTGTGCTTTCAGGAACTCTTTCCGGAACTTATTATCCTCTTTTAGGAACTCTTTCTCAGTTCCTTTATCTGCTTTTAGGAACTCTTTTTCATCCATTACACCATCACTTCCATAGTTCAAATTCCATAATGTCACATGAAACTCCGATGTATTTGACTGGAATTCAGGAATATGATAATTAGACAACCCCTCAAACCTCTTATAGGAATCAATTATCTTTTTCATTCCGCTGCCTCTCCGTTCCATAAGTCCAAGTCGGCTGAAGAAATCAGCCAATAACGGATTCCTTCTTTTGGATGGCACAGTAAGCGGATTCAACTGCTGGATAAGCCTGCCGTCCATCATTCCTCCAGGAGAATATATTTCCAGCCTGTCATCATACATGTCAATATGTATCTCACTTCCCATCTGCAAGTAATCACGATGGATGATTGCATTTGCAATCGCCTCCGTCACCGCACGTTCGGGATAATCTGGCAGTTCCTTACGATAGTCATTCTCTTTCCACCATTTTTTATGAGAGTTATTTCTCACAAAAGACACGGCATCCTGCAACTGGGCAATCACACAACCTTCCAATTCAACATCGTCTATCGCTTCTCCCAAACCACTGGTCATATCCAGACCATTCCACCGTGTGCAGAAAATACGAGACTGTCTTATAGGGGATTCATCAGCCAACAACGCTCCGGCATTTGTTAGATTACCGTTTTCATCTACAATACCCCATGATACGAATTCGCTGTCATCAAACGAACGCTGCAGCCGTTTGTAATGGACGGATCTGAGTTTTGAAAATGCCATATCCACAAATCTGTAATTGGAAGGCAGGCTGTCATAAGTTCTGCCGGCGCCTTTCAGGACAAGATTTTTCAATTGAATCCGATCTGCAACAACAGACTCGTTACCGACACGAACGAAAGCAAGACGCTGTTTATCACCGATATAATAATATGGCGTCTCCTGTCCTGGATATATATGCAACAGCACAAGCATCTTCCCGTCTGTTTCCTTGAATTCAAGTTTGACTGTCGGAACAGGGTCAAGCTTACTCTTTATCTCCTCACTGATTCTCTCTGAATCTCCTTTTGCATCAGAAAGCCCCACAAGCTCATCTTCATCACTGATACCAAAGACCAGTATCCCACCCTCACCATTGGCAAAGGCAGAGACACTTTTGAGCCAACTTTTAGGTCGCTTCACTTCCAGCATCTGTTTCTTGTCATAGGCTGTCGCTTCACCGATCAATGATTTAATATCTAATTCCATAATTATTCCAGTTTCCAAAGTCAAATAATGGTTAACCCAACGATTTTAAATTATCCCTTTTGCGAATATAAGGAAATTCATACAAAACTTACCCTATCCCACCCCATAAAACACCAACGCGACGAACAAATTATCTTTGTTCATCGCGTCGACATTTAACTATTTAACCTACATAAGGGCTATTAATACTCATCCTCGTTGAAGAAGAAATCTTCTTTACTGGGATAGTCGGGCCAAATATCTTCGATGCTTTCGTAGATTTCACCCTCATCTTCCATTTCCTGTAAATTCTCGATGACTTCCATAGGAGCTCCCGAACGCATGGCGTAATCGATCAGCTCATCTTTTGTAGCGGGCCACGGCGCGTCTTCCAGCTTTGAGGCCAATTCCAATGTCCAATACATAGTATCTAAATTTATTAAATTTTACATTCATATTATCGAGGCACAAAAGTATAACAAATTATCTCATTTGCAACTCTTATCCCAATAAATTTCGTCACAATGTGTTAACTGATTTAACTTTCGCGATAGAACAAACAGATAATCTGATAAACGGTTGACAAACTGTTTCACATTTCGCGCTATTTCATAATGCTCATCGGATGCTTCCAATGCCAGGATGCGACGCTCTGCACGACGGCAGACCGTCCGGCATACGTGACAAGCCGAGGCTGCTACTGCCCCTCCCGGCAAGATAAAGGCCCGTGCAGGAGGCAAGGAAGCGTCCGTTGTGTCAATAGCCTCTTCCAGTCGAGCCACATCCTCATCCGATATCCGGCAAGCTGCCTGCAAACCGGTTTGCGACGTATCGGTAGCCAGATAACCGCCTAAGGCAAAAAGCTTGTGCTGTACAAACCGCAACAGGGATTTGTCTTCCCCGTCATCCATCAGGGAAATCAGATAACCTATCTGCGCATTAAGCTCGTCCACCGTCCCGTATGCTTCAAGGCGGATATGCGTCTTCGGCACACGCACGCCTCCTATCAGCGAAGTGGTTCCGTCATCGCCCGTACGTGTGTATATCATACTTTTCTTCATAGCATTTTCTGTTAAGTTAAAGGAAATTGACGATGCGATGCTCTTTCACCCGCTTCTTGTCGAAAAAGACCAGCCCGATATCATACAAATCGAACGTAACGCCTGTACGCGGATCGGCTATCACGCTTTTCCACCACCGCTTTTTCGCACGTGTGGCGTATGGAGTGCCCACAATGATGCACGTACGCTCCGTCACCCGCGGAAGCAAACGCTCGAACGCCTCTATATAATAAGGTGTATGCCCAATATGGACTACATCCGGACATCCGACCGACGCCAATGCCTCGTCCAGCAGCCGAAGGACATCGCCCGTCCGGTAATCGACCTGCACATACGAAGAAAGCGTATGTGCCACCGTAGCATTATCCTTTCCCGCCTCGTCCAGCGTGACCAAAGGCACATGCTTCGCCTCTGCCATGTAGCGCGTATCCATTCCGCTCCCCGTACCGATTTCCAGCATCGAAGCCGGTTGCAAGTAATTGACCAGTCTGAAAAGCAATTTGTCGGTCTTTTCACGGTAATGGGGCAAAGTGTCCGGCTTGTCCTCGCGCTCGTAGTGAAGCAACGGGAAAACATAATAGGGCATTTTCTCGTAAATCACCGAAGTAATCAGAAAAAAGTCGGAAGGCGAATGTACTCCGTATCCGCACCGATGCCGGAAACGGCAACACCAGTTCCACATCCGCAAGAATAAGTCCCTGCTCATGTTTGTTCTCTCAAAAAGTCCTGCGAATAAAACAAGAAAACGCAGATTAACACCGTCGCGCGGCAGAAGCGGAACATCCGAACCGCTTTCCCTGCCTCATCCGTGTTAACCTGCGTCCGAAAGTCAAGTTATTCGCGTGCACCCAATTTATCGTTCAGATACAAGATGCCGGCATAATCATTGCATTTCTTCAGCTTGTCGACGATACCCTGAGCCGTAGCTTCTTCTTCTACCTGCTCGCGGACATATCCCCACAAGAAGTCTTGCGAAGCTTTGTCTTTTTCGCCCGAAGCCACATTGACCAAGTTGTCAATCAACTCAGATACATGGCATTCGTGATTGTAAACATGTTCGAACACTTCCAATACGCTGCCCCACCCTTGCGGAACGACATCGATTTTGTCTACCTTGGCGGCACCGCCACGTTTGGCAATGTAGTCGGCCAAGTCGTATGCGTGTTGCAATTCTTCCTGCGACTGTTTGCGCATCCAGTGAGCAAAACCGTCGAAACCTTCTTTCTGCAAATAGAAAGACATGGAAAGATACAAATTGGAAGACCACATTTCCGCTGTGATCTGTTCGTTCATCGCGTCTTGTAATTTTTCTGAAATCATAGTCGTAATATCTTTATTAAGTTACTAATTCCGATTAAATCAATCTACCGGCTTACCCACAAAAGGAGTGCCAAAGCGGAAGGTATGTCAATTTGTCACCTCACGGAAAGGACGGAGCATCCGTTCTCTCCCCCAAAAGTAAGGCGACAGGTGCAAACGGTCGATGCACCACGCCATCCCGAACGAACCTGCGACCGTAAGACATACCGCCACGACCAGGAAACAAAGCCCCGTCGGGTCGAATGCCAGGAGAGGCACCAAGACCTTCGAAAGCATGGTGAATACCGGAGAAAAGACCAGCAATACCAACGTATGTGCTCCGAGATAATCCGAAAACCGCTTCACTCGTTCGGACAACACCCGGTAAAGGCTCAGCAACACGCTTATCACCAGATAGACGATAGCCACACCGCCCGGCGTAAAGCGGTCCAGATTGGCTGTATCCGCACTCAGCCACACCAGCGGAAGCAACGCCCATACCGAAGGACAGAAGAAGGAAGTGAACCCTGTTCCGCTGCGTCGCAACGCCACTCCTGCCAGAAAATACATCGCATTGGGAAGTGACACCACCTGACACACCTCTGCCAGAAAGGCATATACCGTTCCCAACACCACCAACCGCGATACCGGTCCCGCCTTTTTCATCCAGCGGAACACGCCATAATACATCAGCCCGCATAATAAATAGGTGTGCAGGTACCAGTAAGGCCCCATCGGATGGAGGAAAAGCTTGTCAAGCACCAGCCCTATACTCAGGCTGTCCACCTTCTCGCGCACCGGAAGCACCGCCGACATCAGCACATAGCCCGTCTCCATCACCACGTAAGGGACGAAAATCCATCCCATCGCGCGCAGAAAGTCAGCCGGACGCTTCTCCACCCGCATCAGATAGCCCGAGATAATCAGGAAGGCGGGCATGTGAAAGGTATATACCCATTGCTTCACCAGCGGATATTTCTCGCTGAAGAACACCAAGTGGAAGGCGACCATCAACAAGATGCACACGCTCTTCAAGTAATCGATTTCCCCGATACGCTTGCCACTCATAACATTGCTACCGTTTTTCATTCCGCCATCAAAAATACGGAAATAAACGATACATCCTCCTAGAAAGACTGTGTTTTTATCTTTAGCCCGATACATTCTCCTGCATCGGCATCAATTCAACCATAAGACAGCATGTCGCTTTAACTTAAAAAAGTTTCACATTCACTATAGATTTGTGGAATGGTCTAAATATTGACAAAGCTAAAACATAAAGCTGAAAATCTTCTTTTGCGAAGCTTTAAACCGTTCAATTTCTAAAGAGAGCGATTTCTTCAACTGCCCTGCCATAAAGCTCAAAAATGGCAGATTGGTTTCTTCATCCTGACATTGGCGGAGGGAAAGGATATATTCTTCCCTGTCTTCTTTGAATATCTTGGTCGGAAAGAGGTTGTAACAGAACTGAATGTAGTTCATCAGTAATCGAGCCGTTCTGCCGTTGCCGTCCACCCACGGATGAATGGTCACCAAGTTAAGATGGGCATTAAAACTTAACTCGTATTGTTCTCGAAATATCCCTACAGTCTTTTGCTTTTCCTGCAATACCGCGCAAAGTTCCTCTACCTTGACAGGGACTTTCTGATAACTCATATAAGATTGTCCACCGATACCGACCGTAACACCACACAAACGAAACTCGCCTTTCGATGAATCAAAAGTACCGCCCATCACACTATGTACACTGCCTGTCGTACGCATCAACATTGCATTCAATCTTTGTAAAAATGCCGGTGTAATTAGCTCTTTACATTTAGCTCCCTCTTTGGCAAGCTCGTATGCCTTCTTTAAGTCCTCATTCATCAAATGATATACCAACGGCTTCCCTTTAGCTGTCAGCCCCTCATCGAAAAGCATTTGTACCTCCGCTTCGGTGAGTGTAGACCCCTCAATCGCCGTAGAATGGGCAATAAGAGAATAGAGGTAGTACTTCTCATAGTCCACCGCTTCGCTGATACCGAGTTTCGTAAACGTTTGGTACAGTGTTTCTATCTCTTGCCATATACCTTGCTGCATTGATTGCTGTATTTTATTCAAAGGTACTGTTTTTACCGTATTCAGCCAAGCAAAGTCTATATTTTTATATTTCTGTAGTGGGCTTTATGACATTATTTTGTTTATATTTGCCTCCCGAACTAAAGAATGCCCGAAAATGATTGATTTACTCTATATTCATTGGAATCCAGACCCTGTTATCTTCCATATCGGGAATTTCGGATTAAGATGGTACAGTGTGTTTTGGATGATAGCCCTTCTTGCCGGTTGTCAGGTAGTCTACAAGCTCTACCGGCAAAGACATCTGCCAATCAATACCTATCAAACCTTATTCGTTTATTGCATGGTAGGCATTTTTGTAGGAGCACGCTTAGGGCATTGCCTGTTTTACGACCCTGCCTATTTCCTCTCACACCCTTTGGAAATCATTCTTCCAATCCGGATTCTACCCGATGGCGGCTGGATTTTTACCGGATATGCCGGACTTGCCAGCCACGGAGGCACATTAGGCTTAATCATAGCTCTTTACCTGTTTTGCCGGAAGACAAAGATTCATTACCTCGACATTCTTGATATGTTGGGCATCGCCGCACCGTTAGCTGCCGGTTTCATCCGGCTTGCCAACCTGATGAATTCCGAAATCATCGGAATGCCTGCAACTGTCCCTTGGGCATTCATTTTCGACCAGGTAGACAACCAGCCCCGTCATCCGGCACAACTCTACGAAGCGCTTGCTTATTTCGCATTCTTCTTGATTATAATAGGAATAGCCCGCCGAAAGAAAGACAACTATCGGAAAGGATTTTATTTCGGTCTTTGCATTACGCTGATTTTCACATTCCGCTTCTTCATCGAGTTTCTCAAAGAGCGACAAGTGGATTTTGAAAACAGCCTGCCCATCGACATGGGACAAATACTCAGTATCCCTTTTATAGTTCTTGGTCTTTACTTTATCCTTCGGCGCAGCAAGACACAGCCCGGTATCCGCTAAAACGCATGTATAAGCAACGCCTAATCCAACTATGCTGATCAGCACGATACAGAACACGTTGCAAGTATGCCGCACATAACAGTTAAGTGCAGGCGGGAACAATAGACATAAAATAGAATCGGCTAAGTATTGATATTCAACTACTTAGCCGATTTATTCGTACCCTTGACCGTTCTGTTCTCGAACCAATTTTTAGAGGATTTGGATAAGATTTGGGAGTTGAGGCATTGGATTCCTGACCCAACAAAGCCAATACTTCCACCTAATAAAGTTCAAAGAACAACGGCTTGATTTCTTCTTTGTACAAAGATATTGTTTCTTAGGCAAATGGCCAAAAGAATACTGTAAAACTTACCCCTAAATTGCAAGCCAAACACTTTCAGTAGCGTTTTATATCAGGGATAAACTTACAACATATTGATAGGTAGGGGGATATATGTTCCCTTATCTCCGTATCCCTGCTTATAATGGACTACTATAGGGAGGAGGGGTATGTCTTTAATCCAAGTGCTTTGTCATCCTCAAAATTTTCTACAGAATTTGAGGCAAACTTACTAATCTTGATAATCCTTTCAGTCTTACCTATATTTATATGTATAAAGGAATAAGACTATGAAAAGAATTACAAGACAAAGAAGCGAAGAAACGAAGCAAAAAATCAGCGCAAGCCTTAAGGGTAAAGCTAAAAGTGCGCAACACAAGAGAGCAATATCTATGGCTCTCATAAAATATTGGGAAACGATTCCTGATAATATAGATAGTAAGAATAAATAAAGAGAGGCCATCGCCTCTCTCTGTCTATCTTATTATCAAAAGGGGGAAATGTAGCCTGTAGAGTACATTTCTGAAAAATAAAAGAGATATTTTTATGAAATAGTGAATTATCTTACATTTGACAGGCTGAAGATAAAAGCCAATTATAAATATCTGTTGGAACAGCAAATTCAGTTCAACCAAACGTATAATTCCAAGAATGGGGAATTAACAAGTCTATATTACTCATCCAAGAATGATAAGAGTGTACCATTCAACTTATACATTGCAATAAGCAAACCACAGCAAACATTAACCTTGGAATTTTCAAGTAAAGTCTTGAAAGAAGATTACCCCAAACTTATTTCAAAGTTCACTATTAGGCAATGTCTTGAGAACATCAATAAGTTAGGTATTTGTCGGATAGATGTGGACGGCATACTGCAAACAGGATGTATAACCTCAGCAGATGTAACCAAAGACGTACATGTAACTCTATCTAATGAAACTTTGCAAGCGTTGTCTTTGCAAGTAAAGAATTACAGACGCTACAAATGGGATTATTACGATAGTGAAGGGATTGATTTCATACGAAACGTAAAATCTTCCAAGTGTAAGGAGTGCATCCGCATTTATCGCAAAGAAAAAGAAATCGCCACGTCCAAGAACAAGGACTTTCTTGCTACACTTCCGAACAAGTGGGAGGTTATGCAGAAATTTGATGGAGTTACACGCTTTGAGGTCAAACTCGAAACAATAGGTAAAGTCAGGGATTACCTCAACATTCAAGACACTTATATCAGTGAGGTTTTGAATGCTGAAACCAATCCCTTATTGACTATATACGACAGGGTATTTGGAGAGCCATCAGATATACCCTATATCCAATCCTCCAACTTTGAAGATTTTGCTATGCAGTTTATATTAAACGCATACCACGGAGATATAAAAACAATAGAGATGTCTTTGAGACCTCTCTTTGATTCCCGTTCAGGATTGAGCAAGCGAATGAAAAAAATTCGTCAAACTTGGGAAAGGATGCAAAATAGTGCAAGTGGTAACATTGATTATGTAAATTCTGTGAGAAACCTTTTGCTTTGACAGATTGTATCAATGTTGGAACTGTATCAAAATAATCTTTATATGGACTTTGATACGGCATTTCTTCTGTAGCAGTTTAACCTAAAAGGTTATAGTGATTCAAAGAGACTACAATCAAAAGTTGATACCCGTAAAGTGTCTGTTTTTGATCGCTTGTCTCTATGGAATGTAAGCAGCTATGATTTGTTCCTTATAATAGAAAATATCAATGCTGCAAATATTTCCAGCAAAATCTGCCTGTATAAAGCAATTTTTTTTGTATCTTTGGCGCGTCATTAGTCTTAAAGGCTTATGGCAGACATATAGGAAAGTGTTTTGGCATTTCTGACGTTGACTAATCACCACAACAGTTCAACAGCAGTTAGGATTACCGAAAACGCTCTCCCCTTGGTCGCATATCCGTTAATCAGATATACGCCTTGGGTGAGTTGCGGAAACGTGTATCTCTACTGCAAGGTTTGTGGTGAACCCGTCAACGAGAGGAATCGTTAAAGTGGCTCACCTTTTTTATGTGCCTACAAAAACAAAAATAGTAATTCCACCGAGCGAGCCAGTAGGTGCATAATTCTAAGATTATGGCTGACTTTTTAGAGCAAGCAAAATTGGATATTGCCAAAGCTATTTACATTGAGCGAATTGTAAATGCACGTAAGGACGGACAACCTTTGTCTGAGAGTGAAATCGCAAGAGAAGCTATATCCGATGCCAATGTGTTTGTACAGGAGTGGACAAAGCAGAATAAAGCAGTTTCGGGTAGTAAAGTATTGATGAATCATGCGATTAAACGATAAGGTCTATTGACTTAAATCATGCCTTATGATAATTGCTGAAAAAATCAAAGAAAGTTGCGGTGCCTTGTCAGTCGTGCAACGTGGAAATATGCTTGCGTTGAGAAATGGCAATGTTGGGTATTCGTGCATATATACGGATGATTCCATATATCAACCGATACTCATTCATATTCAAAAACTCATCGAGGCCTATACAACCCTATACACTATCAAGAAAGCCTTAGTTCTTGGTGGTGGATGCTGTACTATACCAAGGTTTTTAATCAAACGTTATCACAATACAATCTGTATTGACTCTGTTGAATATCAGCCTGAAATCATTGCACTTACACGCAAATACTTTTTGGAAGGAATGGATATTGACAAGTTAAACCTGATAAATGACGATGCCTATACCTACATTCATAATACCCCGAAACTATATGATTTTATCTTGGTAGATATATTCGTTGGCGATATGATGCCCCAGCAAACACATACTGATATGTTTATAAAAGATTTGGAGTGTCATGCAAGTTGTACATCCTTAGTCGTATTCAATGCTTATAAATGCACACTTAATCAATGCAAGGAGCTATGTAAACAAGGTGAATCCCTTTTCAATATAAGTTTTATTACGGCTGATTCAGATGGGACGTACTATATTGTTTTTATCAAGGGAAATATAGACAAAAGTATTATTGAGCCTTTTATAAACGTTTGATTGTATGGCTTCTCAAAACACATATATCTATTACCGTCCTCAATGGACTTGTGGTCAATTCAACAAGGATGTTCACGCCGCTATCTATTATAATCTTATAGAGGGTATGGCATACTTTTTTGAAGATTACGCTGCTGATGTCATAGGGGTGATTTTATCTTTGGGAAGAGGAGGAAGTATCAGTCTTGATAATCTATCAGACACAACAGGCATTGGCACTGATTCTCTTATGGCATTTGCCAAAGAATTATGTGAATTAAACCTGCTTACGACTGTAGAACCTGACGAAGAATATATAGATAAAGTCAGAGAAGTGAAAAAGCATAAATCCACAGGTATAAGTCATCATCAGCCATACACTGAAAGCAAAGCAACAGACGATTATCCTGTAGAACTAAATGACGCAGAGTTAGCCTACAAAGAAAAAGTTGGTGGCATAGTAAGTGTTATGTTTGAGCTTACATATTTGTGCAGTGAAAAGTGCATACATTGCTATAACATTGGAGCTACGAGGAACGACAAAGAAAAAAGTCATCGTGGCGACTTGCAACAAATTTCCTTGGAAGACTATCAGCGCATAATAGATGAACTCCATACTGAAGGAGTTATCAAAGTATGTCTTTCAGGAGGAGATCCATTCTCTAATCCAAATGTATGGTCAATATTGGATTATTTGTATCAAAAGGATATTGCGGTAGATATATTTACAAATGGATTAAGCATATTAGGTAAGGAAAAGCGTGTAGCCCGATATTATCCACGACTGGTGGGTATATCTCTATACAGTGGAATTGCGTCTGACCACGATAAGATTACAAGAGTCAAAGGCTCATGGAACAAAACAATGACGGTGATTGAAAATCTACACAATTTGTCTGTACCAATTATATTGAAATGCTGTGTGATGCGCCCTAACTTGAAATCATATTATACAGTTTCAAATGTAGGCAAGCCATATAATATTCCTATCCAATTTGAATTGAACGTTACGGACTCTGTGGATGGAGATAAGTGTGTCAGCCACTATCTTAGACTTTCTCCCGAACAGTTAGAAATAGTATTGAGAGACCCAAATTCAGTAATGTATGTGGGGAAAGAGCTTTCAAACTATGGTGGAATAGCTATTGAAATGGAGAAGAATGCTTGTATGGCAGGTTACAGCGCATTTTGTATAAGCCCTAATGGGGATTTGATGCCTTGTTGTGCATTTCACATGGCTTTTGGCAATTTGAAAGAGCAACATCTTAAAGACATCCTATCTAACAGTTATACATTACATTGGTGGAGACAACTAAAAGTCAAGGACTACGAAGAATGCGGACAGCACGATTATTGTGCCTATTGCAATCTTTGTGCAGGTCTTAATTATTCAGAGAATGGAACACCCCTTAAAGCGGCTGAAAATAATTGCTATATGGCAAAGGTAAGATATAATTTGGCGCAGAGGATGCTTAAAACAGGATATGACCCTCTTAACGGTATAACTTTGGAAGAACGTCTAAATAAATTGGATGATGTTTCTCTGCCTGATATTGAACGGACATATTCATCCATAAAAAGATATTGAGAGTGAAGAATGAGGATAAATGAAATCTCCCTAAAGTATTTCTATAACAAGTAAATCTACAATTATGAAGAAAATTGAGATTGCACTTAAAGTGAGCACAGCTTCTAAGGTTGAAATGGCTTATTCACCTTGTGGAAGATGCTCAAGCCGTACAGCTTAAAGAGCATCGCTCTTTTTGACATTAAGCAGTGGGCGTACTTCTATCAAGTACGCTCCTGCATTTAAATAACTTTTATTAGAAACGGCATTTTCGTGAAAACGGCAGTATATACTTTAAGCATACCAATACATCAAACCCGATAAAATAGAATTTAGATGAGAAATATGATACGCACATATACTGGAGGGTCATTGCAAATCAGTTTCTTAATCATTGCAATGCTATTTAACACAGTTGCCAATGCCCAACGGCTAAACGAAGATGGTTTGAAAATGATAAGCCGTATCAGGATTGCGCAGAAAGATACAATCTATTTCAAATACGATGAAAGAAACAGGCTAAAAGAAATAGTTTGTCCTTTTACCGATTTTGAAGAACAATCGGAAGAAATAAGAATGAATGGCAGACTTATTAAAAGGACTACTCAAATCCCAATTCCTGCAAAAATGATTTTTACGAGGATAAAAGATTCCATTGCTCAAAAAAAATATAAGAATGGGATGGTTGATACGTCCTCTCCAGTGCATCATATATGGAAACTAAATACATACGGTAAAATTAAGCAGTATGTTATAAGGTATCAGCGAAAAAAGGACTATAATGACACTTATTTTGATTTTACGTATGATGACAAGCTCAGATTGAAAGAATTTAAAACATATACATGTTTTTTTAGAGAGGATCATTCTTTATCGTCTTTTACAGGTTTTGGATACTATCTTATAAGGTATGATGAACAAGGCTATTACATTGATAATTATAGTTTTCAGTTGAACGAATTGGAATTAAAACTGCCCAATCTTGTAGACTACATAAACAGCCATACATGGATTGGGAATGAACCCGCAGTTTATGAAAAATCAAATGCAAGGGAATATAGCTATTCCATTGATAATAGGAACGATACTAATATGAATCTTAATAGACTATTTGCTATATATACAAAGATTGTTCCCACAGGAAGTACTATCCTTGATTATATAGTGCTGCATACAGAATGGAGTGGACTAAGGGAGAATTTTCTTGCAACCCATTGTCAGCTATGGAATAGTAATAAAATCTATGATATAGTGTACAAGAGAGACTTAAAAGGTAATATTAAGGAAGTCTTATATTGCATAGACGGATATTATAAACCCAAAGAAGATATTATTTTTATAGATTATGTTGATGAATAAGCGTAACTCTTTAGGCCATACAATTATAGGTATATTCCTTTTTATGGCAAGTCTTTTATCGAGTTCTCAGGCAAATGCCCAACGGCTAAATCCTGATGGATTAAAGATGGTGAGTAGGGTATGTATAGGAAACAATAAAACGATTGATTTCAAATACGATGATGAAAACAGATTGCAGGAAGTTATTTACACGTACACATATACATCCACATTCAAGTCATTATCAAACAGTACAACCTACAAAGAGGTCATCAGCAAAAACGGAAATGTCATTACGCAGTCATCATTCATAAATGGCAAGCCTTTTGACCACTATTCAGACAATCCTGAACGGGATGGATATGAAAATTTCTTCAAATATGAGTATCATTTGAACGAGGACGGTAAGATTGAGAAATTCTATATTTACGAATACACATGGGCGCATACCATAGCGAGAACAACGAATAGTTTGTACTATGAAGATGGGAAATTGTCAAGAATATGCTCATCACGTTCTTATAAAGAGAACAAACCCTATTACCACTATGACCCATCTTTATTGTGCAAAAAAATCTATTATACCCATCAAGGGTTTTATCCACAGAAAATCTATTATAGTTTGACGGACGAACAGCATAAGAAATATGCTCCTGAACTAACGGAAGACGAATATAAAGAAAGCCTTGTTGGAATGAAACGCAATGAATATAAGATAGACTATGACAGCTATGAATACTCACCGAATATAAAAAATGACACAAACATCGGATTTAACGGATTGGAGTTAATGAGCGAGATGGGTGTCAGCAGCGGTGGGGACGCTTTGGATAATATTCTATACTATACTGAATGGATCGGTCTTCGTGAACGGAATATGCTTATGAATGCAAAGAGAAAAGAAAGGACATTAGTCTATAAGTATGACGAAAGAGGAAACATCGTTAAGATGATATACAGATATGGCGAGAAAATGAGGAAGCACCGTGTCGATATGGAAAAAGACCTGTTGACAATCGCTATTGAATATGTGGAATGATTTGTGTTAACAAAAATTGGGCGCAAGGATTACTCATTTACGTAATAAATGTGCTATATTTGCAGTCGTAAAGCATCAAGAGTACTTGAATGTACACCAACCGAGCTTTGAATATTGTAGCCACGGTGGTAAAATGATGCGGATTGTCTAATAATCAAAAATAAACAATATGGATGACCGTAACATTATTGGTAGCAACCGCTACACCACTTCTACCCATTCACTTTTTGATGGAATAGAGCTTGGTCGTACTGAGATATACGATGCAAGCAAACAAAATTGTTGGCCTTTCTGTAAGGCTACTGACGTGAGAGACGGGATTACTGTCAGTTTAGGAAATCTGTGCAAAGGCTATTCTTTTACCTTAAACGGGCATATCTTTCGCACGAGTGAAGCAGCCTACCTTTGTGGGGAGTTCTCTTCACATACAGCCTTAAGTGAAGCCATACAGCGTGATTTGCAGGCAGAGCCGAATGCTTTCCTTGCCAAAAAAGTTATCAAACGCAGAAATGCAGAGCATATCAGGCAAGATTGGGAAGATGTCCGTCTGCAATGGATGCTCTATGTGGTTTGGCATAAGTCCATAGGCAATGCAGACTTCAGAAATTTGCTTCTATGCATACCTGACGATGCTGTTATTATAGAAGACAGCACAGCCAATCACGGAGCTACGTCATCTGTATGGGGAGCAAAGAACAAAGAGCTAAGAAAGGTGCGCAGGGCAAGGAAGAAAGAACTATGCGCTGAATATCCTAGCATGAAGAAGAAAGATTTGAATGTGCTTATATCTGAGGAATGTGGCAAAATAACTGATGTCGGTAACTTTGTCGGAGAAAACAATATGGGCAAGATTTTGAAAATGTGCCAAATCGCACTAAGAAACAATGTTATCCCACCCATTGACTATGACTTACTGAGAAAAAAGAAAATCTATCTCTTCGGAGAGTTGTTGACTTTTAACGGGGAGGACAGGCTATGAAAATAGAAACTTTCAAAATCAATACGCTATACAGGGGAATTGCATTGGAGGGAAATTGCAGAATAATCCCTTATTCCACCTACTCTATTATCATGGAAAAGCCATATAAGGGACTTTCCAAATCAGCTTATTTCCATAATGGCTTTACAATGGAAAACATTATGGGTAGGATTAAGTGGGAACTTGGACGGCTCTATGAACAATATCAGGATATACTATATGATTACGACAATTATAAGCGGCTGTGGACTGAATGGAAACAGTACGATTCGCAGTTGCGAACATTGATAGAAGAAGCCATTGCACTGAAAGAAGAGGCTGACGCTGAAACTTTGGCTTTCCTTGACCTCCATATCGGAATGCTGAAAAGGGATGTCATAGAACGCTTCTATGAGTTAATGGAAAAATACGGAATTAAGCCATTATCACTTTCTCCATCCGTTTTGGAAACATCAATCGGACTTATTGAAAAAGAATTTTGTAACCGAATGCTATGAAAGTATTATTGAAGAAAAGTACGGAAGATATGAATTGGGGTGGTGATGATTATGATATAATTTCACTTAACCCCATAAGCAAGGCTTTGACTGATTGCTATCTGCCTCTGTGGTCGCCTTCACCATTGAAAGCCCTACTATTGAAACGATTGGGGACACTAAAACGAATGTATCTTCATCTAAGAGTGGATTGTGAGAAAGATAGTTCCGTTGTGAAGTCCATCTCCTTAAAATGTGGTATGTTGGACGATGTGGAGCGGATGTATGATGACAACAAGGTCGATTGGGGCAAGATTAAGGGATGTTTGACTGAGTATTTCCTGAGCATAGGATATAAGAGCCTCCAATGTACGGATGATGAGGATATAGTGAACTTCATTCAGAGGCTCGAAAAGGATGTTCCGTTAGCAAAAGAATATTTCAAAGTGTTGTACAAATGCGATGAGAATATCGCCCGTATCGGATATTTCGGTGATAATGACAAATACGAGATGTATGTAAAGACAGACGATGAAGAAACTACGCCTCATTTCCATATTCGGGACACAGAAACGAAAGGCGGAAAGTTTGAAACGTGTGTCTGTTTGGAAACGAACTGTTATTGTTTGCACGGGACGTACAAGGACGTGCTTACGCCTGAGCATCAAGCTATGCTGATGGACTTTATGGAAGGTTTGTCACGACATAAACAACACACCTTGTCGTTGGTGTGCAATTATGAATGGGCAGTAGATATGTGGAATCTCAATAATGAGGCAACACAAGTGACTTTGAGATATGGTAGCAAAAATAAGGTGATTATACCCGATTACGGCAAGATGACCCTTTAAAATATTACGGATATGGAAGAGAATAACATCATCATAGAGAACGGTATACGGTTGCAGGACGGCAATGTGATTCGAGGCTATCCTAAGCAGGATGCCATCGTGGAACTATGTAAGAAAACACCTATGCTTGACACTACAGAAGAGTATTTAAGCATTGGGAAAAAACCTGCAAAGCCCAAGCCGACGGATGAGGAAGAGAGTAACTTGCAGAAACTATTTACCGACAATTCTTTCCTCATCTTGGCCAATCGGAAACGGATTCTCAATGACAGTAGGATGTTGCTTACGCCTGTTACAGTCAGGAACGGTTTAGCCTATACAGGAGCATTCTCAACAGCCACATTAGGCGTATATATTGAATGGTGGCATAATTGCCCTTATTCAGTCCTATTTGGTGAAAAAGATGATACAATGTCTTTGATATGGTATTTGTCAGGTTCGCCGTTAAGTGGTGGAAACCTTTGCTCAATGGTTACTGAAGATGGTAAGGCAGAAACAGTGAGAGTTCATTTCTTCAGAAAGTTATGGCCAAAATTTACTGATATATTGGCTGACTACCACGATGCGAAGGAACTCTATCAAGCCTATACACTGCCTGAAGTCATAGATATATTGAAGCGTGAAACGACAAAGGAATTCTATACGGAAAGCATAAAGGAGTTTCGTTGTCAAGCCAAAGTCAATTTACTTAATGCACAACTAAGAGATTGGGAGGAAAACTATGAAAGTCTAAAGGAAAAATGTGACAAGTATGAAAAAGAATGGCATTTCGCCCTTTTTCAACTGAAAAAGGATGAAATAGTAGCTTTCCATAAAGAGTACAGCATTAGAAAAGAAAATTTTCAAAACAGGAAAGAAGAACTTGCCAAAGAGAATCAGGAACTAAAAAGAAAATTACACCAGAAAGAGTTGACAAACAAGGGGTATCAACCCTTGTTAAGCGCAAATAAGAAAGAAATAGAACAGTTGAAATGGGAATTGGATGAGTATGCTAACGAATCTATCTCTACGCTGATTCCAAAGTTGGCAAAAGGGTCGATAGGATTGTCTTTTGGAGATTTGGATAAAATCTTATCTGAAATAGCTGAGTTTGTAAAATCCTCATCCTTATAAAAACGAAATAGAATGCTTATATACGAATGATATATATTCAACTTTTTGTATAACATATAATTCAAAATCAGATGAGCATATTAGAAATTTATTTACTTGGTGTAGTTGCAGCAGCTGTGCATATTATTTGGTTTGAGTATCAGTTCGACCACAACAAACAGCTATCAAACGTTACAAAGAAAGAGTGGCTTCAAGATGCTGCTATCTCTTTATTCTCGTGGGTAGCTTTTGTCTTGGCCATCATTGTTACCATTTGGCGATTTAATGGTGGCAAGCCGAAGAATAGTTAGAAAAGAGAGACCTGAGTATATCGTATTTTTCTGCCACTTCCAACTTTGGTATGGAAGTGGCTCACTATTTATGCTTTTTCGCCTTACGGAATACAAAGAAGTATGAGTGATACTTGCGGGCGTGCCTTTGCTTTAATCCACTTGTATACAGATATTTAGTTTGAGAAATCAATATAAAAATATCCTCAAGGACAAATCCACATTCGGCTGCTTTATTTTGCACATAGTTACCCACCCATATTTGTTTAGATGGGCCACAAACATCCATACTTTTCATTATCAGGTAGCCACCAACTTTTAATTTGTTGTAAGCCAAAGCTATCATATTGTCATTTGCCTCATATAGTTCTTCTTCACTATGGAAATAATCAAACCGCTTAGCTATCTTGGATTTAAAATTCCCATTATTGTTGACGTTTACTATAAATGGCAAATCCACGACAGCTGAATGTAATGAATTGGGACGTATATTATAGGCCTCACTTAAGGGCTGAATATCATCAGATTGTGGATTGACATCAAACCTGAGTTGAGGTTTCTTCAGATTTACATAAAAATTTCCGACAGAGTAAGTAAAATCACAATCATAAGTGTCTCTTTGAACATATAGGCGCAATATATTATACAGTATTTCATCTTGGCTATCACTTACAGTTTTAATGACTACAGAAGGCTGTGTAAAATCAAATGTTGACACCTTGTTAGTATCAATTTTTGACGCATCTGCATCAGTTAGGAGATACTTCTTTATCGTGTTGACAGAATATCCTGTTACTCTTGAAAGCTCTGCCAATGTCATATCAGGTTGTTCTTTCTTGAGTTTATGGATTAAACGTGCTTTCGCTACTTTTGCATCATAACGCCTGTCTATGTTGTTTATCCTGATAAATTTTCTTATTGCAGATTCTGATACTCCACACTTAAGCGCATTGTCTTTTACTGATAGGTTTGGGTCATATTTTAACTTGATGTTATTCATAGTATTTACGTTCTATTTCCTCTACAAATTGTTTCAATTCTGACAGATTTTGTGCGACATAACTTTGTCCTTTACATACTATGATGGCATTCAGAGACACTTGTTCTCTCAAAGCAAACAAGTCTGAAACAGAGATATCCAAATTAGCTGCAATACTTTTAATTGTGGATAGTTGAGGATTGCCATTGATAGCCCGACTAAGGCTTTCAGGGGCTATACCCATCTTATGAGCTAAATCCTTTAGTTGAATGCCTCTTTGACGGCATAATTCTTTCACTCTGTTACTCAGATTGTATTCCATACTCTATATACTTTTGTTTGCAAAGGTACAAAATTGACATAAAATATCAATCAAATAATGGGCGATTAACTTTAGTTGGCCGTTTATATTTGGCAAAACATGATATTAGTGTTAACTTTGCAGTATAATAAATAACATATAAATCAATCTATATATGAAAGTAGTATTATTTGCACGAGTTTCAACCTTAGCTCAAGATTACGAACGTCAAGTAAATGAGTTGACAGCATTGGCAAATCAGAACGGATGGAATGTAGTAGGAATATTTGCTGAAAAAATATCTGGTGCAAAACGAAATGTAGAGCGTACTGAATTATTGCGGATGGTTGAATATGTGGAGGCAAATAATGTAGATAAAATTGTAGTTACAGAACTTTCTCGCCTAGGAAGAGATACTCTTCAAGTTTTAGAGGTTATAGAGTTATTCAATCAAAAGAAAATAAGCCTATATATCGAAAATTACCACATTGAAACATTAACAGAAGACGGAAAAGTAAACCCAATGAGCCAATTCCTAATCACAATCCTAGCGGAAGTAGCAAGGATGGAAAGAAAAACAATAAAAGAAAGGATGGATAGTGGGTATCAGAATTTCCGTGCCAATGGTGGGCTTGTCGGAAGGAAACAGGGTTATCGAAAGTCTGATGAAGCCATGAAAGAAGAGTATGCAGAGGAAATTCGGCTGATAAGGAAGGGGTATTCTCTCAGAAATGTAAGCAAATTAACCCATACGAGCGTTAACACTTTGCGAAAATTGCGCCTCAAACTATACTAACGATTATTAAACATCAATTAAAAAACATTAAATCCTTGTCAATTTACAAGAAATTACATCTGAAATAAAATAAAAATTTCATCTAATAATTTATATCATTGATTATCAGTTAGTTACACTTAAATATCGGCAAAAGTTGGTGTTTTTAACACATTTGGTATGTTCGTCTTTTAGTAGTATATTTGCATTGATTTAAAAACAAAATTTAATATATTATGAAAAGTAAAATTATCAATGCAGTAATTTGTATTTCGGAATCTCAGAAGAATCCGAAACGGTACGAGAACCTTAGTATGTGTAAGCAATATGCTAAAGAAGCAGGTTGCAATGTAAACGATGTGTTCAAATTCCAGTATGATGATTTTGAGCAATCGAAGAAGGATTTGATAAGAAGTTTGGAATCAAATCCCGAGATAAATACTATCATTATATCTAATTGGACAAGAATCAGCCGTTTGGCTACAAAGGTTATGGACTTCTTGGTGGACTTACACAGAAAAGGTCTTGCAGTGTATGATGTCAGAATGGGGAAATACATAACATATTGGGATATTGAATTATCATCCATCCTTAAATTGACGGAAAGAGAATCAGTAACTAAACGAAAGAAAAGACTAAGAGCATAAAAATTTGAGTAAAATGGGTTTTACGCTTATCCCGCCGAACAGAAGTCCCTACTATAGTGCTGCTATGGTAGGGAGGCAAAAAACAAATAAGTGCAGTGATGCACACCTTATGTATAATGGCAATGTTGACTTTGGAAACATGCACAAAAATACTAAACAATGGGAAAAAGAAATATAGCAATGAGGAAGTGAGGCAGATACGGGAATATCTGTACTTGTTGGCACAACTTCAAATAGAGAGTGAAAACGAATTGGTGAACTTAAATAATTGATTTTATGAAGACAAAAGAAAATACTAATCAGACAAATGTTATCATTTATTGCCGTGTAAGTACGGACGAACAAAGAAAAGGTACAAGTGTAGAAGTACAGGAAGAAAGATTGAGAGAGTATTGCAAACGAATGGGTTGCAATATTATAGAACTTCCGAACTTCAAAGAAGATGAGAGTGCAAAGACGTTTAAGAAACGTCCTGTAATGCAGTCCATACTAAAGTATATAAAGAGCCACAAGAAAGAAGTCGATAAATTGCTTTTCTTGCGTTGGAATCGCTTTTCACGAGATTTGCCACAAGCGGCCAATGTGGTGCAAGACTTACGTTCTATGGGTGTAGAACCCAATGCTATCGAAGAAGAAATAGATTTCAATAACTCCAATTGGCCGACATTATTAGGTATATATATAGGTCAGGCGCAAGGCGATAACCTTAGTCGTTCCAAAGCAACTAAAGATGGTATCTATGGAACAGCATCTCAAGGCAAATGTTACAACAAAGCTCCACGAGGTTATAAAAATAAGCACCGTGTGGATGCAAACGGTATGGTAATAGAAAAGTATGTTGAGTTTAGTGAAGAAGCTAAATCCATACGGAAAGCATTTGAAGAATTTGCAAAGGGAACTATCAGTGCCGACTATGCAAGAAGAAGATATTGCCCTCAAATTGCAGAAAGCACGTTTATGGGTATGCTTAGGAATCCCTTTTATATGGGCAAGATAAAAGTACCTGAGTATAACGGAAAGCCGTCCTATTTAGTAGACGGACAGCATGAGCCATTGATAAGCGAAGAAACTTTTCAAAAGATGCAGGAATTGCTTGACGGAAAGAAAAAGGGAAAGCCTAAATTGTGCAAGCCAACTAATCCTGATTTGTTTCTGAGAAAGTTCCTTGTGTGTCCTATCTGTGGTCATGCCTTAACAGGTGCTACAAGCAGAGGCAATGGAGGAAAGTACACCTATTATAATTGCTGCCACGATGCCAAGCATATCCGCAAACGTGCAGAAGATGTCAATGAAGGCTTTGCCAAATATGTAGGAGCATTGAAACCTAAAGAAGAGGTGTTGAATTTGTATGAAGAAGTACTGAAAGATTTGCACGGAGATAGTAAACGTGAAATTCAAGCAGAGATAGACAAGTTGAAAAAGGAGGTCGCTGCAAAGCAATCTCAGATTGAAGAGGTGGAAGACCTGTTAATTATGGATAAAAATCACTCTGATAGATATAATCGCATCTTGGAACGGTACGAAAAAGAGGTGTCTGAGCTTCAAACACGCATTTCTGCACTCGAACTAACCAAACGGGGGAATATCGAACCAAAGTTAGACTATGCTATCTTACTGATAAACAACATAGATAAGTATATCCGTGATGCGCCTTTGGAGACTAAAATCAAGCTCATAGGTTCGATCTTTGAGGATAAAATTGAATTTGACGGAGAAAAATATCGAACCAACTCTTACAACAAAGTGCTTGACCTTATCTTTCAGCAAACCAATGAGTTGCGAGGGGATAAAAAAGAAAAAGGAGAAAGAAATTCATCTTTCTCCAACTCAGTACCCAGACCCGGGGTCGAACCGGGATGGATTTTACTCCACTGGTGTTTGAGACCAGCGCGTCTACCGATTCCGCCATCTGGGCAATTATTTGGAATTGCGGTGCAAAGATAGGGTGTTTACATTAAACTTCCAAATATTCGGCGCATTTTTTCGTCTTTTTTGCCTCGGATAGAGGAATCGGCTGTGTATAAGGAATGAATCTGGCTTATTTACAGGCAATGACAGCTATGCGCCGTTTCATCAGTCCCTTCAGTGAAATGCGGGCACAGACGAAAGCACCCAACGAACCCAGGGTGAAGACAATGCCTGTAGAAAGCATGATGTCGCCGATACCTACCAAGGGAGAGGCAATGCCGCCGAAAGCAAAGCCCAAGGCACCTAATACGGCCGATGCGGTTCCGGCATGTTGTCGTTCGGCGTTCATTGCCAAGGTATTCGAAGAAGTGAATGTCAAGCCCAGCATCACCAGCAGGCAAAGCAGCAGTATTTCATAAATCCAGAAGTTGCACGAAGAACTCATCGCTATCAGCAGCAGGAAGGAAATGACCACCATGCCTTGGCTTCCGCGGTAGAGCACAAACTCCGGATGGCGGAACTTCACTGACAAGGCAGCCGAGAAGACGATTGCCAGCGCGTTGGCTCCGAAGCAGACACTGAACAACATGGGCGAGAACCCATAGTGTTGCTGCATAATGAACGGAGCGGAAGAGATATTCGCAAACAATACACCTTGGGCAAAACTGAACTGCAAGATATAACAGAGGTAACGCCGGTTACGTAATACGGTCCCGAAATTGCGGAACACATCTGCCCAGTCGGTTTGTTTCCGGTTGGCTGCCGGAAGTGATTCGTTCAGGTGGAAGCTGCCTGCCAGAAGCAGGATGCCGATGCAGAACAGGCACCAGAAGATGCCTTGCCAACCGATGCTTTCAGCCAATACGCCGCCTCCCATCGGTGCGGCAACGGGAGCTACTCCATTGATGGCGCCGATGATGCCCAGCATCTTTACCAGTTCACGTCCCGCATATTTATCGGCTGCTATCGAGCGTGAGATGACAATGCCGCTTGCACCGGCTATGCCTTGCACCAGTCTCCAGCCCACAAACTGCAGGGCTGTCTGCGAATAAACGCATCCCAACGTAGAGAGCAGGAATAACAACATGCCTGCAATCAGTAACGGACGCCTTCCGTACTTGTCGCTAAGCGGACCGAAGAACAATTGTCCCACTGCCAAGCCTATCATGCTGGCAGTCAGACCCAACTGAACCATGGAGGAAGAAGTATGAAAAAAATCTGCCATCTCAGGGAAAGTAGGCAGATACATATCGGTGACGAACGGTCCGAAGGCCGTAAGCATCCCTAAGAAAATCAAAATAAAAACACGTGAATTTTGTCTGTTCATAAAGTTATCCTTTCTTTTTTGCCGCTGCAAAATTACCAAAAAAGGTGTATGCTCCCAAACGCCTTATCACACCCTTTGGCATAAATCAACATTCTATAACAAAGAAGGCATTGGGTAAAACGAAACAAAAGAAAACGGAAACACAGCCTTCTTTTCTTGATACTTAGCTGTGCTCCCGTTTTCTCTATCTTCGTGAAAGTTGGCTAATTACCTTTCACGGAGATTTATCAATGGTTGTATGCCGATTCGCCGTGTTCGTAGATGTCGAGACCTTCTTCTTCTACACGCTTGTCTACGCGCAGACCTACCGTTGCATCCACAATCTTGAACAGGATATAGGTGATGACCGCACTGAAGACAATGGAAACTACCGTTGCCACTACCTGAATCCAAAGCTGATGCCAGTCGCCATACAGTGCTCCCTGTACCCCGTCTTCACCCGAGATGAAACGGGTGGCAAATACACCGGTCAGGATAGAACCGACAATACCGCCTATGCCATGCACGCCGAAAGCGTCGAGCGCGTCATCGTACTTGAACTTCGGCTTGATGACAGCTACCATGAAGAAGCAGATAATCGGCGTAATGATACCGATGCAGAACGCGCCCAGCAAGTCCACCGTTCCGGCTGCAGGCGTGATGGCAACCAGTCCGGCTACAGCTCCCGTGCAGGCTCCGATGGTAGTCGGTTTCTTGTTGCAAATCCAGTCGACAATCATCCAGGTAATGGCGGCTGTAGCTGTAGCTATGTGGGTAACCAGGAAAGCATTGGCTGCCAGTCCGTCGGCTGCCAGGCCACTGCCGGCATTGAATCCGAACCAGCCCAGCCACAAGAACGAAGTACCCATGAATACAAAGGTTACATTATGCGGTGTGATGGGATGGCCTACCTTGTAATCCATGCGTTTGCCCAGCATAATTGCCATGATTAAGGCAGAGATACCGGCATTGATATGCACTACCGTACCGCCCGCAAAGTCGATGGCACCCATCTGCTGCAGGAAGCCTCCGCCCCATACCCAGTGAGCCATCGGGAAGTAAGCCAGAATCACCCACAAGGTAATGAATACGATGTAGCCCGAGAACTTGATACGCTCGGCAAAAGCACCCAATATCAATGCCGGGGTGATGATGGCGAACATGCACTGGAACATGGCAAACAAAATTTCAGGAATGTTTCCGGTGGTCAGTGTGTCGAGTGTGATGCCGTGCAAGAATACCTTATCGAAACCGCCGATAACGCAAGCCAGCGGATTTCCCGCTTCGGCAAAACTGGTATCGAACGCCCAACTGTAGCCGAAGGCAATCCATAGAATGCTGACCAAGCCTACCAGAAACAAAGTCTGCATGATGATGCTCAATACGTTTTTCTGTCTTACCAGACCGCCGTAGAACAAGGCGATGCCCGGAATACTCATCAACAATACCAATAAAGAAGAAGTGAGCAGCCAGGCTGTATTGCCCGAATCGAGCACCGGTTCACTGGTGGCTGCTGCCACGGTTCCTTCCTGCGCCAGCAAGGCAGGCGTGCAAACAAAAAGCATAAGAATGACTGCGGCACACTTCAACCAGCGTGCGCCGCTTATACTGAATTTATCCATAATGAATCTCGTTTATCTGTTGTTTTGTAGGATTATTTCTCTTGTTCGGCGTTGTATAAGGCTATGTCTCCCCGCTCGCCGGTGCGGATGCGGACTGCATCTTCTACCGGAATGACAAAGATACGTCCGTCGCCGATTTCTCCCGTTTGGGCAGCTCTCTGAATAGCCTGGATGGTCTTCTCCACATTCTTTTCGCGTACCACAATAGAGAGCAAGATACGTTCTATCGAACTGGTATCGTACACTACGCCACGGTAAATACGTCCTTCGCGAGTCTTGCCCACACCACGTACATCATAATAAGAGAACCACTCGATGTCGGCATCCAGCAATGCCTGTTTCACATCGTCGAATCGTGTTCTCCGGATAATCGCTTCAATCTTTTTCATGTTGCATTTGTATTTTATAGTTGTACTTTGTCAGAAATGTTATCCTCAATCTTTTCCCTCTTTTCAGCGAAACCCATCAAAAACTTAAACCTGCTACAAAATAAGCGCCTTCCGTCGCCGGATTCCATATCACCTGGGCAAATATCGGCAGTGTCCAACTGTCGGTTATTTTGAGCTCTTTAGTCGCCTTTATGTCTACGTTGCACACGGCAAAACTGCTTTTGCCTCCGTTATAAAAATCATTCTCCCACGGAGTAGCTCCTACACTGGCTTCCCAGTCCAGTCCTCCCAAGCGGAACGGAGCCGATATCGAAAAGTAAGAAGCATACGCACGGTCGCCGTCTGCCTTATAGCCTACATTGCCGGCAAAGTTGGTGTACCAGTTCACGGCAAGCACCCCGAAATCGTATCCCACTTGTGCTTCGAACGTGTGGTTCGTGTCATGGGCACCGTAATGGAAATACCCCGGTCCGCCGTTGAACCAATAATCTGTCACCGATACACTGAATCCCCCAATGCCATATCCCAAAGTCAGGTCCAGCTCTTTGGTATCTGATTTCTCGAATCCTACCGAACCCCAAGCCGAGAGCGAAAAGCCTTTGTAAGCCAGGGAGAGCGAAGGCTGTACGCTGACATTGCCCAAGTCCTGACCACGCCAGATGTATCCGCTTACCAGGTCGGCACCTACACTTGCCTCTACCTTGTCTTGTGCCGCCAGGGGCATCGAAGCCATAATGGCTGCCGCAATTCCCAATCCTCCTTTTTTAAACAATCCTTTCATCGTTTCCTGATTTAATCGTTAATACCACTTTGAACTAACTCTTTTCTTTGTTATCCGGATAAACTTGTTCGTTTTGTTTTCTCACAATGCAAAGGTATGTCTTTTTGCTATTCCGGCAAATAAAAAAGCTGCACTTTTTAAGCACAGCTTTAATCGCTCTTTCAATTTGATATGTATAAGCAAATATTATATTTCAATTTGAAACCAAATATGCGATATTGCTAGAAGAATGAAATGCAAATAAAATTTATCAAATGTAATAAGATAGCAAATATCGGATTATAATATCTTTTTATTATAATCAAACCTTGAATTTAAGACAAAAAGAAGACAACATCACCATATTTCGATTCATTTAGACAATCAGGCACCACCACAGCCGATATACTGGACAAAAACGAAAAGCCCTCCCTTGCATGCAAACAAATACCAGCAAAGCCACCTTGTACAATCGGCTACGTCAGGCATCGAATATATCTGTGTCGCCACACATACTTAGCTGACCTCCCGTGAAGATTAATAATCTTGCACGTGTAAGATTAATAATCTTCCAGCTGTAAGATTATTAATCTTCACGGAAAGGCAGTTATATTGCTCTGTTTCGTCACGCTGGATTTTGCTCCAAGCTTAATAAACTGAATTAGGAAAAACAGGTCGCTACCTTATTATTTCTGATTCATGTCGAACTTGAAACTCATGGCACCGAAATCAGGCAGGGCAGTTTGCTCTTCACCTTCACCTAACAGAATTTCTGTAGCAGAAAAATCAAACTGTACATTTCCGGTTTCCACCGCATAAGCGGCAGCATTGCCGGCTTCCATTTTCACTTCTACCTGCATCGGCTGTGTTTCCGCTTCTTCCGTAGCCGACGGCAGGGACACGGACAGTTTCAGTGGCTCAGGATTCAAGGTAAACGTGATGCTGTCCTTGTTTGCGGTCAGCTTGGGTTCATACCCTATTTGATAGTCAACATCCCCGACAGCTTCTACAATCTGGTCGGCCAACGTGTCATTTTTCACGATAGACAATACAATGTCTCTGATGGGGAAATCTTCCAAATAAATCGTGTCATTGTTTATCGTTGCAGAGACATCCACGCCTAATGTGTCTTCTGTGGCTTCCTCGTCTCCCTCTGCCAACGGATTCACACGATATACCGTCATCGTTCCTGTATAGTTACCAAACATGGCGTCTGTCGTCACTTCAGCATCAGGAAGCTGAGGCGAATCTCCATCGTCATCACTGCAGGCAACAAAACTTAACGCGCATCCCATAAACAGCATGGAAGCGAAAACCTTCATCGGGTCAATACATCTTTTTTTCATCATTCTTGAATTTAAAATTTAAAAATAATACAGTTGCTTTACACAGCCCTCTCTGGCTATGTTTGCACGCTAAATGCAAGCAGGCTTAAAATCTTGCATCCTGAAAAAATTAAAAAATGTTTCATCGCTGAAATCAAGCGGTTTACCTCCTGCATTTTTATCAGGAAACCCATTTTAGGAAATGAGTTTCCTCGTATTTCTTTGATAAAGCACACCCGATGCCTGCCCTGTTCACCCCGCCGAAGATTGATTTAATTAACACAGCATGATGCAGTAACAGAAGCCTTCCTGTATTTTATATCAGAAGACAAACAAGATAAAATATGAATGAAAACACAGAAAAAAGAATTATTGCTTTCACTTCCCAATCGTTAAAGCAATATGGTATCCGTTCTGTCCGCATGGACAGCATCGCCAAAAACATGAATGTATCCAAACGTACCATATACCGGGTTTATAAAACGAAAGACAACCTGATAAACCTTTGCTTGGAATCGTACTCAGACCGGACACTCAATTTATTCCAACTTATCAAATTCAATTCCACTGATTCGATAATGTATCTATGGACCATCGCCAAAGCATACATTGAAAACCTGTTCAAGGCAAAAGGGGTATTCTGGTCTGATTTAGACAAGCATTATCAATCTGTCGGCACTGCCATACAAGAACTATGGCTAAAAGAACTTGAAAGCGCCATCCGGAGAGGGCAAAAAGAAGAATATATAATGCCCGATTTAAATATAAGCCTGTTTCTTGACTCTTTCACACAACTTCTCTATCATGCAAGAATAGCTGAATCTCCCCTTGAAATGCTATATAATTCGGCTTATTTTATGCTTAAAGGGATTCTCACAATCCACGGAATAGTGCTATTCGAGCCCCTGAGAAACGATTTTATCAGCTTAGAGAATAGATAAACTATTACGCTTTCGTCACGCTGGATTTTTTGCTTTGCTCAACAACACGTGCAATCCAGCGTGACGGGGAATCTGTGCTAATCTGCGTTAAAAAAAGAAAACGTCAACCGATTCTTCATTCTTCATTCTTCGTTCTTCATTCTTCATTCTTCATTTAATAATTCGAATCAGAGTTTATCAATCTCTTCCAGAGGCAGCCCTGTAGCCTGTGCAATGAGTTCCGGCGCTATTCCCAGTTTCTTCATGTTGGCTGCATTCCTCAGGCGTTCGCGCATTTCTCCTTCCTGCATGCCGATCTGCTTTCCTTCTTGCATGCCAATCTGCTTCCCTTCTTCTATGCCGATTTGCTTCCCTTTCTCTATGCCGATCTTTTCTCCTTCTTGTCGTCCTTCTTGTCGTCCTTGCTGTAGTCCTTCTTGTCGTCCTTGCTGTAGTCCTTCTTGTCGTCCTTCCTGTAGCCCTTCCAACTTGGCGGAACTCAACACGTCGTTCTGTATCATGACGGCGTTAAGGTGCTCGTCGTAGACTTTCCGCT
>ENA-UOIW01000100-UOIW01000100.1-human-gut-metagenome-genome-assembly--contig:-P58-NODE-100-length-80108-cov-33.966347_pt1 | contig 80108 bp, 72 predicted proteins | sample MGYA00242334_ERZ723881 | MGnify/ENA metagenome assembly ERZ723881 | reverse complement strand
GCCACGACACGGTGGATGCCGCCACGCTCTATTGGGCGGGGATGCCGGGCAACGCCGCCGACTTCCCGGCGGAGGAATCGTTCTATACCTTCATCGAACAGGCCGTCTGCTTCTGGACGGAGGAAACGAACTACCGCAGTTCGCTTTCCCCTTTCGGACTGAAGATGTCAGACCGCATCAGCGGGAAACCGCTGCACGTGGACATCTCCGACCTGCCGATGAAACGGGGCATCACCACCAACCGCAACAAGTTCGTGCTGGGCGGTTCGGGTAGTGGCAAGTCGTTCTTCATGAACCACCTTGTCCGCCAATATTACGAACAGGGCACGCACATCGTGCTGGTGGACACCGGAAACTCGTATGAGGGGCTTTGCTCGCTGATACACCAGAAGACCGGCGGGGAGGACGGCATCTACTTCACCTACACCGACGAGCACCCGATAGCCTTCAACCCGTTCTACACCGACGACCGGGTGTTCGACATCGAGAAGCGGGAGAGCATCAAGACGCTGCTGCTCACCCTGTGGAAGAAGGATAACGAACCGGCCACGCGCTCGGAGGAGGTGGCGCTGTCCAACGCCGTGTCGCTCTACATCGAGCGCATCCGCTCGGGGGAAGTGGAAGAACCCTCGTTCAACACCTTCTACGAGTTCGTGAAGTCGGACTACCGGCGGATACTGGAGGAGAAGCAGGTACGGGAGAAGGATTTCGATTTGGCGGGCTTCCTGAACGTGCTGGAACCCTATTACCGGGGCGGCGAGTACGACTTCCTGCTCAACTCGGACAAGCAGCTTGACCTGCTGACGAAACGCTTCATCGTCTTCGAAATCGACCAGATAAAGGACCATCCCATCCTGTTCCCCGTCACGACCATCATCATCATGGAACTGTTCATCAACAAGATGCGCCGTCTGAAAGGCATCCGTAAGATGGTGGTCATCGAGGAAGCGTGGAAGGCCATCGCCTCGGCGAACATGGCGGACTACATCCGCTACCTCTACAAGACCGTCCGCAAGTTCTACGGGGAGGCGGTGGTGGTCACGCAGGAAGTGGAGGACATCATCTCCTCGCCGATTGTGAAGGAGAGCATCATCAACAACTCGGACTGCAAGATTCTCCTTGACCAGCGGAAATACCTGAACAAGTTCGACCAGATACAGACGCTGCTCGGGCTGACGGACAAGGAGAAGGGGCAGATACTCTCGGTGAACATGTCCAACGACCCGACGCGAAAGTATAAGGAGGTGTGGTTCGGGCTGGGCGGCGTGCAGTCGGCGGTGTATGCGACGGAAACCTCATTGGAGGAATACCTCTGCTACACCACCGAAGAGAGCGAGAAAGTGGAAGTGCAGCGCATGGCGGAGAAGCTCGGCGGCAACATCGAGCTGGCCATCAAGCGGCTGGCGGAGGAGAAACGGAACGCAAGGGAGGGATGAGCCTATGGAGTATGCCACGTTGTTCCCGCTCGACCGCATCTGCGGACGGTGGAAAAGCCGGGGCAAGTCGCCCCCGGTCAGGGTGTACCGCGAAGGGCGCACGTACCGCATCGCCCTCGCCTACCGCTGGGGAGCCGTGCTGACCGCCACGCTCTACCGGAACGGACAGGGAACGTGGGCGGAACTGCCCGAAAGGGTGCAGGTCGCCTATGACGAAGAAAACGAGCGGCTCGTGCTCGCCTCGGAAGGGGCGTATGTACGGGACTGCATGGAATATGAATATTGACAAGGACATTTTAATCATCAACGGACATGAAAAGAATACCAATGGCAATCTGCCTTACGGCCTTGCTCTGCACCGCCACGACAGTCCGGGCGCAATGGGTGACCTTTGACCCGTCGAACCTCGCGCAGAGCATCGTGAACACCACGCGGAACGTGATACAGACCACCACGACCGCCGAGAACATGGTGAAGAACTTTCAGGAAACGGTCAAGATTTACGAACAGGGAAAGAAGTATTACGACGCGCTCAAGTCGGTGCATAACTTGGTGAAGGACGCACGCAAGGTGCAGCAGACCGTGCTGCTCGTGGGGGAAATATCGGACATCTACGTGAACTCGTTCCAGAAGATGCTTGCCGACGAGAACTACACGACGGACGAGCTGGCCGCCATCGCTTCGGGCTACACGAAGATGCTGGAGGAGAGCAGCGGGATGCTCGACGAGCTGAAGACGGTCGTCACGCAGACCGGCCTGTCAATGACGGACAAGGAGCGCATGGACCTGATAGACCGCATCTACCGCGATGTGAAGAACCACCGCAACTTAGTGCGCTACTACACGAACCGCAACATCGGCGTGTCGTACCTCCGGGCAAAGGAGAAGAACGACACGCGGCGCGTGCTCGACCTGTACGGAACCGATAACCAAAGATACTGGTAGCCATGACGGGAGAAAGTACATTCGGCAACCTGCATGAAGTGCTGCGCAGCCTTTATGACGAGATGATGCCGCTCTGCTCGGACATCACGGGCGTGGCTACCGGGGTGGCGGCATTGGGCGCATTGTTCTACGTGGCCTCGCGGGTGTGGCAGGCGCTCTCACGCGCCGAGCCGATAGACGTGTATCCGCTGTTCCGCCCGTTCTGCATCGGGGCGTGCATCATGTTCTTCCCCACCTTCGTGTTGGGAACCATCAACGGCATCATGAGTCCCATCGTCACCGGCTGCCACGGCATCCTGCAAGGGCAGACGCTTGACATGGAGGAGTACGCCGAGAAACGGGAGAAACTGGAATACGAGGCATTGGTGCGGAACCCGGAAACGGCCTATCTGGTCAGCGACGAGGAATACGAGCGGCAGATTGAGGACTTGGGCTGGACGCCGTCGGAACTGAAGACGATGGCGGGGATGGCCATCGAGCGCGGCAAGTATGAAATCAAGCAGACCATCAGCAACGCCTTCCGCAGTTTTCTGGAACTGCTCTTTCAGGCGGTGGGGCTGATACTTGACACGCTGAGGACGTTCTTCCTCATCGTGCTTTCCATCCTGGGGCCGTTGGCATTCGCCATCTCGGTGTATGACGGCTTCCACGGCACGATGGTGCATTGGATATGCCAGTATATCAGCATCTACCTGTGGCTGCCCATCTCCGATTTGTTCAGTTCGGTGCTGGCACGCATCCAGACGCTGATGATTGAGAAGGACATCGCGGCATTGACCGACCCGAACTTCGTGCCGGACACGAACAACTCGGCCTACATCATCTTCATGCTCATCGCCATCGTGGGGTATTTCACCATCCCGACGGTATCGACATGGGTGATTCAGGCGGCCGGAGCGGGCAACTACGGCAAGCAGGTGAACAACTCCGCCGTCAAGACCGGCAAGGTGGCGGCAGCGGCTACCGGTGCCGGAGCAGGGCACATTGCGGGCAAGCTGCGGGGCAAGTAAGCTCAAACGGCGTATGAGATACCCTCAGACGGCGTGTGAGCCTGCCTCATACGCCGTCTGAACAGAAAGCATCAATAACAAGAATAAAAGAAAATGGAATTCAAATCATTAAAGAACATCGAAACGAGCTTCCGGCAGATACGCACGATGGCGATAGCCTTCGTCGTGCTGTGCGCGTTGGTCACGGGCTACGCGCTGTGGAGTTCGTACAGCTTTGCCGAGAAGCAGCGGGAGAAAATCTACGTGCTGGACAACGGCAAGTCGCTCATCCTCGCGCTCTCGCAAGACCTTTCCCAGAACCGTCCGGTCGAGGCGCGGGAACATGTCAGGCGGTTCCACGAACTGTTCTTCACGCTCTCGCCCGACAAGGCGGCCATTGAGGGCAACATCCGCCGGGCATTGTACCTGTGTGACGAAAGTGCCTTCCGCTACTACAAGGACTGGGAAGAAAAAGGATATTACAACCGCATCATCTCGGCGAACATCAACCAGACCGTGCGGGTGGACAGCGTGGCGTGCGACTTCGAGCGTTACCCCTATATCGTGACGACCTATGCCCGCCAGTCGCTCGTCAGGAGCAGCAACATCACCGAGCGCAGTCTTGTAACCCGCTGCCGCCTGCTGAACTCGGTGCGGTCGGACAACAATCCTCACGGTTTCACGATGGAGCAGTTCACCATCTTGGAGAACCGCGATTTACGGACCATAGAAAGGTAAAGGCGTATGGGAAAGACAAGAAAGTGGCTCCATTACATCCCTGACCGGATAAGCGACGGGATGCGCTGCGTGTGCGGGCGGATGTCGCCCGATGTGCGGCTCATCGTGGTGGTGGCGATGCTCGTGGGATTCAGCGCCCTCTCCATCTACATCACCGTGTCGTCGATATACAACATCGGCAAACGCCGGGGAGAGCAGATAAGAATAGAACGGATGCGGCAGTTGGAACTGCATCCGGGCATAAGTAAAGACAGTATCCATTTTAATCATGACAGGAAACATGAAAGAGAACAAAACGGAAAAACAGCCGGAAACGGCAAAGAAGAATGAACGCGGGCGGAAGGAGTCCCAACCGCTGACTCCCGAAGAAATCCGGAAACGCAGGAAGATGCTGGTCTATCCCCTGTTGTTCCTTGCCTTCGGCGTGGCGATGTGGCTGATATTCGCACCGTCGGACGAAGGGGAGAGCCTGCCCGACGGCTTCAACGTGGAAGTGCCCATGCCGGAGGAGAAGAACCTGCCTTCGGACAAGCGTGCCGCCTACGAGCAGCAGGACTTCGAGCGCAAGCAGCGGGAGAAGATGAGCACCTTGCAGGACTTGGCGGTGGCGGAGGATGATACGGACAGGGAGGCCGTGGAAGATGTGTTCCAGACCGAAGAAACTGCATCATCGGGCGGGTCGTCCATCCGCACCTCGGCGGATGCCTACCGGGACATCAACCGGCAGATTGGCAGCTTCTACGAGCAGCCGGAGCCGGAGGACGACCAGAAAACGCTGGAACTGGAATGGCGCATACAAGAGCTGGAACGCCGGGCGGAAGAGGAACGCAAGGCAAAGGAAACCGCCGACGAGCAGCTCCGCCTGATGGAGAAATCCTACGAGATGGCCTCGCGCTACCTGCCGCAAGAGGGTGGCGGAGCGAAGTCCGTACCCGTAACGGAAACGGAGGGAAGGACGGTCAGCCCGGTCACGCAGGTGGCGGAGCAGGTCGTGTCGATGCTGGCACAACCGATGTCCGATGCCGAGTTCATGGAACGGTACAGCCGTCCGCACAACATGGGGTTCCATACCGTGTCGGACCATGCGGGCGTATCGGCCCGGAACAGCATCCGTGCCTGCATCCGGCGCACGGTCACGGTAAGCGACGGCAAGGAGGCGGAAATCCGCCTGCTGGAGCCGGTCGAGGTCGGGGGCATGTATATACCGGCCAACACCGTGCTGACCGCTACGGCACGCATCAACGGGGAGCGCATGGAACTGACCATCAGTTCCATTGCCTATAAAGGGAGGGTCGTGCCGGTGGAACTGGAGGTATATGACATGGGCGGCATGAAAGGCATCTCGGTGCCGGGGTCGCAGGAACTGACCGCACTCAAGGAGATGGCGGCCAACATGGGTTCCACGATGGGCAGCAGCATCAACATCTCCACCGATGCCGGGGCGCAACTGGCTTCGGACTTGGGACGCGGTGCGATACAGGGGCTGTCGCAATACCTCGCCACGAAGTTCCGCACCGTCAAGGTAACGCTCAAAGCGAACCACGCGGTGCTGCTCGTGGCCAAGAAATAATCTTATGTATCACTATTATTCACAAGGAAAAATGAAGAAAATCATGCTTATGGCGGCGTTCATCGCCGCAATGACCCAAGCCCATGCGCAAAAGGTCGTGGAAGAAACCGACTTGAAAGAAACGGAAAAAACGGCTGTCCCGACAACTGCCGATGATGGCGGGATGAAACGAAGTCCGTCCACCGGTGATTTGTTCGACGGGCTGACACGCCCGATAACCTTCGACCGGATGATACCCCCGTATGCGCTGGAGGTTACGTTTTACAAGACCGTGCATATCATCTTCCCCGCCACTATCAAATACGTGGACTTGGGTTCCGCCGACATCATCGCGGGCAAGGCGGACGGCTCGGAGAACGTGCTCCGGGTGAAAGCTGCCCTGCGCGACTTCTCCCGCGAAACCAATCTGGCGGTGATAACCGAGGACGGAAGCTACTATACCTTCAACGTGAAGTATGCCGACGAGCCGACCAAGCTGAACATCGAGATGAAGGACTTCCTGCACGACGGGGAGGCGGTGAACCGCCCGAACAACTCGCAGGAGGTGTACCTGAAGGAGTTGGGCAGCGAGTCTCCGTTATTGGTGCGGCTCATCATGAAGTCCATCCACAAGGACGACAAGCGGCTGGTGAAGCACATCGGCTGCAAACGCTTCGGCATCCAGTACCTCCTGAAAGGCATCTACACGCACAACGGGCTGCTTTATTTCCATACGGAACTGAAGAACTCCTCCAACGTGCCGTTCACGGTGGACTTCGTGTCGTTCAAGGTGGTGGACCGGAAAGTGGCGAAACGCACCGCCATCCAGGAGCAGGTGATTGTGCCGCTGCGTGCCTATAACTACGTGACGGAGGTCGGCGGCAAGAGCCGGGAGCGCACGGTGTTCACCCTGCCCAAGTTCACCCTGCCGGACGACAAGCAACTGGTGGTGGAGATAAACGAGCAGAACGGCGGGAGGCATCAGCAGTTCACGGTCACCAATGCCGAACTGGTGCGTGCCCGTGTCATCAACGAACTGAAGGTGAAGTAAGATGAAACGGACGGTGTTTATTCTAATCGGCATGGCGCTGTGCCTTGTCCTTGCAGACAAGGTGCAGGCGCAACGCTGTCTGCCGGGCATGAAAGGGCTGCGGCTGACGGCGGGCATGGCGGACGGCTTCCATTCGGCAAGCCGGCGTAATGAGCTGGGCTACCACTTCGGGCTGTCAATGGACTCGTACACGAAAGGGTGCAGCAGGTGGGTGTTCGGTGCGGAATACCTGCAAAAGTACCACCCGTACAAGGACACGCGCCTGCCGGTGTCGCAGTTCACGGCGGAAGGGGGATATTACTACAACTTCCTCTCGGATGCGAACAAGGTGTTCCTCTGCTACGTGGGCGGCTCGGCGATGGCGGGCTATGAAACGGTGAACTGGGGCGAGAGCCTGCTCCATGACGGGGCACGCATCACGGACGGCGACGCTTTCGTCTATGGCGGCGCGGTGTCGCTGGAGATAGAGACCTACCTCACCAACCGGACGGTATTGCTGCTCCATGCGCGTGAACGCTGCCTGTGGGGTGGCGATACGGGAAATTTCCACTTCCAGTTCGGGGTGGGACTGAAATTCATATTGGACTAATAAATCATCAAGAAAATGAAACGAATGACTGAACTGATTTTTACCGCCGGTTTCGCGCTGGTTGCCGCCGTGCTGCTTTGCGCCTGTTCCGACAAGCTGGACATCCGGCAGGTGTATGAGTTCGATTTGGCAACCCTGCCGGTACAGAGTACCATCGTGGAAGGCGGGGAAGCCGAAATACGCTGCCAGTTGGTACGCAGCGGGCGGTACGAGGAAACGGAGTATTTCATCCGTTATTTCCAGCCTACGGGCAAGGGGGAGCTTCGTCTGGAGGACGGTACAGTGCTGCAGCCCAATGACCTCTACCCGTTGCCGGGCGAAACCTTCCGGCTCTATTACAGGTCGCTCTGCACCGACCAGCAGACGATTGACATCTACATTGTGGATTCGTTTAACCAGACGGTAACCAAGAGCTTTTCGTTCAACAACGAGACGGAAGAAGGAGTAGAGAACCCGGAACAGCCTGCTCCATAATACTGACGGCTATGCTTTGTTTTGCCATTGCTTACTTGACGCTTCTTGCCGTAACCGGCTGTTGCATCTGGCGTGCCATACGCCATGCCCCGACTGATACGGAGCTTTGGGGCGAGGAAACGGACTGACATGCCTGTGGTGTGAAACGGTTGCAGCCCGTCGGATTGGTTCCGGCGGGCTGCTTCTGCAAGCGCATCATCCCTCTACAATTCCTTCATTTCCGCTATGGGCATGTAATGTTCCAACCATTCCCTTACGGGCTTCATGTTGTATTCGGATGTGATGACTGCCGTATAGCCGTTTATCGGGGTGAAGCGTGTGGTCTCGTAATCGTCCACCCACTTCTTCAGGCTGTCCACGCCCCATGTGTCGATGTCCTCAAACCTACCGTCCAAAACCTCGATGGGTTCGCTAAATGTGATTATCAGCGTTTCGTAACCGTCATTCATTGCCGGCCTCCTTTCTTTCCTTTTCCGATAACCATGCATCGCGCCTGCGGCGGCATTCCTCCAAAGTCGGAGCCACGCAGGAGAACAATTCCCCATCGGATGCCCTGTAATCGTACTGCACAAGCGTGCGTTTTCTTCTCCCAAAACCAGTCTGGAATTTCTCGAATTGTTCCGTTCCTGCTGCCCGGCAGGTCGAAACGCCGTTTTCTGTCATTCTTGTAACCATCATACAATTCCTTAAAATTCGACAATCAATAAGCGGTTCTCCATGCACTTGTCCGGGTCAGATGCCATCCTTTGTTTGAGCCAAAAGTGGCTGCTCCCGTATCCGAAAGCGAAGAAGTGGTTGAACTCCTTGCTTTGTGCAAATACTTTCACCAGTTCGCGAAGCTCCTGTTCGTCCTTTGTCAGCGTCACGGAATTGATGAACTTTACCAACACTTCGGGTATCCGCTCGTCCCACCCGAAAATCATGCTTTCAATCTTTACGTCCATACATTATATATTTATAGGTGAATAATCAAAAAAGGCTCAACTGCTGCGGGGCGGTATAGCGTAACTTCAGTTCCCGCAATCCGGCTTTCAACTTGCGGATATACTTCGGGTTGTAATTTCCCTTGTCTGTCAGGGAGTGGCGTTCCGCATAAGTGTAATGCCCTTCCAGCCGATGTATTCCCGTGCGTACCGCTTCCTTGTAGTCGGAAATGGGTTCATCCCATACCGATGGGTGGCTACCGCCTCCTGCCGTGCCGGTACACCAGCTCACCGTAACGGCATACGTGCCATTCACGGACTGGCCGATGTGTATCACGTTGGATGTGTCCAACCGTATTTCCTCCACGATGGGCAACATGCCATTTATCCATCCATATTCGTTGAACTGCTTGTCCACATAGCCGAAAACAAGCCTGCGCTCGTAGGTATTCACGTTCAGCACAATTTGATGCACGCTTTCGCCGAAGCTCTCGAAATAGGCGGTCTGTTCCGCATCTTCCCGGCGGAGTGCCTGGATATAGCGGAGAATGATGTGCCGCTCACGCTTGCAGGCATGGTAGTCCGCCAAAGCCTGCAATTTTTCTTCTTTCGTCATTTGGGATATTATCTTGTCCATACCGTAATTCTTTAGATGGTTGCTTTCAGTATTTCCACGTGGTATTGGGGATTGACTTCCCACAACAGGTATTCGATGAACAGCCTGCGTGCGTCCTTCTCCAGTTCCTTGAACAGCCGGGTAAAGGTGCTGTGGTTGCCGTTGATGTAGGTTTCCACCATGTACTCGAAAATGTCCTCCACTTCATAATACTTGCACTGCTGTGCGATAGTCTTGCTGTACCGTTTCATAAGCGTTCTTATTTATAAAGGTTTATAATTATTCTGTTCAGCATCTGCGCCTTTCCTATGGTATAGTATGTGCCGCCATAGGGCAGTCCGTCCCAATAAGCGAGCATGATTGCCGCATGTTCCACCAGAAAGTCGTTGCGCCGGTGGAAACAGCCCTTGTGATAGCTTTCTGAAAGGATAACCGTCTTGTCCGCTTCTTCCAACAGACTGATGTAAAGCCTCTTGTTCGTGTCGGAATAGCGTGCGGACTGCTTCCGGAAAGGGATGGCAGCTACCAGCCGTATATCGGTTAATTCGTTTCTTACCGTCAAGACTGCCTTTGCAAAAATCAAATCGCTGCCTTCCGCCATGCCTGAGAGAAAGTTACGGTAGCCCAAAGCATACAGTCTTTTGATTTCCGTCACCATGCCTGTAAAAAGAGTAAGCATGGGTTGGCTTATCCTGCCGGAGCGGTGTCCGGTAAACGAAACGTTCTTTGAAATGTTTGTTGTATCCATGATGATGTGAGTTTAGAGTGTTAATACCCAGACTATGAAAGCGACAACCGAAACAAACGCAAAAAGGAACACAAGGCAGACCCACAGGAAACGGACTACACCCACAAGGAAGTTCCACACCAGCCACAACCCGACGAACCACACCAGCAGGGAGCCACCGTACAGGGATGTGCAGAATGCCGCAAGGAAGAACCTCACCGCCACGCCCAAGAATTTATGCAGAGGCAGATTGGGAAGCGACTTATTTCCATTTGTTTCTCTTGTTGCTTTCATAATCACGACATTTTTTTTATGCATTGACGAGTTGGGTGAGCTGACTTATTTCGTAAGCGGGGCAAAGGACAGGGTTTTGCAGAAGCAAATTTTTTCGGTGGAATACTACCTGAGCCTGCGAAGTGTGGAGATTGTGCCTAAAAAATTTGATTAGTCCGTCAAAACCCGAAATTACCTTTGCGCACGTAATAAGTCAGCTCCCCCAACCTTTCAATAGCACATTGTGGAGTGATGGGGAATGAAAGCGGCAAGGGAAACATACCGTAGGGACATTGATTTCTCTCCGCAATGGATTTTTCCGAAGGAGGTTTTTAAGGATGGCAATGGATTATTGGCGTTATTTTCTTACCTTTGTGCCAGCGGTGCAAATAGCATCGTGGTAATGTTGTTCGTTTACCGACGTCCGGAAATCGCCAATTTCAAAAATGTGAAGGTAAATGGACCGGGTAGGTTATACCTTGACGTAACCTGCCGGTTCACTTCACATTGGGTATTTGGCGATACCTCGGGCGTAGTGGCCGGCAGCGTTACGTCATTTGTTAATACCCAAAAAGATATGGAATTACAAGCTACCGCCCTGAAGGGCATCGTCCGTTCTTCCGATGAAGGACTTTTCTATCTGTTTCCCATTCAAGATGTGTCCACCTTGCAGCAGACAAAGGCGCATCTGACCTGCGCCATTGATGTATTGAGCGATCCGGAAGAATGCTCACCGGAGCAACGGCTGGATGCCGTGCGCACGTTGAACAGCCTCGTGGCGGCATTGAGCGTGCATGACGACGACCATTACAATGCCTTCGACTCCGCCCTCGAAGGCGGCAACGTGCAATAACGGGCGGGTCGGACAAGCGTAAAAGCCTACCTTGCGGCAAAACCGGTCAAGGAAAGGTGGCGTATGGGATATGGTGTGATGATTGGGTTCATCACGCTTGACCATGCGGCATGTTTCTACGGTTTTGCGTAGGCGGCAAGGGTATTTCCATTCCCAAAGGGAACGGGGATATGCTTGCCGACGGAAATGACGGGCTTTTACATTCCGCTGCTTGGGTCGGGGATTGGAATATTGTATTCTTTGGCATTTATCCCAAGCCTGCAAGTCGCCCAACCCGTTTCCGTGAGTTGCCCAACTCGTTTTGCTGAGTTGCCCGACTCACCGAGCTGAGTTGCCCAACTCAGCACTTTGGGTTGCCCGACTTGCGGAAATGTCGAAACCAAGGGTGTGTCTTTTTATTCTTTCCCCATTTTCACCGTCCGTCCCAAGAATAATCCGGTAACGGAATTGGCTCCAAGCTGCATCAGCCTGCGTTTCATCTGCGTGAAGTTCTCGCCGGTGGACACGATGTCATCCACAAGAAAAACATCGCGTCCCTGAAAATAGATGGGATGAAATATGAGGTTGGAGAGCTTGTCGAGGCCGTGAGTGCCTTTCATCTGCTCACGGTCTTCCCTTATCCATGTGGCGCGGAAACCATCAACAATTTTCAGACGCCGCGAAAGGAGGCTGCAAAACCGGGCGAAACGGGCGGCGTTGCGCTCACGGGTAGCCGCCGGGATGGGGATGAGTACGGCATTGCCCGCCTTTTCCTTGTAGAAAGGCATACGGGCAATACAGAGGGAGAAGATTTTGGCAACGAGAGCCGCCTGCTGCCCCTCCTTGAATCGGAAAACCAAGTTGCTGGTTTTGCGGTCTTCCACAGCGATGCCCTTGCAGCGCGTGGGGTAATAATCGTGAATGTAGAAGCACAGTGCGCCGTCGATGCGCATCTTGCCCTTGAAACGGGTGTTGTAGGGGAAGAACCGGCGCACGAAATCGCTGTCGAAGGTGAAGCGGAGGATGTCGCGCCAAAGGGAGAGCGTGGCCTCGTCCTGCACGCGATAGACCTCGCCGTCGATGCTCTCCTTGTCGGCCAGACCGATGCCGATGCTCAGGCGGTCGTTGAAAGCGTCCTTCGATACGATGTACCAGTCGAAGGACTCGCATATCCGCACGATGTCGCACTCCCGGCTGCATAGGAAATAGAACGTGTTGTCGGGTTTTTGGATTATCAGGAACTCGCCGGGCATCTCGGAGAGGGTGAAGTAATTGCCCACTTGGGCTTCGGGTACTTCACTAAGAGGGACGGATATGTGGAGGTCTTCTATCATCTTTGGGGCTTTTTCTGCCCAAAGATAAGGGTTTGGAGAATACAAAACGAGCCTTGCCCGGTTTTATTTCGTGGACAAGGCTCGCTTTTGCGGGATTCGGGGGACTTCAGTTATACGAGATAAAGGTCTGGTTGTCCGAAGCGTTGAACACGACAAGGACTTCGGGTTGCTTCTCCTTCAGCCGCTTGTACTCGCACAGGGAATTCAGCACCCATTCGCGGAACAGCTTCGTGCAATAGGTGCTGATGCGGAAGCTGAGAAAAATGACGGCCTCCAGATTATAGTAGGTAACGTATCGCTTATCCTGCTTCTCCGTGATGGTTGCCTCGCTCTCGTTCAGGATGCGCGACTTGAAGATGGAGCGCATATTGGCGTCTATCGTCTGGATGAACACTCCGAACAGGCGGGCAAGCTCGTGTTTGGTGAGCCATACGTTTCCGTTCTCCAACTTGACGCTGACTGTGGGGTGACGGTTGATGTCCTCCAGCCCGGTGATGGTGATATTTCCTCTGTGTAGCATAGGGGTATCGGTTTAATTGGTGGGACAAATGTACTAATTTTAACCGGCTTTCTGCGAAGAACCATTCTGAGCTGTCCTTAATTTGCGTTCCAGCACGTTCATATCATGGCTCAATTTCCGGTCCACAACACGGGCATAGATTTGCGTGGTCTGGATATTGGTATGGCCAAGCATTTTTGATACGCTTTCAATGGGCACACCTTTGGTAAGGCAAATTTCGGTCGCGAACGAATGTCGCGCAAGATGGTAGGTTATCCGCTTGTTTATCTGACAGATAGCTGCAATTTCCGCCAAATATTCGTTCATCTTCTGGTTGCTGATGACCGGCAGAAGTTTGCCGTTTTTTGTCTTGCCTTCGTATTTGGCAAGTATTTCCAACGGGATAGGCAGCAAGGGGATAAGCGATTCCACTCCGGTCTTTCCCCTGTCCTTCATAATCCACTTCTTGCCGTCCACCCCGATTTGGATGTCTTCAGCGGTCAGCGTATAGATGTCGCAATATGGCAAACCGGTATAACAACTGAAGATGAAGGCGTCGCGTACCTGTTCCAAGCGTTTCGATTGGAACTCCTTGTGGTAAATCGTATCTATTTCCTCCTGCGTCAGATAGCCCCGGTCGGTCTTGTCGAAGTTGAAGCGGAAATTGTTGAACGGGTCAAGAAAAGACAGGCCGCTTTTCTGCGCGAACAACAGAATCGTATGGAAACGCTGCACGAACTTCATGGCCGTATTGTTGCTCACCTCGCATTGTTCCCTTAAATAAAGGTAGAAATTCTCAATGTGGGTAACCGTGATTTCCTTGATAGGAATATCCGAAATGTTATATTCGCTTTTCAGGAACTCTATCATCCGCTGCTTGGTCAGCTCATAACGCGAGTAGGTCTTTTGCGTGGCGGTCTTGCCAACCTTTTTGGCATACTGCTCATTGTGTTGGGTGAAGTAGCTTATCAGCGTCTTGTCCTTTTCCTCCAACCCCAAAAAGGCATTGCGGATTCTTTCGGGCAGGGCATAGCCATCGGTATTCATCATGCGTGTGTAGTGCATGGTGATAGCCGCCCGGATTTCATCGAGAGTCTTGTTCAGTGAGGATACCCTGAGGTTTTCTTTTTTCTCCGCACTCTGTTTATTGACAACTGCCCGTCCGAGTTTCGTATCCCAATTGTCGGGATGAACATCCAGCTTGCTGCTGAACTGCACTTGGTCGCCATCCACCGTGATGCGTACCATAATAACCACATGACCGTTTTTCTTCGGTTCGTTCTTCTTTAGATAAAAGAGAATCTTGAATGTCGATTTCATAACCGTAACGTTTTTAGTTTGCAAAAGTAATTTTCCACATCCAAAATTACGGCGACATTCGAGTGCCAATATTCGACAAATGAATGACTTAGCATCAAAATCGTTACGGTTTTTATCGTAACGGAAAACCGTAACGATTTAGTAACGAATAATCTTCATAGGGTGGCTTTTTAAGGTCATTTCCCTGTCGCCACAGGGTAAGAAAAAAGCCCCCTAATCTGTTGGATTAGAGAGCTTTGTCTTTGTTTGTCAGGAGCTTGTCTTTTCTCCTCAGTGATCCGCTTGGGGCTCGAACCCAAGACCCCAACATTAAAAGTGTTGTGCTCTACCTGCTGAGCTAGCGAATCAAACCTGTATCGCCATCATTTCCTGATTGCGAGTGCAAAAGTAGATGTTTTTTCCGAATCTGCAAAGGATTCTTTAAAAAAAGTACAAATATCTTTCTTACCAGCCTTAATAATCCTCAATAAACGCCTGACAGATTGATTGTTTTTGGTTTTTTCCTTACATTTGGCAAAGTATTTGCAGATTATCCGATAATAACCTTGTATTAAAAGAAAACAGTTACTTGAATTATGATGTATTGGATTTTGTTTATCGGCATCGCCCTAGTCAGTTACTGGGTGCAAGCCAACCTGAAAAGAAAGTTCGACAAGTATTCGCGTATAGCACTCTCCAACGGGATGACCGGAAAGGACATCGCCGAAAAGATGCTACGCGACAATGGTATCTATGATGTGCGCGTAACCAGCACGCCGGGTATGCTTACCGACCATTATAACCCTGCCAACAAGACCGTCAATCTGAGCGAGGGAGTCTATAACACATGCAGCATAGCCGCAGCTGCCGTAGCCGCTCACGAATGCGGGCACGCCGTTCAGCACGCCCGTGCCTATGCCCCCTTGCAGATGCGTTCGGCATTGGTTCCCGTAGTGCAGTTCTCCTCTTCTATCGTACAATGGGTATTGCTGGCAGGTATGTTCCTCATCAACACATTCCCTCAGCTGATGCTTATCGGCATCTGTCTCTTTGCGATGACGACCCTGTTCAGCTTTATCACCCTTCCGGTAGAGATTGACGCCAGCCGCAGAGCACTGGTCTGGTTAAGAGGAGCCGGCGTAACCAACGCTTACAACCAACCGCAAGCCTTCGACGCGTTGAAATCAGCCGCCTATACCTATGTAGTAGCCGCACTCGGCTCGCTTGCCACACTGGTTTACTACATCCTGATTTTCACCAACCGACGCGAGTAATCAGGCTATTGTTCGAACGCAGAGGCACAAAGGCGCAGCATTTCATCCGCTTGATAATCAGCTATTTTTTCTAAGACATACGTATCCACTTCACCTTGTACGGAAGCATAAAGGCATAAAAAACCCTGTGCCTTTATGCTTCCGTATTCAAAAAATCCCGTATTTTTGTGTCCAATAAATTTTAAACCGATTCTATTATGGCAACAAAACCAGGCATTCCGAAAGGAACCAGAGACTTTTCGCCCGTCGAAATGGCGAAACGCAACTATATATTCGACACCATCCGCCAAGCATTCCGAAGCTACGGATTCCAACAGATAGAAACACCTGCCATGGAAAACCTGTCGACGCTGATGGGCAAATACGGAGAAGAAGGCGACAAGCTGCTTTTCAAAATACAGAACTCGGGCGACTATTTCGCCGGGCTGACCGATGAAGAACTGCTGAGCCGGAATGCCGCCAAGCTGGCAAGCAAGTTTTGCGAGAAAGGATTGCGATACGACCTTACCGTACCTTTCGCCCGCTATGTGGTGATGCACCGCGACGAAATCACTTTCCCCTTCAAACGATTTCAAATCCAACCCGTATGGCGTGCCGACCGACCCCAAAAGGGACGTTACCGTGAATTTTACCAATGTGACGCCGATGTGGTAGGAAGCAACTCGCTATTAAATGAAGTGGAACTGGTGCAGATGATTGACACTGTATTTACCCAGTTCGGCATCCGTGTGGCCATCAAGATAAACAACCGGAAAATCCTGAGCGGCATTGCCGAAATTATCGGTGAGGCGGACAAGATAGTCGACATCACCGTGGCGATTGACAAGCTGGACAAAATCGGGCTGGATAACGTCAATGCCGAACTTGCCTCGAAAGGCATTCCGCAAGAAGCCATTGACAAGCTGCAACCCATCATTATGTTGAGCGGAAGCAACCAAGAGAAGCTGGATACCCTGAAACAAGTGCTTGCAGCCAGCGAAACCGGCATGAAAGGTGTGGAAGAAAGTGAATTTATCCTGAATACGCTAAACGGACTGGACATCTGTTCGACGGTGGAACTCGACCTGACCCTGGCACGCGGACTGAACTATTACACCGGAGCCATCTTCGAAGTGAAAGCCCTCGACGTACAAATAGGAAGCATCAGCGGAGGTGGAAGATATGACAACTTGACAGGTGTATTCGGACTGGAAGGCGTATCGGGCGTAGGTATCTCCTTCGGTGCCGACCGCATCTACGATGTATTGAACCAACTCGACCTGTATCCGAAAGACGCGTCGGCAAGTACCCAACTCCTCTTTGTCAACTTCGGTGAAGCGGAAGCTGCCTATGTGCTTCCCATCCTTGCCCAAGTGCGTGCCGCAGGCATTGCCGCCGAAATCTATCCCGACAGCTCGAAGATGAAGAAACAAATGAGCTACGCCAACGCTAAAGCCGTCCCCTTTGTCGCCATCGCAGGCGAAAACGAAATGCAGGAAGGCAAGCTGACAATCAAGAATATGGCAACCGGCGAGCAAACCCTGGTTACACCGGAAGAACTGATAGCGCAGCTAAAGAATGACTAAACAATTAAGAATGAAGAATGAAGAATGGATATAGACGTAATTCCTCATTCTTCATTCTTCATTCTTAATTGTTTTTTCGGCGTAATGCCTAATTCCTTCAACATTTCTGCCTGACGGATGACATTGCCTTTTCCCTCAGCAAGCTGACCCAATGCCGTATCGTAAGCCGAAGAAGCGGCTTTCAGTGTATCTCCTATCCGCTCGAAAGTTTCGGTAAATCCCACCAGCTTTTCATACAATGCTGTACCCCGGCGCACAATCTCCTGAATGTTTTTCTCCTGATACTCCCGTTTCCATAAGTCGAGCGCCAAACGGAGCGCGGCTATCAAGTTGGTAGGACTCATCAATACGACCTTCTTGCGGTAGGCATAATTCCACAAGTCGGGGTCTGCCTGCAGGGCAAGTACATACGCTGGTTCGTTGGGGATGAACATCATCACGAAGTCCAGCGAAGCAATGTCATAACGCGAATAATCCTTGCGGCTCAGTTCGTCAATATGGGCACGTACCGACGCCAGGTGCGCTTTGAGCAGACGCTCCTGCTCTTCACGGTCCTCGCTTGCCACGTAAGCGGCATAGGCGGTAAGCGACACCTTCGAGTCGATAATCACCCTGCGGTTATCGGGATACATCACCAACACATCGGGCTGCAGACGTTTCCCTTCTTCATTGCATACGGGATTTCCTTGCTCATCCTTTAAGAATGTCTGGCGGAAATACTCTTCCCCCTCGTGCAGACCCGAGTTCTCCAGAATCGTTTCCAATACCATTTCGCCCCAGTTTCCCTGCATCTTCGAGTCGCCTTTCAGCGCACGGGTCAGGTTATTGGCATCATCGCTGATTTGCTTATTCAGTTGGACCAGCTCCTTGATACGGTCTTCCAACGAGAAACGCTGTTTCGACTCCTTGTCGTACACCTCTTCCACCCGGTGCTTGAATTCCTTCAGATTATCACCGAAAGGTTTCAGCAAAGCCCCCAGGCTTTCGGCACTCTGACGGTTGAATGCCTCTGCCCGCTGACGGAAAATCTTGTCGGCAAGCGTTTCAAACTCCAGTGCCGAACGTTTATGCAGTTCTTCTACCTCACGTCTCTGTTCCGCCAGCTTCTCTTCCATCCGCTGGCGTTCAGCCTCCATCATCTCATGGGCATGTGCCTCTTGCATTTTCAGTTGCGCTTCCAGTGCCGCTCCCTTCCGTGAGGCGAACAACCAGCCAGCCACACCTCCTACAAGAAGACCGATTATCAAATAAATCATTTCCATAATCATTTATATTTTTTACGGAAAGCAAAGATAACACAGCAAAGGCAAACCACCAAAAGGAATGCCTAAAATGCCTTGCCAATTTTAACACTTAGACAGATGAAGACATTTGGCTGGTTGGCAAAGATTTCCTATCTTTGCGAGACTTAATAAAACCGAACTGTATGATACAATCAATGACCGGATACGGCAAATCGACCGTAACATTCGGAGAAAAAAAGATAAACGTCGAAATCAAGTCTCTCAATAGCAAAGCGCTCGACCTGTCGACACGCATTGCGCCTCTTTACCGCGAAAAAGAAATGGAAATACGCAACCGGATTGCGAAAGCACTGGAACGCGGGAAAGTGGATTTCTCCATCTGGATAGAGAAAGATGCGGGCGAAAACGCGACTCCCATCAACGCCGCACTGATAGAAAACTACTACAACCAGATAAACGCCATCGCCGAGACATACCATATCCCGGTGCCTGCCGACTGGTTTGCCACCCTGCTCAGAATGCCTGACGTGCTGACCAAGGTAGAGGTACAGGAACTTTCGGACGAGGAATGGGCAGCGGCAAGCCAAGCCATCGATGAAGCGCTGGAGCATCTGGTAGAGTTCCGCAAACAGGAAGGAGCCGCACTGGAGAAGAAATTCACCGAGAAAGTCGACAACATCGAACGCCTGCTCCACTCGCTGGAGAATTTCGAAAAAGAACGGGTAACAAAGATACGCGAGCGCATCACCGACGCCCTCGGGAAGCTGTTGCAAGTGGACTACGACAAGAACCGGCTGGAACAGGAACTGATTTACTACATCGAAAAGCTGGACATCAACGAAGAGAAGCAACGCCTTGCCAACCACCTGGACTATTTCCGCAAGACCTTGGCAGAAGGACACGGACAGGGCAAGAAGCTGGGATTCATCGCCCAGGAAATGGGACGCGAAATCAATACCACAGGAAGCAAGTCGAACCACGCGCAGATGCAGAACATCGTGGTGCAGATGAAAGACGAGCTGGAACAAATCAAGGAACAAGTGTTAAACGTAATGTAAGTTCTTAAGTTTTTGAGTTTGTAAGTTCTGTGGTTTTATAAAATCGAACGCAGAGACGCAAAGACGCAAAGTTTTTATTTTTTTGAGAAAGCAAAGCGCACGGAGTTTTTTTATTTGAACACAGAGACACAAAGACACAGAGTTTTAATTCTTCATTCTTCGTTCTTCATTCTTCATTTAATGAATCTGTGGTGAAAAAAATAATCTGTGAAAATCTGCGTTAATCTGCGTTTCAAAACTCACAAACTCACAAACTAAAAAACTTAAGAACTTAAAAACTCACAAACTAAAAAACTAAAAATCCCATGAACGGAAAACTTATCATATTTTCTGCGCCTTCGGGTTCGGGCAAATCAACCATTATCAACTACCTGTTGAAACAGAACCTGAACCTGCAATTCTCCATCTCCGCTACCAGCCGCCCTCCCCGCGGAACGGAGCAGAACGGAGTGGAATATTTCTTCCTCACCCCGGAAGAGTTCAAGCAACGCATCGCCAACGATGAGTTTGTAGAATACGAAGAAGTATATCCCGACCGCTTTTACGGCACCCTGAAATCGCAAGTGGAAAAACAGCTTACCGAAGGACAAAACATCATCTTCGACGTGGATGTAGTAGGCGGATGCAACATCAAACGCTTTTATGGCGAACGTGCCTTGTCTGTCTTTATCCAGCCACCTTCGATAGAAGAGTTGCGCAAACGGCTGGAAGGACGCGGTACCGATTCGCCCGAGACCATCGAAAGCCGGATTGCGAAAGCCAACTTCGAGCTGGGCTTTGCCCCGAAGTTCGACCTCGTCATCGTAAACGATAACTTGGAGACCGCCGAAGCCCAAGCTCTAGAAGCTATCCGGAATTTCCTGACACATTAATTATTTATCTTCCCCGCAGATTGCAAAGAACGGAAACGTGCGCCAAGAACCCATGATTCTATCTGTGTAATCCGTGGTGAAAAAATCAAGACAACCATGCCTAAAGACCCGAAAAAACTCCTGCGTATCCTGATGATTGTTGCTATCGTGATAGCACTGGCTGCCCTCTCTGTAGGAATCGTGGCACTTGCCAAACAGGAATATATCATCGCCGCAGCCATGCTCCTCGTAGCCGGCTGGCAAGTCGTAAACTTCTTCAAATGGAAAAAACTCTTATAAAGAAGACCGGACTCTTCGGAGGGACATTCAACCCGATTCACATCGGGCATCTGGCACTTGCCAACTACCTGTGCGAATACGAAGACCTCGACGAGATATGGTTCCTCGTTACACCGCAAAACCCGTTCAAGAAAGACGTGCATTTGCTCGACGACCGTATCCGGTTGGAAATGACAGAAGCTGCCATTGCAGGCTATCCGCGCTTTCATGCGTCGGATTTCGAATTCCGCCTGCCTCGTCCTTCGTACACGGTAGACACCCTTCACCGCCTTGCCGGGGCTTATCCCGAACGTGAGTTCACCCTCATCATCGGAGCGGACAACTGGGTGAAGTTCGACGATTGGAAGTCGCCCGAAGAAATCCTACGCCAATGTGCAGTGATGGTCTATCCGCGTCCCGGATACGAGATAAAGATACCTGCCTCGTACACCCGTGTAAAAGAAGTGCAGACCCCTCTGCTCGAAATCAGCTCCACCTTTATCCGCAACGCCATCAGCGAAGGAAAAGACGTGCGCTATTTCGTACATCCCGAAGTGTACCGCATCATCCGCGAAAAACAACTTTACCGACAAGATTGATTGAAACGCCATGAACGAAAACTTAAAACCCGATACCTTTCAAGCCTGGATACTGGCGGCGCGCCCCAAGACACTGACGGCGGCTTCCATTCCCGTCATGATCGGATGTGCCTTGGCCGAAGCCCACGGGCATTTCCAACTCATCCCGGCTATTCTGTGCTTTCTGTTCGCCTTTCTGATGCAGATAGACGCCAACTTCATCAATGATTTATACGATTACCTGAAAGGAAGTGACCGCGAAGACCGGCTGGGTCCGGAACGCGCCTGTGCTCAAGGATGGATTACCCCCAAGGATATGAAGAAAGGAATCATCCTCACTACCCTGCTCGCCGCACTCTGCGGAATCGGGCTTCTATTCTATAGCGGATGGGAAATGATTCCGGTAGGCATTGCCTGCCTCATCTTCGCCTACCTCTATACCACCCTGGCATACAAAGGATGGGGAGATATCCTGGTGCTGGTATTCTTCGGACTGGTGCCCGTAGGATGTACCTATTATGTCATGGCGCATACGTGGAACGGGGCTGTAATCATCGCCTCGCTGGCTTGCGGACTGGTCATAGACACCCTTTTGACACTGAACAATTTCCGCGACCGAGAGCAAGACGCCATCAGCGGAAAGCGCACTTTGGTGGTCCGCTTCGGAGCCAAAGCGGGACTTATCCTTTATTTCCTGCTGGGCTTGATAGCCTGCTGGCTTTGTTTCTATTTCATCGGAGAAGGGAAACTGTGGGCAAGCATCCTGCCTCAAATCTACCTGCTGATACACATCCTGACTACTGTCCGCATGGCACGTATCGGCAAAGGAAAAGCACTGAATGCCATTTTGGGAGAGACTTCAAGAAACATGTTTCTCTTCGGCATCCTGCTCTCAGCCGGCTTACTGCTCTGAATGCAATTCACCACAGAATGCACAGATTCAATTATTTCATTGAACACAGAGACACAAAGACACAGAGATATCTATCTGTGCATTCTGTGGTGAAAAAGCAAAATCAAACTTTCGATATCAGCACCACAGCATATGCCGAAATGCCTTCTTCGCGGCCTGTAAATCCTAACTTCTCGGTCGTAGTGGCTTTAATAGAAATATCTTCCACATCGATGCCCATCACTTCCGCCAGCACTTCCTGCATGTGCGGAATGTAGTTCTTCAATTTGGGGCGTTCGGCGCATACCGTAGCATCGATGTTTCCTATCGTATAACCTTTTGTTGCAATCAGGGCAACGGTCTTTTTCAGCAATACCTTGCTGTCGACATTCTCGAACTCGCTTGCCGTATCGGGAAAATGATAGCCGATATCGCGCATATTAGCTGCGCCCAGCAAAGCATCACAGATGGCATGTATCAACACATCGGCATCCGAGTGTCCCAATAATCCCAAGGTATGCGGAACCTTGATTCCGCCCAACCACAAATCACGTCCTTCTACCAGACGGTGGACATCAAATCCAAATCCTGTACGTATCTTCATCGTATATTAAAATCAAGCACTTTTCTGTCTTCCAAATATCCCTCCAAATGATTGCCTATCGCCACGGGTCCCACCCCTACAGGAGTGCCTGTGTATAAAAGGTCGCCTATCTTCAGGGTACAAAACTGACTTACGTAAGCGATAATCCGGTCTACCGTAAAGAGCATATCGCACGTATTCCCTTCCTGCACCGTCTGTCCGTCTATATCCAGATGGAAACGGATGTTCTGGATATTGGCAAACTGCTCTACCGGGACCCAATCGCCGATAGCCGCCGAATTATCGAATCCCTTACACAATTCCCAAGGCTTGCCTTCGGAACGGAAACGGCGTTGCAAATCGCGTGCCGTAAAGTCGATGCCTACCGTCACCGCATCGTAATACCGACAGGCAAAACGTTCGGCGATATTCTTCCCTAACCGACAGATACGTACCACCAGTTCGGTTTCGTAATCCACCTGCTTGCAGAAGTCAGGGATAAAAAAAGGCTTGCTGTCTTTCAGAAGCGCCGAATCAGGCTTCATAAATATCACCGGTTCTTCGGGTAAAGGTTCCGTTGCGTGCAACTCCTTGCAATGCAAAGGATAATTCATTCCTACTGCTATTATTTTCATTGTTCTTTGTTATATTTTAGTTTTAGTTGACAAGGTGACAAGTTGACAAGGTTTTCAAAAACACTGTATACTTAACTATTCAGAACCTTGTCAACTTGTAAACTGATACCTTGTCAACTACCAACTTTCAACTGATTTTCACTCAACCGATTGAACATGACCGCCAAGTGTGCATACAAGGAGGTGTTCTGCACCACGATGGATTCGGGCACCCGGATACGGAAAGGCGTAAAGTTCCATACCGCCTTGATACCGCCTGCCACCATCTTCTCGGTTATTTCCTGAGCGATGGAGATAGGCACAGTAAGCACACCGATATTCACTCGGTCGGCAAGCATACGCTCCTCAAATTCGTCTGAATGGTAAATAGGGATGCCATTGATTTCGGTCCCTACCAGTTGGGGATTGATATCAAATGCCCCCACTATCTGCAAGCCAAAATGTGCCAGACCGGAATCGCGCAAAAGCGCGCCTCCCAGACTTCCCACACCGAACAAATAGGCACGGTGCAAATTGGTGAAACCCAAGAAGTCTTCCAGCACTTGCACCAACACGTCAATCTCATATCCCACCCGTGTGCGTCCGCTAATGTCTACATACGACAGGTCTTTCGCTATCTGCGAAGCGTCGATGTTGATTTGCTTCGAGATTTGGGTGGACGAAACAAACTTCTCCCCCTTCTCGCGCATGAGTTTCGCACACGAAAGATACCACGGAAGCCGCCTCAACGTAGGCTCCGGAATCTTGTCCGTATTTTTACGCGTTCGTATTGCCATCCTGTTTAATCAATCATTTGTTCTCTTTCCGCAAAAATAAGCGATTTATTTGTTATATTTGCACGAATACTGAAAAATGTGCTTAACTTTGGACATATTCTAAACCAACCGATATGAAAAAGAATGACTGGAAAGACCGGCTGAACATCGTATATTCGACGAATCCCGATTTTGCCTACGAACAGGAAACCGAGGAAGAGACTCCCACACTCGAAAAGAACCGCCAGCCTCTGCGCGTAAACATCGAGCGGAAAGGAAGAGGAGGAAAAACCGTTACCGTTATCAAAGGGTTCACCGGCACCGAATCTGACCTGAACGCTTTAGGCAAGCTGCTCAAAACCAAATGCGGCACCGGAGGATCTGTAAAGGAAGGAGAAATCCTGATACAGGGCGATATGAAACAACGAGTTATCGAAACCTTGCGAGCCGAAGGCTATACACAAACTAAATAATACAGACAAAGCAAACTAAAACTTCCACTACAGATTGCCGACCGATTCATGTACGGACATCAACCGATGCAACCCGTAGTGGAAGAATTTCAAAAATACACATTCATTTCTACATGCATCACCTCTTCTCCGTCAGGCAATGCGGTATCAAACTCAATCTTATTCTCACGTGCCAACCAGCCGATAGCTGCGTTCAGGTCGTGATCGGAAAGTTTCGTTTCCCGTTTCAGGTCTTCGTATCTCCACGGTCTGCCGCTGTTGAAAATCGTGCGCCAGACAATACCTGCATTTGTGCCAATTGTCGCTTTGTCCATAATACTATCATTTAATTGTTTCCAATAGGTTAGTTAACTCGCTCCCAAAGTTAGTCTTTCTTTCTGAAAAAGCAATGTCCCATTCCCCCGAATTTCTGTTAAAAAACCGAGAATGCCCTTCTTCTCCTCTGTCAGCGCCCTGTCGCCTGCAAATATTCACGTTTCTTCACTTCATACTGTGCATAGCTTTCCACATATTTGTCCCGGCTCTGCTGGTAAAGCGTCTGTGCTTCGAGCAGGTCGCTCATGGTACAGGTCCCGGCATGGTAATAGTCGGTCTGCAAGCGTAAGTTCTCTGCCGATTGCCCGATAGACTCGATGGCTATCTGTACCTGCTTGTAAGCATCGGTCACGTTATTCCATGCGTTTTGCATACGGATGACCAACAACTCGCTTCCGTCGCGCAGGTTGTTTTCCTCCGTACGTACTGCCAGGCGGCTGCGCTTCATGTTGTGCGAGCCTTCCCACCATCCGCTCAACGGAACACTGACTGTAGCGAAACCTGCCCAGTACGTACGGTCACGGTCGAGCAGGTTATCGTAGATATAGCCTCCGCCTATGGCGATAGTAGGCAGATTCTTGCCGACCGATACCTTATGATTGATGCGTGTGGCTTTCAGCTTTGCCTGCAACAAGTTATATTCGGGTGTAAGCGAAAGCGATGATTCAGGCGACTGATAAAGTGCTTCGGGAGAAGGAGGTAATGAATCGGTTATATGAAACGCCACATCTACATCCAACGTGTCCTGCCCGATGTATTGCGCCAGCAAGCGGCGCGACAAGGCAAGGGCATTCTCTACATTGATACGCGAGCTGCGGGTATCATTCTGCTTGAGTTGCACCTGCAACAGGTCATTACGGTTGGTAACGCCCGCACTGACGGCTGCATCCACATTCTTGGCTATCTCTGCCAGTTGTGCCTCTACCACGCCCAGGGTCTTCAGCTTTTCCTTCAGCATCGCCACTTGCCAAAAATATTGTTCGGCTGTAAGGCGCACTTCATTCTCGCCCTGCCTTTGCTGCAGGCGGTATTTTTCTACATTCACTTCAGCCAGCTTGTTGCCGTTTACGATTTGTCCGCCGGTAAAGAGCGGCATCGAAGCGGTAATGCCACCCAGCATACCGTTCTTCATCAAGTCCAATCCCATACCGGGAGTAAGTTCCATCCCCATCAGAGGTGTACTGCTCAGAAAACCTGTACCCGTAGCACTGATAGCCGGGAAATACTTCGTAAAAGCTTCTTTACGCTGATGCTGTGCAGCCTGCAAGTCGTTGGCTGCGTTCTTCATACGGGCATTGTTCTGCAAAGCCTGTTCGATGCACTCGTCCAGCGTATAGACTTGCTGGGCAGGCAATGTGCCCCAAGCCAATGCCACGAGTGCGGTTGCGATATAAGTTTTTGTCTTTTTCATAAATGTTTTTTTATAAGGAGTTAGAGGAGTTAAAGAAGTTATCACTTCGCTTCGCTCGTTAGAAGTTAAAGTAAAATAGTTGCTAAATCCTTTAGCTTTCCTGCGCCTCCTTTAACTTCTTAATTCCTCTAACTAAACTACTTTAACTACTTTAACTACTTTAACTTCTCTAACTACTTTAACTTCTCTAACTACTTTAACTTCTCTAACTTCTCTAACTTCTCTAACTTCTCTAACTTCTCTAACTTCTTTAACTTCTCTAACTTCTTTAACTTCTCTAACTTCTTTAACTCCTTAACTCCTTAACTCCTTAACTACTAAAAATCATTGTTCCTCCAATGCTTCCTGACGGGCACGGCGTTTCGTGCTTCCACGGAAGATAAGCAGATAAGCACAAGGCAGGACGGTCAGCAGGAAAACCATTGTGATGAGCGTACCGTAGCAGATGACTGTTCCCATCGGCATCCACAAGCCCGAACCGCCTAATATCATAGGTATAACACCCATGGAAGCGGCTGCCGAGGTAAGGAAAATAGGACGCATCCGTCGGATGGCAGAGTGATAGATGGCATCGGAAGCAGTCAGGTGTTCGGTAGCGCGAAGCTCTTCGGCATAGTCGAACATGATGATACCATTACGAACGATGATACCCATCAGTGCAATGATACCCAGCGTACAAGTCACACCGAAATTTATGCCTTGTATCAGTATACCCACAGCTGTGCCAAAGAGACAAAGCAACAAGCTGGCAAAGGTAAGCAACGACAGACTGACCTTGCGGAAATGTGCCAGCAGAATGAAGAAGATGATAGCGGCAGCCAGTGCCAATCCGCTCATAATCATAGGCATTTTCTCATCACTCGATTCTTGTTCTCCTCCATAACTTACCGTTACGCCAGGGCTTAGCTGCATCTCTCCCATCATTTTCTGCACGCGCGCAGTCATCTGCATAGCATTCTCGCCCCTTCCCAAATCGGCTTGTACGGTAACGGTACGTACTCCGTTGCGGCGAACCAACTGCCCTTCCTTCCACACAGGTTCGATGTCGGCTACCTGCCGCAAAGGCACATTCGCCAAACCTGCCGAAGCAGAAATCCTTTCATCCTTTAAGTCAACAGGCAAAGCATGGTCAGCTTTCGTACTCTTCAAGACTACAGGCAGGCTGTAATCTCCTTCCCATACCTGGGCTACAGATAAACCGCTTCCATAACGCATGGCAAGAGTAGACTCCAAACCTAAGTTGCTTACTCCTAAACGCGTAGCTTCGTCTTCCTTCAAGGCAACAGAAACAGCAGGCAACGGTTCATTCAAGTCAGTTTGTACATGGATAAGTCCGGACATTTGCCGCAAACGTTCCTCCACCAACAAGGCATCATGCTTCAAGATTTCCGAATCTTCGCCGGACAGACGCACCTCGATGGGATAAACGGCATCACTGTAACTGAGTTGCTTGAAACGCACATAAGCATCGGGGAAATAATCGCTGTAACGGCCGGCATACTCATCCAGCAGTTGCACTGTAGCTTCCGGACCGGTAGTGTTCACAATAAACTGAGCAAAGTTCGTTCCTGCTATCTGTGGTGCATAACTGGTCTGGAAACGGGGCGAAGCACATCCCTTAAAAGAAGCCACACTAACAACGCGCGAATCTTGCCGCAAAATATGCTCCATGCTGTCAGCAACCGCGGCAGTACGGTCAAGGTCGGTACCCGTAGGAAGATATATTTCCACGGCAAACTGGTTGCGGTCGGCAGCAGGCAACAACTGTTGAGGAAGACATCTCATCAATACGACACCTATTATAATAGAAGCTATGCCGACACTGACTGTCACAATGGGATGACGGAAACAGCAACCGAACAGACGGTTGTAATGCTTCTGCAACAAATCGAGGAAAGAGAAAGGTTTCTTTCCGTCCGCTCCCGCCTTCTGTTCCATCGGTTTGCGGATGAACCAGAACTGCATGAAAGGCACCAGCAACGTAGCTACCAACAATGACACCGCCAAGACTATCGTAATGCCCCACGGAAAATGAAGCAGGAAGTCGCGAATCATACCCGTACAGGTAGCCAAGAAAGGGAAAAAAGTAATACTGATAGCCAGCGTGGCAGAGAAAATAGACTTCAGGAAATGCGTAGTACTCTCAATGGAAGCGTGCCAGCGCGAAGTGCCTTCGCCCAATTTTTCCAAATAACTGTCGATAATGACAATGCTGTTATCCACTATCATGCCTAAGGTCACGATAAGCCCTGCCAAGGTCACCGTATTCAGTTCGATGCCGAAAGCATAAAACAGTCCCAAAGAGATAAAGATAGTAATAGGTATCGTAGACGCTGCCACCAACGCTACACGCAGAGGCAATAACAGCATCACCACGATGACTACTGCCACAATGGCAATGAGAAGTTCGTGCAAGAAATTGTTAACACTGTCGCCCACTACCTGAGGCTGGTCGGTAATGCGGAACAAGGTCACATCCTCCGGCAACTCACTACGGAACTCATCCAACACCTTATTTATTTCCTCGCCCATCTGTACGATGTTCTGCCCTTTCTTCATTTCTACCGAGAGCAACAGGCATTTATGCCCATTGTTGGTAATGTAACTGTCGGGGTCGGGATACTCACGCACCACCCGTGCCACGTCTTTCAGCCGGACGATGTTGCCTTGCGGGTCGGCATACACAATCTGTTCCTGCACATCGCGCACGGTGTTGAGCGAACGGCTGACATAGATGGGCTGCACCGTAGTACCGTCTTTCACCCGTCCGCCACTGGTTACAAATCCCTTCTGAAGCAGCGACAAAGCCAGTGTCTGTTCGTTCAGCCCGTACTTCGAGAGACGTTCATTATCAAGATAAACAGACAGTTGCTCATATTGCATCCCGCTGACCGACATACGCCCCACAGAAGCTATGGGACGCAAACGGTCTTGCAAACGGTCCATGTAATCGTCCAATTCCCGATAGGTCTTATCCTCGCTCTCCATCGTAATCAGCAGTGCCGAGGTATCGCCGAAATCGTCCATCACCATCAGTGCGAGCACATTACTCGGAAGCTGACTTTTGAATTGCGACACGCCATGCTTGAACTTGCTCCAGAACTCGTCCTTATTGTTCAGGTCGTCATTCAGCTCCACCTGTATGTAGACAATGCCGTCGCGGCTTTTCGAGAAAGTCTTGTTCTTCTTTACCTCTTTATAGGTAAAGATATACTCTTCCAACGGCTTGGTCACCTGGTCTATCATCTCCTGCGCTGTATTGCCGGGTGCTACCGCCACGACAATGCCTTGGCGCACCGTGAAGTCAGGGAACTCGTTTTTCCGCATCTGCGGCAACGAATAGATGCCGAAGGCTACCAGACACGTTACTACCAGAATGACTATCTGGCGGTAATGCATCGCCCATTCTACGAAATTTCGTTTCTTATTCTCTGTCTTCATGGCTGTCTGCATTTACGATACTTGTTCCGTTACACACTTTTTGCTGACCCTCAACAATAACGAGGTCGCCTGCCTTCAGCCCCAGAGTCACGACAACTCCATCGCCTACAAAGCCGCCGCAAGTGATGAAACGTTTCTCTGCCTTGCCGCTGTTATCCGTCCATACGAACTGACGGTTCTTCTCGTCCAGCTGCACGATGCGGACAGGCAACACAATGGCAGTCGCCTCATCGGGAGTCAAGAGTGATACCTCTGTCACCATGCCGGGCAAAAGACCGGCATCGGCATCCTCTACACGCAGCTTCACTTCGTAGGAACGAGACAGGGCGTGAGCTGTTACTCCACGTTCTGTAACAATAGCAGCATATTGCTTCCCGCCTAAGGCAGGCACACTGACGGCAGCCTTCTGCCCGTTGACAATGTTTCCTATTTCGGCTTCGGGCACAGCGATGCATACTTGTTGTCCGGCTGTAGTGACCAGTTGAGCCACTTCCATACCGGGCACAACGTTCTGCCCCACCTCGCCCGTCTTGCTTGCGATGACACCGCCAAAGGGAGCCGTAAGCCGGCAATCGTCCAAAGCCTTCCGGGCTATCTGCTCCATGGCGCGCGCCTGTTCCAGCTTGCTTTGCACTTCTACCCACTTGATTTCAGGCAGACTTCCCTTGTCGTGCAATTCCTTCATACGGCGGTAAGCATCTTCGGCTTGCGCCAGCGTAGCTTGCGCACCAACGTAACTGCTCCGTGCCGAAGTATCATCCAATGTACCGACAAGCTGTCCTTTCGCCACACGGTCGCCCAAGCGCACATTCATACTACGGATAGTTCCCATCACCGAAAAGCTAAGCGGTGTGCCGTTCGCCTCTTCTACCGTACCCGAAAAACGGTGTGACCCGGATGCCGGGACTAAGGTTACTTGCATGGTTTTCACTTTGACAGGCATCACTTCCTGCGACGGTTTCCCATCGCCCCGGCAAGCAGACAAAGCGAAAGCGATAAAACCGATTGATACAAAATACAATTTCTTCATATTCATGCTTGTTTAAACTTTGCCACAAAGAAAATGCTTTCCCTAACAAGGTTTTCCAGTTCAGCTTCGCCTAAACTGTTCCATATTTCCAGACCGAAACGGAAATAAGAGGAATCGGACACTTATTCACCTTTCCGGATTACTTTCATTCTCCAAATAATGGCTTATTTTGCCAACGGAAATAAAGACGTTAGCCTATGGAACAAAAAATCTTACAAGGGAATATGGACGGAATTGCAGCTAAAGGGATAGCTGCTTATTGTGACGACCGCATTGCAATCATCGACCAAATCGACAAAATAGAAGAACTAAAAGATAACGTACGAATGGAAATCGTTATGGCTGTGCTTTGCCTGAAAGGAGAAATCAAAATAGAACTGGACAACCAGACACACCTCGTACAGGAAAACGACTTGCTGATTTGCCGCCCGAATGTTATCATCGGAAAAAGTACGACTTCTCCCGACATTCAGGTCTGCTGCATTGCCATGTCGCCCAATTATATCCGCCAATTATCCACCATTGCCAACAATACATGGGATGTAGTGAGATTCCTCGAGAAATCACCTGTCATTCACCTTTATCCCGAAGAAGCCAAACTGTTCTGCCAATACCACGACCTTATCCGTTCCAAACTGACCGGCACTCCCTACCGCCACCAAAAAGAAGTAGTCGATTCATTATTACAGGCTTTCATTTACGAATTTCATGATGCCATGGAACGGTTCGTGCAACTCAATCCGCCTACCTACTCATCATACGAACGCCTGTTCAAAGAATTTCTGGAACTGCTCACCTCGTCCTACCCCAAAGAACGGATGGTGGCAGCCTATGCCGAAAAGCTATGTGTCACACCCAAATACCTGTCGGCTGTGTGCAAGGATATCAGCGGGAACACAGCTTCGGGAATCATCAATAAATATGTCATCAAAGACGTGCTCTACCTGCTGAAGAAATCGGATAAAAGCATCAAGGAAATCGCCAACGAACTGGACTTCCCCAATCTCTCGTTCTTCGGCAAGTACGTGAAACGGTATACCGGACTCTCGCCCAAGCAATACCGCGAGCACTTGATTGAAGAAGAGAAACAATAAATGGAAACGGGAAGGCGGAGGTATTTATATCGACATTGATAAAAACGGTTCAACGGCAAGAGAAAAGGATACGGATGATTGGTAACACATGGGATATCACTGTGTTACAAACACTCTCCAACTGCCCTCCTTTTCACCTCGATCAACATATCCATTCCGAATGAGTTGGTCGAGCAATTTTTGAATGGCGGCGATACTTATGCCTGTAATTTCTTTCATGTCTGCGAGCGTCAGTGTAGGTTGTGTCCGCATGGCATGAAGTATTTTCGTGTAATTGGGGGTTCGAAATGCGATTCGTTCTCCATCATACCACCACACATTTTCATTCTTTTCGCTTACAAACAAGACATCATTATATATTTCAGTAGCAACCAAATCATTGAAATACTTCAAGAACGGACGGATGTCTTTCATATCCGCATGGGCACCATCGCTAGGTATGGGACCTACTTCAAGGTCTGCTTGATGCAAAGCCTCCAGATATTCACTCTTCTTACGACTACGTACCACAACCATCGGATAATTATGGCGAGTCAGAATAAAGTTCACCATCAGTCGGGCAATACGGCCATTCCCATCCTCGAAGGGGTGAATTCGTATATACCGGTAATGGAATAGCGCTGCTAGCTCCACAGGAGATAGTTTCCCTTCTTGCTCTGCCTCGTTATACCAATCCACCAAGTCTGTCATCAGACCGGGAGTTTCTTCCGGTGAAGCATATTCAAATCGGTCACCATATCGGGTAATGACATTATTCGGTCTAGTCTTATACTGTCCTGCATGTATTACATAACTTGTCTGTAACCCACCGGGAAGATTGTGATATACTGTATAATCCTCACGCAACAATGTTTTATGCAATGTCCGAATAAAGTTTTGAGTTAGAGGAGTTTCTTTTACCCTCGCCTCTTCCGTCATCATACGCAAGCCTACGTTGCTTGCTGTCATTTCTTGCACATCGCGTACATCAGCCTCTCCAATCACCTTACCGAAAAGCAATAAAATTTCCGTCTGACCATAAGTCAGCGTATTGCCCTCGAGATGGTTGCTGTTATAGTTGAAGTCAACAGTGAAACGACGGCTAAGCCTTTCCATATCCTTTTCAGATAATGGCTGTAGTTTTTGCCATGCGGCCAAAGCCTTCTTTATAGTAAGATATTTCATAATGGTACCATATTTATATCATCACACAATGTAAATATACAAAATGTTTTCAATATGGTTGTATGCATACAACCTTTTTTGCTGTTTTCCGCAATAAATGTACTCCAACATCAAAGCATAATATACCCAAAGACAAAATAAATGTCCCCCAAACAATCAAACTATAACAGACATATAATCCTTGCTTAACAAAAGAAAAATATTACAAATTCTTTTGTTAAAAGCAAGCCCTATTCGAATTGTTTACTATTTTGAAAAAATAACGGACAATGTTTATCCTGTAAAAAATCATTTTGCAGGTTCTGAAAATCCGCCCGTGCACCGGTCACACCCAAATCATTGTCGAATACAACATAAAAATCAATAATGACTTTGAGTGTAATATCTATGCCTACTTTCTGGCACTCCGGGTTAATAATGCCGTCGTATGTGTGCCAAAGCTGCCCTATAGCTTCATTAGCACGTTGCAAAATAGTCATGTCATTAGAAGACAAAACGTTAGTTTTGAACTCCACAAAACTCAATTCGTTATCTGTAAGCAAAGCACAATCGCACACACCTCCTTGAACAAAATGTGCTCCTGTAATAATACGACCGTCTAAAGGCAATAGCACTAACGTATTCCGATTAGGATTTTGAGCATTAAAAGTCTTAGATAAAAATGCTTTAGGCTCAACGTTAGTCCAATCAGTATAATGACGACTATCATCATCATAAACATACAGATTTTCATCGTCGCTCTTATCAAAAGCATTTTCAACTCCAATCCGCCCGCAATGTCTTAATGCCGAACACAATCGCAATTGGGTTATAGCGACAGGCAGATCCTTATTTTGCGAAAGTGTTGGCATACAATCGATACAATTGGTTAAAAGTTCTGTTTATTTCATCTGAGCAAGAGTCTAAATCATTCTTTGCTATCATTCCTGTCTTCGCATTCAGTATGGATTCGCAATAATTCTCGTCTTTAGAAGACAGACGATAGGCAGCCACATCATTTTCAGCAAGGTGATACACATGCGGCAAAATATTTTCTATTTTTGCTTTATCGTCTTCGCTTGCCTTTTGGTAAACTTTCGCTCCCATTACCAGCATATTCAGAATGGCCAAAGAATAAGGGCTGTGCGATGTAAGCACAAGCATATTTTTATCCGAAGACGCATTGATAGCAACCAAAGAACGTAAAACTTCCATTTGAGATTCCGGGAAGAGATTTAATTCCGGTTCCTCTACAATATTGATGAAGCAATCATATCTATTGGCTGATGAAAGCTGGCGAATCATCATATCTTTGATGCTGTCAGAAATGGCATCGTCCTGCATAATATCAGCCACCCGTTTTTCAAGTTTATCTTTTTCGTCTTTGGAGAGCTTAACTTCTTCACGCTCAGCTATCATTCTACTGAGGTATTCAGACACCATACACATAGGGAGTGATGACTGTATGCCGCTTGAAGCGTTAATAAGGCGAACTTTATAATCGGTTCCACTAATCCACCCTACCTCATTCAACGAGTCGTATTCAAAACGTAATCCCTCAAATGGAAGTTCATAGCCGCTCTTAAAATATTTTTTCGCGTTCACGAATTCATCAGAAAAGGTCTCGCTTGAATCCGGAAGTTCTTTTAACAGCTTTGTCTTATTTTCTGCCACACTTACGATTGAACGTTCGGCTGGAATATACATAATCTTAGAAAGACCATCAACGTTTCTATTGTCATCGTCTGTTCTAAAAAGGTCTGCATCCTCATTTTTGTCATATATTTTAAAAGAGCCATCAGAATAGACAAAAACATATAGAGAACTTTCAAACTTCAAATACGAATTGTCTTGAATGAAAGATTCTATTCTATGATAGGAACACAACTTGGTTGAAAAACGTTTGTATTGCTCGAAATAATTTAGATTATATTTTTTCTGCACCAAAACCTTCTCCAACCATTTGAACATGGAAAAAAGTTTTGCCACACAACTTTTACCTGTCCCTTGGTCGCCAATGAACAATGTAACCTTTTTAAAGGTGATATCAAGATTCTTAACAGGACCAAATGACTTAACTATCAATCGCTCGTGCATATATTCTGTTTTTTATTTCAATTCATACTATCTGCCATACTACCGTAAAGAGGCGTTCTTCTTCGACCGTCTTATTCAACGAATTGTCAATAGCTGCAATGAGAGTTTCGTACAAATATAGCAAATACCTGCATATAACATTGATTTTATCGCAAAAAATAAAATAATATTGCATGTTAAATCCGAACAATACTTACTGTTCTCTGATGCAATCAACAGTTTCAGGTAGTTTCTTATAGGTGAAACAAGTGTTTCTTATAAGTGAAACAATAGTTTCAGCAAGGTGAAACAGTTGTTTCAGCCTGTTGAAACTGGGTGAAACTATTTATTTATAAATAAAAGAAGACGGCTTATGCTGAAAACAGAAGCGGCATGCCGCAAAAAAAGGCTGCTTTCCCTCACACGGGGAAAACAGCCTTTCGGTTTTTATCTTAATCAAGAATGACCGAATTATTCAGCGCGCAAAGTGAAACGCTTGAATTCTGTAACAGCCAATTCAGGATCTGCTTCTTTCAATACATCGGCAACCGTCTTCTTCGGGTCCATGATGCTTTCCTGCTTCATCAGGCAAACTTCTTTCAAGAATTTGCCCAGACGACCTTTAGCGATATTTTCAATCATCGCTGCGGGCAGGTTGGCAGCCTTTTCGGCAGCAACGTTTGCTTTGATTTCTTTTGCCTTAGCTACGTCTTCAGCCGAAATCCATCCCTTAGCCATGTTGCTTTCCATGTGCTCTTCGCTGTCTACATGAGCCGGATTGATGCCTGCTTTCTTCAAGGCAGCATCTACAGCCTTCTGTACCTGTTCAGCCTTTGTCTTTTCAACAGCCACCTTGATTTCTTCTTCTTTTACCGATTCGGGAACACCGGCTTCGTCGATAGCAATCGGGTTCATAGCTGCAATCTGCATGCAGATTTCGTGAGCTACCTTTTCGTCGCAAGGCTTGTTGAAAGCTACCAGTGTGCAGAGCTGGTTCTTGTTCATGTGGTTATAAACAGCCGTGCAAGCGCCCGAAACGAAGCTATAGCCATCCAGTTCGGTCTTTTCGCCGGTCACACCGCTACGTTCAACCACTGCGTCTGCTATCGTACCGCTACCCATCGGCAACGCTTTCACTTCGTCCAATGTCTGGCATTTGTTTGCGATAGCCGCATCCAGGATAGCCTGAGTCAAAGCTACGAAATCGGCATTCTTAGCCACGAAGTCGGTTTCACATTTCAGGGCAATCATAGCAGCATAGTCACCTGTAGACTTAGCCAGCACGCAACCTTCTGACGTTTCACGGTCGGAACGCTTAGCGGCTACCGCCTGTCCTTTTTTACGGATAATTTCCATTGCCTTGTCGAAATTGCCTTCTGCTTCAGTCAGAGCATTCTTGCAATCCATCATTCCGGCACCTGTCATTTTACGCAGGTGCTGGATATCTGCCATACTTACAGCCATAATAATCTTATTTAATTTTAAATGAATAATAATCGTTCTAAAGCAAATTGAGAGCTGAGAACAGAGAATTGAGAATCGCTTTATTCAGTAACTCTCAACTTTCAACTCTCAACTCTCAATTAAATTATGTGTTAAGCTTCAGCTTCTTCGTCTTCCTTAGAGATGAAGGCAGCAGCCTTTGACGCGTTGATGGCATCTTGTTCTGCCTTATCCATACGAGCCTTGGCAGCTCTTTTCTTGGTAGCTTTCGGTGCGTTTTCACCTGCTGCTTCCATGTCTACCTTTTCTGCTTTTCTTTCTTCCAGACCTTCGGCCATTGCACCGCAGCAAGCGTCGAGGATTACTTCGATAGACTTGGTAGCGTCGTCGTTAGCCGGGATTACGAAATCTACATTGTCTGGATTAGAGTTGGTATCTACAATACCGAATACAGGAATACCCAGACGGTTAGCTTCGCGAACGGCGATGTTTTCTTTCATCACGTCAACTACGAACAGTGCTGACGGCAGACGAGTCAGGTCGGCGATAGAACCCAGGTTCTTTTCCAATTTAGCACGCTGACGGGAAATCTGCAGGATTTCTCTCTTAGAAAGGTTAGAATAGGTACCGTCGTTGGTCAACTTATCAATAGTAGCCATTTTCTTCACAGCCTTGCGGATAGTGGGGAAGTTGGTCAGCATACCGCCCGGCCAACGTTCGATTACGTAAGGCATGTTTACAGAAGCAGCCTTTTCGGCTACAATCTGTTTTGCTTGTTTCTTAGTAGCAACAAACAGGACTTTCTTTCCTGATTTTGCGATTTGTTTCAAAGCTTCAGCAGCTTCGTCAACTTTGGCAACGGTTTTGTTCAGGTCGATGATATGGATTCCGTTGCGTTCCATAAAGATATAAGGAGCCATTGCAGGGTTCCACTTTCTTTTCAAGTGTCCGAAGTGGCAACCAGCCTCCAACAAGGTATCAAAATTTACTCTTGACATGTTTTTTAATTGTTTATTCGTTTACTTTCTTTTTTGTTTGTAATGAACCAACCGCCGGGTAGTCTCTCCACAAACCACTTGCAGGAAGAGTCCTGACAGTTTAGATACTAAACGCTTTTTCAGTTTTTGAGTTTTTAAGATTTTAAGTTTAAGTTCTGAGGTTTTCAATGTCCCGAAGCCCGAAAGCCTGACCGACTTTAAAAACTGACCAACTAAAGAACTTAAAAACCGAAAACCCAAATCAACGTTTACTGAACTGGAATCTGCGACGTGCTTTCGGACGACCCGGTTTCTTACGTTCAACCTCACGCGGGTCACGAGTCATGAAGCCTTCTGCACGAAGAGTCTTCTTGTCTTCCGGATTGATTTTCACCAGTGCGCGGGCGATTGCCAGACGCAAAGCCTGAGACTGTCCGGTAAAACCACCACCATTCAGGTTTACTTTGATATCATATTTTTCAGCTACTTCCAGCTTGTTCAACGGCTGCTTTACAACGTACTGCAGGAGAGGTGACGGGAAGTACTGTGCAAGGTCTCTCTTGTTAATAGTAATTTTTCCTGTACCTTCGCTAACGAAAACACGAGCTACTGCGCTTTTACGTCTGCCTAATGCATTTATTACTTCCATGCTTGATTATTTAAGTGAATTAATATCGATTGCTTTCGGAGACTGAGCTTCATGTTTGTGCTCAGCACCTTCATAAATATACAGATTGCCCAACAACTTGGCACCCAGACGATTCTTGGGGAGCATGCCTTTTACAGTACGTCTCAGCAGCTTATCTGCACCGTTAGGTTTCTGCATCAAACGAACCGGATTGATTTCACGCTGGCCGCCGGGATAGCCGGTATAGCTCAGGTAAATCTTGTCAGTCCACTTGTTACCTGTAAATTTCACTTTACTTGCGTTAATGATAATCACATTATCGCCACAATCTACGTGAGGGGTGAAGTTCGGTTTGTACTTACCTCTCAAAAGTTTCGCAACTTTAGCACCGAGACGGCCTACAACCTGATCGGTAGCATCTACTATGACCCATTCTTTGTTCACAGTAGTCTTGTTTGCAGAAATGGTCTTGTAACTTAAAGTATCCACTCTTAAATGTTTTTAAAATGTTAACTACTAAAAAACTGTCTTCCACGCCTCTCCTTTCCCGGACAAAAGAAAAAAGAAGGTGTCAGATTTTTAAATTCATACTATTTGATAATAATCGGCTTGCAAAGGTACGGCTTTTCTCTGAACCCACAAAGAATTTAGATATTTTTTTCTTTTAAGTAAATGAGTGATAGGAGACAAGGTGACGAGTTGACAAGGGGACGAGTTGACAAGGTTTCAGGTGACGAGTTGACAAGGTTTCAGGTGACAATGTATCAGGTGACAAGGGGACAAGGTATCAGTTGACAAGGTATCAGGGGACGAGGTATCAGTTGACAAGGTATCAGGTGACAAGGTCTTAGATAATAAAAAAAACGAGCTGACAAGAAAACGAAGGCAAAACACAAAGCTATTTAAAACCTTGTCACCTCGTCAACTTGTCAACTCGTCAACTAAAAAGACCTTGTCAACTAAATCGATTTCTTTCCCCAGTAAGTCTTGAAGTTATCGCCATAACCGGCATAAACGATGGTATGGGTTCTTGGAGAAGCTTCCCAATCGGTTTCACGCTGCACATAAAGCTTGACACCGTTGCTGAACGTAAGCACCTGATTATTGCTATCATACGTCCACGTAGCTCCTTCCCAGCTTCCTGCGCTCACGGTATGGTCGGCAGCCAATGTCAACTGGCTCGAAGTCTTCTGGTTGCCATAAGAATAAGAAAGGTCGATGTGCTCCCAGTTCCCTATCAGTTCGCTTTCGGTTATCTCTACCTGGGGCACAGCACCGTAACGCTCGGGCATGACTACGGGCCAACCGTCTTCGGTCCAACGCATGCTGCGCACATGTCCCATCATAATGGCATTGCTGTATGGATTTCCTCCTACATTTTCCGGGAATCTTCCTTGTGAAGCAAAATACCAATTACCATTACCATCATCGAATACACAACAGTGCGAGATGCCTACCCAACCGTCGCTGCCATTGAATTTATAAGGATGAGTCAGTACAGGAAGAATGTCGCCTCCGGCATTCGTTACATCCGTACCATCCATGCCTACGTATGGACCTGCGATGTTCCGCGAGCGTGCCACACGGGTATTGTAAGGCACTTCCAAGGCATCGTATGCCAGGAACAGGTAATAATATCCGTCGTGATAAATCAGTTCCGGACCTTCGGATGCCTGCCAACGGTTGCCCATCTGACGAGTAGCTATCAGCTGGCCATAGGCTGCAATATCTGCGTCTGTGCCCCAAGGATTAGGCAAATCGGCTTTTACTTTGCCGGTTTCTTCGTCAAGCTCTACCAAAGCAATGCCGCTATGCCATGAACCATACGCCAAATAATGTTTTCCGTCATTGTCTATGATATAGCTGGGGTCGATGGCATTCCATTTATAATAACAGTTTGCCCAATCGTTTGCACTGACATGAAAGTCCAGTCCTTTGTCCGAAGCATTGGTGATGACATATCCTTTATCTTCCCAACCATCGTTGTTGGCAGGATTGGAGTTTTCCATCAGACCGATGAAAGCACGCTCGCTCCATGTCCCGTCTCCGCTCAATGTACCGGGGCAGACAATGGAATAATACATACGATATAACCCATTGCGGACTTTCCGTACGCAAGGAGCCCAATAACCGAAATCTGCCTCATTGGCTGTAGTCTCACTCAGTCCCATCTCCTCACGGATTTCATTCAGCTTGGGAATGACCCAATCGGGCAGGCTCTGCATGGTGCCGCCCAAGTATTCCCAGTCGACCAGGTTTTTCGAGCGTCTGCCATGGAAATGTCCGCCTGCCGTATGGGCATTGCCATACGAGGCATCGGTTTGATACATATAATAATAACCGTCTTCGGCAAGCACTACCGTCGGGTCGTGTACGTTGCTCAGATTCCATTGGGCACGATTAGCCCAGTCGGCTATGTCTACATAATTATCCACATAAGTCGGAGCCTCATAGTTCGCAAGCTGTTCATCAATAGGCAAGCTTTCGGTCGTTGCTTCCAGCGCGTCAGAATAGGTATAACGGCTGTTGCCATACACATACGCACGGATATAATAAGTGTTATTGCTCATCAAGCCAGATATGGTGGCACTGAAATTCTCGTCGGCATCCACTACATTGTCTTGGATGGTAGGATTCTGCGCATTGGCACTGTAACAGAAACCTCTCTTAACAACGCTTCCTGTATTACCGGTAACCGATGAAGTGACCGTCAATGAGGTACCTGTTTTCGCAGTCAATGCTGGAGTTGCTACAACAATATCTCCTTCCTGATTGTATTCTACCTCATTATCATCCGAACAAGCAGCGAAGGCAAAAGCAAACATAAGGGACATCCAGATGAATGATAATTTTTTCATATCAATTGGTTTTTAAAAGTCATGCCATTCCCTCCTTGTCAGAGAGAACGGCATGAGTGATTATAAAATCAAAAATAATTATTCGAAGACGAGATGGCCTCCTTCTATTGTTAATGCAAACTGGAAGTCTGCAGGGTCTATATTATTGATACCCCAGAAGGCTTGGAAATAAGTCTTACCGTCTGTTCCCTGCATCACCGCCTGAACATCAGCCGTACCATCACCTCGATTGGCAATACAAACCGTTACTTTAGCACCATTCATAGCCGCAAGCCAAGCAGCCCAATCAGCTTGACCACCGCTGAGACGACAAGCGTCATAACCAGATCCATCACCTGCGACACTATCCCAACCATAGTTATCAGCACGGACTACCGCATATTCTGTAAGGTCAGCCTTACGAAGAATTACGTCAAAATTATTCCAATTCGCCAATCCGTTCGTATAGTTAGTAAACGCGATATACCTTGTTTCGCCTGCAGGTACATTAAAGTCATCCGAGAATACGGTCCACCAAGTAGCACTATTATCTTCAGCTCCTACCATATTCACACTATTGGTCACTGCTGTAGTAACAGATTCAACAACAACATTCACCGAAACTTCTGCAGTTACGCCATTCTCTGTAGTAATGGTAACGGTCTGTTCGCCTGCTACAGCAGGAACACCAGAGAAGCTGAGCGCAGAGTTCTCCAAGACTCTTTGAGTTCCGGTAACATAAGTGGCTGTCACCTCTAAACCTGTCGCATCAAAATTCATCATGCAATCTACCGAAGAAGTAGCAGGTGAATTATAATATCTATAAGTTGTATAAGTCGGTTGAGCAGTCACCTCTATGGAAGCAATCTCTACTACGGCGTCAAAGGTTGCGGTTGCCATAACCGGTTGGTCACAGTTCTCACCTTTGTAGGTTTTGTTATATACAGCTACCAAAGTCTTTGTTCCTTCGGTTTCCAAATCAGGAATAGCCGAGAAAACAAGTTCTTCAGCCGTAACAGTCTCTGTCACACCTTCTTCAAATGTTACGACAGCTGTGATATCTTTTACTATCGAATCGAGTGGTGTACCGACATTAACTGTACTAGGCACTCCCTGCAGTTCCATTGATACCGGATTCTTATCTTCGGCAGAAGTCAGACCGCCGATAGGAACAATATTCGTCTGCTGGAAATCAATGTAAGAACCTTCAGGTACCAAGTAACAACGGATATTGGTGTTGCTTGCATCGGTGTTCAGATTTACAAGAGCCGTCGGTTGCTTGTAAGTCTTGGTCACCACTCCGTTAGTCATGGTAACATTGAATGCTCCCGGGTCGGTTCTGTCAACAGTCAGCGTTACATTTCCACCAAGGTTTTCGATGCCGGCATCTGTATCTGTCTCGAATGTAAGCGTACTCGTGATGTAAGAGCGGTCGATGTAATTTCCCCATTCCGAGTTGCCGGAAGGTTGGTTATCATAGCGTATTACCCCGTATTCCGCATATCCGGTACCATCACGCTCGACATCATTGCAGATTACCAAAGCAAAATTCTTATAGGTATTCGTCGCGCTCGGATTGATATGAAGGTTGAACACTGCATTCCACTTTTCACCGTCGGGAATTACGTAATATTTAGAAAAAGCTACCCACCAGCCAGTGGAATAATCTGTATTTCCGATTGTGTACACATCTTCCATCATGCCTTCCAGCACTTCTCCACCCGTATCCTGTGCATTGGCAATAGAATCTACCTTTTCGGAAAGCCAGTCAGGTGAATTTACATTATAAAAACGTTCATCTTCGCAACTCGTCACTGCCAACAACCCCAAAGCGAAAGAGCAGCAGACGGATGCTATTTTATTGAAATGTTTCATTGTATTAAATATAAAATAGGTGATTGATTAAAGCCTCCCCCCTCTTCAACAAATCGGTCAAGAGAGGGAGACCGTTTTTTTATTTCTCAACTTATCCATTAATCCAAGTCTACAACCGGACGCACTGTCCATCCATTTTCACGGAAATAACTGGAGTTGTCCGTACTGTTGTTAGCTGAGTTTCCTACCAGATTCGGATTATCGTTGAGCACTGACTGATAAATAGGCAAGAACTCATGTCCTGGCAAGTAGGTGTCATACGAACTCTTCAATTCAGAATCGGTTGCTATATCACTGTAGCTGACAGGAAGCAATAATTTGCTTCCATCGCTGGAACGACGGAATGTGCCGTGTTCCTTGAGTTGCTGCAAACGATTGTTATCGTAGAAGAATCCCCAACGGATAAGGTCAAGACCGCGACCGAACTCACAACCGAATTCCTTTGGACGTTCTACATTGGCAATCTGTTCGAAGAGCTTGTCGGCTGTATTGAAGTCGGAAAGCTGCAAATCAGCCAGACCGGCACGGTTACGTACCTCGTTAATCCAGTCGATAGCACGCTGAGTAGGTCCGTTTACTTCATTCTCACATTCTGCAGCACGAAGCAATACATCCGAATAACGCATCATACGCAAGTTGATGCCATCGTGCAAACCGGTAACAACCGTCGTATACAGACCTGTACGCAAATTGGTAAACTTGGCTATTGGCAGACCTCCGTAAATGTTATTGGTATAGATGGTATCCGCTGTGGTAAGTGTTTGCCCGTAAGCAACATTGCCATATTCGAAATTAGCCCACTCTGATTCGTAAGTACCGATAGTCCAATACAAACGCGGGTCAAGGCTTCCGCTTGTAGTACGCTCGCTTTTGAAGAGATGGTAAAGCCAAGGTGAAGCGGCAATATCTGCCCAACCGCCAAAGTCGCCGGGAGCATAATTACTTTCAATGGCTGAACCTTGTGTAGCATTCGGGCTGGTGTTTACCGGCGTCCACTCGTCGTCTGTACCCTGCGAACCATAATCGAGGAACTGTATCTCGAAGAGACTTTCATCATTGTTCTCGTAAGCAGAACCTTCACGGAAGTTATCGCCATAATTGGTCATCAACCGGTAAGTGCCATATTCTCCTGCGATAATGTCTTCCAATACTGTCAACGCCTCGCTGAACTTATGACGAACCATCAAGGTACGGGCATAATAACCTGCCGCAGAACCGCAAGTAGCACGACCTCCAGCCCATTCGCCGCCTTCATCACGGGAAGGAAGCAAGTCCATGGCTTCCACAAAATCGGCTTCCACCTGATCAAGTACTTCATCGTAAGTACTATTCGCGCCATACAGTCCGTCCAACGAAGAATAAGTATCATAATCGGTTATAAGCGGCGGATTCTGATAATAGCCTGCCAAGTTGTAATAAGACAAACCGCGCAGGAAAAGCGCCTGACCTTTAACCCGTCTCATACGTTCTGAAAGCTGGCTGTCGTCTTCATCGCAACGTGACAGTATAAAGTTGCACACATTAATAGTATAATACCACTCACGCCACGACCACGAAGTAATTTCATCCGTGAATGCTACGTTCAGGTCATCAAAAGGCAGGTACCATACCTGTGAACAGTTCCAAGCCTCATCGCCACGGCATACATCAATGGTGTAACCTACACGGGCGTATGAACCTTCCATACGGATATGGTTATAAGCGGCAATAACACTCTCCTCTAAGTCATCGACCGTATAGCCAAAAGAGCTTGAGGTCTGTTGGTTGGGATTAATCACATCCAATCTATCCATGCAAGAGGTCAGTGTGCCCAATCCTAATATAAGAGCAAGTGAATATTTTATTAGTTTCATACAATATGTTTTTTAGTAGTTAGATTAGAATGAAAAATGAAGACCGCACATAAAGGTACGCGCTGTCGGATAAGAACAGAAGTTATAACCCGGAGTGAAAGTGCCTCCTGCATAGTCTACGTTATAACCCTTGTAACCGGTAAAGGTATAGAGATTCTGTGCCGATACATAGAAACGTACATCGGATACATATTTGCCAAACCATTTATCGGGGAAGTTATAACCCAATTCTATATTAGCTATCTTCCAGTAAGCTGCGTTCTGAATCTTACGTGAACTGAACAGGTCGTTCCAAGCCAAGCTGGCGCTATTGGTAACGTATGTACGCGGAACATTCGAAAGATAGGTCGTACCATCTTCACTGAATCGGTTCGCATCCAGCATTGCCACGTCTTTGTTGCTCCAACCGTAGCAAGAATTCAACGAGTTGTAGATATCATCTGCTACATGATAGTTGAATGCACCAAAGGTAGCCACACTCAAATCGAATCCTTTGTACTCGAAACGGACATTAAGACCAAAGTTCACTTTCGGCAGACCGCTGCCCAATACCGTCTGGTCGTTTGCGTCTACCTTACCATCGCCGTCTACATCTTTATACAGACAGTCACCTATCTGTGCGCCTTCCTGAACAGCATGATTGTCAAGGTCTTCCTGCGTGCGGGCAATACCTTCGTATTCCCAGCCATAGAACTGACCGATTTCTTCACCTACCTTTGTAATATAAGCGCCCGAGATATAAGAATCGGTACCAAAGCCCAACGAAGTTACCCGGTTGCGCAAGGTACTGAGGTTGGCAGCGATTTCATACTTGAAAGCATGGTCACGGTTACGGTAAGTAGCTGCAAACTCGAAACCGGAGTTGTCCATCGAAGCGGCATTCATCGTAACGGTCTCATTCGATACACCGGCTTGTGTAGGCACAGGTACTGCATACAGCAAGTCTTGGTTGGTATTCTTATACCATTCAGCCGTGAACTCCAAGCGGTTGTTGAAGAAAGCCAGGTCGACACCTACGTTATAAGTCTTCTTGGTTTCCCACGACAGGTTATTATCAACGAAAGTAGAAATGGCAGAACCGGTCACCGGAGAATTATTGAAGCTATAAGTCATGTTGTTACGTGCCATTACAGCCTGATACATGTATTCACCGATGTTCTCATTACCCAGTTCACCGTAGCTGGCACGAATCTTGAACATATTAACCACATTCGGATTGAACGGGAAGAAGCTTTCCTTATCAAAACGCCAACCTACAGATACAGATGGGAAGGTTCCCCAACGGATATCTTTAGACAAACGGGAGCTGGCATCCCGACGGACTGTAGCCGAGAACAAGTAACGGTCATCGTAATTGTAATTGATACGGCCGATGTAAGAGAAGATGCCATGACGGTAATTGTAACTTTCCGAATACGTATCGGCACCATTCTGCAACTGAAGGAAATAAGGCTCGGTAAAGTTGATGCCCCATCCGGTCAGCAGTTCGGTGTTTTCTTCTTCGTAAGTCTGACCAGCTACTACATTGATGTGGTGCTTGCCTATCGTACCGTCGTAAGTAAGGATATTTTCAATCAATGCATCCGAATAGTCGCGTGAACCTTTGGTCAGGCGTTCGTTGCTCTTTGCCAAATAAACACGGTTACTTTGCACCCATGCCGGAATCCAGGTAAAGTCCATGCAGTGAGTCTTGCTATAAGAAAGGTTGAGCCGGTAAGTCAGCTTATGGTTCTTGTTTTCAATCCCCAACATCTTGAGCAAATCCACATCGGCAGAACCTGTACCTACAAAACGATCAACACGGGTATTACGCTGCAACAGGTTATTGACAAGCAACGGGTTGGAAGCAGAAATATCACCATGTACAGTATCATAGTAAACTCCGTATCCGTATGCGTCATAATTGAAACCGTTAGCGATTCCCACCTGACCGTCGAGCACCCATGTATTCGGGTCGTATGCCTTGATGGTAGGCTGCATCAGCAAGGTAGAACGCAGCACGTTGCTAACGTCACCATACAAACCCTGTACATATTCGGAAGCATTAGACAATGCCATATTGTCTTGGTCAGAATGCGAATATACAACGCTGGTCTGGAACTTGATGAACTTGGTATCCATCGTATTGTTCACACGTGCAGTGAAACGTTCGAAGTTAGGACCGGCACCTTCCAGCGTTCCCTTCTGGCTATAGTAGTCCAAACCTATATTATAGGTATTATGGGCACCGCCTCCCGAAAGGTTTATATTATGGTTCTGACGAATACCTGTCTTGAATACTTCATCAAACCAGTCTGTATTCGTATCATCCATGAAATGATATTTTCCGGTTGTACTATCAAGCACATAGCCTGATGGCAACGGCGTATTGGAATTTGCAGCAGCCTGAGCAAGATATTGGCTATACTGATTGGCGTCCATTACATCATATACACCGCCAGGAATCCAGTCCACACCGAAATAGCCGTTATAGTCCACTTTCAGAGGCTGGTCCTTTTGTCCGCGCTTGGTCGTGATGATAATCACACCGTTAGCGGCACGCGAACCATAGATAGCAGCTGCCGAAGCATCCTTCAATACCTGGATAGTTTCGATATCATTCGAAGAGAAGTCACGGATAGAAGTACCCATCGGCACACCATCGATGACATAAAGCGGTGAAGTATCACCAAAAGAACCGATACCACGGATACGTACGGTAGGGTCGGCACCCGGCTGACCATCGGAAGTGATTTGCACACCGGCAACCTTACCTTCAAGCATGGTAGAAATGTTGGAATGGGAAGTCTTTTTCAACGCGTCAGCGTCTACTACAGCCACAGAACCTGTCAAGTCGGCTTTCTTCTGTGTACCGTAACCGACTACGACCACTTGTTCAAGCATTTGGTCATCGGAATCCAAAACGATAGCATCCAGAATAGCCCGGTTACGGACAGCAACTTCACGGTCTTTGAAACCCACATAACTGACGATAAGAACAGCATCTCCGGGAACTTCCAATTGAAAGTTTCCATCCAAATCAGCGGTTGTTCCACCAGTTGTGTCTTTAATCCGAATAGTAGCTCCCACCAGGGGTTCACCTTGTGCATCGACAACTTGACCACTCACTTTAATAGTCGGTGATTGTGCCACGGTAGTCATATCAGGTGCAGCATACACCGTTGTACTACCAAAGGCACACAAGCCAAGCATTGCGGAAAAAATTAATTGCTTTCTCATTTTCAATGGTATTAAATTTAAATTATTAATAAAAGTACCTATTTAAATTCTCTTGTCAAAATCTGTTGCATAACCTTCCGTTCTCACGTCATCATGCATGCCCGTATACATTCGTAAATCGGGAAACCGAATTCTATACATACCGTTGATGGTATCGGTAATCATTTTTTTGTCATTCTTCATAGTTAGAAATTTTCAATAATCAATAAGCCGCTTTTTGCAATACTCAAAGGTAAGCGTACAAAAGAGAACAAGGGTGGACAAATGATTTTTATTGGTGGACAAACTTCAAAAACAAATTTTCACATAATCAAGGGAAGGAATAAATACTTACATAACTCACCTAAACTATTGATTACCAATGTTATAAAACAGACATAAGAGCAAAGAAGGAAAAATTGTTTGGCACCGAACAACTATCAAAATATAATTGAACAAGCATCCTATTTTAGACATGAAATCCAATTAGGTTTTCTCCTAAACGCAACTATCTGCATAGACAGATACAAATAGCTATACGCGCAAAGTCATTTACGTACGATGCCTGTCCTATCTATATACATTTTTCACTGCTATCTTATCACACAAAAAATGCACATACCTCCACCTCCTTACTTTTCTTAACCACTATACATTAATATAGTAAGCAGGTGAAGATATGTGCATACATAAGCTGGTATACCTTTGCAAAACCGAATACACGTCAACGTACAATGTCGGTCGGATAAGAAGAAGGCATGTCAATCTTCCTCCAAATCTCGTGCGACCATACATCGGTGTTTCCGTCTTCCGTAGCCTGGAAGCGTACGAACATCAAAGTACCGTTCTCAGCCATTTCGTAATGCATCACGTTATCTTTGCCGTTCAATTGAGGAAGATGGATATTCTTCTTTACATGCTCGGTAAAAGTAGAGTCGTTGTCCTGAGTATAAGTACCCGAACCGATAATAATGGCGCCGCTCGGCATCATAACCACATTGGTAAACTCACCGCTTTCACCCAAAATCTTCAACGAGTTACTCGGCTTCAAGTCGCCTGGAAGAGCAGGCAAAGAAGAACTATAAAAACACATTTGCCATACACCGGTCAACGAAGCCGAAGTATTTTCATTAAATAAATTCTGTGCAAACGTATTCACCACACCCATAAATGAGCACAATACTGCGATAATTAAAGAACGTGCTTTCATGATGTAAATTTTTTAAAGTTAAACGAATAAGATGATGTACAAATATATAGAACTTTTTCCGTAAAACCTTACGTTTGCCTGAATAATTTTAAGGAGCAAGAGTGTTAAAGAAACCAAATAAGGCAGAAAATGAGGGCAAAAGGAGTTAAGGAGTTCAAAAGACAAGCCAATAGTCCGGTCTCTCTTTCCATCGACCAAACTATTGGCTTCCAATATTTTTCAATTTTTATCGTATAAAAAATCAGAACTCTGCATTATGCGGTGTACGCGGGAACGGAATCACATCGCGGATATTCGACATACCGGTGACAAACAAAAGCAAACGCTCGAATCCGAGACCGAAACCCGAGTGCGGACAGCTTCCGTACTTGCGGGTATCCAGATACCACCACATGTCCTTCATCGGGATATTCAGTTCCTTGATACGGGTAAGCAGCTTGTCGTAGTCCGCTTCACGTTCCGAGCCACCGATAATCTCGCCGATTTTTGGGAACAATACGTCCATGGCGCGTACGGTCTTGCCATCATCGTTCTGCTTCATGTAGAACGCCTTGATTTCCTTCGGATAATCGGTCAGGATAACCGGACGCTTGAAGTGTTCCTCTACCAGATAGCGTTCGTGCTCTGATGCCAAATCTACGCCCCAATATACGGGGAACTCAAATTTATGTCCTTTGGCTACAGCCTCTTCCAATATCTTGATGCCTTCGGTATAAGGCAGGCGGACAAATGTTTCCTTCAACACGCCTTGCAGACGTTCAATCAGTTCCTTGTCGAAATGGTCGTTCAGGAACTTCACGTCATCATAACAATTGTCAAGCGCCCATTGCACGCAATATTTGATGAACTCTTCTGCCAGGTCCATGTTATCGTTGATGTCATTGAAAGCTACTTCGGGCTCAATCATCCAGAACTCTGCCAGGTGACGCGGCGTATTCGAGTTTTCGGCACGGAACGTAGGACCGAACGTATAGATAGCTCCCAGCGCCGTTGCAGCCAATTCGCCTTCCAACTGACCCGATACAGTCAGGCTAGTCTGCTTGCCGAAGAAATCATCATCGTAAATGATAGACCCGTTTTCATCTTTCTTCAAGTCGTAGAGATTCAGCGTAGTGACCTGGAACATCTGTCCGGCTCCTTCACAATCCGAAGCTGTAATCAGCGGAGTATGGAAATAGAAGAAACCCCGGTCGTGGAAAAACTTATGGATGGCAATCGCCATGTTATGACGCAGACGGAACACTGCACCAAATGTATTCGTACGCGGACGCAAGTGAGCTATCTCGCGCAAGAACTCCATCGAGTGTCCTTTCTTCTGAAGCGGATAAGTATTGTCGCACGCACCTAAAATCTCGATTTCACGAGCCTGCACTTCGGCTGACTGTCCGGCTCCTACCGATTCGACCAATACGCCATTGACACTCAGACAAGCCCCCGTAGTAATCTGCTTCAACAGTTCCTCGTCAAAATTAGCGATATCAACGACAATCTGTACATTATTTATAGTAGAACCGTCATTTAATGCAATAAAGCTGACTTGTTTGCTACCGCGGCGGGTACGAACCCACCCTTTTACGTTGACCATCGCGCCAAAATCGCGGCACTTCAACAGGTCAACAATCTTTGTTCTACGAATTTTTTCCATTTTTCTCCTTTATTATTTAAGTTGACAAGGCGTCTGTCGACAAGCGGACAAAGGTATCAGTTGACGAAGTTTCAGTTGTCGCTTCGTCACCTTTACCTCGTCAACTGACACCTTATATAATATTATTCAAACGAACCCATACGGAGCATATTCACTTCACGTTCGGTCAGGTAACGCCAGTCGCCCCGGCGCAAGCCTTTTTTAGTCAGACCGGCAAAGTAAACGCGGTCCAGCTTAATTACCCGATAGCCTAACGACTCGAATATGCGGCGGACGATGCGGTTCTTTCCCGAATGGATTTCAATGCCGACCTGCGACTTGTCCGTATCCGAAGCATAACTGATGGCATCTGCATGGATTTCGCCATCATCCAATGTGATACCCGATGCAATCTGGTCCAAATCGGCTTTGGTCACGTTCTTGTCAAGGAACACATGATAAATTTTCTTCTTCAGGTATTTCGGATGTGTCAGTTTCGAAGCCAGGTCGCCATCGTTGGTAAGCAAAAGCACACCCGTCGTGTTGCGGTCCAAACGTCCTACCGGATAAATGCGTTCCTTGCAAGCGCCCTTCACGATATCCAATACCGTCTTGCGTTCTTGCGGGTCATCGGAAGTCGTCACACAGTCTTTCGGTTTGTTCAACAACACATACACTTTCTGCTCTATGCTGACAGGCTGGTCATGAAACTTCACTTCATCACTGCGCTTAATCTTGGTTCCCAGTTCGGTCACTACCTGTCCGTTTACCGAAACCACCCCGGCAGTAATGAACTCATCGGCTTCACGGCGCGAGCAGATACCGGCGTTGGCAAGGAACTTATTCAAACGAATCGGCTCGTTCGGGTCGGTCAGTGTATCCTTGTAAGCAATCTGCTTCTTCATGCTATATTTAGCATTCGGATTATAGTCTGCCGAACGCGGACGTCCTCCCTGCGGACGGTTATAGCCGCCAGTATTGTTACCAAAGCGCGGACGCTGCGGACGATAACCGCCTTCGCCCTGCTGGTCGTTGCCATAACGCGGACGATACGGACGCTGTTCACCGCCGTTATCTTCCTTATTATAACGGGGATTGTAAGAAGAGCGTTGCGGACGGTAGCCGCCTTCACCTTGTCCGTTATTATAACGCGGACGGTACGGACGCTGTTCACCGCCGTTATCTTCCCTATTATTGTAACGAGGGTTATAAGAAGAACGTTGCGGACGGTAACCTCCTTCTTCTCCTTGCTGCCCGTTGTTGTAACGCGGACGGTAAGAACGCTGCGGACGGTCTTCCGAGTTTGCATTAAAACGCGGACGACGTCCGTAAGCTCCTCCCCCTTCATTTCTGTTATACTTGCCTGCTCCTTCTCGATTGTAAGATTTGTAACCATCACGGCCAGACGGGTTGTTTCCACCCTCTTGTCTGTTTTCTTTCTCTGCCATATTCTTTTTGCTTTTTATAAATTAATGTATGTACCCTTCGCGGGCGTTAGTTGTTTTTGAGTTATTGAGTTTGTAAGTTTTTCAGTTTTTAAGTTCTTATGTTTCTAAGTTTTTAAGTTCTTAAGTTTCTAAGTTCTTAAGTTCTTAAGTTCTTAAGTTCTTAAGTTTCTAAGTTTTTAAGTTCTTAAGTTTGTGAGTTTTTAGTTTTTAAGTTTGAAACGCAGATTATTATTTTCACCACGAATTACACAAATTAACTAATTTATTTCTCTGTGCTCTGTGTCTCTGTGTTCAAAACTCATAAACTAAAAAACTGAAAAACTCACGAACCCACCAGTTACATTCCTGTATAATTATGTGGCGTAATAGCACGCAATTCCTCTTTTACGGCTTCACTCACATTCAATGTTTCAATAAAGTCTTTGATAGATGCCTCGTTGATAACCTGATTGGTACGGGTCAGTGCCTTCAAAGCCTCATACGGATGCGGATAACCTTCCCGGCGAAGTATGGTCTGGATAGCCTCAGCTACCACGCTCCAGCAATTATCCAAGTCCTCGTAGATTTTATGTTCGTTCAACAACAATTTACCTAATCCTTTCAGCGAACTCTGGATAGCGATAACCGTATGTCCGAAAGGAACACCGATGTTACGCAACACCGTAGAGTCGGTCAAGTCACGTTGCAAACGTGATATAGGCAATTTAGCCGACAAATGCGCGAATACGGCATTCGCCATACCCAAGTTGCCTTCCGCATTCTCAAAGTCAATCGGGTTCACTTTATGAGGCATCGCGCTCGAACCAACCTCTCCAGCCTTGATTTTCTGCTTGAAATACTCCATCGAGATGTATTGCCAGAAGTCGCGGTTCATATCAATCATAATGGTATTGATGCGCTTCATGGCATCGAAGATGGCACCCAGATTATCGTAATTGGAAATCTGAGTAGTATATTCCTCACGTTCCAATCCCAGTTTTTCGGCTACAAAACGATTCCCGAACGCCTTCCAGTCGATGTCGGGATAAGCCACATGATGCGCATTATAGTTTCCGGTAGCACCACCGAACTTTGCTGTTATCGGACAAGCTTTCAATACAGCCAGCTGACGTTTCAGGCGGTAAGCGAATACTTCAATCTCTTTTCCCAACCGCGTAGGAGAAGCAGGCTGGCCGTGAGTCTTTGCCAACATAGGGATGTTTTTCCATTCTTCGGCATACGTTTCCAGCTGGTCTATCAGTTTCTGGATTTGCGGATAATACACCTCCTGCAATGCATCTTTAATGGACAAAGGCACTGAAGTATTATTGATATCCTGCGAAGTCAAGCCAAAATGGATGAACTCTTTATACGGTTCCAGTCCGCCCAGGCGGTCGAACTGTTCTTTAATGAAATATTCTACAGCTTTTACATCGTGGTTTGTCACGCTCTCAATTTCCTTGATACGTCCGGCATCCGCTTCCGAGAAATTACGGTAAATATCCCGCAACGAATCAAAACGTGTCGCATCCACGCCTTTCAACTGAGGCAAGGGCAACTCACACAAGGTAATAAAATATTCTATTTCCACACGCACCCGATATTTCATCAGGGCATACTCAGAAAAATAAGCAGCCAAATCGCCAGCCTTATTCCTATACCGCCCGTCAATCGGAGAAATGGCGGTGAGCAAATCTAGTTCCATCATAATGCTACTAGTAGTTTTTGATTCCAAATAATGATCATTAGTGGCGCAAAGGTACGATTTTTTCCTGAGTTAACAGGGCTAATACAGAAAAGTTTAGCAATTATTTTAAAACAAAGAACAACGTACCGAAGAAACTGCTAACTTTGCAACGCAAAAATAAACGACAAAACACTTTAAGCTATTATGGAATTACCTAAAGACCCGATGATGCTTTTCAGCTTCATCAACATGAAACTGCGTGACTTTTACCCTTCGCTTGACGCACTCTGCAAGGATATGGACGTAAATAAAGAAGACATTGTAAACACCCTGAAAGCAGCCGGATTTGAATACAACCGCGAGCTGAACAAGTTTTGGTAAAACCTGCCAACGATTCGGGCGGCGTCAGCCCATACAGACTGGAATAAGACTTATCGCACCAGCCAGACTTCCGGATTCAACTTGGTGGTTTCCTTGCGAAGCTGGAAATGAAGGACGGTATTACCGTTTTTGTCGGTATGGACCTGCCCAATCACATCACGGGTTTTCAAGACACTGCCTTTCTTGACATTGACGGATGAAAGGTTGCAATACACCGAAATATAACTGCCGTGGCGTACCAGGACATTCGACAAACCGTTATACTGAAAGATAGCCGACACCTCGCCGTCAAAGATGACACGTGCCTGCGCTCCTTCTTTTCCCTTAATGTCAATTCCCTTGTTATCCAAGCGGACATTGCGCAAACCTTTTACCTGATACGTGCCGTAATGCCCTACTACCACATAAGGTCCCGTGATGGGCATAGGCAACCGTCCCTTATTCTGTTCGAACACGCCTGACAGGCGCCGGTCTTCACGGTCTATCTTATAAACGTCCACTTTCTTAGTAACCGCAGGCGCATCTTTTTCCTTATTCTCTTTCTCTGCAACGACCGGTTTAGCCGCTTCTTTGGCTTTCCGCTCTGCTTCCGCTTTCCGGCGTGCCTCTTCTTCTGCCCGTTTGCGCGCAGCCGCTATTTCTATTTCAATCAACCGGTCGATTTCTGCATTCAGGCGGTCAGCAGATTTCCGTTGTTTCCGAAGCTCTTTCTGAATGCTCTGCTGCTTTTTCTGCAACGAGGCAAGCAGGGTCTTACGCTCTTTTTCCTGTTCTTCCAACTTCTTTTTTTCCGCCTCCCCTTGCTCCAGCAATTTCTCTTTTGACTCACGGCTGGCTAATAAAGTACGTTGTTTATTCGTCACTTCCTTCTGTTTGCGCTGCACTTCCAACCCTTGCCGGCGCTGATAATCCGCATACTCACGCACATAGCGCAACCTACGGTACATCTGGCTCAAGTTATCGGCAGAGAAAATAAACATCAGCTTTTCCTGGACCGACTTGTTGCGGTACATGTATACCACCGACTTCTCATACTTCTTTTTCTTATCGGCAAGTTCGCGCTGCAAAGTCCCCAGCTCGGTCTTTACACGTTCTATTTCCCGCTGAATGACTTTCACATCCTGTTCTACGGTCTCCACGTAACGCTTCCGTTCATCAATCTGTCCCGAAAGCAAAGCCAGGTTATCCAATTGGCTCTTCACATCTTTCTGGGTAGACTGGAGCAAGGTTTCAGAATCGCTTATCTGCTTTTGCAGGGCAGCATGTTGCTTTTCCAGCTCCCGTATCTTCTTGGTGCTCTGTGCCGAGAGCGAAACGGAAACCAGAAACGCCAAACACAATATGCCCCAAATGCGTTTCATTGATTCACCAGCATCTTTAACAATTCATCTATTTCCACACGTTGGTACCGGGAAGGTATTTCCGTACGCGCCTCCCAGTCGCCTCCCACATTCAGGCGGGAGAACTCCATCCCTACTCCTACCGGCTTGCCCGTGCCTTGTATCGTCACATACATCTTCTTCGGGAAGAAGCGGTCTTTCAGCATCTGGAAGGCATCATATTTCCATTGCAAGGCATACGGAGTACCTGATACCCCGATGCGGCTCTCTTCCAGCCATCCATTATCAGTAGAAGTATAAAAGCGGTAAGTCAGTTGCCCGCCCTCTTGCGCCTCGAGCAAAGCACGGCTTCCAGCCAACGACACCCGGAAAGCACCGGCGTCTGCAACATTTACCTGTTGTTTCCCGGGCACGAACAGTTCATTCAAGAACAACGACTGGAGCACCGCAAAGCTTAAATCGGTATGTGCCCAACAGTTTACCTCGGCAAACGAAACCTGTACATACCGCTTGTTCAACCGGTCGAGTGCCAAAATACCTTCGGGAGAAATCTCCAGCCGTGCCACTTCGATACCCAATAAGGGAGCGACCGACAATTGAATCGACTCGTTCCGCTTCAAGCGAATCGTCGCGCTGCCTACCTTGGATGTACCTTCGGAAGTGGACAGGCTCAAAGCGACCTTTCCGCTCAGGCTTTCCCACGAGGGCGACAATTCGATGACCTTTTCAATATAATCGGTTCCGGTCAATCCGCCAATCATCGGTATGCGTGCCGCTTTCCGCGAGGAAGAACACGATACAGCCAACACTGCCGCCAACACTACGAATGTATAGTTTATCAGTTTTTTCTTCATTGTCATTTCATGCTTTATCGAATGCAAACAGGCAAAAACACAACGTTTTTCTGTCTCACGCATCATTCGATGTATTTCTTCAGCTTTATTTTCTGCTTCAGGCGTTTGATTTCCTGCTCGGTAGGAGGCGTTTCGCCTTCTTCCACCTGCTCTATCGCATCCGCCTTTTTCCAGTATTCCAATGCTTTATCCTTTTCACCCAGCATATAATAAATATCGCCGCAATGTTCCACGATGACACGGCTCTTGTCTCCGTCGTTACGCAACGCCTGCTCGATGTAGATACGGGCTTCGGTATAACGCCCCTTCTCGAAAAGAATCCAAGCATACGTATCCAGATAAGTTCCGTTATCAGGTTCCGCCTTCACGGTACGATAGCTCATTTCTTCCGCCTTGTCGAGTTCTCTCTTCTCCATCGAAAGATAATAGGCATAATTATTCAACGTACCGATGTTATCGGGATTGTAGACCAACGACGAATCGTATGCGGCATACGCTTCTTCCGCATTGCCTTTCTGATGATAGATGTCACCCAAGATGGCATAAAAATCGGAAGCCACCGCTTTGTCGCTCTTCTCGTTGATTTGCCTTACGCCGCGTGTAAAGACATCCAACGCCTCGTCCAGCTCTTCCTTCTGGTAATAGGCCACTCCTAAATAATAATAGAACTCCAAAGCATCGGGATGGTATTCCAAAGCCGACTTCGCTATCCGGATAACTTCATCCAGTTCATTATCCTGAATGGCATAGCTCAGCAATTGCAGACGGGCGGGCTTATTCTCCGGGTCCAGCGAAAGCACCTGCTCCAATACCGGCACCGACTCTTTCTTCATGTTCTTTGTAATCATGTATTGGGCACACAACATCGCCAAATCGGCATTCTGTTGCGGACGTGCCAGGATGCGCTTAAACAAGGCGACAATCTGTGTACTGTCCTTGGTGGTCTGTTCCGATTGCAGGATGCTTTGGCGCATCAATTCCATCTTCGTGTCCGAAGGCACATCGTCGTTCATCAGAATGGTGTCCAACTGTTGTTGGTACAGGCTGTCTTGTCCGGTCTTGAGGTAATACGATGCCATCGACAATACCGCCGGCGCATAATTCGGTTCCTCTTTCAGAATGCGTTGATAAACCCCCAGCGCCTCATCGGGCTTGTCATTATTCAGATAGACATCCCCCAGGATGGTCTGGTAACGCAAATCGTAGGGATATTCCTTCGACAGGTTTTCAATCTCGATGAAAGCACTGTCCTGCTTGCCCATCAAGAGATACATCCGGAATTTCTCCATACTGATTTGCTCGGACTTGCCATCCAGCTCTTCCAGGCGGTTCAACGTACTGATGACATGTTGGTAACTCTTGGTCCGGTTATACAGGTCGACCAGCGAAAGCAAAGGTTCCAGCCGCGAAGGGAATTGCTCCGCCATATTCTCGTACACGGCAATCGCCTTGGGAAGGCTCATCTTCCGCTCGTAATACGAAGCCAAGGTCTGTTTGTACCAAAAGTTCGACTCGTCCGAACGGACAGCTTCTTTCAACGCCTGTTCCCCTCTTTCTTCTTGCCCCAAATACATATAGAACTGGGCTATCTCGTACAACGCCGCTCCCGAAGCGGGATTGATATCCAGGCAATGCTTGAAAAGCTCGAACGCCGCATCATACAGCCCTTTCTCTTTCATACGTACGGCTTCCAGGAAGTAATAATCGTACTTCCGTCGGTCCTCGAAGCTAAGCGCACGTTGCGTCGTACCTGTATCCGTCCGCTTCGCCTGCTTCCTTGTCGTGCCACAAGCCACGAACATCATCATCATGCCTACCGCAAGTATATAGAATAGCTTTCTCATTTTGAGTTGATAAGTTTTTAAGTTTTTGAGTCTTGACTTTCACCACAGACTTTTACCACAGATTACACAGATTAAAAAAATACACTCCTTATTATATTACATATCCGAATGCAAGCTGTAATGATAAATCAGAAGCCTATTTTGTTCCTGTATGTCCGAATCCGCCTGCGCCCCGTTCGGTATCGCTCAGCACTTCCACTTCCTGCCATTCAGCCTGTTCGTAGCGGGCTATCACCATTTGGGCGATACGCTCTCCGTCGGTCACCGTAAAGTCTTCGGTAGACAAGTTGACCATAATCACGCCGATTTCACCCCGATAGTCGGCATCAATCGTGCCGGGAGTATTCAGCAGGGTAATGCCTTTCTTCAGAGCAAGCCCGCTACGTGGACGAATCTGTGCCTCATAGCCTTCGGGCAAAGCGATGTACAGCCCCGTAGGCACCAGGCAACGTTGCAAAGGTTTCAACACAATGGGTTCGTCCAAGTTGGCACGCAAGTCCATCCCTGCCGAAAGGGAAGTCGCATACTGAGGAAGCGGATGCTTCGATTTATTGATTATCTGTATCTTCATTGTTATTAATTATTTTCACCACAGATTACACAGATTTAAAACACATACAATATTCTTGGTATCCGGACAATCTGAATACAAATAAATAATCTGTGTAATCTGTGGTGCCTCCGACTAAATTATCTGCGAAAATACACATTTCGCAGGATTTATAAACACGTTTACCATTTTTTAAACGAATCTTTTATACATTTGCAAGCCGACATCTGATAGAACAGAAGAATTATGATGAACTGGAACCAACTGATATCAAACAAACGCTTCGGGCTGGAAGCCCTGCATGAAGTAAGGAAAGAAGACCGCACCGAGTTTCAACGTGACTATGACCGGCTGATATTCTCGTCCCCATTCCGCCGCTTGCAGAACAAGACTCAGGTATTTCCTTTGCCGGGCAGCATCTTCGTGCACAACCGCTTGACGCATAGCCTGGAAGTGTCTTGCGTAGGACGCTCGTTAGGGAACGACGTCGCTCACCTCCTGCTTCAGAAACATCCGGAACTGGCAGGCTCGCACCTGACGGAAATCGGGTCGATAGTATCTGCCGCCTGTCTGGCACACGATATGGGAAATCCGCCTTTCGGCCATTCGGGCGAGACGGCTATCGGCACTTATTTCTCGGAAGGAAAAGGGCAGGCATTAAAATCCTTGCTGAGCCCTGCCGAATGGGAAGACCTGACGCACTTCGAAGGCAACGCCAACGCTTTCCGTCTTCTGACCCATCAGTTCCGAGGACGCCGCCCGGGCGGTTTTGTCCTGACTTACTCTACCCTGGCTTCCATCGTAAAGTATCCGTTCTCTTCCCAACTTGCCGGAGGGAAACAGAAGTTCGGATTCTTCCTAAGCGAACAGACAGATTATGAGCGCATTGCCCGCGAGTTAGGCATTATCCGGCTCAGCAAGGAAGGAGAGCCCGTGCGCTATGCCCGCCATCCGCTGGTCTACCTGGTAGAGGCCGCCGATGACATCTGTTACCAGATGATGGACATTGAAGACGCGCACAAGCTGAAAATCCTGACCACCCAGGAGACCAAGGAACTATATGCCTGCTTCTTCACTAGCGAACGGCTGAAGCGCATCCATAAGATATGCCAGCTCGTGACCGACACCAACGAGCAGATAGCCTATTTGCGCTCGTCTGCCATCGGCGTGCTGACCCGTGCCTGCGTAGAGACTTTTGTGGAACATGAAGAGGAAATCCTGTCGGGAACCTTCCAGGGACCGCTCATCAAACAGATAGCATCGCCCGTGCGCGAAGCTTACAAGAAATGTTCGGAAACAGCTTTTGCCAAGATTTATTGCGCCAAAGACGTGCTCGACATCGAGCTGGCAGGTTATCAGGTCATTACCACGCTGGTCGACCTGATGATAGAGGCCGTCCGCTATCCGCATAAAGCTTACTCGCAATTACTGATAAACCGCGTCTCTCACCAATACGACATGCAGGCGCCTACCCTATATGGGAAAATCCAGGCTGTACTGGACTATATCTCCGGCATGACCGATGTCTATGCCCTCGATTTATATCGGAAAATAAACGGAAACAGCTTGCCGGCGGTATAGAAACAGGCTGCCTCTCCATCCCGGCTAATCAGGACTGAAGTCGTACTTCATCCGGATTGCAGTCCTCGCTATACTAGGACTCCAGTCCTGGCTAATTCGGATTCTGCGAGGACTGGACTGCATGGGATAACGCAACCAACTGACTTGACCGAAAGACATATCTTCAGGCGCGACAGAAGATAAATTCCCCAAATAAGGATGTGTCATAAACAATCAAACACAAAGGCACAAAGCCACAGAGATACTAATTTGATATAAATAGGGATAAGGCTCTGTGTCTTTGTGCCTCTGTGTTCAAAAATAGCGATTTATAAATGATTTGCCTATCGCTTATTCGGCACCTTTCGATACGACCGGATTGGCTCCCGACGTAAACTGGAGCGCTTCGGGGTGCTCACGCAGATAGGATTCGATATGGCGCACACGCTTTTCTTCCAATATCTCATCGACCGCTATCAGGATACCGGTTTCTTCTACCATCCCGAAACCATCGTTGATAGCCGTGCCGAACATACGCATCGTAGGCGACAGGCTCATATAGGCATTCACCAGCGGTGGAATGTTATAACCCAGCTTGCGCACTTCGCGGTTCAACACACGATAGTCTTCCTTAAAGGTATCATAGCAGAAGATGTCTTTCAGCACCGCCTCGTCCGTCTCGATGCGCAGAGGCTCCATCGGGGTTATCAAGTTGTCTTTATCCGAGAAATGCTTTTTCAGGAAATACAGAATCATGTCGCGGCCGAAACGGTTATAGCTGGGATACATCGTCATCTTGCCGAAAAGGTATTTCACATTCGGCTTGACTACGGTCAACGCGCCCAATCCGTCCCACAAGTTATCGAGGGCAAACAAGCCTTTCGAGCCGGCACGGGTCGACTGGTATTCGAGTGTCACGAACGAGCGTCCCAACTCGATGGTAGTAGGAAGATATTCTTTCAGGAATTTTTCAGAGAAATTGAACATGTGGGCAGTAGCCAGTATCGGTTTGCCTGCTTTATCAAACTCCACTTCATTGCCCAACAAATAGCGATAACCTCCCAATATTTCTTGGGCGTCGGGATTCCACACAATCAACTGCTGATAAGGATTCTCCATCAGGTCGTATTCGTCCAAGTCGACCGATTGTCCCGTTCCTCCCCCTGCAGCACGAAAAGCGATTTCACGCAAACGCCCGATTTCTTTCAGTGTGTTCGGAGCGTTTTTCCAGTCTACAATGTAAATCTCGTTATTACTTTTGTTCGTTGACCTCAAACGTTTGTCCGGTGTCAATTCCGATTTCAACAATTCCCGATCAACCGGTGCAATAATAGCTTCCATATTTGTTATTTGTCTAATTTACAGTTTATATACCAAGTCGCGCACATAAGCAGCCCATTCGGCTGGCGATTTCGACTTGCTGAAAGTCTGCCAGGGAATCGGCTTCCCGATGGTTACGCGGAACGTCTTGTGCCGGTTCTTGAACATTTCGTCCGCCAGATACAGCATAGCGATGTTGAAACGTATTCCCAAGAACTTGCATACATTGGCAAGATTGTAGAAGAAATCCGAGTTTCTTCCCTCGAAATGAATCGGGACGACATCACGTTGCGTCTCGACACTTTTCGTGATAAATGTCTTCTTCCATGCCAAATCTTGAATCACACCATTCCGGCGACGCGAACAGATGCCCGCAGGAAACATGATGATGTGGCTGTCCGAACGGAAGCCTGCCTCTACCATACGGGGAAAATCGCGCGATTGCGACCCTGTCTTGTTGATAGGAATGCACAACGGAGCCAATCCGTGAAGATTCATCAGCAGGTCATTGACCAGGTATTTGATGCGTCCGTCGTAATGTTTCCCCAGCAGATAGCCTAAAGCCACCCCGTCTTGTCCGCCCAGCGGATGATTGGAGACAAAGGTGCACAAGCCTTCCTGAGGCAAGTTTTCCAACCCCTCTACCTCTAACTTCGCATCCAGGAAATCCATGCATGCAGCCAAAAACTCGACTCCCGTCTTATCCTTCACATCCGTCAGAAAGCCGTTAATCTCATCCTGGTGGACAATCCGCTTCAGATAAGACACCAGAAAACGGGGCACATACTTGGCTTTTGCCCCCGCCTTCTCTTTCAGAATTTTATCAATGTCTATTAAAAAAATCGATTTTTCTGCCATTGCTTCATTATAGATTTCTTTGCAAATGTAATTTTTCTTTCGCAAAGTAGCTCACAATTCGGAAGGAAAATATAGCAATCAGTAAAAAAAATAACAAATAAGAATCCCCAATGCCCTAAAACTGCACAGAAAGACAGGACAGTGTGCACACTCCCATCACATTACTCACCGCACCTCCCGACCTGTTGATAACTTATTCAAAGATTTTCGACAAACCTTATAGGCTGTTTGCTACGAAATGTGTAATTTTACCAGCTCATAGAATAAATAGGTGAAAAGGGTATAAAAACAGCAATGCAAGAAATGGACGAGCAACAACAAACTTATCACATACCGGTGTTACTGAACGAAAGCATGGAAGGAATGAACCTGCACGACAAGGGCATCTACGTCGACTTGACCTTCGGAGGCGGAGGACACTCACGCGAGATATTGCGGCGCATGGGCGATAACAGCCGTCTGTTCGGCTTCGACCAGGATGAAGATGCCGAGCAGAACATCCCCGATGACTCCCGTTTCACCTTCGTGCGGAGCAACTTCCGCTACCTGCACAACTTCTTGCGTTATTACGGCGTAGACCAGGTGGATGCCATCCTTGCCGACTTGGGCGTCTCGTCGCACCACTTCGACGATTCTGCCCGCGGATTCTCTTTCCGTTTCGACGGCAATCTGGATATGCGGATGAACAAGCGTGCAGGAGTGACCGCAGCCGATATTGTCAACACGTATGAAGAAGAAAGGCTTGCCGATGTATTCTACCTGTATGGCGAACTGAAGAACAGCCGCCGGCTGGCAGCGGCATTGGTGAAGGCACGGAGCCAAAAGCCCGTTGCCACCATCAACGATTTCCTGGAAATCATCAAACCTTTCTTCGGGAAAGAGCGGGAAAAGAAAGAACTGGCACGCGCGTTCCAAGCCTTGCGCATTGAAGTGAACCAGGAAATGGAAGCCTTGAAAGAAATGCTGAATGCCGCCATCGAAACACTCAAGCCGGGCGGCAGGCTGGTCATCATCACCTATCACTCGTTGGAAGACCGGATGGTGAAAAACCTCATCAAGGCGGGCAATGTGGAGGGAAAGATGAAACAGGACTTTTACGGGAACATCGATACACCGCTACGGGCGGTCAATAAAGTGACCCAACCTACGGACGAAGAAATAGCCCGCAACCCGCGTTCACGAAGCGCCAAGCTACGGATAGCGGAGAAACGGGATAAGTAAAATCAAAACCACAAAGTGTAAAGGAGCAAAACTGAAAGAGAATGGCAAACAAAAACGATACAGAACAACCGAAACAGCCTCATATTACGTTCAAGAGTATTATGGGGGGAGACATCCTGGCACACAACTTCTTAAGAAGGCAGACCACCCTGCTGATACTGATTGTCTTCCTGACTATCCTGTACATAGACAACCGCTATTCGAGCCAACAGGAACTGATAGAAATAGACCGGCTGAAAAAAGAACTGACCGACATCAAATACGATGCCCTTACCATTTCTTCCGAGCTGACCGAGAAAAGCCGCCAGTCGCGCATCGAAGAATACCTGAAAACCGAGAATACGGGACTGGAAACCGCAACGACCCCTCCCTATCTGATTAAAAACAAGGAGTAAACGTATATGATACCAGGCATTAAAAATATCATGTTCCGCTACACTTTCATTGTAGTCATCATGCTGGTCTTGGCTATACTGATTATCGTCAAGGCGGGCTTTATCATGTTTGCCGAACGGCAATACTGGAAAGATGTAGCCGACCGTTTCGTGAAAGAGAATGTCGTTGTTCCGCCTACACGGGGCAACATCATCTCTGCCGACGGGAAACTGATGGCAAGCAGCCTGCCGGAATATAAAATCTACATGGACTTCCGGGCTGGAGGATATCAGGAAAGTGATACGTTGCTGACCAATCACCTGACGGAAATCTGCAAAGGGCTGCACGAAATATTCCCCGATAAAAGCGCGCAGGAATTCCGCAAGCACATCCTGAAGGGAAGACGGAAAAAGAGCCGGCACTACCTGCTCTACCCTAAACGCATCTCGTACATCGAATACAAACAGGTCAAGCAGTTGCCCGTATTCTGCCTGGGACCGAATACAGGCGGACTTCACGAAGAAGTGTTCAACCAGCGTAAAAAGCCGTTCGGCTCATTGGCTGCACGTACGCTGGGCGATATGTTCCCCGACATGAGCCTGGGTGCAAAGAACGGACTGGAACTGACTTACGACTCTATCCTTCGCGGAAAGAACGGCATTACGCACCGCCAGAAGGTCATGAACAAATACCTGAACATCGTAGACCAGCCTCCCGTTGACGGATGCGACATCATTACGACCATTGATGTCGACATGCAGGATATTGCCGAAAAGGCATTGGTCGACCAGCTGACCAATCTGGAAGCCCTGTCGGGCGTAGCCATCATCATGGAAGTGGCTACCGGCGAAGTAAAAGCCAACGTGAACATGACACGAGGCAACGACGGACATTATTACGAAATGCGTAACAATGCCGTCAGCAACCTGATGGAGCCGGGGTCTACGTTCAAGACAGCTTCTATCATGGTAGCTTTGGAAGACAAATACATCACTCCCGATTATGTGGTAGACACCGGAAACGGCATGGTCAACATGTACGGCAGCTGGATGAAAGACTGGAACTGGTACAAAGGCGGATACGGCGCTATCGATGTCACCCGCATCCTGGAAGTGTCATCGAATGTGGGTGTATCAAGCATCATCGACAAGTTTTACAAGAACAATCCGCAGAAATTTGTGGATGGATTAAAACGGATGAGCATTGACAAGCCGCTGAATTTAGGATTCGTGGGTGAAGCCAGTCCGCGTATATGGGGACCGAAAGAGCGGGACAGCATCAAAGGTGCCATGCCGTGGAGCCGCACCAGCCTGCCCTGGATGAGCATCGGATACGAGACCATGTTCCCGCCCATCTATATCCTGAACTTCTACAACGCCATAGCCAACAACGGCGTGATGGTCAAACCGAAGTTCGTCAAAGCGATAGCCAAAGATGGCGAGACCCTCCAGGAAATCCCGACAGAAATAGTCAATCCGAAAATCTGCTCGGACACCACCCTGACAATGATACGCGGCATCTTACGGAAAGTAGTCTCCCAAGGACTTGCCAAGCCGGCAGGCAGCACCCAGTTTCATGTATCCGGCAAGACAGGTACGGCACAGATTTCGCAAGGTGCTGCCGGATACCGCTCCGGAGGTGTAAGCTATCAGGTCAGCTTCTGCGGCTATTTCCCTTCCGAAGCGCCTAAATACAGCTGCATGGTATCTATCCTGATTCCACACGGACCGGCATCGGGAGGCTTGCAGGCAGGAAGCGTGTTCAGCCGGATAGCCGAGCGTATCTATGCCAAACACCTGTATCGCGACCTGGCAGATGCCAAAGATTCCACCTCCGTATTCATTCCGAAGGTGAAAAGCGGCGATATCGAAGAAGCGGCGTATGTGCTCCGTGCCCTGCATATACCGGGAAACAGCCAAACCATTCCCCAATCGGATGAGCCAATCTGGGGAAAGGCTTCCACCAACACCGAACATGCCAACTTGAAGAGCATTGCCGTCGATGCCAAGCAAGTGCCTAACGTCATCGGCATGGGAGCCAAGGATGCTGTTTACTTGCTCGAAAGCCACGGACTGCAAGTCCGCCTGTCGGGCATAGGCAAAGTACGCACGCAAAGCATTCCGGCAGGAAGCACTTTACATAAAGGAGCAGTGATAACATTGACATTGAAGAACTAGAAATACAACACAAACATGAAATTAACAGACATTTTCAAATCCGTAACCGCTTGTGAGACCATCGGACAGACCGACCTGGACATCACAGGTATCCAAATGGATTCCCGGCTTATCGAATCCGGAAACTTATTCGTGGCTGTAAAAGGTACACAGACCGACGGCCACGCCTATATACAGAAAGCGATTGAAAAGGGAGCAACAGCCATCGTATGCGAACAGCTTCCCGAAGCATTGAACGAGACCGTTACATACATACGCGTGGCAGACAGCGAGGATGCCGTAGGCAAACTGGCTACAGCCTTTTACGGCGACCCGACATCGAAACTGGATTTGGTAGGAGTAACCGGTACAAACGGAAAAACCACCATCGCCACCTTATTATATAATATGTTCCGCCAGTTCGGTTATAAAGTAGGCTTGCTCTCTACCGTATGCAATTACATCGACGACGAAGCCATACCTACCGACCATACCACTCCCGACCCGATTACATTAAACCGCCTGTTGGGAAGAATGGCGGACGAAGGATGCAAATATGCCTTTATGGAAGTCAGCTCGCACTCCATTGCCCAGAAGCGTATCGGAGGACTTCGGTTTGCCGGAGGCATCTTTACCAACATCACGCGCGACCATCTGGATTACCACAAGACATTCGAGAACTACCTGAAAGCCAAGAAGACATTCTTCGACAACCTGCCTAAAACGGCTTTCGCACTGACCAACCTGGATGACAAGAACGGCAAGGTAATGGTGCAGAACACCAAAGCACGTGTGGCTTTCTATTCCTTGCGGACCTTGTGCGACTTCAAGGGAAAAGTGTTGGAAGACGGATTCGACGGCATGCTGCTGGACATCAACAACCGGGAAGTAAACGTGCAGTTCATCGGCCGTTTCAATGCTTCCAACCTGCTTGCCGTATATGGAGCCGCTTGTCTGCTGGGCAAACAGCCCGAAGATGTATTGCTGATATTAAGCACCTTGCGCCCTGTGGCAGGACGTTTCGACGCCATCCGTTCCAAGAAAGGATATACTGCCATCGTCGATTATGCCCATACGCCCGACGCACTGGAAAACGTGTTGAGCGCTATCCATGAAGTGTTGCGCGGCAGAGGCCATGTCATTACCGTAGTAGGCGCAGGCGGAAACCGAGATAAAGGGAAACGTCCGTTGATGGCACAAGAGTCGGTAAAGCAGAGCGACAAAGTCATCATTACCTCCGACAATCCCCGTTTCGAAGAGCCGCAGGATATCATCAACGACATGCTGGCAGGCTTGAAGCCGGAAGACATGAAGAAGGTATTGTCCATCGCCGACCGGAAAGAAGCGATACGCACCGCCTGTATGCTGGCACAACCGCAAGACGTTATCCTGATAGCCGGAAAGGGTCACGAGAATTATCAGGAGATAAAAGGAGTGAAACACCACTTCGATGACAAGGAAGTAGTAAACGAAATTTTTGCTAACGAATAACCCGGAAACGACATGCTATATTATTTATTCCAATACTTAGAACAATTCGATTTTCCGGGAGCACGCATGTTCGGTTACGTATCGTTCCGCTCTCTGATGGCAGTCATCTTATCCTTGCTGATATCTGCCATCTTCGGAGAATACTTCATCAACATGCTGAAACGCAAGCAGATTACCGAGACACAACGGGACGCTTCCATCGACCCTTTCAATGTGAACAAGACCGGAGTGCCAACAATGGGTGGCATCATCATCATCGTAGCGGTACTGATACCTTGCCTGTTGCTGGGAAAGCTCCATAACATCTACATGATACTGATGCTCATCACTACCGTATGGCTGGGCACGCTGGGCTTTCTGGACGATTACATCAAGGTATTCCGCAAAGACAAGGAAGGCCTGCACGGGAAATTCAAGATTATCGGACAGGTCGGCTTAGGACTGATTGTAGGACTTACCCTATATTTAAGCCCGCAGGTAGTCATCCGGGAGAATGTAGAGATACAACACGACGGACATGTAGTGGACGTTGTACACAAAAACAAGGACGAGAAATCGACCAAGACCACCATTCCGTTTTTCAAGAACAACAACCTCGACTATGCCGACATCGTAGGCTTTATGGGCGAACACGCCCAGGCAGCCGGCTGGATATTGTTTGTAATCGTCACGATTTTTGTAGTCACCGCCGTATCCAATGGAGCGAACCTGAATGACGGCATGGACGGCATGGCAGCTGGGAACTCTGCCATTATCGGAGTAACGCTGGGTATCTTGGCATACGTGTCGAGTCACATCGAGTATGCCAGCTACCTGAACATCATGTACATTCCGGGCAGCGAAGAACTGGTAATCTTCATCTGTGCCTTAATCGGTGCGCTGATAGGTTTCCTGTGGTACAATGCTTTCCCGGCACAAGTGTTTATGGGTGATACCGGAAGCCTGACCATCGGCGGCATCATTGCTGTATTTGCCATCATCATCCACAAGGAATTGCTGATACCTATCCTATGTGGCGTATTCCTGGTAGAGAACCTTTCGGTCATCTTGCAGGTCAGGTATTTCCAAAAAGGCAAGAAGAAAGGAGTGAAACAACGCATATTCAAGCGGACGCCTATCCACGACCATTTCCGGACCACGATGGCACAACTTGACCCGAACTGCAAATACCTGATTACAGCACCTCACAGCGTATTCCATGAATCGAAAATCACGGTACGTTTCTGGATTGTGACCATCGTGTTGGCAGCTATCACCATCATCACACTGAAGATAAGATAATATATAGAATGTGCCAATAGACAATGTGGCAATGTGCTAATATATAATGTGCCAATAGACAATGCGGCAATGTGCTAATATAGAATGTGCTAATAAACAATGTGACAATAAACAATGTGCTAATGAAAGGCAAGAGACATTGGCACTTAGCAAATAAATAAAAGACAATGACTAAGAGGATTGTTATTTTAGGAGCCGGCGAAAGCGGCACGGGTGCTGCTGTGCTGGCAAAGAAACAAGGGTTTGATACTTTTGTTTCAGACATGTCTTCCATCAAAGATACCTACAAGGCTATCTTGGATGAAAGAGGTATTTCGTGGGAAGAAGGCCAACATACCGAATCCCTGATCCTGAATGCGGATGAAGTCATCAAGAGTCCGGGCATTCCGAACAATGCCCCTATCATCCTGAAACTGAAAGAACAAGGAACACCCGTCATATCTGAAATAGAATTTGCGGGAAGATATACGCACGCCAAAATGATTTGTATCACAGGCAGCAACGGAAAGACAACCACTACTTCCCTGATTTATCACATTTTCAAGAAAGCGGGGCTCAACGTAGGACTTGCAGGCAATATCGGCAAAAGCCTTGCCTATCAGGTGGCTGAATGCAATTACGATTATTATGTCATCGAACTGAGCAGCTTCCAGCTGGATAACATGTATAAGTTCCATGCCAACATCGCCGTGCTGATGAACATCACCCCCGACCACCTGGACCGCTACGACTACAAGATGCAGAACTACATCGATGCCAAGTTCCGCATCATTCAGAACCAGACCGACGATGATGCGTTCATCTTCTGGAACGATGACCCCATCATCCAAAAAGAACTGCATAAATATGGCATCCACGGTCACTATTACCCGTTCGCTGAAAAGCGTGAAGAAGGGCTTGCCGCATTTACAGAGGCAAACAAGGTTTACTTCACCAAGCCTATTGAGTTCAACATGGAACAGGAAGAACTGGCACTGACAGGCACTCATAACTTGTTCAACTCGATGGCAGCAGGAATCTCTGCCAACATTGCAGGCATCCGTAAAAGCTGTATCCGTGAAGCGTTAAGCGACTTCAAGGGAGTGGAACACCGTCTGGAGAAAGTAGCACGTGTACGGGGAGTAGATTACATCAACGATTCGAAAGCCACCAATGTCAACTCATGCTGGTATGCCTTGAAGAGCATGCAGACCAAGACCATCCTGATTTTAGGCGGGAAAGACAAGGGCAATGATTACAATGAAATAGCCGACCTTGTAAGAGAAAAATGCTGCGGCTTAATTTTCTTGGGGTTACACAACGAAAAGCTGCATGCCTTCTTCGACGGTTTCGGACTGCCGATAGCTGACGTGCAAAGCATGAAAGACGCTGTAGATGCTGCCTATCGCATGGCAAAGAACGGCGAGACCGTATTGCTCAGCCCCTGTTGTGCCAGCTTCGACCTCTTCAAGAGTTACGAAGACCGAGGCACCCAGTTTAAGGAATGTGTGAGAAAACTGTAATTTATAAGTTTGTGAGTTTGTAAGTTCTTTAGTTTTTAAGTTTGTTTGAAACGCAGATTAACGCAGATTTTCGCGGATTATTATTTTTCACCACAGATTACACAGATGAACTAATTTATTTCTCTGTGCCTCTGTGTCTCTGTGTTCAAAACTAAAAAACTCACAAACTAAAAAACTTAAAAACTCACAAACTTAAGAACTCAAAAAAGTATGGATTTTTTAAGAAATTTATTCAAAGGCGACAAAGTCATCTGGATTATCTTCCTCTTGCTTTGCCTGGTATCCATCATCGAAGTGTTCAGCGCCTCGAGTACATTGACGTACAAGAGCGGTGACCACTGGCGGCCAATTACGACACATATCGTCTTAATGTTAGTTGGCGTAATAGTCGTACTTATCGTGCACAACATTCCGTGCCGATGGTTTAAGACCTTCATTCTTTTATTGCCCCTATCATGGTTCCTCTTGATAAGTGTGTTTGTAATCGGTGCGTTCACCAATGGAGCACGCCGATGGATTGATTTGGGTTTCTTCCAATTCCAACCGTCCGAATTAGCCAAAATGGGAACCATTATTACGGTAGCCTACATTTTATCGCGCATGCAAGAAGAAAATGGAGCCAGTCCCAAAGCGTTCCACTACATCTTAGTGGTAATAGGCTTTACCTTTGCTCTAATATTTACCGAAAACCTCTCGACGGCTGTCCTGCTTGCCCTAAGTGTATTCCTGATGATGTACGTTGGGCGGATTCCCTTCCGCCAGTTAGGAGCCTTGGTAGGAATTGGTGTCGCTGCCCTGATTATCGGATTGGCTACTATCAAATTTGTTCCTGCCGAGACATGGGACAACATTGGCCTGCACCGTATGGTGACTTGGCAAAATCGTCTGGACAATCACTTTGATACATCGGTCATACCTCCTGAAAAGTTCGATATCGACGGGGATGCACAGGTGGCACATGCCAACATTGCCATCGCTTCCAGCGGCATTATAGGCAAAGGACCGGGCAACAGTGTGCAACGGGATTTCCTTTCGCAAGCCTTTTCCGACTTCATCTATGCGATTATCATCGAAGAGCTGGGACTGATAGGCGGGGCTATCGTCGCGTTTCTCTACATCTGGCTGCTGATGCGTATCGGCAGAATCGCCCGAAGTTGCGACAAGTCGTATTATGCCTTCCTGGTTATGGGCATTGGTTTCCTGCTTGTCACCCAGGCGATGTTCAACATGCTGGTGGCAGTAGGCATCATGCCGGTTACGGGGCAACCTCTTCCTCTAATCAGCAAGGGAGGAACTTCCACACTAATCAATTGTGCCTATATCGGCATCGTGCTCAGCATCAGCCGCCACGTCAATGAACTAAAGAAACGTGAGGCACAAGCCGCCGCCGAACAACAGCAGGCACAAGTGCACGAAGCTGCCATATCCCTGCTGCAAAATGCAGCCGACCTGGCGAAAGAGCAAAACAAGAAAGAGAACCAAGAAATCGACAAGGGGGACAATCAGTACATCTGATTACCTCCTCTAATGAACAGCTACGTCATTGGCTGATATAATAGATATTTGTTGAGAATATATCTTTTCGAAATGAAGAGACCGTCTCAAAATAGACTTGAGATGGTCTCTTTTCTTTAGATCCGAGGACATATCTCTCGATTTTATCAGAAAATGCCCTTTTATTCCTCTTTGTTTTTGCAATTTTTCTAGTATTATTCCTCTCGATTTTCGCGAAATTTGTATATAATCGTTAGAAAGCGGCTATCGTTCCAAAGATATCAAACGAGCTTTGTTTGTCTTGCCGCTTTGAGGATCTTTCCAGTCATTTCAGTTTGTCTCGAAAATCCTCCTCCAATCAATAAGAAATAAAATCAAAACAGCTTCTAAGAACTTGAAATGAACTCAAATAGCTGTTATATATCGAAGTACATATTAAAAAAGAACCGATGCGCATCCCTGCGAACCGGCTCCTAAGATTACTATTTAAGTAAAATATGTGTGAGGACGCTTCCTCACGGTTTTGATAGAGATATAAAATCATTTATTATCATTCTCTGGTTAAAGTTAAACTTGGATTAGCAATCAATTCACTGACTGTAACTGAACAAGAATACCAAGTAGAACCAAACCATCCAGCTCCATAACGGAAAAATAACAAATCGCCCATTTCCATGTTCGCAAATGACTCCATTGTTATCTGTCCATTTCGATTTGTTGTCATGGTGGTGACAAGTTCATCATCTTCTCTTTCTTCATTACCATTCATGTCTTGATAAATGGATATACTTGCATTATTGACAGTATTACTTCCATTATAGAGAGTCACCGTCAAGGGCGGTGTAGAATAATCAATCGTCGCGGTACTATGATCGAGTGAGGATAACTGAATAGTTTCACTCGCCAAATCACGTGTCACGGTGAACATTATCGATTGACGCTCGTAAATATTATTAGGAACGAAAAGGATACATTGACCATCTTCACGTACTGTCCATGTACCTGTTGCCTCAACAATATTTTCAAAATCCAAATAATCTGCAAAGATTTCTACAATATGATTATTCGGGTCTGTTGTCAGTTCGTCTCCTGAGTTATGCAAGTCAAACTCAAGTTCCAATGTTTGACCTTGGGTATAATACCCACTAAAGGTATATTCATTTTCTTGACCATTTAATGTAACTGTTCCAAAATCATATTGTTTCGCTACATTAGTGAATGATGTCTGTCCATCCTCAAAATAAGGATTACTTACCGTTATGCTTGTAGCACTCTCTGCCATATTTGTTTTGAAATGGAAAAAGAATGTCGGGTTACGCCGATAATCATTATATGTTATCGTAGCCTGATAGTCGAAAGTATAATTCTCTTGCGAGTGTACAGGAATACGGTTTTTTGTCACATCAGGATAAATCGACTTTTTCTCCGGTTCAATATTAAGCGTAAGAGGAAATGCCGACGTAGGCATATTCGACGGAAGGCGTACAACTAAAGTCAGCTCACTTCCGATTCTTTCTTCTACATTATCACAATCAACAGCATCAAATTTGAATTTCTCACGTACATTGACTGTTATACGACGAGACAATCCAGAAGGAGTAGTCACAACAAATTCTTGTGTCTGCATTGTTTGTGGCAAAGAAGATACGGGAGTAATGGTAATGGTTCCATCACCATTACATACGATACTTTGCACAGCATCGTAGTTGTATCCATTCTCGTCTTCACCTCCTATCGGAACAACTTTCACTTCTTCATTTGCATTCTGTCCATTACTTGTATATGAATAATTCAAGGTATAAGCATCGGTAGACACTAACATAATTTGTAAACGGTCTACAGACAATTCATGCCCTTGTCCGTCTTGAATTTGATTTACTTCACTTACTTCTACCGAAGCTGCCAGGTTATTCGATGCCACTGCTTCCATTGCCTGTTGCGCAGTTTCATATCCCTTACCGCTTACGCTCGTAATATGAATTTGATATTCAAAGTTGCGATACAGATTCAGATAAGATGTAAGGTAGGTGCCTTCATCAAAATTCACTATATCAAGTTTATAGAAACAAGGATCGCCGTTGTATTGTGCCTTTACAAGTACATACGCCGGATTGTCATCATTGTCTTGATTACATTCATACACATATTTGGCATCAGAAGTAAACTCTGCATCGGTAGGAACGGTCTCTTCTTTACGTTGCATTGTGTTACCTCCGAATCCGGGATTAAGCGTCTGGAATTGTTCATAAGCATTATCTCCGGCTACGCCATCTCCTATTTCAAACAAAGCAAAGCCACCATTTGTTTCATTTCCTGTATAAGGAGCTACCGTACCGGATTGAGGACTGCATACTACGGTAAAACCATCAATAGTCAAACTTCCTGCTACTGCATCTTGTACATCTACCGTAATTTTTGCAAAGTTACGAATCAAAGTAACGGGATCTAACAACATGCCTTCGTGTATATTCTCGACTTCAACACGTTGCCAATAGGCATCTGTATCTCCACTCACGGTTAGCTGACTGAAAATACTTGCCTCACTGTCATCAGGCAAATAAGTACCATAGGTTACATTTCCTAATACAAAGTGAAGCACACGCTTTGTGTCAGAAGGAGGAAGCTGCACCGTATATGTACCTTCCTGCCCATTAAATGTTTCAATAGTAGCTGTTTGGTTAGCCACAAAGAAACCGTTGGCATCAAATACCAATACATGCATAGGCAAATCTGTTTCCGGGACATCTCCCATCGTACGTGTAGCGACTCTGGGTTCAGGAATATTGACCGTAAAGCGATATTCACCCGACTGCAGTGCCGGTACATCTGATACAATTTCCTGTTGCTGGCACGATGTGACCAGCAAAACCATCAGAATGCTTATATAGAAATATATCTTTTTCATACGCTTATAATTTTTAATCTCTCCAATCAAAAGAATTCGGATTGTCCACAGGGACATCTCCCCAATACCATACATCGTAAACACAACGAACATAATGATTATTATTACCTTGGCGGAAAGATTGAGAGTCTGAACTATAATAACGCCCTGAGGAACTCCAATATTCTCCGTCAAACAAAGTCGGGATTTCACCTTCTGCCGATAGATTTACGATGAATTCAATTTCAGCTTCTGTAGGTATCCGCCAACGACCTGCCCCATATCCGTCTTCTTGATAAGCAGCACAACGCCGTTGGGCATTATTAAAAGTAATAGTCGTTGTTTTTCCGCGTGAGGAAGCGATTTTAAAAGCCGGAGCAATTACACGTCTTGTATCTTCATCTGTACGTGCCGGATAATAATTGTGCAAATCACTCATATCTAAATTATCAACTTCAAGCGTACGCGGATCACCAATTGCATAGTTATCTCCTACATCAAACGAAGTGACATAAATTGTATAATTATTGTAATTATTGTTTGTCCCACTACCATCAACTGTTGCAGGATTTCTTACAGTTCCTAAATCATAACTATTGCCATTACTTCTATAAGTAACCTCTTCACTTGTCCCGGAACTACAATATATCCCTGCAACAAACACACGATTCTCTGCTCTTTTCCCTTCAATATAAATTGCTGGATATTGCGTAATGGTCCATTCATCAGCTTCTACCCCATCTGTATTATATACTTTTACAGTGATGGTATAAGGCACGTAGTCTTCTTCGGTAAGCTCATGCGAAATAATCAAACTCCCGTTCTCTTCACTTAATAAAAATCCTGCATTACTTATAGCAGATGCAGTAGTTAAGGTTTCCGTAGAGAACTGGACCTCCGAATAATTCGGATAAGAAACACTTACGATTTCCGTTTTATCCCAATCTATCGGACTACTACTTACATACGGCATACGTAATTCATCTACGTTATTCATTACCGATGTATATTCATCTAATACCAAGTAGCGATAATTTTGCATGGAAGCATCTATGCTCATGGTAAACCAATCCTGAATGAGGAAAGTCGATTCTACGGTTACCGCATCATGAGGGTTCAAGCTGCCCAACACACCGATATGGGCATGAATCTCGTAATACTTGTTACGTTCCAGCAAGGCAGGAGAGTCATCACCTGTAATCGGGACACGATAATAATAATTCACTGCCTGTTGTGATGTTTGTGTAGAAACATACCAAGGCACACACAGAATCAAATACGAATCTTTACGGTCTGTAGTTCCTTCCGGATTCGGATAGGAATAGAAAGGAGCGGTTTGCTCATATACACCTTCTGTTACCGTATAGTTGCGTAACATACGGACGATATAATCGTTGTTTGCATCTACCGCATAAGTGCCGGCAAAATTCGTCTTATTCACTCCATAAACCATTGTGACCTTCATTTGGTCGAGTGCCGGTTTGTAGATTATCTCCTCTTCACCCTCACCTACTGTAATTTCATCTGCCGCTGTAGGGAAAAGCATTACCTTTGCCATAGCACGCTTTAAGTCCACGTGTCCGGTTGTCCCTTCCGGAGAGATAGTAACTGTCGTTGCACCATCCATTGCTAAAGAAGTTTCCGGTCCATCATTCTCGCTGTAACCATCTTTCCAAGGGGTTGTAAGTACTGTTGCTTTTAAGTCTGCCAATGTCTTATTCGGGGCTTCATCGCTATTCAACAAATCATAGTTTGCCACAACATATATATAATAGGAGTTACCGTCAGTTATGACATTCTTATCCAGTTCTACCTGGAGCGTATTGCTGTTTACAGAAACATTCTGAGCGGCATAAAGGCAGGTCTGGTTTGCGCCTTGTTCAGCTGTGGAAGGAAAGAAATACACATCGGCACGTGTAATGGTATTTTCATTAAAACGATCCTCCCCTGGAACATCTGCACGCGAAGAAGCCATTGTACTGACACTCAGTGTCAGGCAATCCGGATGGGCTGTCTGTCCGCCCTTCCAGTCTTCCTCTTGACAAGCTCCTGACATAAAGAGCAATGCCAGCATATATATAGGATATAATATTCTGCGTTTCATAATTATCTGCTTTGAAGTAATGTAAAACGATTGACGGGATCGGTATCACCCGGGGTTATAGGACTACCCGATGAATCAGTCAAATCCAATTCGTAAGTTTTTCCACCGATATCTGCAAATACTTGTAGTGTCACGCTATGTGTCTCTTCAGATTCCGGTTGAGTACACCGCACTTGAATGGTTTGCGCAACAGGCTGCCCGTTGCTATAAGCTGTTCCTGAGTTTTCACCCACGAATTCAAAATAATTAATATCCGCACCGGTAAGTTGGGCACGCCATAAGGCACCGCTCGGTGTGTTTATTGTAAACTTCAATTCAGCTATTTCATCCGGATTCATGTGTACTGTCATGCCTTCATTAAGCATTTCAAGAATTGATTCAGCTGTCCATCCAGCACTCGTATAACTCAAATTATCCGTATAGTTTACAGTTATCGCTTCTTGATCCCAAGGCAACACTGCATAGGTCAGGTTAGCCAAAGTTCCCGGATCAATCAATGAACCTCCTTCCCGATCTATCGTCACCGTAATATCATAAATATAATTGCGCTGCAGACGGTAAAGGTCTTTGTACGTATCCGCATCAATCCCTATTTCGTCATTATTTTCCGGAAGCTGGTAATTGACAGGAACTTTGTAATACCATTCTTTTTCGCCGAAAGGTGCTTTCAGTAAGATATAGGTCTGCTTCTCCGGATCTATCGGAGCGTCTGTATAGATTTGATCACCGTCTACAACCGTTCCTCCGCTAATATCCGGATTTGACTCTGAACTTGCATTTGACTTATACCAATCGTTGGCATACGAATAGAGCACTAACTTTCCATCTTGCTGCATAGTCTCTGCACCTGTTGCCGGAATCATTCCGTCTTCCGCAGTGCTGGAAGTGGTCTGTAAGATAGCATTATTCGATGCTAAAAAATCGGTCTCTCCTTCTTCCAATACCGCTGAGTTTGGCGCATAATTGACAAACTGATATGCGTAAGAAGCATTAGCATCAGACTCATTGTTTACAGTCAAACGAATCTTAGCAAGCGCGCGTTTCAAATCTACCTGAATCGTGGCATCGTTTCCGTTTCGGGATAATGTCCCTTTTCCATCCATCAGGAAAGACGTTTGTATTGCATTGCAGGTCAAGTTCTCTACATAAGCTTTCTGCAAGTCTGACAAAGTCGTGATATCTGCCACATTCGAACAGTTTGCTATCAGATAGATTTGGTCATTATCCGCTATATCCGCAGGAGAGAGGTCGTCTATCGCAAAAGTCCAAGTATTATAAGTGCCATTTTGTGCATCTTCTACATTAGGTTCATTTACCTTATGTATAGTTTCGCCTCCATCAGCCGAGAAGATGAACAAGTCCAATCGGTTGATGGTGTTTTCGTTCAACGCATTATCGCCTGCTTCGGTTCTGGACTGCACGGCACCGCTGATGGCATAAGACAAGGTGACTTGTCCTGTTCCTTCTGCGGAAGTGCCCGGCTGTATGTCGTCTGTACACGAACCGAACAGTCCGCATACGGCAGGCAGGCTTATTAATAAATATCGTATGTATGTTTTCATATTCCGCATTCTTTTTTAATTGTTATTGCCGCTATTACCGTTCCACCAAGTTTTAATGGAATGGGTGTTCGGAAGGTCGTTAATTAAGGCGTCAAAGCCTTTATTCTGTACTGCTTTTAACTGCCAGATACGAATACGAGTGTCACTGCCTCCGGCAAAGCGACGACCGTCGTTCCAATGACTGGTGATTCCCTCAACAACAGGATTGATGACTAATTCGTATTCTTCTTCACCGTCCAATGAAACGGTAATATAAAAATCAGTAAAGACTTCCCGACCCTCATTTTCCACTTGAGTTCCCCACGATGTATTATTCCAATTTACATCTGTCCAATCTTTGATTGCCGTAATCTGTATCTGGTAAGGTTCCTCACGGGCAATGCCGGTACTTACACAGAATCGTTCGTTTTCTCCATTAGGGTCTATTTTATATTGCCCTCTACCGAAACGGAAATCAGTTGTATTGGTTAAATAGGCTTTCCATACTGCTCCTTCAGGAGCATCCAGCTTGAAATAAAATCCGGCATACGAAGGTACTGTCTTTCCCTTATTAGCTTCATGCTCACTTGTTTCCAATGTGGTATGATTATCATCCGCATATCTTGGATAAACCACATAACAATAAACAGCTTCTTCATCCCCTTCTGTAGCATCTCTCAGATCAGGATTATCATAGTCACTGCTGTTCCATGCTGCCAATGTAGCCGTCGCTTGCCATCCGATAGCGGATGATATATTATTCCATTGCAAGGCTAAGTAATCCAACTCCAAGATGCCGCCTTTTACCGTTCCCGTTATCACTATATAATGATTGCGGATAATGTCTTTTTTATCCAATACAACTACTTCGGGTGTTTTCTCCACGCCGCCCAATGTATAACTAATGGTTACCTTCATTGCATTAGCATCTGCTTCGAAGAGATAGTAATCAGCAGTACGATCTGCCCCACTTGTTTCAGTTAAACGAATTATATAGTCTTGGGCATCTTCACCTTCTTCGCGCACTAATGTTTGCCCTTCGGGTAATACAGATGATATTGAAAGTGAAGCGGGTAATATAGAAAAGTCAGCCACCGTTTGCACATTATCTGGCACATTAGCACGACTTGGTCGAGGGATATCTGTACTCTCATACGTCACAGGTTCCGGGAATACGCTGCCTTGGTTGGTTGCTCCGGATACAGTGATATCGGTTATTTCGACTTCGGTGCTTTCGCTTTCTTTGGCAAAGAAGCAGGCGATTTTGGCTACTCCTCTTTCTAAAGGAAGCTGAGCGTTTGCAGCATAGCCGCCGGATAAATCAGCTACAGGGATAGCTTTTATGATGCGGCTCATCAGTAAACCGTCATTTGTCAAATCACCAGATGTATTGTTTACCGGTTTTTTACTGAATGTCGCGGCTTCCAATGCACTTCGGGTTGAAGCGGCATTTAAGTCCGTTGTCGAATGATTTGTTATTACATAAATATCTACCTTTTCTATCTCTTCCGGGATAGTCAGCTCGGTACGGAGTTCACCATCAGCGGTTGTATAGCGTTCAGCATCCTCGATATGCTTGTAGGCGGCAGCAGTTGCGTTATCATCTGTTGCATTGCTGCTGT
>ENA-UOIW01000099-UOIW01000099.1-human-gut-metagenome-genome-assembly--contig:-P58-NODE-99-length-80621-cov-129.618077_pt1 | contig 80621 bp, 71 predicted proteins | sample MGYA00242334_ERZ723881 | MGnify/ENA metagenome assembly ERZ723881 | reverse complement strand
TATGCCACTTGCAATGCGCCCGCTTCGCGAACAGATGGCGCATTGCCGGCGTACGTCCGTCCTTGCCCTCGGCACTCACCCGGTCGCCGCCTGTTGCGGCTCCCACTCCGAATAAACGTCCGTCGGGTACAAGGTGATTTCTTTTCGTCACGCTCACGGGATTGCGGGGTTTCTCACGCTGAACTTACCCCCGCTGAACGGCGATATTTTGATGAAGAACAAGAAAGAGCCGCGACTCCCGGACGCGCCGTGTACTTGCCCGTACATAAGCGGTCGGGAGCGCGGCTCTGACGCAGAATTCACCCCATCAAAAAATCAGAGATTTCTTGATGGGGACCCCAAATTACCAAAGTTAGTTGCTGAACGGCGATATTCGAGCGTCAGACAAGGAAAAGCCCTTCCCGCATAAGGGAGCGTACTTAACCGTACGTGACCGCAATGCGGAAAGGGCTTTGACGCCGTATCACGCCGAATAGCGCCGTTCAGACGGCTTTGCCGCCCGTAATCGCCGCCTTAACAAGCATAACGGCACCTGCGGCAAGGCTCAATGCGCCGATGGCGATGAAGATTCCGTCCACGCCGCTCACTGCATAGGCGACTATGAACAGGATGCCGACGACGAGCGCAAGCACTATCGTCAGAATGAACAGCACCTTGGAAAGCGCAGCCATACCCTTGAAATGCTTGATTGTGACGACACCGAGGATTATCGCAAACAGAAGAATTGCAATGCCGAGAATGAGAATCGCGATGTCGGGTTTGACTGCCGCAATGACGATGAGCGCAACGCCTATCAGCACTTCGATGACGCCCATAATCCAATTCTTGTGGAAGAGTTCGAAAAGCCCGAGGACGGTGGCGATGACGCCGATGGTCATCATTGCGATTGCAGACACCGCAGATTCCAGCCAAACGAACAGCACGCCCAGCACTATAAAGAGCAGACAAAGCATTACGTTGCTGTCACGCATACTCACGGTGGACTTGACCTTTTTTGATTCACCCATAAAATCACCTCGTTGACGACCTTTCCGACCGAGCGGAAACGTCGTATTTTTTTCGCGATATATTATATAATACGCTTAGCTTATTTTCAACCCCGTCGCCGAAAATATGCACATTTTTTGTTAAAAGAAAGCGCCCCTCGCGATGAGGGGCGCTTGCGGTACGATATTGTCATTCGCTGCGGAGCGCAATCGTAGGGTCTTTCTTGGCGGCTATGCGCGACGGGATGAAGCCCGCTATGACGCTGAGCAGAATGCTTATGCCGAACATCACCAGGCACTGCCACCAGGATACGGACATAAGCCCGCTTATTCCCAGCACGGCGGATAGTATCGCGCTGCCCGCCACCGACACCGCCGCCGCGACAAGTACGCCTATCGCTCCCGAATACGCACCCAGGATTGCGGACTCCGCAATGAACACTCGGGATATGTCCTTCTTTCTTGCGCCGAGGCTTCGGAGCACGCCTATTTCTTTGCGGCGTTCCAGCACGGATGTGTAAATTATGATTGCAATCATTATCGTGGACACGATGAGCGAGATTGCGGCGAACCCGACCAGCACCTGAGTGACCGTGGAACTGAGCTGTTCGACGAAAGACATCATAATCGCAAGCTGGTCGGTGTATTTCAAATCATTGCCCGTTTCTTCCGTATATGTCGCGATAAACCGCTCTATATCCGCCTTGTGGTCAAAGGAATTCGGATAGAAAGACACCGACTGCGGAGTGTCAGGGTCCGCCACGCCGAGAGCGCGGAGCATCTCCACGTATATATCATAGGATTTGATTTCCGTCCCGACGTCTATCTTTATCGTTTCCGTGCCGAACAGCGCGCCGGGATATTCCACTTCTTCCGCAAGCGCTATGGGAGAAGCGAACTTCTTGAAATTGTCTTCCGTGACGACGATGCTTTCCGCCGCTTCCGCGTCACCTCTCGCCGCGGCGAGTTTCGCCGCATCCTGCACCATTCCGACGACAGTGTGGCTCTCCGCCTTTTCGAGCAGTTCGAGAGTGAGCGCTTCCGTGTAGCCGACATAGCCGTTGATGGACGTCACGGTCACGCCGGGCTTCGGACGGACTATGCCGACGACTTCGAGAGTGAGCGCCCCGTTTTCCTCGATGAGCGGGTCGATGACGGATTTTTCCGTCGTCGTCCTGTCCGCCTGAGAATAGCCCGACTCGGAATTCTCGTCCGCATAGAAGTAGTCGGAGTCGGTGAGCACTTTGTATTCCTTGCCTATAAGGCTTGAAATGTCGATGGGCTCGTAAAACTCGTCCTTGACGTCTCCGCCTCCGGGCAGAATTATGTTCATAAGGTCTTCCTGGGAGCGCAGACCGAGCATAAACATCGCGAAGTCGGGCAATGTGTTGTAGCTGTCGAGGACGATGACTATCTCGTTGGGGGAATCCTGCGAGGGCCATCTGCCGTCCAGCACGTCATACTGTCTGTTGAGAAGCTCCTGGCTCGTGGAAAGCTGGTCCCACACCGCGGTGAAGGAAGACGCCATATCGGAAATCGCTCCCATTCCGGGGAATTCCATATCCATAAAGTCGCCCATCGCGTCGGTGAAGGGATTGACCTTCATATAATCCGTTTCCGGATTTTTCGGGTCGTCGGTGTAGATGTTCATCGTCGTGCCGTAGCCGTACTTCACCACACCGAGTTCGTCGTCGAAATTCGCTTCGATGTATTCCTTGAACGTTTTGAGGTCGTTCTCCGCAAACACGCTGGAAATCTGGCTGAGGAGCGAGCCGAGCACTTCCCCGACTATGATTTGTCCGCTGTCGGGATACTGCTCTCCCGTATTGCCTGCGGAGCCGAGTATGGTGTTCATAATGGTGTCCATTGCCACGTCGCGGTCGTTTATCGTAATGGGATACTGCGAAAGCGCATCCTCTTCGAGCCCCGCGATGTACGCGTTCACGCCGTTGGAAAGCGCAAGGACGACCACTATGCCGATGATGCCGATGCTGCCCGCAATGGACGTAAGCAGGGTGCGCCCTTTCTTGCTGAGCAGGTTCGTCCAGGACAGATTGACTGCCGTGGCGATTGACATCGAAGACTTGTCTTTCGCGCGAGATTTGCGCAGATAAGCGCCGAGCCTGGCAAAGAACGACTTCTTCTTCGGCGGCGCGGGTTCGGCAGAAACGGTGCTTTCATCCGCAGAAACGGATGTTTCATCGCCGTTTTCGGCGATTTCGCCCGTTCCGACGCTCGCGACGGGTTCTTCCGCTGTTTCCGCCGCGCTGTCGTAAGGCATTGTGTCGCCGACGACTTCGCCGTCGCGGAGATTGATGATTCTGGTGCTGTACTCTTCCGCCAGCTGCCCGTTGTGGGTGACCATGATGACAAGTCTGTCCCGCGCCACCTCTTTGAGCAGTTCCATGACCTGCACGCCGGATTCGCTGTCCAGCGCGCCCGTGGGTTCGTCGGCAAGAATGATGTCGGGATTGTTGACGAGAGCACGGGCAATCGCCACCCTCTGCATCTGTCCGCCAGACATCTGGTTGGGCTTTTTCTTCGCCTGTTTTTCGAGCCCGACTTTGCGGAGCGCTTCCAACGCTCTTTCGCGGCCCTCTTCTTTGGATATGCCCGCGAGCGTGAGGCTGAGCTGCACGTTTTTGAGCACGGTCATATGCGGAATGAGATTGTAAGACTGGAAGACGAAGCCTATGCGCCTGTTGCGGTAGGTGTCCCAGTCCACGTCGTCGAACTCTTCCGTGGAGATGCCGTCCACCTGTATATCTCCGCTTGTATAGCGGTCCAACCCGCCGATGATGTTGAGCATTGTGGTTTTTCCGCAGCCGGACGGTCCGAGGATGGACACGAATTCGTTCTTGCGGAATTCGAGCGACACGTTGTGGAGAGCGAGCACGCTCTCTTCTTCGGTCTTGTACTCTTTCGTGATTTCTATCAGTTTCAGCATTGCATCACCTTTGTTTTTCCTTGCTTATTCGGTTACGCCCTGCGCAAGCGCGCGTAAGGCGCATTTGTAAATAGAATTAACTTTTTGTGCAAGACATATATTATCATAACAGATGTCGATTGACTACCGATTGGCGGCGATTTTCTTTTTTTACAATTTTGTGACAACTAAATGACATATTCCGTGTTAGACTGTCATTAGGCTTATATTGATTTAACCGAACAACGGCGGAAAAGTGTCCGCCGTATTCGCGAAAACGAGAGAAAACACGGTGATTTATGCAATACGCTTACGCAGTCTTTGAGCTCCTCGCAGGACTCGGCGCCTTTCTGATAGGCGTCAAACTGCTCTCCGACAACATGGAGAAGCTCGCAACTACGAAAATGCGCAACCTCTTCCATCGGGCGTCCGGCAAAGCCGTTCTTCCCGAGGGAGCAACCAAAAAGGACAAGCTCCGCGCAAAGGCAAAGGAGTGGTCCGGAAATCTGGCGGGCGTCGGCATAGGGACGGTCACGACGGCAATCATTCAGAGTTCGTCGCTGACGACGGTCATGGTGGTCGGGCTGGTCAACGCGGGCGTCATGACCCTCACGCAGGCCACCACAATCACTATGGGCGCCAACATCGGCACCACCATAACGGCACAGATTGCGGCGCTTTCGGCGTTCGATTTCGCGACGTTCGCAATGGGGCTCACGGGCATAGGCGTTCTCATCGCTCTCACCACCAAAAAGGAAAAGGTGCAGACGGTATGCTACGCGATAGCGGGTCTGGGGCTTGTGTTCGTCGGTCTTGACGTGATGGACGCTTCCATGGAATTTTTCAGGGAAAGCCAGGTCATCGTCGACCTTTTCGCGAGCATAACCAATCCCTTCCTGCTCTTCTTCCTCGGCATCGCCATCACCGCAATAGTCCAGAGCTCCTCCGCGATCACGGTCATTCTGATATCGATGGCGACGCAGGGCATAATCATCGGCGGCGGCGGAAACGCGGTTATGTACGTCGTGCTCGGCACCAACATCGGCACCTGCGTCACCGCCCTGCTTTCGTGCATCGGCACCAACATCAACGCAAAACGCGCGGCGGTCATACATCTGCTCTTCAACGTCATAGGCTCAATCATCTTCTTCATCATAATGATTTGCTGGCCTGAAATGAACGCAATGACGCTGGAAGCGTGGTTCCCCAACAACCCCGGCACGCAGATAGCGATGTTCCACACCTTCTTCAACGTCATCAGCACGATACTGTTCCTGCCCTTCACCAACGGGCTCGTGAAACTGTCCGAACTGCTGGTGCGCCCCCGCAAACGCGACGGCAAAGAGGAAGAGTCCGTGTCTTCGCGTCTTGACAAGCGTCTGCTGCCCACTCCCGCTCTCGCCGTCGACAGCGCGACGGAAGAAGCCGCGGACGTGCTGAGAAAGGCCGTGCACACGCTCAACGTGGCGGTGGACGGGTTCATCGCACAGGACACTTCCAAAGCCGCGGAAGTGGCGGAACTCAACGAAGAGGTGGACGAAGCGCTGACGAAGATAGACTCCTATCTTGTGCAGATTTCCGCATACGACTCCACCCTCGACACCGAAAAACGCGTCGCCGCGCTGCACTCCTGTCTCGGCGACATCCACCGCGTGGGCGAGCTTGCGCAGAACGTCACCAAGTACACGCGCCGCACGGAAAAGGACAGCCTGTATTTCTCTCCCAAAGTCAAGGACGACGTGAAAGATATGTTCGGGCTGCTCGAAGAAATGTCGGAAAAGGCGGGCAAAGCCCTCACCACGGGCGCGGGCGACCTGCTTACGGAGGTGGACGACATCGAAAACGAGATAGACTCCCGCCGCAAACGCCTCATCAAGGAACACGTTCAGAGGCTGGGCAGCGGAGAGTGCCGTCCCGAAAGCAGCGGCGTGTTCGTCAACCTCGTCTGCAATCTCGAACGCGTGGGCGACCACCTCAACTACATAGCGCACTCCGTCGAGAACAACTGAATCTCCCGCGGGAGGAAATTATGGAAAAACTCGTTTATCTTCTCGAAGACGACGACGGCATATGCGACCTCGTCAAATGCACGTTGCAGCTCAGTGACATCAGCTGCCGCACGTTCGGCACGGTCAAGGCGTTCAAGGAAGCGGCGACGGCAAAGCCGCCCCGTATCGCGGTGCTGGACATAATGCTCCCGGACGGCAACGGACTTGACGTGCTCGCCTGGCTCAAAAACAAGCATTCCGACGTCCATTGCATTATGCTTTCCGCCCTCGGCAAAGAGTCCGACAAGGTTACGGGGCTCAACCTCGGAGCGGACGATTACATCGCAAAACCTTTCGGCATACTCGAATTCTCCGCAAAAATCGCGGCGGTGTTCCGCAGAATGAAGAAGAAACAGCCCGTGCTCCAGGTCGGCGACGTCTTTATGGACTGCGAAAAAATGCTGGTGACTCTCGGCGGACGCGAAATCAATCTCTCAGGCAAAGAGTTCAAACTGCTGCAATATTCCCTCGAAAATCCCGACAAAGTGCTCACGCGCGACGAACTTCTCTCCAACGTCTGGGGATACGAAGGCGGCGAAACGCGCACCATAGACAATTATGTCAGTCACCTGCGCAAGCTCGGTTTCAACTACGAAACGGTGTTCGGGGTCGGCTACAAATTCAGAGCGTAAATGAGAAAGCGCATTCTGCTTGTCACTCTCATCATCACGGTCGTCGGACTTCTTCTTTTCACGCTGGTCAGCACCGGCGTTTCTTATCAGTCGCTGCTTGACAACACGAGAAGCTACATCACCGCGCAGATAAACGCGCTGGACATCTCCCGCTGCGGCGAGGACGCGGAAGCGGCCTCCGCCCTTTCGCAGTCGCTCGGTGGGCTCAGGGTCACTTTCCTCACGACGGAAGGCATAGTCACGGGCGACAGCGCGGGTGTCGCGGCGGGCGAAAGCCGCGCCGAACGCGAAGAGGTCGCCGCCGCCATCCTTTCGGGCGAGGGCTGGTCCTCGCGCCATTCCGACACAACGGGCGAAGATATGCTCTATGTGTGCAAGAGCTTCGGCGACAGGCTCGTAAGACTCGGCATACACACCTCGTCGCAATGGGACGTGGTCGTGGACTCGCTGCCCACCCTCGCGTGGTTCCTCGCGCTGGACGTCGTGGTGTGCCTCATATTCTCGTATTTCGCCACCAGCTACGCCCTCAAACCCGTCGAAGAGCTCGCCAAACAGTCGCGCGGCAACACTCCTCTCTCCACCAAATACACCGAACTCTACCCCATCACCGAAATCCTCAACCGCAAGAACGAGGAAATCCGCTCCCAAATGGAAGTCATCGACGCGGAACAGCAGCGCGTGGCGCGGGCGCAGGAGTCCAAAAACGAGTTCATTTCAAACATCTCCCACGAGATGAACACCCCCCTCACCAGCATAAAGGGCTTTGCCGAACTGCTCGACCACGGCGACCTCGACGAAGAAACCAAAAAGAAAGCGTACCGCATCATCAAGACGCAGGCGGACAGGCTTTCGGGGCTCATCTCCTGCATCATCAACTTCAACGAACTGGAAAACGACGAACTGCCCTGCTACGACTGCGACGTCGCCGCCGCCGCAAAGGAAGTGGCGGAGTCGCTGCGCGCGGACATCGAACAGCGCGGGCTCACCCTTACCGTGGACGCGGAAGAGGGGGTCGTCGTGCCGACGCGCACGGAGAGACTGACGGAGATATTCGGCAATCTCATCCGCAACGCCACCAAATACAACAAAGAGGGCGGCTCCGTTTCCGTGGTCGTAAAGGGCGGGCACTCGCCTTACGCGGAAGTTTCGGACACGGGCATAGGCATATCGGAAGAGAACCTGAACAAGATATTCTCCCGCTTCTTCACCGTCGACAAATCCCACAGCGGCAAGCACGGCGGCTTCGGGCTGGGGCTCGCGGTCGTCAAGAAACTCTGCGACCGCGCGGGCTGGAAACTGACGGTGAAAAGCGAACTCGGCGCGGGCACGACCTTCCGCATAGAATTCTGACCGTCAGAAAGAGCCGACGCCGCACTCACGTCAAAACCTGTCGTTCAAGAAACAAAAAACGCCGCATAAAGCGGCGTTTGTGCTTTTTATCGCTGCGACATTCCGTTGCCTCACTCTGCGGATGACGCGTTTGCGTCGGGGAAAACGGCGGCGTCGCCGTAGCGGGGAACTTCCCGTCCCGTACGGCCGCTCACTCCACCGTTATAGTCCAGATGAGCTCATACGTCGCGAGCGGGGAAAGCTCGCACATATCGCGTTTGGTCGCAAGGTCGTCGACGACGCCGTCGTATGCGGGCAGACTTGTCCACGGTTCCAGACAGACGTACGGCGCTTCCTTTTTCGGCGCGTGCCATATGCCGAGATACTTCATTGCATCGGGCACTTCGAGGATGACTTTGCGCGGCGTCGCGTCGCTGCGCAGTTCTATGCGGTGGGAGGTGTGCGAAAGCACCAGCGCGTCGCGGTCGAACAGAGAATGTTTCAGACGCAGTATTTTGCCGTCTTCCAGCGGAAAATCGTCCACGCGGTCGGTCGTGTAGCAGGTGTCGGACATATAAATCGACTTGGGCTTGCATCCCGGCACGAATTCGATGTAATAGTCCTCGAATTTGCCGCCGTCTGCGCCGAGGGGCACGTTGAATCCGGGGTGACCGCCGAGCGCGAAAGGCATAGTCGTATCCGTGTGGTTGATGACGGATATCTCCATTCTCACCGTATTTCCGACCAGCGAATAGCAGATGTGATATTCGAAATCGAAAGGATACATCGCAAGCGTCCTTTCGTCCGCGCGCATACCGAAATCGATTTTGTCGCGGGCGAGCACGGTCGCGTCCAGCGTGCTCTTGCGCACGAACCCGTGCAGGTTCATCTCATAGGTCTTGCCTTTGAAGGTATACCTGCCTTCCGTGAGCCTGCCGCATATGGGGAAAAGGTTGTAGGCTCTGCCCGCCCAGAACGCGGGGTCGCCCTGCCAGAGATACTCCGTGCCGTCCTTTTTGGACTTGACGGACATAAGTTCCGCCCCGACGTCCGATACGGTGACTTCGAGAAAATCGTTGAATATGGTGTAATTCATAATCCTCCTTATCGACAGAGAACGTCTGCTCTCCGTCTTCTCCGTCATTATACTCCCAAAACGGAAATAGTTCAACAGTAAATTTTCGGACGGAAGCGTAAAAAGCGAAAAACAGGCTTGAACAGAGGGTTTCAGGACAAAATTTAATTTTCGGAAGGCAGGGGAAGAGAGCGGAGATACGCCTTGCGTTCGTCGCTTATGCGGAAACTTTCGACTGCTTTGCGCACCGCTTTGCGGTGCACTTCCGCACTCAGTCCGCCCTCTTCGAACCATACGACGGCGTCCTCCCACCTTTTTATGAGAGCGTCGCAGAAAAACCACGCCGCCGCCATATCGACGTAATAGTCCCCGTGCGTCAGGGCAACCTTGCGCAGCACGTCGGGGTCGTACGCTTCGCCGAGAAAGAAGTCGCGCAGGCAGTTCACCCCGTAGCGCGCGGTATAAACGCGGGGGCTTTCCGTCCACCCGTACGCAAGAGCGCGCAGACGTGCGCTCACTCCGCGCTTTGCGAAACATTTTGGAGAAATGGCGTCGCAAACCGCCCAGTTGTCCACATACGGAAGAAAACGTTCGAGCTCCGCCGCCGCGGCGTCGAAATCCTTTATGCCGTTCAGCACCACGGCGTGCAAAGTGTTTTCCTCCGTGAAAAAGTGCGGCAAACGGATCAGGAACTCCCTCTTGTCGTCTTCCGTCATACGCTTTGCCAGCGCGCGTATGCACGGTATGCGCACTCCGAGCACGCGCTGCGGGTCTATGCCCGGCACCAGCTTCAAATGGAAAGCGCGATACTCCGCGTCGGCAAGTTTTTTCAGTTCCTCCGTGACGTCCATATCGCCGCTCCGCTGAAATAATTTGCAAATCAAAAGGTTGAGCGCGCTTTTGTGACGCTTCAACCGTCGTTTTCGTCGTTTGCGGACTTTTCCTTGTCCGCCGCCGCAGTGCCTGCGCCGAGCTCGGACCTGCGTTCGGCACGCAGTCTGTCCGCTTCCATTCTGCGCGCCATACGTCTGGCTTCCGCCTCTTTCGCCGCCTTTTCTTCCGCCTTGCGCTGCAATTTTTCGAAGTTGACGATGAGATACATCGTGCACCCGAACAGCGCGATGATGAGCGCGCCGAGCCCGACCATTATCCCGCCGTTTACCGCCTCGCCGCCCGCAACGAGAAGATATATGCCGCCCGCAAGCAATGCCAGCCCTATGAGCAGGCATACAACCGCGACGACCGTATTGCCTTTCTTGTTTATTTTCTGCCCTTTCATACTTGCCCTTGATTGTGTACGAGTCTGCCGAGGAGCGCCTTGCAGCCCGCCGAAACGTCGCGGTAAGTCGCGTCGAAGTCCCCCGTGTACCAGGGGTCCGCTATGTCGCGCGGCTCATCCGTGAAATCCAGCAGCCTGCAAATCTTCCCCGCCGCCGCTTCCCCTAAAATGCGGCGTATCGCCCTCGTATTATATTCGTCCATTCCGACGAATAAGTCGTATTTTTCCGCGTCCGACGGCCGCAGCAGCACGGATTTCCGCGGATATGCCGGCACTCCCTCTTCCCGCAGTTTTTCCGTCACGGCGGGATGGACGGGTCTGCCCTCTTCGCACGCCGTCGCCGCCGAAGCAACCGCAATCGGTGCGCCCGCGCGCCGCGCCATTTCCTTAAACACGAACTCCGCCATGGGCGAGCGGCAAATGTTGCCGAAACACACGAACATCACCGCCGTCGGGCGCGCTCCGTCATTCACTTGACAAACACCGCTATCTCTTCCGTGCTCTTGCGTTTTTTGGGGCGCGGCTCCGCGGATGCGGGCACACCTATCGCAATGACCAGTTCCACTTTGCGCTTGTCCTTCTTGTCAAGCCCGATGCAGGTCTTCACCGCGCGCTCGTCGAACATACCGAGTATGCAGGTGCCGAGCCCCAGCGAAGTGGCGCAAAGCGCCATATTCTCCACCGTAAGCCCTATGTCTATGGCGGAGAATTCCCTGCCGAACAGCACCTGTCCTATCCTTTCGGAATAGTTCGGCTTTTCGCGGAAAACGACAATGAACGCGGACGCTTTCGCGGCAAATTTGTTGTTGCCCGCAATCTGCGCCGCCTGACGCATCCCCGACAGGCTTTCGCTGCCGCTGCCGACAACGTAAAACTTCCACGGCTGGGAATTGCAGGCGGACGGCGCGATGCGCCCCGCTTCGACAATTTCGCGCAAAGCCGCGTCGCTCACCGGTTCGTCGGCATACGAGCGGCAGCTTTCGCGCCTTTTGCAAAGTTCGAGAAAATCCATATTACACCCTGTGCGCCGCGTCGCGAACTTTTCCCCACACCCTGCGGCGACACGGTTTATTCTAGCTTACATCCCTCTGCAAGTCAACCCGTGCGGGCGCTGTTTTTTAACTATACTTATCATAAAATTCTATATGGCAATGCGTGAACACCGCTCTCCGCGGCGTTGACACCCGCGCGCACAACGGGTACAATGCGGTTGTGAGCTTTTTCGACGGCGAAATGAAAATCCGCGTGTCCGCGGCAAGCGGTACGGAAGCAGTGCTGAAAAGAGAACTGCTCTCTTTGGGCTATGCTCCCGGCGGAGCGGAATACGGCAGAGTGGATTTTGTCGGGAATATGCGGGACGTGGCAAGGGCGAACGTGTTTCTGCGCACGGCGGGCCGCGTGCGGATTGTCCTCGCCGAATTCCCCGCGCGCACGTTCGACGAACTCTACGAAAACGTCCGCGGGGTGCGCTGGAAAGACATACTTCCTCCCGACGCCGCCGTCGCGGTGAGCGCGAAAAGCCTGAAAAGCGCGCTCTTTTCCCTGCGCGACATACAGCGCGTGACAAAGCGGGCGATAGCGGACGCAATGTGCGCGCGGACGGGAGCGCGTATGCCCGAAAACGGCGGGAGATACGACATCGAGGTCAGCCTGACCGCCGACGTCGCCGCCGTCACGCTGGACACTTCGGGCGCGGGGCTTCACAAACGGGGCTACCGTGTGAAACTCGGAGAGGCGCCCATACGCGAAACCCTCGCCGCGGCAATGCTTCTGCTCTCCGTGTGGCGCGCCGACCGCCCGTTCATAGACCCGTTCTGCGGTTCGGGCACGATACCCGTCGAAGCGGCGCTCATAGGCACGGACACCGCCCCCGGCATACGCAGGAATTTCTCTTTCGAAAGTTTTTCGTCGGCGCCGCCCGTCATCGCTTCCGTGCGCGACGAGGCGGAACAGCTGATAAAACGCGACGCCGCGCTCAGGATACGCGGCGGCGACATAGACCCCGCCGCGCTGAAACTCGCGCGGGAGCACGCCGCGCGTGCCGGGATGGACAAATACATCCACTTCCAGACGCAGGACGTGAAAGACTTGTCCTCGCGCTTTTCGCACGGAGTCATCGTCACCAATCCGCCTTACGGCGAGCGGCTTATGAACGGCGCGGAGCTCGGCGCTCTTTACGGCGAATTCGGGCGTGCGTTCGCGCGGCTGGACGAATGGAGCGCGTATGTGATAACGTCTTCTCCCTCATTCGAGAAATACTTCGGCAGAAAAGCGGACAGGGTGCGCACGCTTTACAACTCCGAGCTGGAATGCCGTTTTTACCGATTCTTAGGCGCGCCGCCGAAAAACCGCGCCGAAACCGCAGACGCCGTCGCGCACTCCGCAGAAAAAGACAACAAATACAACGAGGAAAAAATATGAGAGCCGTCATTCAGAGAACTTTCCGCTCCGTCCTCTCCGTGGACGGAAAAACCGTAAGCGAAATCCCCTCCGGTCTCACCGTGTTCCTGGCGATATGCAAAGGGGACACGGAAGAGGCGGCGGACTACTTCGCGCGCAAACTGGTGCGTCTGCGCGTCTTCCGCGACGACGCGGGCAAAATGAACCGCAGCATACTCGACGCGGGCGGCGAAATACTGCTCGTTTCGCAGTTCTCCCTTGCGGGCAAACTCGGAAAAGGGTCGGGCAACCGCCCCGATTTCGGAAATGCGGAAGAACCCGAACGCGCCCGCGCGCTTTATGAGCGCGTGACGGAAAAAGTCCGCGCAGAGGGCGTAACCGTGAAAACGGGGGTGTTCGGCGCGCATATGTTCATCGAACAGCAGCAGGACGGACCTCTTTCCTTTATATTCGAATGCTGACTTCCGCACTTGAAAAGCCGCCCGACAGCGGGCGGCTTTTTTCTTTGCCGAAAGTCGTGGCGCGAAAGCTCAATTCCCCTTTCCGTCTTCGAGAATGTGCCTTATGACGTGCCCCGCGAGCATAAGCCCCGCCGTCGCGGGGACGTAGGATATGCTGGACGGAATGCGCGTATCCGCGCGGTGCGGCGTTTCCTTCGACCACAGCACGTCCACCCCTTCCGCTCCGCGCTCGCGCAAGAGCCTGCGCATAACCCGCGCGAGAGGACAAACGGAAGTCTTCGAGATGTCCGAAATGACGAAATCGGCACTTAATTTGTTGCCTGTGCCCATTGAACTCACTATTTTGACGTTTTGCGCCTTTGCGCGGCAGATGAGCTCGACCTTTGCCGCCACGGTGTCCACCGCATCGATTATCCAATCGTACCCGTCAAGCGGAACGCTTTCCGCGGTTTCGGGAAGATAGAACAAGTCGTATACGTCCGTGCGGCAATCGGGATTTATCGAGGCAATCCTGCGCCGTGCCGCTTCCGTCTTTTTCATTCCGACGGTTTCGACGGTCGCGAGTATCTGCCTGTTGAGGTTGGAGGGCGACACGACGTCCGCGTCCAGCAATCCCATTCCGCCTATCCCGGCACGCGCCAGCGCTTCGACCGCATAGCCGCCCACGCCGCCCAGACCGCAGACGAGCACACGGGCGTTTTCCAGCGCGCGCATACCTTCCTCTCCTATCAGCGCAAGCGTACGTTCCTTGAATTCGTCTTTCATATCATTCCTCCGCGGGCGCATCGCCTTCCGCAGTCAACGCCCCCTCCTTCCGCGCCCGCTCCGCGGCAATTCTTGCCGCATCGGCGGCGGCGACTTCGTCCGCCCACGTCGGGCGCGGTCTGCCCGTCGCGGCGGCGCCCCAGACGTTTGCCCAGCTTTCTGGATAAAACGCATAATAGGACACCGCTTTTTCCCTGCGGTACTTCTCACACGCCGCGAGCCCGCACCACAGCGCGGACGGCAATCCTATCACCAAAAGGAAAAGAGGTCCGAGCAGAAGCGACTGCACCGAATGTCCGTACTCGTGCACCTCCGCGTCCGAAATCCATCTTTCGGGGCGCGAACCGTTGACAAACACGAACATCCCCAGCGACACCCCGCCGAAAGCACCGTCGTGATAGGTGACGACCGCCCCGTTCATAAAGCGGCGGCGGCAGCGGCGGTAACGGAACATAAGACACAGTCCCATCAGAGTCTGCGGAAGACCCCACGTCCATTGCACCAGCGCGAAAAGCGCGTAAGCGACATATCTCATACGGCAATTTTAACACTATACCGCCGAGTTTTCAACCCCGCGGAAGCGGGCGCTCCGCGGCAGAAGCGAACGGAAATTTTAAGCTGTTTTTAATCAAAAAATTTCTTTAAGCATATCCCGCGCCCGTTGACATACGAGCGCGCGCAAAGTATAATGATTGTGTATTTTATCTACCATATTTGCCGCGGGAAAATCAGTGGGGGCAGGCGTCTGCGACGAGCGGACGCAAACGTGGTGTCGTATGCTTAAACTCGTAAACATCGTCAAGGACTACCGCATGGCGGACTCCGTCGTGCACGCCGTGAAAGGGGTAAACCTCAACTTCCGCAAGAGCGAGTTCGTTTCCATCTTAGGGCCGTCAGGCTGCGGCAAGACCACACTGCTCAACATCATAGGCGGACTCGACCAATATACGGACGGCGACCTGATTATCAACGACAGGTCCACCAAAGAGTTCAAGTCCCGCGACTGGGACGCCTACCGCAACCGTTCGATAGGTTTCGTGTTTCAGTCCTACAACCTCATCCCCCACCTCAACGTATTGCAGAACGTGGAGCTGGCGCTGACCATCTCCGGCGTTTCGCGTTCCAAAAAGAAAAAACTCGCCGCCGAAGCGCTCGAACGCGTCGGACTCGGCGGTCAGCTCAAAAAGAAACCCAACCAGATGTCGGGCGGTCAAATGCAGCGCGTCGCCATCGCAAGGGCAATCGTCAACAATCCCGAAATCATCCTTGCGGACGAACCCACGGGCGCGCTGGACACCAAAACGTCCGAACAGGTTATGGACCTTTTGCAGGAAATCGCGGACAACAGGCTCGTCATAATGGTCACGCACAATCCCGAGCTTGCCCAGCGCTACTCCACCCGCATAATCGAGCTTATGGACGGCGAAGTCATTGCGGACAGCAATCCTTACGACGGTATGCCGACCGTGCTCTCGCCCGTTTCCGCAATGAGCGACGACGGAGTGACTCCCATTGAGGAATACATCGCCGAAAGCGACCTCCCGCCAGCACAGACGGAGGAAGTTCCTCCTATGGAGGAAAAGCCCAAAAAGTCCTCCAAATCCAAGAAGGGCAAGAAGGACAAAAAGCAGCCGGCGATAGACGAAGCGACCACCACCACGGAAGAGGCGGAAAACATTGCCGCCGCCGCGCCGTCCGCCGCGGTCCTGACTGCGGAAGCGCCTGCGGAACAAAGCAGCGGCGCCGCGGAAGAAACTCCTGCGGACAATACGTCGGAGGGCGGCTCCGACGAGAAATTCGTCGCCGTCGTTTCTCCCGAGAAACCCATTAAGGTCAAAAAGCGCAGCGGGAAACCGAAAAAGGAGAAGAAAGAGCGCACGTCGATGTCTTTCTTCACCGCGCTTTCCCTTTCCGCGCGCAACCTCGTCGCGAAGCGCACGAGGACTTTCCTCACCGCGTTTGCGGGAAGCATAGGCATCATAGGCATCGCGCTGGTGCTGAGCCTTTCCAACGGTTTCGACCTTTATATGAACGACCTGGAAGAGAGCATCCTTTCGAGTATGCCGCTCACCGTCAACAGTATGGCGCTCGACATCGACGTGGACTCCCTTATGAATATGGAGATGGAAAGCGGCGACGGAGAGCAGTTCCCCGACACCGACTACGTCACTCCTTACAGCCCCAGCGGTCTTATGGGGCTCGAAGGCATAGATTTCGGTCTCAACGTCATCACCGACGAATATATGGACTATGTCCAGAAGATACCCGAAGAACTTCCCGGCACGCTGAACGCCATACGCTACACCTATGCCGTAAATATGCCCGTGCTTGTCAAGACGGGCGACGGCAGCAGCAACAGCGACTACAACCTTGTGTCGTCGGGGTCGTCTTCCATCCTAGGCGACGCGATGTCCTCGATGGGTATGTCGTCCAGTCCGATAGGCTGGCAGCAGCTGCTGTGGGACACCTTTATGCTCGAACAGTTCGACGTCATCGCGGGCGGCTACCCCGGCACGGAAGAAGCCAATGCCGTGCTCGGCGAAAGTTACGCCGACGGGGACACCTACGACGGCGACAAAGCGCACTCCGCCGTGCTCGTCATCAACAGCTACAATATGATTGATTATTCCATCCTCGAAGCCCTCGGCCTCACGGTGGAAAAGGACGCTGACGGCAACTATCTGCCCATCGACTTCGACGACATCCTCGGCACGGAGCTCGTGGTCGTGTCCAACGACAATTACTACGACACGGACAACGTGGGCTGGGCCGACACCGACGGCGACGGCGAAGACGATACGTTCAACCGCGCTTCCATCAACGAAAACTACGCAAGTTATTACGACGACGCGGACAACGTCAAAGTCAAAATCGTGGGCGTGCTGCGCGTGAAAAGCGGCATCCTCACTCCTCTGCTCTCCAACGGCGTGGCTTATACCGAGGACCTCACGCAGCTCTGTCTCGAAAAAGCAGCCGACTCGGAAATCGTGAAATTGCAGGAACAGAATTCCGACCGCAACATTCTCACGGGACAGCAGTTCAGCTTCGATTTCAGCCAGATAGTTTCCCTGCTCGAAACGTTCGGGCTGTCGGAGTCCACTATCGTTCCGCAGCTTGTGGAAATGCTGCTTGAAGCGGACTTCTCGTCACTCGGCGCTATGGGCTCAATCCTGCAATCTTTCATCGACAACCTGACCCCCGAACAAATCGAGGCGCTGCGCTCTTGCCGGACAATCAGCGCACTCTGGGAGGAGATAAAGGAAATTACCGGAATAAGCGAAAGCCTCATCCGTGCCTTCCTGCCGAATATGGACATCGAAATCCCCGGCACGGGTATGACGCTCAGCGGACAGTCCGTGCTCGCCCTCATCGACAGTTCGTATCAGAACGTAATGCAGTCCCTCGGCGGCGACGATACTCCCACGGGCGCATATATCTATCCCACGACTTTCGAGGCAAAGGACCAAATCTGCGCTTATCTCGACGTCTGGAATCAGGAAAATCCCTCGATGTCCGTCACCTACACCGACTATGCGGGCACGATATCCGATTTGCTTGCGCAGGTCGTCGACATAGTGTCCTACATCCTCATAGCGTTCGCCGCCATATCCCTTGTGGTGTCCAGCGTAATGATTGCAATCATCACCTACGTTTCCGTCCTCGAACGCACGACGGAAATCGGCGTGCTCCGCTCCATAGGCGCGAGGAAACTGGACATCAGCAACCTCTTCAATGCCGAAACGGGCATCATAGGCGCCGCGGCAGGCATTCTCGGCGTTTTCCTCGCGTGGATAATCGACTTCCCGATAAACGCCTGGATTGCTTCACTCAATCCGCAGGCGCCCACCGATTTCGCGGTGCTCAATCCCCTGCACGCTTTGCTGCTCGTAGCATTGAGCATAGTGCTCACGGTGCTTTCGGGTCTAATCCCCGCCATTGCCGCGGCAAGGAAAGACCCCGTCAAAGCTTTGAGGGCAAGCGGCTAGTCGCAGGCGCAAGGCAATTTGTACAACACCCCGCAAGTTATGCGGGGTGTTTGTTTTTATGCCTGCGCCTGCTCTGCGCGTCGTGAAAATGCGGAGACACTCGTTCGCTCCGCGTTCCGTCAGGAACAGTCGCTCTCTCGTTCATTTTCACTCCGCGGGGGCGGCTTACGCCGCTTTTCTTTTTGCAAGGCAATTTGCACAACACCCCGCAAATTATGCGGGGTGTTTGTTTTTGCCTTACTGACAAGGGAGTGTTGTGCCCCCTCCTTCCCTTCGGGCATTCCTCCCCCGTTCGGAATAAAGTGCGCATCTCCCAAAATGCGGGACTTATGTTACATTCCTATTGAGAATTTGTTTCTCGCACCCACATAACCAAGCGGATAACGGGACTAACCGAACGTCGCTCACGGGGAGAGGAAGGCGACTCGCCTCGCACTACGCCCGTGTCTGTTTAATTACTCATCAAGCTCGCGAGGTCGCAGAGTTTACCCCACAGAAAGTGTTTTCTGCGGGGACCCCGAAAGTGCGCCGCGGCGTTCAAGCGGCGGTTGCACCGCCTGTGAACGCTTGGTTGAGCGGCGCGTGCACTCCGAATAAACGTCCGTCGGATAGAGGGGAATTTCTTTTCATCACGCTCTTGTTTCAGGAATTTTCAAACGTAGGAACACGCCCCTGTTCTCGAAGACGCATTGAGACAGCTAGGGGACGGGGTAAAAGTATACTCTCTCGATATACTCCCACGCAAAACCAAAAGTGGACTCTTGGGGACGGAGCAAAATAGTCCGCGGTTTCGGACTATTTTGCTCCGTCCCCAAGAGTCCACACTATGTCCCCGCTCTCTCGAAGTTTTACCCAGCCGAAAAATTTGCAAAAAGGGTTGACATTATTGCTTTGCGGGCATATTATATGAACAGAAATTCATATGAGCGCGCGTTCATATGGGTTTGCGCGAAAACCCGCGTGCGGACAAGAAAAGCGAAAGGAGTAAAAAATGGCATATCATCTTTGCACGATACATCCCGATACGGTCGACCGTGTGGCGGCTGCAATGGAAAGCGAGGAAACGCTGAACAAAATGTCCGCGTTTTTGAAGGTCGTCGCCGACCCTACGAGGCTGAAAATCGTCAACGCGCTGCTGATAGGCGAACTGTGCGTGTGCGACCTTGCAAAACTTCTCGGAATGGAACATTCCGCGGTTTCGCATCAGCTTGCCGTGTTGCGCAAAAGCGCGGTCGTGACCGTGCGGCAGGAAGGCAAGGTGAAATATTACTCTTTGAGCGACGACCACATAAACACGGTGTTCAACGTCACACTTACGCACGTAAACGAGTGATTTTGCGCATTGAGCGTGAAAATGCCGCTCCGCACCTCACATTCGGAAGAATGAAAGGACGTCAATCAAAACTCCGCAGGACGGCTTGCGGACTTTCGTACAGGGTATTTCGGCAAATGCCGTGCCATAAATGCGCGGGCTTCTCCGCTCCGCGCAAATAACGGATAAGGAGAACAGTATGAAAAAATCTTTCAGCCTCGAAAATCTGGACTGCGCAAACTGCGCCGCCAAAATGGAACACGCCGTATCCAAAATCGACGGCGTAAATCACGTCAGCATAAGTTTTATTGCGCAGCGTATGACGCTGGACGCCGACGACGCACGTTTTGACGACATTCTTGCCGAAACGGTCAGAAAATGCCGCAAAATAGAACCCGACTGCAAGATACGCGTCTGACGGGGGACTTATGAGCAAGAAAGAAAAAACCAATCTCATACGCATCCTTGCCTGCCTTGCGGCATTTCTTGCCGTCTTTATCGCGGACAAGGCGCGCGGACTTGACGGAGTCATAGGCGGCGAATACGGCTGGCTGCTGCCATTCGCGCTGTATCTTGCCGTATATCTCGCCATAGGTTACGACGTGCTGTGGCGCGCTCTGCGGAACATTTTCCGCGGGCAGGTGCTGGACGAAAACTTCCTGATGTGCATAGCGACGCTCGGAGCGTTCGCGCTTGCGATATACCGCGGCGCCACGGGATTGCCCACGGAAGGCTTCGACGAAGCGTGCGCGGTGCTGCTTTTCTATCAGGTGGGCGAATTCTTCCAGGACTACGCCACGGGAAAGTCCCGCAAATCCATCTCCGGGCTTATGGACATACGCCCCGACAGCGCCAACGTACTCCGCGACGGCAGGACCGTGACCGTGGACCCGTCCGAGGTGAAAGTCGGCGAGATAATCGCCGTCAATCCCGGCGAAAAAGTGCCGCTTGACGGCACGGTGGTGAAAGGCGCGTCCTCTCTCGACACGCGCGCCCTGACGGGAGAGTCCCTTCCCCGCGAAATAGCGGAAGGCGACGCGGTGGTGAGCGGCGCCGTCAATATGACTTCGCACTTCGAAATGCGGGTGGACAAAGAGTTCTACGACTCCACGGTGTCCAAAATCCTCGACCTCGTCGAAAACGCGCAGGAACAAAAGTCCAAAGCGGAGAATTTCATCACCAAGTTTGCAAGATACTACACTCCGATAGTCGTCGTGACGGCGGTTTTGCTTGCGGTCATTCCGGGAGCGGTGACGTCTGACTGGTCGGAGTGGGTATACCGCGCGCTGAATTTCCTTGTCGTGTCGTGCCCTTGCGCGCTCGTCATCTCCGTGCCTCTCTCCTTCTTTGCGGGAATAGGAGCGGCGTCAAGATACGGCATACTCGTCAAGGGGTCGAACTATCTCGAAAAATTCGACAAGGCGAACGTCTTTATGTTCGACAAGACGGGCACGCTCACAAAAGGCAACTTCGCCGTCGCAAAAGTGTCCCCCGAAGAAAAACGCGACGAAATACTCGCCCTTGCCGCCGCGGCGGAGAAGGACTCCGACCACCCTATCGCCCGTTCGATAGTCGCCGCATACGGAGGAAAAATCGAGGAAGGATATGTGCTCACCAACCGCGCGGGCGAAGGCATAATCGCAGTCGGGAATGGGTCAGAAGTGCTCGTCGGCAACGAACGGCTTATGCGCGAATACGGTGTGGAATTCACCCCCGAAGAGGGCGCCGGCACGGTCGTGTATGTGGCGGAAAACGGCAGATTCGTGGGTTCTGTGCTCATTTCCGATGAGATAAAACCCGAAACTTGCGAAGTCATCTCGGAACTTACTTCGATGGGATGCAAGACCGTGATGCTGACGGGCGACAACGAAAAGATTGCCGCAAGCGTCGCGGAACAGACGGGATTGAGCGGCTACAAGGCTTCTCTGCTGCCGCAGAACAAGGTCGAGGAAGTTGAAAAGGCGCTGGCAGAAAAGAAGAAGTCTGACGTGCTGTGTTTCGTCGGCGACGGCATCAACGACGCGCCCGTCCTGATGCGCTCCGACGTGGGTATGGCAATGGGCGGCATAGGCAGCGACGCCGCCATAGAAGCGGCGGACATAGTCTTAATGAAAGACGACCTGAAAGGCATTCCGCTTGCCAAACGCATCGCACGCAAGACAATGCGCGTGGTGTACGAAAACATCACGTTCTCGCTGATAATAAAAGTCGCGATACTCGTCCTCTCCGCAGTCGGGCTTGCAAATATGTGGCTTGCGGTGTTCGGCGACGTGGGCGTCGCGGTGATTGCGATACTCAACGCGATGCGCGTGAACGGCAGATATTCCGCAGACGGGATGCTCCGCGCGGGCGGAAAATCGCCCGTGCGCGCTTGACACGCCGCAGAATGACGCGCCCGGTCTCACCGCCGCGCAGTCGGGCGTCCGAATAAGCGCGTCCCGACGGCATTGCACCGCCGACCGCGGAAAACCCGCGCATATGCGAAGACCCGCATCCGACCGCCCTCCGCCCCCAACCGCGGAGGGCGTCGCATAATACAAGCGCCTTTTATGTGCATAACGCCATATGCGGCGATGCGCATATGTGAAGATTGAGCGCGGTATGCCGCCTTCTCTGCGCATATGACGACATTCACCCTTGTCTGTCGCTCACAAATGCGCATATGCCGAAATAAACACTTATCGTGCGTTGACAAACGGCGGCGCGGCAGCTATAATACACTTATCGTACAAAAGAGGTGCGTTATGCTCAAAACCTGCTTTCCCGAAAGACTCAAACAGCTCCGCCGCGACGCCGGTATGCTGCAAGCCGACCTTGCGGAACATTTCAAGGTGTCCAAATCCGCCGTTTCGGGCTGGGAAGTGGGCAGAAATCAGCCCTGCTACGACATTCTCATCGAAATGAGCATCCTTTTCGGCGTGAGCGTGGACTATCTCATCGGCAGAAGAAACTATTGATTTTTCCGCCGCAGCGGACGGAATTCCACATTGCCGCGGCTTCCGAAACAGGCGACTCGCCCTCAGCGTCGCGGTCATTGCGAACACGAAAAGTATATCACCCTCGGACCATCCGAGGGTGATTGTGTTTTGCAGCCTTTGCTCTGCTCCGCGTTTTACCGACGATACGGCCCCGTCCGCGTCGGATAAACAGCGGGAAGAATTATTTCTTTTTCGGGAGTATTTCGCGAAGGAATTCCGCGGTGTAACTCTTTTTGCTCTTTGCCACCTGTTCGGGAGTACCGCAGGCTATGACCTGTCCGCCGCCCGTGCCGCCGTCCGGACCGAGGTCTATGATGTAGTCCGCCACCTTTATGACGTCGAGGTTGTGCTCTATGACCACAATCGTGTTCCCCGCGTCCGCAAGGCGGTTGAGAATGGAGAGCAGCTTCGCGACGTCGTGGGTGTGCAGCCCCGTCGTCGGTTCGTCGAGAATGTACAGCGTCTTGCCCGTGCTGCGCTTGCTGAGTTCGGTGGCGAGCTTCACTCTCTGCGCCTCGCCGCCCGAAAGAGTGGTGGAAGACTGCCCCAGCTTGATATATCCCAGCCCCACGTCGTAAAGCGTCTGTATTTTGCTGCGTATGCGCGGCACGTTGGCGAAAAATTCCAGCGCCTCTTCCACCGTCATATCCAGCACTTCCGCGATATTCTTGCCCTTGTAGCGCACTTCCAGCGTTTCACGGTTATAGCGCGCGCCCTTGCACACCTCACAGGGGACGTAAATGTCGGGCAGGAAGTGCATCTCAATCTTGATTATACCGTCGCCGTGGCAGTTTTCGCATCTGCCGCCCGCCACGTTGAATGAAAATCTGCCCGTCTTGTATCCTCTCGCCTTAGCTTCCGGAATGGCGGCGAAAAGGTCGCGGATGTATCCGAACACGCCCGTATAAGTCGCGGGATTCGAGCGCGGCGTTCTGCCTATCGGGCTCTGGTCAATGGAAATGACTTTGTCGAAATACTCCACGCCCTCGATGGCGTCGTACGCGCCTTCCTGCAAATTGCTCCTCATCAGGCGGTTGGACATCGCGGGATAAAGTATCTCGTTGACCAGGCTGGATTTTCCGCTGCCCGACACGCCCGTCACCGCCGTGAACACCCCGACGGGGAACGCCACGTCCTCACCGCGCAGATTGTTCTGCCTTGCGCCCTTGACGACCAGCATCCTGTCCGTGACGGGGCGGCGCATCTCGGGCACCGCGATTTTGTATTCTCCCGACAGATATTTTCCCGTTATGGAGTCGGGCGAGGCAATGATGTCCTCCACCGTACCCGCGGCGACCACCTCGCCTCCGTGGACGCCTGCGCCCGGTCCGATGTCGACGATATAGTCGGCGGAACGTATGGTTTCCTCGTCGTGCTCGACGACGATGAGCGTATTGCCGAGGTCGCGCAGTCCTTTGAGGGACGCGAGCAGCTTCTGATTGTCCTTCTGGTGCAGCCCTATGCTCGGCTCGTCGAGGATGTAAAGCACTCCCGTAAGCCCGCTGCCTATCTGCGTCGCAAGGCGTATGCGCTGGCTCTCGCCGCCGGAAAGCGTGGCGGAAGAGCGCGCGAGAGTGAGATACCCCAGTCCCACGTCGGACAGAAAGCGCAGACGCGCGTTTATTTCTTTGAGCAGGCGGTGCACGATGAGTTTCTGCGTTTCCGTAAACTCGACCCCCGCGAGGAAATCGGCGAGTTCCGTGACGGTAAGGCAGCACGCCTCCCAGATATTCTTCCCGCCCACGGTGACATTCAGGGCTTCCGCTTTCAGCCGCTTGCCGCCGCACGCCGTGCACGGCACCTGTTTCATATAGCGCGAAATCTCCATTTTGACCATATCCGAGTCCGTCTCGTTGAATCTGCGGAGCAGATTGGTCGCAATGCCCTCGTATCCCGCGTTGAACTTGCTGCTGAACGACGCGGATTTGTATTCCATAGGTATCTTATCCCCGCCGTTGCCGTAGAAAATGAGGTTCATCACCCATTCGGGCAGGTCCTTGACGGGCACGTCCAGCGAAAAGCCGTACGCCTTGGACAGCGCGCGGAACTGCATCTGCGTCATTTTGCTGGTGTCGATATACCAGCCGCTGGCGCGGACCGCCCCCTGACGCAGCGTCATATTCGGGTCCACGATGAGCCTGCTCACGTCTATTTCGTTGGTGAAACCGAGCCCCGCGCACACGGGACACGCTCCGTAAGGATTGTTGAAGGAAAAGAGGCGCGGAGTGAGTTCCTCTATGCTGATTTCGCAGTCGGGACAGGCGTATTTTGTGGAATAGAGCACTTCCTCTCCGTCGTAATCGGCGACGACCAGCCCGTCGGCAAGTTTGACGGCGGTTTCCAGCGCCTCGGTAAGACGACGGTTTATGCCCTCTTTGACTACGAGCCTGTCCACGACGACGCCTATGTTGTGCTTCACGTTCTTGTCGAGGTCGATGTTTTCGTCCAGCGTATAATTTATGCCGTCGACGCGCACGCGCACATACCCCGCGCGCTTATACGTTTCGAGCTGCTTGACATACTCCCCTTTCCTGCCGCGCACGACGGGAGCGATGATTTGCAGTTTCGCTCCGCTGCGGGTCATTATTTTGTCCGCAATCTGGTCCACGGTCTGCCTGACGATTTCCCTGCCGCATTTAGGACAATGCGGCACGCCGACGCGCGCGTAAAGCAGACGCATATAGTCGTATATCTCCGTCACCGTGCCCACGGTGGAACGCGGGTTGTGCGAAGTGGTTTTCTGGTCGATGGAAACGGCGGGAGAGAGCCCCTCGATGTATTCGACGTCCGGTTTCTGCATTTGTCCGAGGAACTGACGCGCATAGCTGGACAGGCTCTCCATATATCTGCGCTGTCCTTCCGCGAAAATAGTGTCGAATGCAAGCGAAGATTTTCCGCTGCCCGAAAGCCCCGTAAACACCACGAGTTTGTCGCGCGGGATTTCGAGGTCGATGTTTTTCAGATTGTTTTCCTTTGCGCCTTTGATGAATATCTCTTTCATTTTCCGATATGCCGACGGCGTCCGTGCCGTGGGCTCATTTCAGTTTCTTTATCTGTTTTTTCAGTTCGTTCATTTCGTCGCGGAGTTTGATGGCGCGCTCGAAATCCCGCGCCGCGGACGCGGTTTTCATCAGTCCTTTGAGCCTTTCGACTTCCTTAACCAGGTCCTGAGGTGACAATTTGGCATTGTCAACCCTCTTTTTGGTGATTTCGAGCGTATTTTTGAACTCGCTCTTTATCGTGCGCGGAACGATGTTGTGCACGCGGTTATACTCCGCCTGTATGCCGCGCCTGCGCTCCGTTTCGCCGATGGCGCGTTTCATACTGTCCGTCATTTCGTCCGCATACATCACCACTCTGCCCTTGGCGTTTCTTGCCGCTCTGCCGACGGTCTGTATCAGCGCGCTCTCGCTGCGCAGGAAACCTTCCTTGTCTGCGTCGAGTATGGCGACGAGTTCCACTTCGGGAAGGTCCAGCCCTTCGCGCAGCAGGTTTATGCCCACCAGCACGTCGAACTCGCCTTTCCTCAAATCCCCGACTATGTCTATCCTCTCCAAAGTGTCGATGTCGGAGTGCATATACCGCACTTTTATGCCGACTTCTTTGAGGTAGTCCGTGAGGTTTTCCGCCATCTTTTTGGTCAGCGTGGTGACGAGCACCCTTCCGCCGTCCGCCGTGACGCGGTTTATCTCGCCGATGAGGTCGTCCACCTGTCCCTTGACGGGTTTGACCGCGATTTCCGGGTCGAGAAGCCCCGTCGGGCGTATGAGCTGTTCCGCCACTTCGTCGGCACGGTCGAGCTCGAACTGCCCGGGAGTCGCCGACACGCAGACCATCTGCCTTATTCTGCTGTCGAATTCCTCGAAATCCAGCGGTCTGTTGTCATATGCCGCGGGAAGACGGAAACCGTAATCCACCAGGTTCTTTTTGCGGGCGCGGTCGCCGTTGTACATACCTCTTATCTGCGGCAGCGTCATATGGCTTTCGTCCACGAAGCAAATGAAATCCTTCGGGAAGAAGTCAAGCAGCGTATACGGGGGCTGTCCCGGCTTTCTGCCGTCGAAATAGCGCGAGTAGTTCTCTATGCCCGAACAGTATCCCATCTCGCGCATCATCTCGACGTCATAATTCACCCTCTCGTCGATGCGCTGCGCTTCAATGAGCTTGCCGTTGGCGCGGAAGTATTCCACGCGTTCCTGCTTGTCGGCGAGAATGCGGCGGAAGACCTCTTCTTTGTCGCCGCTCACGACATAGTGCGTCGCGGGGAAAATCACGGTGTGTTTCAGGTCGTTCACGACGGTGGCGGTGACGGCGTCAATCTCGCTTATGCGGTCCACCGTGTCCCCGAAAAACTCCACGCGGATTGCTATCTCCGAGCTTCCCGCCGGGAAGATGTCCACCGTATCCCCGCGCACGCGGAAAGTGGAACGCACGAAATCGAAATCCGCCCGCTTGTACTGGATGTCTACAAGGCGTCTGATGAGCTCGTCGGGCTCGATTACGTCGCCCTCTCGTATGGAAACCGCCTGCGCGTAATAGTCCACGGGAGCGCCCAGTCCGTAAATGCAGGACACGCTCGCCACGACTATGACGTCCCTCCTTTCGCACAGCGAAGCCGTTGCGGAGTGGCGGAGTTTGTCTATCTCGTCGTTTATCTCCAACTCCTTTTCGATGTAGGTGTCGGAGCGCGGGATGTAGGCTTCCGGCTGATAGTAATCGTAATAGCTTACGAAAAACTCCACGCGGTTATGCGGAAAAAACTCGCGGAACTCGTTGCAAAGCTGCGCCGCAAGCGTCTTGTTGTGCGCAATGACGAGCGCGGGACGCTGCAAACGCTCGATGACGTTCGCCATCGTGAACGTCTTTCCGCTCCCCGTGACGCCGAGCAGGACTTCCGTGGAAAATCCGCTTTCCAGCCCAGCCGCGAGTTTGTCTATCGCCGCAGGCTGGTCGCCGCAGGGAGAATAATTGCTGACGAGTTCGAAACGGTTCATAATCCGGAAATCTGCTGTATGAGCAGTTTTATACCCCATGCCGCCGCACCCGAACAGACGCCGCCCGCGACGGCAAGCAGAATTTTGAATTTGAGGTTGCTTCTGAACGCCTTTTCCACGCGCGCGAAAGCCAGCCCCTTCCTGTGCATATTGATGCAGTACACGAGCTCGCCCTTTTTGTCAGAGCGCGTGATGTCGAAATAGTCGTCGAGTTCGAGGTCGCGCAGCGTGCCGTCCAGCTCTTCTTCGTCGAAATCGAGGTCGAGGGAAAGGCGGTCGAATATGTCGAAGGGCGACAAAAGGCAGACCCCCGACCTTTTGTCGGCAGCCTGATATACCACGCGCATCACGGCGCGCTCCTTTTTGGTGAGAACGTGCTGCTTTTCAAGAGCCATTACGCCGCACCTCCGATATGCCTATAATGTTGATTTTCGTCACAATGCGGCGTTTATATGCCGTAATATGCGGTTAAAGCGCAAATTTCTGCAATATAATCGCAAGCGCCGCCACTATCATCCCGCCCAGCATACTGCCGGAAAACGCAATGAGGAAAAGCCTTGCTCCGAGCTTCGGCCGCTCCTTCGCCGCAGGTTCTTCGCGCTTTGCGGGGACTGCCGCCGCAGGCTGTTCCGTCCGCACCTTTTCTTCCGCAGGGGCAATGAGTTCGTCCAGACGGCGCGAGGTAAGCAGACAGTATTCGTCGGGAGTGAGATATTTCACTTCCAGATAATTCATATCGCGAAGGTCGCGGATGAGAGTGCTGAGCCTCTGTTTGTCGGGGCGGGAGCCTGCGGGAAGTTTTTCGAGTATTTCGTCCGCCTCAATGACTTTATACACGCCGTCTATGCCCGTAAGCTCGCGCAAAGCCGCTGCGATTTGTCCGTATTCCTTGTCCTGCATACGCCCTCCTTGCAACCTCTTGATTTTATCACACGGCACTGCGTTAGGCAATTATTTTTTGAAAACGCTACACAAACGCGCGGAGGTATGGTATCATACATTAAATATTCCGAAAACGATAAACAAGACAAAAGCAAAGAAGGTAATTATGAATCTGCTTTCACGGTTTCTCAACCGCACCGATTTCACAGACTATGACGATTTCGCGAAGAACGTCCGCTTCTCCGTGCCCGAAAACTTCAATTTCGGCTATGACGTAGTGGACGAATATGCGCGCCTCGCGCCCCAAAAACGCGCGCTGGTCTGGTGCAATTCCGCGGGTGAAGAAAAAATAATGACTTTCCGCGACATCAGCGAAGCGAGCAACCGCACCGTCAATTTCCTCATTTCCGCAGGCGTGAAAAAAGGCGATTACGTGATGAGTATGCTCAACCGCCGCTGGGAATACTGGGTGCTGGTCACCGCGTGCTGCAAGCTCGGCGCGGTCATCATTCCCGCCACCCATCTGCTGACGGCAAAGGACATCGTCTACCGCTGCAACTCGGCGGAAGTCAAGATACTTGTCGCCACGGCGGAAGAGGATGTCATAGAGCACATTTCCCACGCGCTCCCCAAGTGCGAAACGCTGAAAGAATGCCTCTTTACGAAACCCGTCAAAGGGTTCCGCTGTTTCGACGACTGCGTCGGCAAGATGAGCGCGGAGCTTCCCTCCCTGCCCCGTCCCGCCTGGAACGACCCTATGCTGTGCTACTTCACTTCCGGCACGACGGGTATGCCCAAAATGGTGCAGCACAATTTCGAATATCCCGCGGGCTTCGTGTTCAACGCCTGTTTCTGGCAGAAAGTCGTGGACGACGGGCTTCATTTCACCGCCGCCGAAACGGGCTGGGCAAAATGCAGCTGGGGCAAGATATACGGACAATGGATTGCGGGCAGCGCCGTGTTCGCCTACGACTATCACGGCAGATTCACCCCCACCGACCTGCTCCCTCTCATCTCGAAATACAAAATCACGACATTCTGCGTGCCGCCCACGATATACCGCTTCCTCGTGAAAGAGGACCTTTCCAAATACGATTTTTCCTCTCTCACGCACTGCACCACCGCTGGCGAGGCGCTCAACGCAGAAGTGTATAAACAGTTCTACGAGGCGACGGGTCACAAGATTTACGAGGGCTTCGGTCAGACGGAATCCTGCGTCATCCTCGGCACGTTCTATTTTATGGAGCCCATAAGCGGCTGTTCGGGCAAGCCCTGCCCTCTCTACGACATCGACCTCATCGACGACGAGGAAAATCCCGTCCCCGTGGGCGCGGAAGGCGAAATCGCCGTCCGTCTGCGTCCTCATCAGTACGGGCTTGTCGCAAGCTACAAGAACGACCCCGAACGCACAAAGGCGGCGCGCGGCGGCAAATATTACCACACGGGCGACCTTGCAAAACGCGATGAGAACGGGCTCTATTGGTTCGTGGGCAGAAAGGACGACATCATCAAATCCAGCGGCTACCGCATCGGACCGTTCGAGGTGGAGTCCGCGCTTATGGAACATCCGTCCGTGCTCGAATGCGCCATTACGGGCGCACCCGACCCCGTGCGCGGCACGGTCGTGAAAGCCACCATAGTGCTCGCAAAAGGATACACGCCTTCCGACGAGCTCAAAAAGGAGCTGCAAAACCACGTCAAGCGTGCCACCGCCCCCTACAAATATCCCCGCATAATAGAGTTTGTCGAAGAAATGCCGAAGACCATCTCCGGCAAAATCCGCCGCGTGGAAATCCGCGAAAAGGACAACAAGTAGTCATTGCACGAATTTGCGACAAAATGCAAAAACGCCGCCCCGAAAGCGGCGTTTTTTTTGCCCCGCCGAAAGGACCGTGTCCTTTCGGCGGGGACCCCGAATGAAACCCCACCGAAAAATCAGAGATTTCTCGGCGGGGACCCCGATTTATTCCGTTCACTTACAGGGGAGTGTTGTGCCCCCTCCTTCCCTTCGGGCTTTCCTCCCCCGTGACGGAACAACTCAAACTCGCCCTGCGCGGCAAAGTGAACTTTGCCGCTTGTCTTACGCTTGGTTGTTCCTTTTACCCCACAAAAAAATCAAAGATTTCCTTGTGGGGACCCCTTTTACATCTCCCAAAATGCGGGACTTACGTTACATTCCTATTGAGAGTTTATTTCTCGCACTCACATAACCGAGCGGATAACGGCACTAACTTAACATTGCTCACGGGGAGAGGAAGGCGACTCGCCTCGCACTATGCCCGTGTCTGTTTAATTATCCGACTAGCTCGCGAGGTCGCAGAGTTTACCCCACAGAAAGTGTTTTCCGCGGGGACCCCGAAAGCGCGCCGCGGCGTTTAAGAGGCGGTTGCCCCGCCTGTGAACGCTTGGCTGAGCGGCGCGTGACACCCGCCCACGTGTTAGCATTCAGGGTGTTTTTTATCAAAATATTGCCGTTCGGAGGGATAGGTTATGCGCGAGAAACCCCGCAATCCCGTGAGCGTGACGAAAAGAAATCACCCTATACCCGACGGACGTTTATTCGGAGTGGGAGCCGCAACAAGCGGCGACCGGGTGAGTGCCTCGGGCAAGGACGGGCGTACGCCGGCAATGCGCCGTCTGTTCGCGAAGCGGGCGCATTGCAAGTGGCATAACATTGCGCCGCCTGAGAGGCGGCGCATCGGAAGCACTTGTGCCCGAGCGCCGAAGGTGTCCTCCCGCAACCGTGGGTGCCCTTTCAGGGGGTACGGTTGCGGGGGAAACCCGCAGGAAGGGGGCGCAACACTCCCCTGTCAAAGAAATAACAACAAACACCCCGCTGAACGGCGATATTTTGATGAAGAACAAGGAAGAGCCGCGACTCCCGGACGCGCCGTGTACTTGCCGTACATAAGCGGTCGGGAGCGTGGCTCTGACGCAGTTATTCGCAAAATAGCGCCGTTCAGCAGAAGGCGTAGTAAATGGCATTGATAGCCTTTTCATAATCAAAGGTGTCCACACCGACGATTATGTTCATCTCGGAAGAGCCTTGGTCTATCATACGGATGTTGATGTGACTGTCGGCGAGGGCGGAGAAAATGGTCGCCGCGGTGCCCTGACGGGACGCCATATTGTTGCCGACGGTGGCGATGAGGGAGAGCCCGCTGTGTATCTCGATGTTGTCCGCATCCAGGGCGGCGCGGAGTTTGCCGACAAGGCTCTGGGCGTTGTTGGCGAGGTACTCGTCGCGGATGACGAGAGAGAGCGTGTCTATGCCTGAGGGCATATGCTCGAAAGAAACTCCCTCGTATTCGAGCACGCTGAGCGCTTTTCTGCCGAAGCCTATTTCGCGGTTCATCATATCCTTTTCGATGTTGATGATGGTGAACCCTTTGCGTCCTGCTATGCCCGTGACAACCCTGCCGCTGCCCGCCGATTTCTTGCCGTCGGCGACGATGAGAGTGCCTTTTGCGGAAGGATTGAAGGTGTTGCGGATGTTGATGGGAATGCCCGCGCTGCGCACGGGGAATATGGATTCGGGATGCAGCACTTCCGCGCCCATATACGCAAGCTCGCGCAGTTCTTTGTAACTCAAGCAGTCTATTATCGCGGGATGGGAGATGATGCGGGGGTCTGCGGTGAGGAAACCGTCCACATCCGTCCAGTTCTCGTACACTTCCGCTCCGACGGCGCGCGCGACTATCGCGCCCGTGATGTCCGAACCGCCACGGGAAAACGTCTTGACGTTGCCCTCTTTGTCCGAACCGTAGAAGCCGGGGAGCACCGCACGCTCGCAATCCGCAAGTCTTGCGCGGAGCAGGTCGAGAGAGAGGTCGAGCATAAGCTCGCCTTTTGGTCCGAATTTGATGAGGTCCTGCGTGTCGACAAACTCGACGCCGAGTTTTGCCGCAAGCACGCGCGCGCTGAGATACTCGCCGCGGGAAGCAATGTAGTCCACGCCCGCTCCCGCCTCGATGTTGCTCTTGACTTCCGCAAGAGCGTCCTTCATACCCACATCGACGCCGAGTTCTTCCTCTATGTCCGAAAAGCGTTTCTCGATGACGGCAAACGTGCCGTCGCAATTGCCTTTTTCCTGTTTCTCGCGTGCGCACGCATAGAGCGCGTCCGTGACCTTGACGTCCGCGGAATCGCGTTTTCCCGGCGCGGAAACGACGATGTATGCGCGGGAAGCGTCGGAAGCGATTATGTCCGCCACCTGTGTGATAGTCTTGCTGTTGGCCATCGATGTGCCGCCGAATTTGCAAACCTTCATATATACCCTCTGTTGTAAAATATGTCTTTCAGTCCCCCCTGTGCGACCGCGGATGCGGACGCGTTCATCTGATGCGTTTTGCCTCAAAATAATATCTTTTTTCTTCCGCTTCGCCCATAGAGAACGCTTTGCGGCAGAGATTGCCGTGTTCGACGACGTAGCCGAAGAGTTCGGTTTTCTCTATGCAGGGCATACGCACCGCCACACCGTCGGACGTGTCCGCGACTGCGTGCAGGTTGTCAAGCCCGTGGATATAGTCCACGCTCGCACCGGGATGAGAGGAAACGTAGGCGTCAATCGCGTCCTGGACTTCCGCTATCGCTTCCGCGCTGTTGCCGTTGACGGCAATGGTGTACTCCATATTCTGCGTGAACATTTTGAGTCTGCTCTCGCCTTTCAGAACCGTGGACATATAGAGCACGAAGTCCGCGTCGTCCACACCGAACACGAAACGGTGTATCGGCTCGAACACGATGCCGTCGTCGTGCAGGTTCTCAATCTCCGCCAAAGCGAAGCGTGCGGGATGGTTTTCTCTCTCCTCCGGGGTGAGGTTCTTTCTTATCTTCTTCCAATGCGCCTGCGCCGTGGCAAGGGAATGGTTTCCGTCGCCGACGGCAAAGACGAAATTCGTGTCCACGCCGTATATGCCCCTGACGCTTTTTGCATAATCGTCGAGTTTAGCGAGCACTTCCGACGCGTCAAGCCGCCATCCCGTCAGATGACCGCCGTTCATATTGAGGTCGAAATCATAGAGTTTTTCGAGCTCGTGACGCTGTTTGTAGAAAGGCTCGATGACGGTTTTGTTGCGGTCGTCGAGGAGCAGCATAACGTGCGGAAGTTCGATGGGAGCGTTCTCGCGTATGGCAAGACGGGGAGGTATGCGGTTTGCGACGACCCCTTCCGTCGCGCGTATGGACGCTTCCGTCGGATGGACGTAGGAATACTCTTCCAGGTCCACGGGCGCGACTATGCCAAGCCGCGTGTTGCCGTAGGCGGTTTGTCTGCGCACGAGCACGAAGCTGTCTTTCAGCGTGCGGAAAACCCCGCCGTCAAGATAGCTCTGCATCGTTGCGTTTATCTTCTCTATTCTCTGCTCAGCGTCGCCGTCTTCGAGATACACCTCGGGAAAAATGAGCCTGAGCGCGCTGGGCGCGTCGCCCACGAACTCGTCGAGTTTCTCCCAATAATCCCTCTGCGAGGTGAACTGGTCGCAGGACACGACCGCGAATTTCTCCGGCTGCGCGACGTCGGGCAGCAGTATATCGAACGGTTTTACTGTCTTCATCCTTACAATCTCCCGTGGTGTTTTTTATCCTCTTTCGCCTGACGTTTCGCGATGGCTCCCGGAGATATGCCGAACGCCTCCTCGATTTCGTCTTTGAGCTTGTCCATAGTCATATAACGGCGTATCTCACCGCGTTTCACGACGGAAATTATGCCCGTTTCTTCGCTCACTACGATTGAGAGCACGTCGGTGTCTTCCGTAATGCCTATTGCGGCGCGGTGACGCGTGCCCATCTCCTTGTTGATGTTCTTCTGAGTGAGCGGCAGAAAACAGCCCGCCGCAACGACCTTGTTGCCGCGCACTATGACCGCCCCATCGTGGAGAGGGGCTTTGGTGTTGAAGATGCTCTCCAACAGCGCGGCGGAAAGTTCCGCATTCAGCATAGTGCCGGAGCTCAGCACCGTATCGTTGACGCTCTTGTTGCTGTCGATGATGATAATCGCGCCGACGTCCTGTTTCGCCATATCCTGGCAGGCGCTCAGGATTTCCGCCGTCGTTTCGCGCAGCTCGTCGTCGCTGTTCATACCGTCGTTGAACGCAGGCAGTCCGCGGGGGTTTGCGATGCGCTGGAAAATGGATTTCAGGTCGCTCTGATACACCACGCAGCACATCACTATGACCGCTATCATTGCGTAATGCAGAATGTAGCGCGACACCGTGAGTATCTCGTGGTCGCTGAGCGCGGACAGCACCATAACGAGAATTTCGAGCACGGCGACCGACAGCGCCATAATCAGCACCCTTATGTTGCGCCTGTACGCGAACATAACCACCAGCAGCGCGAGCGCCGCAACGAGCACCACGCCGTCGATTATCGCATACCAGTCGAGAGTGGAAGCATAACTTACGAAATCGTACATCTCTGCCCTCCTTTGTCTGTCCTATTACAGGTCGAACTCCTCGAAGACCTTGTCGTCCTTGTCCGAAACCTGCCCGTCGGGCGCGCCGCCGAACTCCTCGAAAGGCGAACCGCCGTCATTGCCGCCATTCCCGCCGCCTTGGTCGAAAGGACTGCTTTCCGGCGCGGGCGGGACGTAATTCTTCGCTTTTTTGCCGAGCACCGCGGACACCGCAATCGCGGCGATTACCCACGCGGCAAGCAGGCAGAGCGCGATTATGCTCGCAATCGCCCAGCCTTCGTCTATCGTCACGGGCGCGCCGTAGTAGGTTTCGAGTATGTCCATCACCATTTCGCTGACGGAGCTGTCGTAAAACAGTATGATGTACGAAACGGCGGAAAACGCGGTCATCAGCCCCTGCAAAAAGAGATAGACGGAAGCCCACGCCGAGAAATTGACGTATTGCTGTCTGGGGTCCATCATACGGCGGAAAACGACGAAGTACATTGCGCAGTAAGTCCCCGTGAGCACCGTCATATTGAGAAGCATAGTCGTGTAAGGCAGCACCGCCGGGTCGAGGAAACAGAAACACTCTATTATCCCCATCACGAAGTACGCCGCGGAAGTGAACAGCATACAGATGTACACGAAATCGTTCCTGCGACAGAAAACGCAGCCGCGGCGCGCCGACATCGTCACAAGTATGAGCGAGAACAGATAGCATACGACCGCGGGCAGCACGCCGTAACCGAGCACCGCCTCAATCACGGCTATCGTGATTTCCGCCGCGCCCGAAAGCCCCGTGAAGAGGTCTATGACGGACACCACGTTGCGCACGAGCGACGCCACGAACATCAGCGCCCATATCGCACCGCCCCATTTGTCGGGGATGAGAGTCTTGAAATTTTTCCTTATCCTTACCTGAACCTGCATACGATTTACACCGAACTCAGAAGCGTCAGCACCGCGTCGTGCATTGCGCTGCCTTCCGACCGTTTTCCCGTCAGCACGGCGAACTGCAATTCGTGGAGATAGTCCACGCACTTTTTCAGCCGCACCTGGGAATATTTGCCCGAAACGCGCCTCAGATGATAGAGCGCGCCGGGCTTGATGCCGAGCAAAGCCGCGACGTCGGCGTCGGGCTCTCCCTTATGCAATTCCGCGTGCAGCATCCTGCGATAGTAGCCGTAAAGCAGGTTGAGCACGGTCATGGGACGCACCCCGTCGCCCGTCAGAGCGTCCAGCACTTCCAGCGCGCGCCCCGCGTTGCCCGAACCGACTGCGTCCGAAAGCTGGAAAATCTGCACGTCCGGCTCGGCGGAAGTCATTTCGCACACGTCCGCGCGCGTAATCTCGCCGTCGCAGTACGCTTTGAGCTTGCTCACCTCGCAGGAAATGCGCGACATATCCGAAAGCGTGCGCGAAACCAGCTCGTGCAGCGCGGCGCGCTGCATCGTGCGCACGGGTTCCTCGCGCAGCATCCCGTCCACCAGCACCGCTATCTCGTCTTCCGCAAGGCGGTTGCAGTCCACCTTCTCCGCGCCCTTGAACGACGCATATTTCTCCGCGCCCTCCTCGCACACCAGCACGAGAACGGCTTCGGGATTGGGAGAGGCAATATAGCGCTCGTACGTCGCCTTGTCCGCGTCCGAAAACTTTTCCTGAACGTCGGGGACGACAACCACGCGCAGAACGTCGAACATCGGGAAGGTGTTCAGCATCCCCACCGCGACCTCCGCACCGTCCGCCGCCGACACGGAAGAACAGTTGAAAGACGCGTAATCGGGGTTGACCAACGCGCGGAACATCCCCACGGCGGACTGCCTGAGCCAGGCGTCGTCACCGTAAACGACGTAACAGGATGCGAGCGGCTTGCCGTCCGTTCTGTCGAGATGAGATTTCAGCGCGGTATATTTCACTTATACGCTTCCCGTTTTTAATATCATTTATAATAACATTACGGCAGTATTATGTAAAGCGGCTTAAAAACAAAAACATTGCCGCGCACGGATTGGCGGAAATTTTTTGTTGACGTTTTGAAATCATTTTGATATCATAATGACAAAAGGAGGATACTATGCAAAACAAATCCGAAATTGCCGCCGCGAAAGACGCCGGCTACACCGAAAAACCTCTTCGCCCCATAAGCGGCTATCTTATGCTCGCTCTGAACCTGCTTCTCGTCGCGGCTTGCGTCGCAATGATTGCCCTCGGCGGCGTCTACGACGTGACGGCGGTGTTCGTCATCGGCTTCCTGCTCATTCCCGTATGGATGTTTCTGCTTTATGGCTACTGCGTCGTCGCCCCCAACGAAGCGGTGGTGCTCACGCTGTTCGGGAAATACAAAGGCACGATAAAGGAAGAAGGATATTATTGGTACAATCCCTTCTGCCGCAAGTTCAATCCCGCCGCCCCCAAGGTCGGCGCGCGCAGAATGCACGTTTCGCTGAAAGCGATGACCCTCAACAACGACAAACAGAAAGTCAACGACGCGGAGGGCAATCCCATAGAAATCGGCGTCGTGGTCATCTGGCGCATCCGCGACGCGGCGAAAGCGGTGTTCAACGTGGACAATTACGTCAACTTCATCTCCATCCAGAGCGACGCGGCGATACGCAACATCGCAAGGCAGTATCCTTACGACGTGAGCGAAGACGGCGACGAAAAATCTCTCCGCGGCAGCGCGCAGGAAATCGCCGCCACTCTCTGCCTCGACTTGCAGCAGCGCGTCGACATCGCGGGCATAGAGGTCGTCGAAGCGCGCATAGCGCACCTTGCCTACGCACAGGAAATCGCCGCCGCAATGCTCCAACGCCAGCAGGCAAAAGCGGTCGTCGACGCCCGCACAACCATTGTCGAAGGCGCCGTGGGAATGGTCGAACTCGCGCTTGCAAAGCTCAGCGAAACGGGGCTTGTGGAGCTTGACGACGAGCGCAAAGCGCAGATGGTTTCCAACCTTATGGTGGTGCTCTGCGCCAACAAGGACGCACAGCCCGTCGTCAACAGCGGCAGTTTATACTGACAAAAATGGAAAAGAAACAGCTGATTCTGCGAATACCCTACACTTTGTGGGAAGACCTCAACCGAATGGCGGAGGATGAATTCCGCTCTCTCAACGGGCAGATAGAATACATCCTGACGCAGGCGGTGCGCAACTCCAAGACGCGCACCGACGTCATTGCGGAAGAGGTGCTGCACACCCTTGCCGAAACGCTTGCCAAGGACGGCAAACCCCTTTCGCACGGCAACATACGGTCATAAGTTCCCCGTCGGGACAGACACCCGGAATTCACGCACCGTCCCCCACCCCGCCGAAACATTTTCGGCGGGGCTTTTTGATTAAGCCGACACCTCAGAAAAGGTGCGGAACGAAAACTGCAAAGATGAATTAAACGCGCACTTATTCTGAGTGCACGCGCCGCTCAGCCAAGCGTTCACAGGCGGTGCAACCGCCGCTTGAACGCCGCGGCGCGCTCTGCGACCTCGCGAGCTTGATGAGTAATTAAACAGACACGGGCATAGTGCGAGGCGAGTCGCCTTCCTCGCCCCGTGAGCGATGTTCAGTGAGTGCCGTCATCCGCTCGGTTATGTGGGTGCGAGAAATAAACTCTCAATAGGAATGTAACGTAAATCCCGCATTTTGGGAGATGTAAAAGGGGCCCCCACAAGGAAATCTTTGATTTTTTTGTGGGGTAAAAGGAACAACCAAGCGTAAGACAAGCGGCAAAGTTCACTTTGCCGCGCAGGGCGAGTTTGAGTTGTTCCGTCACGGGGGAGGAAAGCCCGAAGGGAAGGAGGGGGCACAACACTCCCCTGTAGGTGAACGGAATAAAATCGGGGTCCCCGTCAAGAAATCTCCGATTTTTTGATGGGGTATAAATCGGGGTCCCCGCCGAGAAATCTCCGATTTTTCGGCGGGGCATAAAAAAGCGCTCCTTGTGCAGGAGCGCCAAAGATATGCCCGAAAGCGGATTTACAGAACCTTTGCAAGGAATTCTTTCAGCCGCGGATGCTGCGGATTGCCGAAGAACTCTTCGGGCGGCGCCTGTTCGAGTATCTTGCCCTCCGCCATAAAGAGGATGCGTGTGCCGACTTCGCGTGCAAACCCCATCTCGTGCGTGACGATTACCATTGTCATTCCTTCGTCCGCGACCTGTTTGATGAGGTCAAGCACCTCGCCCACCATTTCGGGGTCGAGCGCGGAAGTGGGTTCGTCAAACAACATCACTTTGGGGTTCATTGCAAGTGCGCGGACTATGGCGACGCGCTGTTTCTGTCCGCCCGAAAGCGTGGAGGGATAGACGTCGGCTTTTTCTTCGAGTCCGATGCGCGCAAGCAGCCGCATCGCGTTTTCTTCCGCGGCTTCGCGCACTTCCTTCGCTCCGGCATACGGCAGAGCGACTTCCTTCATCTCCTCGGCGGGCACGGCGTGTGAAAGCGCCCTCTCCGCCTTTTCGAGTTTTGCGGTGAGATGCAGCTTGCGCTTGGTGAGTTCGGGGTCGTAACTCACCATACTCTTCCCCGCTATTTCCTGCACGGTTTTAGTCTGTTCCCACGTTTCAATCACGGGTTCAAGCTCCGTTTTGAACGCTTCAACCTTGGATTGGAGCAAAACACGCCTTTTCTCCACCCTCTCGTTGTGCTTTGCGCCGAAGCGCGCGAACCACTTGTTGTAGATGGGCGTGACAAGGTTGTGTATCTTCGCTTTGCGAAGGTCCGCAATGCCTATTTTGACGGGCGCAAGCGTGATGTTCTTCTTGACCGTGAGGTTGTTGAAAAGATTGAACTGCTGGAACACCATCCCCATTTTTCTGCGGTGTTCGTTGATGTCGACTTTCAGGTCCGCAAGGTCCACTCCCTCGAAGAAAATCTGACCGCTGGTCGGGTCTTCGAGACAGTTAAGACATCTGAGAAAAGTGGACTTGCCGCCGCCAGACGGTCCGATGACGACCACTTTCTCGCCTTCGTAGACCGTTTCGGAAATGTCATCCAGCACAAGCAAATCGCCGAACTTCTTGGTGAGGTTGACGACTTCGACTATGGGTTGCTCGGCAGATTCGGTCGTGTCTGTTGCCGTATTTACGTCTTCATTGACAGCCATAATTTTGTTATCTGTTTCTGTCACTCTTCGCCATCCTCCTTTCTATCAGTTTTACGACCAATATTATCAGGTAAACAATCGCCAAATAGAATAAGGCGGCGACTATCATCGGAACGAGATATTCCGACATATATTGGCCGGACCCAATAATCTGGGCGGCAAACGTCAGGTCTATAAGTCCGACCATACTCACTATCGAAGTCTCTTTGAGCAAAGCAATTACTTCGTTCCCGATTGTAGGAACGACGTTCTTTATTGCTTGCGGAAGCACTATTCTCACCATTGAAGTGCCGAAACCGAGCCCCAGTGACCGCGCGGCTTCGAGCTGTCCCGAATCGACAGATTGAATGCCTGCGCGCAAACTCTCCGCAACATACGCCCCGGAATTTATGCCGAACGTCAGTATTGCCACTATTTCGAGAGGGAATCCTCTGATGGCAAATATGGCAAACACCATAATGAATAGTTGCAATGCAACCGGCGTTCCGCGTATGACCCCGAGATAAATATCACAGATATAAGAGGGAATTTTGAAATATCTGTTATGTTTTGCCACAATTTTTATAGTGGCAACAACAGTTCCGAGAAACAGTCCGATGAGAACGGCGCACGCCGTAATATATGCGGTAGTTTTCAAACCGTCCAAGAGCGTGTTTATGTAAACTTCCGTTTTGAAAACTTCCGCTATGCGTTCAAAAAAATTCATATCGTTTCCTTTTAACGACACAAGGCAGCGGTCTGATATACCGCTGCCTCGAAATCGTTAATCGACTTTATTACAGACCGAAATGTTGTTTGACAAGCACTTCGATGGCATTATCTCCGTCTGTGTTGACATCTGCGAGCATCTCATTGAGAACGGCATTGATGTTTTCGAGCAATTCGGTTTGTCCTTTATTGACGGCGATGCAGTACTCTTCTTCCGTTGCGGTATTCGCATCATACCAAAGGGGAAGAGCTACATAATTGTTGTTCTTGGTCAAATACTGTGCGGGAAGTTCGTCGATGACAACCACATCAAGCTGCGTACCGAGAGATTCCACGGCAAGCTGTGCGTTCTTGTACTGAACTTTCTCTGCGCCGGTGCCCTGAATGGCTCCCGTATAACCTTCTTCGCCATCTATTTCAAGTCCGACGTAAATATCACCGGTAGTGTCAAGCTGAACGCCGATTTTCTTGCCTGCAAGCGCACTCCACATAACGACATCGTCGCCAGCTGCATTCTTGGAGGTTTCAATGCTGCCTTCGGCAAATATCACATATTGAACGGCATTATAATAAGGCACGGAAAAAGCGACTTTCTCTGCGCGTTCTTCCGTCCAGGTAATACCTGCCGCGCCGACATCACACATTTTGCCGGATGACACTTCGTCGATTATAACGCCGAACTCGACATTCTGGAACTCGACGTCACGTCCCATCCTTTCTCCGACTTTGTTCATAATGTCGATATCAACACCGACGATATTCGTGCCTTCATAGTATTCGAACGGAGCAAAGAAAGCATTCGTATAAACAACTATCGTATCGTCATTCTTATCGCAGGCCGCGAATGCGACACAGGCGCCCGCCAGAGTGGCGACGACAAGCGCAATCACGAGAATTTTGCTTAATTTCTTCATAAACTGCCTCCACTGTATTCAGTATGCGGTTATATTACCACCGAAGTTTATAAAATGCAAACGTTTGTGCATAATTTTTCAGCTAAAATTCAGGAAAACGGCATAACGGGCGGTTTTTATGCAGCATATTCCGAATTTTATACATCAAAAGTCCCTGCCGACGCGCCCGAAGCGCATTTTTCTTGACGGCGGCGCGTGCGTGTTATAAAATGGATTGATAACAAATTTATCTTTAAGATAAGGAGAAATGCGTGCGCCGCGTGCGCACGCGATGACCGCAATGCTGCTGAACGGTGCGCAGATACTCGTCAATTGCCTCGAAGAACAGGGCGTCCGCAACATATTCGGATATCCCGGCGCAAGCATACTTTCGGTTTACGACGCGCTGGCGGGGTCTTCCATACGCCACGTGCTCACGGCGCACGAACAGGGCGCCTGTTTTGCCGCGGAAGGCTATGCGCGCAGATGCGGAAGGGCGGGCGTCGTGCTTGCAACATCGGGCCCCGGCGCGACGAACCTCGTCACGGGGCTTGCGGATGCGTATATGGACAGCGTTCCGCTCGTTGCGATTACGGGCAACGTACCCCTGTCGCAGCTGGGACACGACAGTTTTCAGGAAGTGGACATATTCGACGTGTCGATGCCCGTGACAAAATACGGGATGATAGTGAAAAGCGCGTCCGAAATCGCGCCTGCCGTCCGCCGCGCGTTCGCGCTTGCAGAAAGCGGAAGGAAAGGACCCGTGCTCGTTGACGTGCCGTCCGACATATTCGACTGCGCCGCGGAATACGAACCCGTCGTGCCCGAACGCGCCGTGCCGCCCTCTCCCGACGAAGAAAGCGTGACGGCCGCGGCGGAGATGATAAAGCGCAGCTCCCGTCCGCTGATATATGCGGGCGGCGGCGTAGGCTCTGCGGGCGCGGAAAAACAGCTCCTCGACCTCGCACGGCTGATAAAAGCGCCCGTGACGGTGTCCTATATGGGCATAGGCAGCTGTCCGCCCGACTACGAAAAATATCTCGGCGTGCTGTCGGACATCAATCTGAAAGCGACGGAAGCCGTGTCGGAGTGCGACCTCTTCATCACGGTGGGAGCGCGCTTCAACAGCAGGTTCGGCGCGTTCAACGGCATACGCCGCCGCAGAGTTCCTCTGCTGCAATTCGACGCCGACCGCGCGGAAATCGACAAAAATCTGCACGCTTCGCACGCAGTCGTGGGCGACGCGGCGAAAGCGCTGGATATGCTCATCCCGCAGCTTGCGGAAAAGGAAGAGGCGGAGTGGGTCTACACCTCCCTGCCCGACGTCGCGGAAGAAAACAGGGGCACGCGCATAATACGCGCCCTGACCCGCACCATGGGGCGCGACATAACCGTGACCACGGACGTGGGGCTGCATCAGGAATGGGCGGCGCACAACGCTGAGATTTATTCTCCCCGCCGTTTCCTGACCAGCGGAGGACTGGGTGCAATGGGCTTCGGAACGGGTGCGGCGATAGGCGCGCATTTCGCGAGCGGGGACGTGTGTCTGGTCATCACGGGGGACGGCTCGTTCAATATGAACTTCAACGAGCTGACGACGGCGGTCAAACACCACGTTCCACTCGTCGTCGCCGTGCTCAACAACAATGCCCTCGGAATGATACGCAAATTGCAGACCGCGCGCAAGGTCAAGGGGTCGGGCGTGAATTCGCTGTATCTCAACGTGGATTACGCCGCTCTCGCGCGCGCTATGGGCGCAAGAGGGGTGACGGTCACGGAAGACGAGGACATAGACGAGGCGATAGACGCGGCTCTGGACGGTCCTCTCCCCCTGGTCATAGATTTCAGGATACCGATTAATACTGGAATATAGGTGGAATATGGAAAACACGACAAGACAAATCATCTCCATTCTGGTCAACAACCAGCCCGGCGTGCTGTCCCGCATTGCGGGGCTGTTCTCCCGCCGCGGCTACAACATCGACGGGCTGACCGTGTGCGCGACGGAGGACGAACGCTGGTCGCGTATGACAATCACGGTCAACGCGACGCAGAGCACGGTGAAACAAATCGTGGCGCAGCTCGAAAAACAGGAAGACGTGGTGAAAGTGATGGACTTCAACTCCGCTTCCGTCGCCGCGAGGGAACTGCTGCTCATCAAAATCGCCGTCGGCGGCGCGCGCCGCAGCGAAATCGTCGACCTATGCACGCTTTTCGGGGCAAAAGCGATTGACGTCAACGCGGACAGTATGATGCTGGAACTCACGGGCTCCACCGACAAAGTGGACAATTTCGTGAAGACGCTCTCCGCATACGACATCACGGAGATGGCGCGCACGGGCGGCGCGGCGCTGGAACGCGGCGCGGGCAGCCTCGCAAAGTCCATCTGAACCTGCGGCACCGCCGCGGCGCGAACAGTATAAGACGATTTTATGGAAGACAACAACGTAAGAAAAGTAAAAATATTCGACACAACCCTGCGTGACGGCGAACAGTCGCCGGGGTGCAGTATGCATCTCAACGAAAAACTCGACGTGGCGGAAGCGCTGGAAGCTATGGGCGTGGACGTAATCGAAGCCGGCTTCCCCGCCGCAAGCGAGGGCGAACTCAAAGCGGTGAGAGAAATTGCCGCGGTGCTGAAACGCTCCACGGTCGCCGCGCTCTGCCGCTGCCGCAAAGAAGACATAGACAAAGGCTACGAAGCCGTGAAAGACGCGGCGCATCCCCGTCTGCACGTCTTTCTCGCCACTTCTCCCATACACCTCGAATACAAGCTGCGCATCAACGAAGACACGGCAATCGATATGATACGCACTCATACGGAATACGCGCGCACCCTCGTGGACGACGTGGAGTTTTCCTTCGAGGACGCGACGCGCACCCCGCACGAATTTCTCGCGCGTGCCGCGCGCACCGCGCTGGAAGCGGGCGCGACCACACTCAACTTCCCCGACACGGTGGGCTATGCCACTCCCGCGGAAATGAAAGAAATGATTGATTACATCCGCGCAAACGTCGAAGGCATAGACAAAGCGGACATCTCGGTGCACTGCCACAACGACCTCGGAATGGCGGTGGCGAATTCCCTCTCTGCGGCGGAAGCGGGGGCGACGCAGATTGAGTGCACCGTGAACGGCATCGGAGAGCGCGCGGGCAACGCCGCGATGGAAGAAATCGTGATGGCGATACGCACGCGCCGCGACCGTTTCGGGCTTTACACGGACATCGTCACGGAGCGCATATTCCGCACGTCGCAGCTGGTCAGCGGCATAGTCGGCATCAAGCTGCCCCCCAACAAAGCCGTGGTGGGCAAGAACGCTTTCGCGCACGAATCCGGCATACACCAACACGGCGTGCTCGCCAACAAGGCGACCTACGAAATTATGAGTCCGAAAGACATCGGAGTGCCCGAAAACACACTTCTTCTCGGAAAACACAGCGGTAAACACGCGTTTCAGGAACTTCTCGAAGAAATGGGCTACACCCTCACCAAGGAACAGGTGGACGCTTATTTCCCGCGTTACAAGGACCTCGCCGACCGCAAAAAGGAAGTGACGAGGAGCGACATCGACGCGCTTATGGCGGGTGCGTTCCGCCGCCGCGTCAAACGCATATACTCCCTCAAAGACTACGAGGTCACCGCATACAAGAATTCCGCCTCCGCGCTCATCTCCCTCGAAGCGGAAGGCAGAATACATTCTGACAGAATGACGGGCGACGGACCCGTCGACGCGGGCTTCAAAGCCATCAACTCGCTCACGGGTCAGAACTTCAAACTGATGGACTATCAGGTGCACTCCGTTTCGGAAGGCAAGGATGCCCTCGGCGAAGCGACGGTCAAACTCGCTTCCCCCGAAGACGGCAGGACGATGACGGGCAAAGGCATTTCCACCGACGTGCTGGAAGCCTCTCTCATCGCATACATCAACGCCACCAACAAGCTACTGCAAGAGGAATGAAATGAGGATTGAGTTCTACGACACCACTCTGCGCGACGGAGCGCAGGCGGCGGGGATAAGCTATTCCCTCGCCGACAAAAAGCAGATATTCTCTCTGCTCTCCTCTTTCGGCATCGACCTCATCGAGGGCGGCGACCCCGCGTCCAACCCGAAAGACGCGGAATTTTTCGCCGAATGCCGCGACGCGAAGCTCGTCGCGTTCGGCTCCACCCGCCGCAGAAACAGTACTGCGGAAGAGGACGAAGGGCTTAAAAAACTGCTTGCGGCAGGCACGGACACCGTGTGCCTTTTCGGCAAGACAAGTCTGCGTCACGTCGACGAAGTGCTGCACACGTCCCCGAAAGAAAACCTGAAAATGATTGCGGACAGCGTGCGCTTTTTCGCTTCGCGCGGCAAACGCGTCATCTTCGACGCGGAACATTTCTACGACGGCGCGGCGGAAAACCTCGACTATGCCCTGGAATGCATAGCCGCCGCGGCGGAAGCGGGCGCGGACACCGTGACCCTCTGCGACACCAACGGCGGCACATCCCCCGACGCGGCTTACGGACTGACGAGGCGCGTCACGGAAAAGTTCCCCGAAATCAGGGTGGGAGTGCATTTCCACAACGACACGGGCACGGCGGTGGCTTCCTCTCTTGCGGGGGTGCGCGCGGGCGCGGTGCACGTACAAGGCACTTTCCTCGGCTTCGGCGAAAGGTGCGGCAACGCAAACCTTTCCACCATCATTGCCGACCTTATGCTCAAAGACGGCTGCGAGCGCACCGTCAGGCTGAACGAGCTCACGCGCACGGCGCACGCCGTGGCGGAGATAAGCAACATCAACCTCGACCCGTCTATGCCCTATGTGGGCGCGGCGGCGTTCGCGCACAAGGCGGGGATGCATTCCGACGCGGTCATCAAAGACCCGCGCACTTTCGAGCACGTCGCGCCTTCCGAAGTGGGCAACCGCGACAGCATACTGCTCAGCGAAGTCGCGGGCAGAAGCGCTGTCGCGAAAAAACTCGAAAGCATTTTCCCCTCCCTCGACAAGTCCAATCCGAAGACGAAAGAAATTCTGGATATGGTCAAGCTGATGGAGATGAAAGGCTATCAGTTCGAGGGCGCGGACGGCAGTTTCGTTATGCTGGCGGAACGCATTATGAACGCGTTCGAGCCCTCATTCGAGCTGGAACATTACTGCATCAAAGCCGTGAAACCCGACGGAGTGAACGCGGCGGAAGTGTCCATACGCGTGGGCGGCGAGGTGACCACGGTCACAGAAACGGGCAACGGTCCCGTGAATGCGCTGGACAAGGCGCTGCGCTCCGCTCTTATGAAACATTTCCCGCAGATTGCGGAGATTGCGCTCATCGACTATAAGGTGCGCGTCGTGGACTCCTCCGCGGCGACGGGCGCGATGGTCAGGGTGCTCATCACCTCGTCCGACAAAAAGGAAACGTGGACCACGGTCGGGGTGTCGACGGATATCATCGAAGCAAGCTGGTCTGCACTCACCGACAGTTTCGAGTATAAACTGACGGGACGCGGCAGAATTGTGTGAGGCGCATATGAAAATGACGGCAACACAGAAAATTTTCGCAAGGCACGCGGGACGCGACAGCGTCGCCGCGGGCGAACTCGTCACCGCGGACGTGGACATCGTCCTCGGCAACGACATCACCTCTCCCGTCGCGATAAAGGAAATGGAAAAGGCGGGCGGAAAGGTGAAATATCCCGACAAAATCGTCCTGGTCCTCGACCATTTCGCCCCCGCAAAGGACATAAAGTCCGCCGAACAGTGCAAGACCGTGCGGGATTTTGCGGCGGAACAGGGAATTGCACACTTTTACGACGTCGGCAAGGCGGGCGTCGAACACGCCCTGCTCCCCGAACTCGGTCTTGTGCGCCCCGCCTCCCTCATAATCGGAGCGGACAGCCACACCTGCACCTACGGCGCGCTCGGCTGCGTGTCAACGGGAGTCGGCTCGACGGATATGGCGGCGGCAATGATGACGGGCAAACTGTGGTTCAGGGTGCCGCAGGCGATAAAGGTCACGCTTTCGGGTAAACCGAAACGGTTCGTCACGGGCAAAGACGTCGTCCTGACTTTAATCGGAATGCTCGGAGTAGACGGCGCGACGTACAAATCGCTGGAATTTTTCGGCGACGTGTCCGCCCTGTCCGTGGACGACAGACTGACAATCGCGAATATGGCGGTGGAGTGCGGCGCGAAAAACGCTTTCTTCCCCGTTGACGGCGCGGCACGCGACTATCTCGCGTCGCGAGGGGTCGAATTTTCGGCGGAAGACGAAATAACCTCGGACGAGGACGCGGAATACGAAAGGGAAATCACTCTCGACCTCTCCGCCGTGCTGCCTGCGGTTGCGTTTCCGCATCTGCCCTCCAACGTCCGCTTTTTCGGCAAGGACGTGCCCGAAGGGCTGAAAATCGACCAGGTCGTGATAGGCAGCTGCACCAACGGCAGACTTTCGGATATGCGCGCGGCGGCAAGCGTAATGAAAGGGCGCAAAGTCGCGGACGGAGTGAGATGCATCGTCATCCCCGCGACGCAGGAAGTCTACAAGAAGTGCATAGACGAAGGGCTGACCTCCGTCTTCATCGATAGCGGAGCCGTGGTGTCGACCCCGACCTGCGGTCCCTGCCTCGGCGGATATATGGGAATACTCGCGCACGGCGAACGCGCCGTGGCGACCACAAACCGCAATTTCGTCGGACGTATGGGCGACGTGACGTCGGAGGTGTACCTCGCTTCTCCCTACGTCGCCGCGGAAAGCGCGATACAGGGCGTGCTTGCCTGCCCGAAGGAGTGAATATGCAAGGCGGAAAAGTTTTCAAATACGGCGACAACGTGAACACGGACGTCATCATACCGGCGCGCTATCTCAACGACGCAAGCGCGGAAAATCTGCGCGCGCACGCGATGGAAGACATCGACCCGTCCTTTTCGGCGAACGTGCACCCCGGAGATTTCGTCGTGGGCGGATACAACTTCGGAAGCGGTTCCAGCCGCGAACACGCGCCGCTTGCGCTGAAAGCCGCGGGAGTGCGCGCGGTCATCGCGAAAAGTTTTGCGCGGATATTCTTCCGCAACGCGGTGAACATCGGGCTGTATATCGTCGAAAGCGCACAAATGGCGGATGAAATAGCGAATAATGACACTTTAACCATCGAAAACGGCATTTTGACGGATGTCACGACAGGCAAGAGCTACCCTCTTCCGCCTATGGACGACTATGTCGCGCGCATCCTCGAAAAGGGCGGACTTATGGAGGCGGTGAAGGAATGAAAGCCAAAATACTCACTCTACCCGGCGACGGGATAGGTCCCGAAATCGTCGCGTCCGCGGTGCGCGTGTTGAAGCGCACGGCGGAAAAATTCGGGCACGAATTCGCGTTCGGCGAGGCGCTCATAGGCGGCGCGGCAATTGACGCGACGGGCGCTCCCCTGCCCGCCGAAACGGTGAAGGCGGCGCACGAGGCGGACGCGGTGCTGCTCGGCGCGGTGGGCGGCGACAAGTGGGACAACGCTCCCGTACGCCCCGAAGCCGCGCTCCTCGGCATAAGGAAGGAACTCGGACTTTATGCAAATCTCCGTCCCGCAAAACTCTTCCCCGCACTCAAAGGCGCGTCCTCTCTCAAAGCCGAAATAGTGGACCGCGGCATAGACCTCGTCACCGTCAGGGAACTCACGGGCGGGATTTATTTCGGCGAGCGCGGTTACAGGACGGGGGCATACGGCAGGGAGGCGTACGACACGGAAAGCTATTCCGAAATCGAAATCGAACGAGTGGCGCGCATTGCGTACGAGCTTGCCGAAAAGCGAAGCCGCAAAGTCTGTCTTGTGGACAAGGCAAACGTGCTGACTTCCTCAAAACTCTGGCGCAAAGTGGTCACCGACCTCAACGAAGACTATCCCTCCGTCAGACTGGATATGATGTACGTCGACAATGCGGCGATGCAGCTTGCACTCGCGCCGTGGCAGTTCGACGTGCTGCTCACGTCCAACCTTTTCGGCGACATTCTCTCCGACCTTACGGCGGCGATAGTCGGAAGCATAGGCGTGATGCCCTCCGCGTCCCTCGGCGCGACGACGGTCGGGATGTACGAAGCCATACACGGCTCCGCGCCGACGCTTGCGGGGCTGGACAAGGCAAACCCGATTGCGACCGTGCTTTCCGCGGCAATGATGCTCCGTCTTTCCTTCGACCTCGAAGAAGAGGCGCGGGCAATCGAAACCGCCGTGGAAAACACCCTCGACGCAGGGCTCGGCACCGCGGACATAGGCGGCACTCTCGGCACCCGCGCGGTCACGGATGAGATAATAGCGCGGATGCAAGCGTGATCGGTCCCGAAAACCGCCTTATATTCACCTGTCCGTTAAGACATCTGTCCGAACAAATGAAGACGCTCCGAAATCGGAGCGTCTGTTTTATTTCACTCACATACGTTTATCGGAAGCGCAGCGATATGAATCAAACAAAACCGAAACGGGATTTGTAAAATTATTTCCGTTTTCTGCGGCGGAACACACTTGCCGCGCTTCCGTACGACGGAAGATTGAGCAGGCGCGTGCCCAACACGATATTCAGCGCGGCGAAAAGCACTATGCTTCCCGCAATGTATATTGCCATCACGTCCGTCCCCGCCGCAATGCCGAAAAAGTCCAGTTTCATCGAAAACGCTTCCGCTATTCCGTCACGCACGGCGTCGGGAAGTCCCGCCGCCAGGTTATCGAGCGCGCCACTCATCAGGAAATTGCGCAAAAGTCCCGCCGAGTGCGTTCCCGGAAGCAGCGCGGCAAGATATTCCACGCCTGCGGGGAAAGCCGAAAGCGGCATATACGCACCGATGAGAAAACCTATCGCCGCACTGACTATTCCCACAAAACCGCTGAGCGCGCCTTCGGTGCGGAACAGTGCGCACACCAGCACGGAAAACAGCGTGGACGAGAGAGAGGAAAACAAAATCGTGCCGATGACCGCAAAAGCGTCGCCCGCCGTCATAAAAAATCTGCCCGTCGCGCCGAGATATACAAAGCAAAGCATACACACCAGCGTGACGACGGCGACGGTGACTATGTAATTGAACGCGAAATATGCGAGTGTGACGGTTTCCCTGCGCACGGGAGACACCAGACAGTCGCGTATCTGCCCGCGGCATTTGTCCTGCACCATTATGGAATTCGCGCTGAACGACACCGTTATGCACGCCACTCCGAGCACTCCCGACACCATCCAGCTGTCCACGAAGGCGCGCACCTCATCGTCGGGCACGGGCACCCCTACCGGGAAAAATCCCGCGACGGTATCCGCCTGGATGTCGCCGAGAAACAGGACGTAAAGCATAAAAACTATTATGGGCGCAAGCAGGGAGAAAAACACCGCCATCCCGTCTTTGAGGAACACTTTGCAGTGCCGCCTGACCAGCTGCGAAAAAGCGTAAAACTCGTCTGCCGTCTTTTTGGCGAAAGAAATCATATCTGCTCTCCTCCCGACAGCTTTTTGCCCGTCACGCGCAGGAACACGTCGTCCATATCGCCTTTCACCACCTCGAAATCCGTGGCAAGCTCCGGGTGCGCGACGATAAAATCACGCGCGGCGGCGGTGCCCGCCGTTTTTATGCGGTAGCACTCCCCTTCGTAGACGAAGTCCGCCCCTGCGGACGAGAGCAATGCGTCCGTACCGACGTCCCGCGCGCGGTAAAGTTTTACGTAATCTCCCGAATAAAGATTTTTCAGTTCGTTAGGCGAGCCCTCCGCGACTATCTTGCCGTCGTCCATTATGACGACGGTGTCCGCGTCCCCCGCCTCCTCCATATAATGCGTGGTGAGAAAGAGGGTCATCCCCGTTTCGCGGCGCATTGTGTGGAGCACGTCCCAGACGCGCCTGCGCGTCTGCGGGTCAAGCCCCGTGGTCGGTTCGTCGAGAAAAAGCACGGAAGGACGGTGCACCAGCCCCCGCGCGACGTCCGCACGCCGCCGCTGACCGCCGGAAAGTTTGCCGTAGGGACGGGACAGAATGTCGGACAGTCCGAAAAGCTCCGTCACTTCTCCGACGCGGTTTTTCAGAGCTTTGCCTTTCAGTCCGTAAAACGACGCGCGCACGGCGAGATTGTCGCCGACCGTCAGTCTGTCATCCAGCACGGACCCCTGAAAGACTATGCCTATTCTGCGTTTGATTTCGTCCGCGTCGCGGTCGAGGTCGAACCCGTCCACATACGCCTTGCCCGACGTCTTGGGAAGTATGGTGGACAATATGTTTATCGTAGTGCTCTTTCCCGCTCCGTTCAGTCCGAGAAAAGCGAACAGTTCGCCGCGCGCGACTTCGAATGAAATGTCCTTTACGGCGCGCACGTCGCCGTAATTCTTGACAAGATGCTCGACTGCGATTATTTTGTCTGCGGGCACGGTCCCCTCCTCGAATTCTCTTGCGGCAGACCGTGAGGCACGTCTCCGCCGTACCGTCCCGCCGCACAAGGGTTTGTCATATTATACCCCCCCCCCGAAAAAGTCAACGTACGGTAAAAAGACGCCTGACAAAGAGCGCCGCCAATCAAAACGGCCGGCTTCGACGCCGTCCGTTCCGAACCTTTAAGCGGTCTGACTCTCGATGAACTTCACCACGTCGGCGACGGTCTTCATCTCCGCCACGTCGCCGTCGTCGATGCTGACGCCGAATTCCTCTTCGACATACATAAGCATATCGACTATGTCGAGGCTGTCCAGACCGAGGTCTTTGATGATGTCGCTCTCCGGCTTGACCTTGTCCTCGTCAATGCCTATCTGGTTCACCGCGATTGCTTTCAGTTTCTCGAAAATGTCGTTGTTCATATTTTCCTCCGCCTTTCGGCAATTTTCGTATTACGGCTTTCAGCCGCTCATTTTGACGGATAAACCGTCGTTTTATTCGTTATCTGTCTTTCCCGCGGGCTTGCCGCCGTCAACTTGCGCCAGGTCGATGAGATAAGCCGTCACGTTCTGCGGTTCGGCGCAAACGCAGGCGTCATAGCCCTCAAATGCTTCGAAATGCTCGAAGTGCGCGTCTTCCGCGATGGGCTTGCGGAAGTCTTTCAGCCCCGCGCCCGTGTATTTCAGCCAGCTCTCCCTCTCCGTCCATTTGCGGAAAAAGTCCTTCTCGTCCCTGACGTCGGGAAAGCCGAAGCGCTCCGTATTCACAGGGCGTATCTTTTCGATGTCCACCCCGATTTCGCTGTGCGAGATGCCCAGCATCAGCACTCCGTGGGAATGCGAGAGGGAAAAATGCGCTCCGCCGCGGTCGAAACGCGGCTTTTCGCCGTATTCGCGTACGATGCCGACTTCGCGGGGATAGTCGTTGCCCGCCGCGTTCATTATGTCCGCGAAATACGCGTAACAATGCCTGACGAACGCGTCGCTGTCGCACTCTCCTTCCGCGAAAAACAGTATCATCTCCTGCTGCCCCCCAACCTGCCGTAAGTGTTGTTGACGTCCAGGAAGAAATCGCGGTCGACGGTCATCATCAGCTCATAAGGCAGACGGTATTCCCAGTTGCCATCCGCGGTGCCGGGGATGTTCATACGCGTGTCCGCGCCGTATCCCAGCATATCCTGCACGGGGAACACGGCAAGCACGGCGGACGACGCCGCTATCGTGCGGAGTATCGCCTTCGTGGACGCGCAGGAAGGGCCGCCGCTGCCCCAGCCCGGTCCCGTAAATCCGCAGTATTTCAACGCAAAGTCGCGGGCGTCGGGGTTCATCTCGTACAGCCATCCGAGCAGCGTGTTGTTGTCGTGCGTGCCCGAATACGCCACGTTGGTGCGGTCGTAAAAATAAGGCAGATGCACGCTCTGCGTGCCGTCGAACGCAAACTGGAACACCCTCATCGTCGGGATGCCCGTCCCGTCTATGAATTTGCGGCAGTCGGGGTCGATGAGCCCGAGGTCCTCCGCAATGAACAGCGCGTCCGGGTTGTCGGCTCGTATGAGGTCGATGAGCTCTTGTCCGGGGCCGTACTCCCAATGCCCGTTGACGGCGGTGTCCACGTCCTCTGCGGGTATGGAAAAATAATTGTAAAACGCACGGAAGTGGTCAAGCCGCAGCGCGTCGTACATTTCCAGACAATGCGAAATGCGCTTGCGCCACCACCTGTACCCGTTCTTTTTCATTGCGGCGAAATCGTAAAGACAGTTGCGCCATATCTGCCCCTGCGCCGCAAACGCGTCGGGCGGCACTCCCGCCACGGCGGACGGGTGGCCGTCCTTATCCAGCTGAAAATCGGACGCGTTCGTCCAGACGTCCACGCTCTCCGTCGCCACATAAAAAGGCAGGTCTCCGATGATGCGCACGCCGCGTGCGTTCACCTTGGCTTTCAGCTCGTACCATTGGCGGTAGAATTCGTATTGCTCGAAGACGTAATAATCTATCTCTGCGGCGAATTCTTTCCTTGCTGCGGCGAGGGCTTCGGGGTCACGGAAGGCAAGCCCCTTTTCCCATTTCGTCCAGTCGAAGCCGTAACGTCCGGCAAGCGCCATAAACAGCGCATAGTCGTCCAGCCAATAACTTTCTTTGTCCGCGAATTCGGCTATCTTTTTGCCGATTTCGGGGTTTATCCGTCCGAAAGCGGTGCGTAAAACGCCCGTCATATTCTCACGCGCAAAAGCGTAGTCGACCTTGTACGGCTGTCCGCCGTACTTTGCGCGCTCCGCCTCTTCCTGCGTGAGCAACCCTTCCTCCGCAAGAGAGTGCGGATTGATGAAAAGGAAATTGCCCGCGTGCGCGGAAGAACCCGAATACGGCGAGTTGCCCGCGCCGAGTATGGTTATGGGCAGCACCTGCCACCACGAAAAGCCCATATCCGCCGCCATCTCAGCGAAATTTTCCGCATCGCGGGAAAAGCATCCGATGCCGTAAGGGCTGGGCAGCGCGCTGAGGGGCATAAGCACGCCCGCCGCTCTTTCGAACTTTGCTATCTTCATTCCTCCACCCTGATGAGCGCGGCTATGTTCTCCACGCCCGAAAGCTGTTCTATCTTCGCCAGCGCTTTGCGCATCACGCTCTCTTTGGTTTCGTGAGTGACGAAAATGACCGCCACCTCGCGCGAGGTCGCCTCCTTCTGCACGACTGTGGCGAGTGAAATGCCGCAGCGGCCGAACACGCCCGTAATCTTGCTCAGAGTGCCCTCTTCGTCGGAAACGGTAAGGCGGACGTAATATCTAGACGTGAAATCGGACGCGAAATCGTTGTCGTCGACGTCCTGTTCGAGTTCCCACGGGAACCTGCGGTGTGCGTCGCGTCCCGCGGCGAACACTATGTCGCTGACAATCGCGCTGCCCGTCGGAAGCGCGCCCGCGCCTCTGCCGTAAAGCATTATGTCGTCCACGCTGTCGCCGTGCACGTACACCGCGTTGAAAGAGCCGCTGACGGAAGACAGCGGATGCCCCGAAGGCAGGAATGCGGGATGCACGCGCGCCTCTATCTTGCCGTCGCGGTTTTTGGAAACCGCAAGCAGTTTGAGCGTATAACCGAGCTCCTTGCCGTAATTGATGTCCTCCACCGCAATGCCCGAAATGCCTTCGCGGTAGATTTTGTCGACGGGCACGCGTTTTTTGTAGGCGAGGGAGGAAAGGATGCTGTTCTTGTACATTGCGTCGAAGCCCTCGACGTCCGCGGTGGGGTCTGCCTCGGCGTATCCCAGCGCCTGCGCGTCTTTCAGGCACGCGGCATATTCGACGCCCTCGTCGCTCATACGGGAAAGGATATAGTTGGTGGTGCCGTTGACAATGCCTTTGAGCGAAGTCACGACATTGCCCTGCATACCGTCGGTCAGCGTGCGGATGATGGGAATGCCGCCCGCGCAGCTCGCCTCGAAATAGAGTCCTCCGCCCCCTCTTTCTGCCGCGGCTTCGAGCTCGGGCCAGTTTTTGGAAAACATTTCCTTGTTTGCGGTGACTATGCTTTTGCCCGCTTCCAGCGCCTTGATGAGGAAGGTCTTTGCGGGCTCAATGCCTCCGAAAAACTCGGCGACGACGGAAATTTCCGGGTCGTTGACCACTCTTTCTATGTCGGTGGACACAATGGAAAGGTCCACGCCGAGTTCCTTACATCTTTCGATGTTTTTTTCCAGAATGCACTTGATTTCGATGTCGATGCCGTCGTTGCGTCTGATGTAGTCGCGCTGCGAGGTGAGGATTTTGTACGTCCCGCCTCCGACGACGCCAAGCCCCAGAAGGGCCACTCCGATTTTTTTCATAAATTCTCCTGTCGTATTGTGTCGGCTTTCGCCGCTGATTTCGTTTGCTCAACCGCGGTTGAGGTCATAGATGTATTTCAGCCCTTTGAGCGCAAGCGCGCGGTCGGTGATGTCGATAAGTTCCGGCTCCACCTTGTCGATAAGCTCGGAAAGGCCGCCCGTCGCCACCACTTTCGCGCCCTTCATTTCGGGCAGCTCGCGATAGCGCGCCACGAGATATTTCACAAGCCCCGCATAGCCGTAGATTATCCCCGCCTGCATACAGCTGCGCGTGGACGTGCCTACGATGCTTTCGGGAGTGGCGAGTTCGACGCGCGGAAGTTTCGCCGCGGTGTGCACGAGGGACTCCGTCGCCGTCTTTACGCCGGGAGCAATCGCCCCGCCGACGAACTTCCCGTCCGACGTCACCAGATTGAACGTCGTCGCCGAGCCGAAGTCCACTTCGATGACGGGACCGCCGTAAAAACGGTATGCCGCGGCAGCTCCCACCATTCTGTCCGCACCGAGTTCGGAAGGATTGTCGTAGCAAATCTCTATCCCCGTGCGCGTCCTGTGGTCCACCACGAGCGGACTTCTGCCCGTGTAGTACGAGCACATATGCTCTATCGTATAGTTGAGCGAAGGCGCGACGGAGGACATCACCGTGCCGTCCACGTCGTCGAAGGAATGCCCGCCCTGACGGAGCAGGTCGTAAATGACCATACCGTACTCGTCCGCGGTGTGCGAAGCCACGGTGGACACCCTCCAGGTGTACGCAAGCTCGTCGCCCTTGAAAATGCCTATTTTGACATTGGTGTTTCCTATGTCCATTGCAAGAAGCATAAGGACCTCCCGCGCCCGTGCGCGAGCGCACGGCGTATATATGAGTGAAGATATTATAGCAAAGAAAAGCCGCGTTATCAAGCTATTTCGGCGGAGGGAGCGCCTCACGGCGCCTCCTCAGTTGGAAAGCGCGAGCGTAAACGACAAAACCAGACAAAAACCGTTGAAAACCAACACGGGAAGATACGCGAGCGCGACGCTCCTCTCCTCTGCGGCAAAGCGCGCTTCGACGGCGAAGGAAAGCAGAAACAGCGCGAGCATCACCGCCGCCCCGCCGTAAAGGCTTTTCAGCCTGAACACCGCGAAAAGAAATATCACCGCAAGCACTCCCGTGCCCGCAAGAAGAACGAATGAAGGGAAAAATCTCTTGTGCACCACCAGCCCCGAAATGACCGCCACGCAACAGGCGTACACCAGCGACACCAACACGGTGAAACCGAACGCACTCGGCATAAAGGAGGGTTTTATCAGCGCGGAATACCACTTCAAGTCTATTTCAAGGCAAAACTGTCCCACTCCCGCGACAAGCAGAATGCAGAAAAGCGCAACGGTTATTCCGAGTATTCTTTTCACCCAATCCACTTAAAAAGAATATTCCCGCCCCGCGAAAAGTAGAAGCCGCGCCCGCACGGTGACAAAATCCGCGCCGTTTGCGTATGGTGAGGTAGGAGCAATCCGAATCTTTAAGGAGGTACATATTATGAACGGCTTCTTTGGTAACGGCGGCTGCGGGTGCGACAACATCATCCTCTTGCTGCTCCTGCTCTCCTGCTGCAACGGGAACGGAATGGGTTGTCTTTGCGACATACTCCCCATTCTTCTCATCCTCTGCTGCTGCGGCGGCGGCAACCTCTGCGGCAACAACTGCTGCAAGTAAGCGAAAAGTCCCCTCGGCAACGAGGGGATTTTTCTGCTCTGCGCGCTTTCGGACGAAAGCGCAACCGCGTGCGCTTCACAAAAATGCCGCGGTGTAAAGGAAAACAAAAAGGACGCTTCCGCGTCCTTTCGTCCGTTGACCGAACCGCGCTCAATACTCGAACTGTTCCTCGAAATAAGCGCGGAGATTTTCTACGGGGATGCGCACCTGCGCCATCGTGTCGCGTTCGCGCACGGTGACCGCTCCGTCTTCGAGCGTGTCGAAGTCCACCGTCACGCAGTAAGGCGTGCCTATCTCGTCCTGACGGCGATAGCGCTTGCCTATCGACCCCGTGCCGTCGAAATCGCACACGAAATGCTTGCAAAGCTCGGCATATATCTCCTGCGCCTTGTCCGCAAGCTGTTTCTGCAAAGGCAGCACCGCGACTTTCACGGGCGCGACGGCGGGATGGAAATGCATCACCACTCGGGTGTCGCCCTCACCCACTTCTTCCTCGTCGTACGCGTTGCAAAGCAGCGCGAGCACCATACGCTCGACGCCGAGAGAAGGCTCGATGACGTAAGGCACATACTTTTCGTTGGTGACGGGGTCGGTGTAGGAAAGGTCCTTGCCGCTGGTGTTGATGTGCTGGGTGAGGTCGTAGTCCGTGCGGTCCGCGACGCCCCAGAGCTCTCCCCAACCGAAGGGGAAGAGGAACTCGAAGTCCGTGGTGGCTTTGGAATAGAAGCACAGCTCTTCCGCGCTGTGGTCGCGCAGACGGAGTTTCTCGTCGTCGAAGCCCAGACCGAGCAGCCATTCGTGGCAGAATTTGCGCCAGTAGGCGAACCATTCCAGGTCGGTGCCGGGTTTGCAGAAGAATTCGAGTTCCATCTGCTCGAATTCGCGCACGCGGAAGATGAAGTTGCCGGGCGTGATTTCGTTGCGGAAGGACTTGCCTATTTGTCCTATGCCGAAGGGCACGCGCTTCCTGGTCGTGCGCTGCACGTTCTTGAAATTGACGAAAATGCCCTGCGCCGTTTCGGGACGGAGATAGATGGTGCTCGCGCTGTCTTCCGTCACGCCCTGGAAAGTCTTGAACATAAGGTTGAACTTGCGGATGGAAGTGAAATCGGACTTCCCGCACACGGGACACACGATGCCGTTGTCCTTGATGTACTTTTCCATTTCCTCGTCGGACCAGCCTGCGACATTGCCGTCAATGCCCTTCTTTTTCATATAGTCCTCTATGAGGTTGTCGGCGCGGTGACGGGTCTTGCAGGACTTGCAGTCCATAAGCGGGTCGGAAAAACCGCCGATATGCCCCGACGCCTGCCAGACGGAGGGGTTCATCAGTATGGCGCAGTCGACGCCCACGTTGTACGGGCTTTCGGTGACGAACTTTTTCCACCACGCGGCTTTGACGTTGTTTTTGAGCGCGACGCCGAGGGGACCGTAGTCCCAGGTGTTTGCAAGTCCGCCGTAAATTTCGCTGCCGGGGAAAATGAACCCGCGGTTTTTGCACAGCGCGACGAGTTTATCCATCGTGAGTTTTGCCATAACGCACCTTCTTTCAATGATTTATTCGGTATAAAATAATAAACGAAAGCGCGCGCCGTGTCAATCGCCCCGTGCGCATTCGTTCATAGTGTCGTGTTTCAGTTTGGTCTTCCCCGGACTCCCTGCGAACTCCCCCGCAAACGCCCCGCGCTCAGTAGTCGCGCACGCCGAGCAGAAAATCGATGGACAGGTTGTAGGCCTTTGCAATGAGATAGAGATTTTCCGCCGTGGGCTGCTTTTTGCCGCTGCGCCAGTAAGAAACGCAAGCCGCGGTGACGCCTATGCTTGCCGCGAACTGTCTTTGCGAAATCTTCTCTTCGCGCAGGAATTCGGATAACCGTTCAGCAAATTTATTGTTCATATCTGCGATTATTCGCGACGTGTTAAGTAAAGTGACAACTATTAACTATGATTACGCATATTTTAATGATTATGTAATGTTTATGAAAGAATAGCGGCGAAAAACCGCGATTTTCGTCGCTGCCCGACAAATCGCGCCGCGCTCCGCCGCGTCCGACGTCCGCGGAGCGTACGCCTGCATATTCGCCCTCGCAGATAAATATGTTTTTTATATGTGGCGCGCGGCGAAAGTATGTTTTTTGTACATAGGCACCGTGATAGGCGCGGGCTTTGCTTCGGGACGGGAAATCGCCCTGTTTTTCGGCGACACCGCCCCCTTGAACGTCGCGCTCGCCGCCGCGTTTATGGCAATCCCCGAAGCGTTGTTTCTGACCGCGGGGAAACTCGGAGTGCTGCCCGACAACACGGCGGTGCGCACGGGAGTGTTCATCGCCGCGTTTTCCTCCGTCGCCGCTATGCTTGCGGGCTGCGACCTCGCCCTTTACGACGTGACGGGAGTCGTTTCGCTGGGAGTGATTGCGGCGATACTCGCGGGAGTGCTCGTCGTGGGGGGAATGGAAAAAATCAAGCTCGCAAACACTCTGCTCATCCCCCTGCTGCTTGCCCTGCTGCTCGCCGTCTACATCAAAAGCGGCGCGCCCGTATTCAACGGTTCGTATTCCATTGTCAAGCCCGTTCATTACGCGGGACTCGACGTGCTTATGGGCGGAATGGTCATCTCCCGCGAAGGCAGAAAACTGAAAGGAAACGAAATCGCCCTCACCTGCGTTTTCAGCACGCTGTTTTTGGGCGTGGTGCTGTTTGTGCTCCAAAACATAGTTTTAAGTGACGATTTCGGCTCGTCAATGCCCGTTTTGGCTGTCGCCGAAGGTGTGGGATTGAAAATCGCCGCGGGCATTTTAATCGTAATCGCGGTCTTCACCACCCTCGTGTCCTCCCTCGACGTGCTGACGGAAAGCGCGCGGCGCGCGCTCGGCGATTATGCCGCGGCGAGGACTCCGTCGCCCGAAAATTACGGGCGCGGCAAGGGCTCTCCCGAAAACCCGCCCGCGGACGGGCGCGCTTCGGCGGCTTCGGCAAAGAGGCGTCCTTTCCTGCGCTTTGCGGCGTTTTATTCCGCGCCGCGCAACCGCGCGTTCGCGGTATTTCTGAACCTTGCCCTGCTTTATCCCGTGAGCTTTTTCGGGTTCGACGCCATTGTCGACGCGCTGTATCCTTTCGTCGGGCTGTGCGGAATTCTGATGACGGTTTACACCGCATTCAATCTCTTCCGTTTTGTGAAAAGCCGCAAGGACAAACCGCCGCGCAGACCGCGCGCAGCACCGCACGGCGGAAACGCGAAAAGACGGACTGCCGCCCGCCGCGCGGCGTTACGGACGCGTTGAGGGAAAGCGCAAAACCGCCCTCCGGCACGACGGGTTTTGGGACAACGAAATCGGACAAAAAAAGGCGCCCCGCGGGGCGCCTTTTTCATCTCAGCCGTGACGGTGGTGATGGCAGTCGCAGTCGTCGTCATCACAATCGTCGTCATCACAGTCGCAGTCGTCATCTTCTCCGTCTTCCGCGTCCGCGCCTTCCGCGGGGGCGAAAATATTCTCGAAGGGAGAACGGCGGCTGTCCGTTTCGGGCTCGTCCAAACCTTTCAGGTATCTGTAAAACGGGTCGTCGGAATAGTCCTTGTCGTCGTCGAAGTAGCCGCCGAGCTGTTCGACCGCGTTGCGCACTTCCATATACTCGTTGTAATTCAACTCGTATTCTTCCGCAAAGCCTTTGAGGAGGTCAATGGCTCTCTCGTCGCCGTAGCTGCCGAGCAGCCGCGCAAACAGCGCGACATCCTCGCCCTTGTAAAGATAGCTGACCAACCCCATATAAATTGCGGGATTGCCCTTGTAGCCCGCGAGGATTTCGATGAGCATCTTGCCCGTTTCGCCCTCGGAAACATAGAACTTTTCCAGCATATCGTCAACTATCTCGTCGCAGTCTTCGAGGAGATATTCGTACGCTTCCAGCCTTTCGGGATACGGTCTGTCCTCGTCCGTGAGCACGGCGAGCATTCTGAGCATTTCTTCCTTAGTCTTCATAGCTTTCTCCGTCCCCGAAGAAAATCTTTTTGTACTTGTAATAGGTCCGCTCGTTCAGTCCGTAGCGTTCCATAGCGTCCTCGTCGGGGTCGGGGTCGTCGAAATACACTCTGCCGAGCAGCACGCCGACTATCGTTTCGTCGCTGCGGAGCATAGAGATGTGCTTGCCGTTTTTGCACTTCCACACAAGCTCGCCGTCGGCGTCCATAGCCGTCATATCGTTGATTATGCTCGCCAGCCGTTCGAGATATGTAGTCGGGTCTTCGTCGGTGTAAACGATGTCGCAGGCGGCGCGGTACACCGCTCTTTTCAGGTGTTTGGGCAGCACGTGGAAGGTGCGCGGCAGGATGAAATCCACGGGTTTGAAGCGGTTCTGCGTGACGATGTCGAACTCCATACTTATCCCGCCGCCAAGCAGATAGTCGATTATGATTGTCATCGCGTCGAAGGACAGCCCTATGCCGATGAGCCTCTCGCGGAAGAGTTTTTCCACCGTCCTGTTGCGCACTCGCGCGAGACACATAAGCGTGGGACACGCCACGAAATCCGGCGCGTGCCAGAGTATCCACCTGAGCGCCTCGTTGAACTCCGCGTCGTAGGCGAGCGCGGAGCGTATCTTGCTCACGTCCTCCGTCTCGGCAATGCCCTTGACCTTGTTGACGTAGGCGAGCGTCGCGGCGTGCGGCCATTCGTGCCCGTACTCCACCCTGTCGGGTTCGGTGCGGTAAAGTTTCATATAATACGACGCGGGACAATACGGTCCGTAGACGTTGTTGACCGCGCCCATAACACGCATCGCTTCCTTTCTGCGGCCGAGATTCCAGAGCGCTTCGGAACGGTACATCTCGCTGAACTGCCTGAAATGCACCGCACCGCTCACCGTTTCCGCCGCGCGGAGTATGTCCGCGTCGCGGCCGCGGGTGACGAGCAAAGGCAGAATTTTCAGCGCGATGTCCGTCGCAAGAGTTTCGGCAGAGAGGATTTCGTCGAGCAGAGCGTCCGCTTCGGCAAACCTTTCCTGCACGCTGTACGCCGTGGCGAGCGTGGCCTTGTTGTCCGCGGAGGGGTCCTTTTTCTCCATTTCTTCCGCAAGGGCGACCACTTTGTCGAAGTCACCTTTGGCGAAAAGGCAGAGCGTCTTTATTTTCTGCGCCGTCGTGCGGTAAGGTTCGGGGGCGTCTTCCAGCTCGTTCACGCAGAGCAACGCCCCGTCCAGGTCGTTGTCCGCAAGCGCTTCGTTGGCAAAATAAAGCTGCGTTTCGTAAAACTCGCGGTCGGGTTTCAGCGCGACTTTGAAACGAGGTTCGTCCTTGCCGTCCGCCATTGCGAGCACGGCGCTGTCGTCCTCGCCGAGATAGCGGAGATAATACGCCGCGACCTCCGCGTCCCCCTCTTCCAGAGCGTTGGAACACAGCTGCCAGAGAGCGGGAGTCTCGTCGTCCTCCGTCTGCGCCTTGCTCATCGCGGTATACAAAACCGCGTTGGAGGCATCCAACGCGTGTATTTTTGCGTAAGCGCAGCCCAGCTCGGTGTAAGAGTCGCTGTCGTCGGCAATGCCGCAGGCGGTCTTGAAATAACCTATGGCTTTCTCGACCTCGCCTCGGGACAGGGCGCGCTTTCCGAGTTCGGTGCAATCCGCGCTGTCAAGTTTGAAATCGATGTGTTGAGCCATTTGCGTTTACTTCTTCTTTTTCTTCTTTTTGGGATTGACGTAGGGCTTCGGCGCCTGTTTTGCCGCGGACTTTTTCGCCTGCTGTCCGACGGGCTGCGCCGCTGCGCCGCTCTGCGCCTGCGCGCCTCCTTTGCCCGCTTTGTTCTTCGCCGCGCCGCCCTTCTGCGCACGCAGAGCGAGAGCTTTTTTCTTGTCCGTGTACACTTTGAGCGCCTTGCACTTCGTCATACCGCGGTCTGCCATTGCCACCCAGCACTGCGCCCAATAGACAAAACCGACCAGCAGCATCGCAATGCAGATGATGATGGCGAAGATGTTGTTTATCATCAGAAGCAGCAGAGGCGCGGCGGAGAGCACCCCGCAGATTATCGTCATAAAGGGATTGTTGACGATGAGGACGAGCGCGTCCTTGAACGAGTCTTTCAGCGAAAGCCCGTATGTCGTGAAGAGCGACATCATCACCATAGGCACGGTGAGAAGGGGCGCTCCTATGAGGAATGACAGCACGACCGCCGCCATACTGCCTGCTCCCGCGGTGCCGAGCTGTTCCTGTTGCAGCTGATAAACGAGAGCCGTGCCCATCGCGAGCGCGATGAGTATGCCGACCGTCGCCGTCACGAGGAACTTCCACCAATATTTCGCAAGGCCCATAAAGAACGTGCGGGTGACGCGTTTGTAGAAGTCCTGATAATAGGCGCGCTTCGCGCAGTAGAACAACCCCGCGATGAACGGAGCGGCGATGATGCCAGCTCCCGCAAGCATCATAAGCAGAGGCTGATAGACGTCCCAATAAAGTTTCGCGACGCTGAGGGCGATGTTGTCGCCGCCGGGATACGCTCCGACGCCTATGCCCATCATAAAATTGTAGCCGCTGCCCATAACGTACTGCTCGAAGAAAGGCGCCGCGACGAGGAACACGAGCATAAACACGAGCGCCGCGGGCGCAAACCACAGCGAGCCTTTGAGCAAAAGGGAATAATTGGAGCGAAGCACCGCTCCCGCCTTTTTGAAATATCCGTCGGGATACTCTTTCTTTATCCTTGCCTCCGCCATTCCGGCGACGACTATTTTTGCGGGTTCCTCCGGTTCGACGACGACGTCCGCGTCGACGAAGAGCCCGGAAAGCAGGAACCTGGGCTCTCTGCCCTGTCCTCCCGCCGTCTGGTTCTGATTTGCCATAACAGCTCCTTCTTTTGACTGCGTATATTCTACACTAACACACATTAAATATCAAATCAATAGAATGAATTATGAAAAATTCACGGGCGGCGGGCGGCGGACGGAGCGGATTATGCGCCGAATTGCGACAATTTTATTGACATCCGACAAGTGTGTTAATATACTTTTCTTTACAATAAAGGGTAAGGGGATACAGGAGGTTTTATGAAAAAGTTCAACATCGCCGTGGTCGGCGCGACCGGTATGGTCGGCAACAAGTTCCTCGAAGTGCTCACCGAAAGACAGCTCCCCGTGGAGAACTACTATCTTTTCGCGTCCGCAAGAAGCGCGGGCAAACAAATCGACTTTATGGGCAAACCCCACACGGTCATCGAGCTCACCGAGGACAACGTCATGGCGTTGAAAGGCAAGGTTGACTTCGCCCTGTTCTCCGCAGGCGCGGGCACTTCCGCCAAGTTCGCCCCCGTCTTCGTCGAAGCGGGCGCGGTCGTCGTGGACAACAGCAGCCAGTGGCGTATGTACGACGACGTTCCCCTCGTGGTCCCCGAGGTCAACCCCGAGGACGTCAAGTGGAACAAAGGCATCATCGCCAACCCCAACTGCTCCACCATCCAGGCGGTCGTCGCGCTCAAACCCCTCTATGACAGATTCGGCATCAAACGCATAGTCTACTCCACCTATCAGGCGGTGTCCGGCGCGGGCGTCGCGGGTTACAACGACCTCAAATACGGCGTGGAAGGGAAAGCTCCCGAAAAGTTCCCCTATCCCATCGCGTTCAATATGCTGCCCCACATCGACGTCTTCCTCGACAACGGCTACACCAAAGAGGAATGGAAGATGATTGAGGAAACGAAGAAAATTCTTCACGACCCCTCACTCCGCATTACGGCGACCACCGTCCGCGTGCCCGTCTTCCACGGACACAGCGAGTCCATCAACGTGGAGTTCAAGAAGCCCTGCACCAAGGAAGAGGTGTTCGACTGTCTCTCCCACTTCCCCGGGCTCATCCTTATGGACGACGTCAAGAACAACATTTATCCCATGCCCATCCTCGCCGAAAACCACGACGAAGTCTACGTCGGCAGAGTGAGGATAGACGAGAGCGTGGACAGCGGCGTCAACATCTGGTGCGTCGCGGACAACATCCGCAAAGGCGCCGCCACCAACGCCGTGCAGATTGTCCAACTGCTCATCAAGAACGCTTCGGAGGCATAAAATGATATTCAAGGGTACCGCAACGGCACTTATCACACCGTTCACTTCCGACGGAGTGGACTTTGAGAGTCTGGACCGCATTCTGGACGACCAGCTCGCAGGCGGCGTGGACGCCGTGGTCGTGCTCGGCACGACGGGCGAACCCGCCACGATGAGCGCGGAAGAGAAAAAAGCGGTCATCGAGTTTTCGGTGAAAAAGCTGAAAGGCAGACTCCCCGTCATAGTAGGCACGGGAGCGAACTCCACCAAAGCCGCCGTCGAAATGTCGGTGCTCGCCGAAAAGATGGGCGCGGACGCGCTTCTGCTCGTCACGCCTTACTACAACAAAGCCACCCAGCGCGGTCTTATCGAACATTTCCGCGCCGTCGCCGATGCGGTGCACACCCCCATCATCTGCTACAACGTCCCCGGACGCACGGGAGTGAATATGCTCCCCGCCACGTTTGCGGAACTTGCCGAGCACGAAAACATCGCGGCAATCAAAGAAGCGAGCGGGAATATGGAACAGATTGAGGAGGCAATCCGCCTCTCCGAGGGCAAAGCGGTCGTTTACAGCGGAGACGACGGCATCACCGTCCCCGTGATGGCAATGGGCGGAATGGGCGTCATCAGCGTCGCGAGCAACGCCGCCCCGCGCTTTACTGCGGAAATGACCTCCGCATTCCTTGCGGGCGACCTGAAAAAGGCGGCGAAGATGCAGCTCGATATGCTCCCCTTCGTGCGCGCTCTGTTCAGCGAAGACAACCCCATCCCCGTCAAAAAGGCGATGCAGCTGCGCGGACTGTGCAACGGTCTGCTCCGTCTGCCCCTCACCGAAATGACCGCGGAAAACGCCGCAAAGCTGGAAAAACTCCTGCCCTCTTTTATCTGACGTATGATTAAAATTGCCGTATCCGGCGCCGCCGGACGCATCGGAAGAACGATTTACAAATCCCTCATCGGCTCGACGGAGTTCGAGGCGGTGTTCGGCGTGGACGTGAACGGCGCGGACGACCTGCCCTATCCCGTTTACAGAAAATTCGCCGACGCTCCCCTCGACGCGGACGTGGTGGTGGACTTCTCCTCCCCCGCCGCGCTGGACGACATTCTCGCCTACGCCGCCGAAAAGCGCGCGAGGCTCGTCCTCGCCACGACGGGCTACACCCCCGAACAGGAAAAGCGCATAGAATACGCCGCAAAAGACGTCCCCGTTTTCAGGGCGAGCAATATGTCCCTCGGCGTCAATCTGCTGGGCAACCTTGCCAAAGAAGCGGCAAAATTCCTCGGTGAGGACTATGACATCGAAATCGTCGAAACGCACCACAACCGCAAGCTCGACTCGCCCAGCGGCACCGCGCTCACTCTTGCGCAGGAGATAAACAGCGTGCGCGACAACTCGCTCACCCCCGTTTACGGCAGGCACGAGGCGCACCGCCGCAGGGAAAAGAACGAGATAGGCATCCACGCCGTCCGCGGCGGCACGGTGGTCGGCAAACACGAGATAATGTTCCTCGGCACGGGCGAGGTAATCACCCTTGCGCACGAGTCCGAAAACAAGGAAGTGTTCGTGCGCGGCGCGCTCCGCGCGGCGAAATTTCTGATGACAAAGACGTCCGGGCTTTACGATATGACGTCCATCATCGCCCAGAACTATGCCGTGACTTCCGTTTCTACGGAGGAGGACGTCGCTCTCGTCACCCTGCCCCGCATTGCATTCGACGATTTCCTCGCTTTGCTGGACGCCATAAAGGGCAACGACATCAACCTCGATATGATAAGCCACCATTTCAATCCCGACGAAACGGCGGCGGCGTCCTTCACCCTGAAAGGCAGCGACCTGAAAAAAGCGGAGGGCTACATCCCCGCCTGCACCCTGCAAAAGACGGTGCGCGGCGCGGCGAAGATAACCGCGGAGGGCGCGGGAATGGAACACAAGAGCGGCGTCGCCGCGGACGTGCTCTCTTTGCTGCGCGACGCGGGGGCGGAAGTTTTCGCAATCACCACCTCCGAAACGCAGATTTCCTGCTGCATAGACTCCGAGTCCCTGCCCGCGGCGGAAGCGGCGCTCAAAAAGTATTACGGCATAAAGTAATCCCTGCCGTATAACGACAATATAACGACAATTTTACAAAAACGCGGTTAAAACCGCGTTTTTGTCATTATAAAACATTGTTTTTGCGTTTTCCGCACCGAAATAACTTTTCGCGCATAACTTTTCGCGGCGCGCCCGCACGCGGCGTAAAGCTCGCCGCGGGGTGCGGGCACCTCGTCAGACTATGCCCTCGGCAAGCATCGCGTCGGCGACCTTCTCGAACCCTGCGATGTTGGACCCGACGACGTAATTGCCGCGCATTCCGTAGCGGTTCGCCGCGTCGTCGATGTTGGTGAAGATGTGTTTGACGATGGCTTGCAGTTTGCGGTCCACCTTTTCGAAGGACCAGAACAGGCGGGTGTCAATCTGCGCCATTTCCAGCACCGAAGTCGCAACGCCGCCCGCGTTTGCCGCTTTGCCGGGCAGGAATATGACGGAGTTGGCGAGGAAAACGTCGGTGCCCTTCCGGGTGGTGGGCATATTCGCGCCTTCGCCGACCAACAGAACGCCGTTTCTGACAAGCGTTTCCGCAGCCGTTTCGTCAAGCTCGTTCTGCGTGGCGCAGGGGAAGGCAACGTGGCATTTGACGTCCCAGACGCTGCCCTCTCCGTTCTTGTGATATTCCGCGCCCTTGACGCGCTCGGCATATTCCGAAATGCGCCCTCTCTCGACTTCCTTTATGCGTTTGAGCACTTCGAGGTCTATTCCGTTCGGGTCGTACACCCAGCCGCCGGAGTCGCTTACGGTCACGACTTTCGCGCCGAGTTCCCTCGCCTTTTCGCAGGTGTAAATCGCGACATTGCCCGAGCCGCTGACCGCGACTGTCTTGCCGCGCATAGAGTCGCCGCGGGAGTTGAGAGCCTCTTCGCTGAGATAAACGAGTCCGTATCCCGTGGCTTCCTTTCTGACCAGACTGCCGCCGTAGGACAATCCCTTGCCCGTAAGCACGCCGACGTACTCGTTGCGGATGCGCTTGTATTGTCCCATCAGGAAACCTATTTCGCGGCTGCCCACGCCGATGTCACCCGCGGGGATGTCCGTATCGGCGCCGATGTGGCGGAACATTTCGGTCATAAAACTCTGACAGAAACGCATAACTTCGCCGTCACTCTTCCCCTTCGGGTCGAAGTTGCTGCCGCCCTTTGCCCCGCCTATCGCAAGCCCCGTGAGGCTGTTCTTGAAAATCTGCTCGAAGCCGAGGAATTTCATCACCGACAAATTGACAGACGGATGGAAACGAAGTCCGCCCTTGTAGGGACCTATCGCGCTGTTGAACTGCACGCGGTAGCCTTTGTTTATGCGCACTCTGCCCTTGTCGTCCACCCACGGCACTCTGAACATCAGCACGCGTTCGGGTTCGACGAGACGTTCGAGAAGACCCGCTCTTTCGTAGACGGGGTCGTTGTCAACGACGATTTTGAGGCTTTCAAGCACTTCGGCGACCGCCTGATGGAATTCGGGTTCGCCGGGATTGTTTTTCTTCACTTGTCTGAGCACTCGTTCTGCATAAGAAGCCATATTTACCTCCGATGTGTGTATTCATACCGCACGACGGCGGGATGTTGACGGATTTTCCGCGCGCAGGCGTCTAAGGAAAATAAAAAACGTGCGGCGCCGGGCACCGCACGTCAAAACGTCCATTGCCGTTACCTTTCCCGCTCCTTTGCGGGAAACCTTTTATCCGACCGCTTCCTCGTCGGCTGCCGCCATCTGCAAAATGTCCGGCGCCTCGTCCTCTTCTGCCGCCGCTTCCGCCCTCAGCCTTTCGACCACGGGCAGCGTAATGACCCCGAAGGGGAAACCTTTCTTTTTGAACCCCAGCGTCTGCTCGTTTTTCACCGCCATAATGCCGGTGAGAAGGGGGAAGGTGATGAACACCAGCGAGAGAAGCAGCATCACCGCAAGCACCGCCCACATAAGCCCGCCGTCGCCGAACCACGCCACGAAGCCTTCGTAAATCCTGTCCGTACGCATCAGCGCGTCCACCGCGTTCAGCTCCTCGAACGGAACGGGATTTGCCGCATAAGGCATAATCGCGATGAACACATACACGAGCGGGACGGTGAGCACGGTTGAGAACGCCGTGATGCCTATCGTCAGACCGTTGCGGAGTTTCCTGTCCTCGACCGTGATTGCCACGTTGGAGAAAAGCATTATGCCGCACGCCATGGTCAGAATGACGATGATGTACTTGGCGAGGATATTGTCCATCTCGCAGAAGGCGGGGAAGAAGCCGTTCGCGGGGTCTTCCTGCATTGCGTTGACGAGGAACAGTATGCCGAGCACGATTATGAGTCCCGCCAGGGTGAACAGCCCTATCTGCACTTTCTCGTTCTTTTTAAGTTGTTTTCTCATCATTATCCCCCGACCTTGCCGCACACGGCAATGCCAATATGGGTGTATTATATTATAAAAGCCTTGCCCGCGCAATAATATTTGGCACAAATCGCCAAAATAGTGGAAAAAACATAACAGGTGTATTATAATTTGTAGGACGATACGAGCGCCGCGGGGCACATACCGCGCCCGCACGCGCGGCGCTCGCGCAATGTACGCACGGTCGTACGCGCGGCACTTTTAAGGAGAAAAATATGTTGAGTGATGTCGAAATCGCAAGAAACGCCACCCCCATTCCCGTGACCGAAATCGCGGCGAAGCTCGGTTATGCCGCAGACGATTTGGAATGCTACGGCAAATACAAGGCAAAGGTCCCTCTCGCGGAAGGGAACAAAAAAGCCAAACTCGTGCTCGTCACGGCGATGAACCCCACCCCTCTCGGCGAAGGCAAGACCACGGTCAGCATCAGCCTTGCAGACGGTATGCGCAGGGAGGGAATGAACGCCTGCCTCGCACTGCGCGAGCCTTCGCTGGGACCCGTATTCGGCATAAAGGGCGGCGCTTGCGGCGGCGGTTACGCGCAGATTATCCCGATGGAAGACATAAACCTGCATTTCACGGGAGATTTCCACGCCATAACTTCCGCCAACAATCTGCTCTCCGCGCTCATAGACAATCACATAAAATTCGGCAACGCTCTCGGGATAAAGGAAGTGATTTGGCGCAGATGCCTCGACCTCAACGACCGCGCCCTGCGCGTGGTGGAAGTGGGGCTGGGAGGAAGCGCGAACGGAGTGCCCCGCACGGACGGCTTCGTCATCACCGCCGCAAGCGAGATAATGGCGGTGCTCTGCCTTTCCTCTTCCCTCGCCGACCTCAAACGCAGGCTCGGCAACATCGTCGTCGGCTACGGTGCGGACGGACGTGAAATCCGTGCCCGCGACCTCAGAGCGGAGGAGTCGATGACCGTACTGCTCCGCGACGCGTTGCGCCCCAACCTCGTCCAGACGCTGGAAGGCACGCCCGCATACGTTCACGGAGGTCCCTTTGCCAACATCGCGCACGGGTGCAACAGCATACTCGCCACGCGCGCCGCGCTCACGCACGCGGATTACGTCGTGACGGAAGCGGGTTTCGGCGCGGAACTCGGCGGAGAGAAATTCCTCGACATCAAATGCCGCAAAGCGGGGTTGTCACCCGACTGCATAGTGCTCGTCGTCACGGCGAGGAGTCTGAAGTTCAACGGCGGCGTGCCGAAGGAACACGCCTCGGAAGAAAACGTCGAAGCGCTGAAACGCGGGTTCAGCAACGTAAAACGTCATCTTAACAACCTGAAACGGTTCGGAAGCAGGGTTGTTGTGGCGATAAACAGATTTGCCGCCGACACGGACGCGGAGCTTGAAGCGCTCACCACGCTCTGCCGCGAATGCGGCGCGGAAGCGGTGCTGACGGAAGGCTTCGCAAAGGGCGGCGAAGGCGCTCGCACACTCGCCCGAAAGGTGGCTGAGATGTGCGCCCTCGAAAACAACGGCGTGAATTACGCTTACGCGGACGACGACCCGGTGCGCGCCAAAATCGCCGCCGTCGCGCAAGGCGTATTCGGCGCGGCGGATGTGACTTACTCTCCCCTCGCGCTCGAACATCTCGCCAAAATCGAAAGCAATCCCGAATATGCCCGCTTCCCCGTCTGCATAGCCAAGACGCAGTATTCCTTCTCCTGCGACGAAAAGGCGCTCGGCGCGCCCGAAGATTTCGTGTTCGAAGTGCGCGACGTCATCCCCCGTGCGGGAGCGGAATTCATAGTCGTCATAGGCGGCAATATGCTGCTTATGCCGGGGCTGGGCGCGTCCCCCAACACCGACCGTATAACCATAGACACAAAAACGGGAGAGATAAACGGTCTGATGTGACCCCGCCCGCGGGTGTCCCGCCGCGTCGCCATCGGCGGAGCAACGCCTGCGGCGGACGCGACTTTACGGACAAGCCGGCAAACGCGGGCAAGCCGTTATACACCACGCCGTATGCCCTGCCGTATGCCGTTTTGAAACGCACCGTCCGCAAACAAAAAGAGCGGCAGACTGCCGCTCTTTTTTTGTGTCCGCAAAGCCGGAACGCTTATTTCTTTTTCTTGCCGAAGAAGAAGGACGCGACGCCGGAAAGTCCGCCGACAATGCCGCCCACGGCAACGAGTGCCGCGCCCGCACCGATGACGGGTTTAATCGTCGCATCGCCCCATTCGCCCATCGTTTCGCCGAGGTCGAGAATGGAACCCGTAAGCGCAATCGCTATAATGCCGGAAATGAGTGCGAGCACACCCGCAATCATAACGACAAAGCGCAGGAAGCCGACGTTGACAAACAGGCTGAGCGCGCACACGACGGTGGCTACCGCCAGAAGCAGCACGGTGAGAAGACCGAACGCGGCAATGGCAACATATTTCTGTCCCATCTCATAGGGCGCTTTCAGCTCGTCGAGAGCGTCACCTTCCAACCCTGCTTTTTCAGCTTCGTCTATGAGCTGCTTGTAGTAATCCATACTTTCTTTGAACTCGTCGGCAGTCACGGTGTCGAGAATGTCACCGAAAGACATCCCCATATCCTCCGTCATAGAATCCGCCATATCGCCGAACATACTGTCTTTGATGTCATCGCTCACTTTGACATCCGTCCAGTTGTCAACGGAAAGACCTGCAATCGCCAGCACGAGGCAGACGACGAGCAACCCGAGCACAATCAGATTGACCATACTCAATTTTCCCTTTTTAGCCATAACAATACTCCTTTTTATCCCCGGTCAGCCGAGGCTTGATAATATAATTTTACCAAAACATTTTACAGGTGTCAACAAACAAATATTCCTGTAAAAGAGTTCCGCTTGCAACGGGAGAGCGGCGGAGGGCGGTATTGACATCTGTCGCAAAGTCTGCTAATTTCTCTTTATGGGTCCGACGCTTCGGACCAAAGGAGGCATTTATGTCAAAAACCGGCAAAAAAGCAGGAATGCTCGGAATAATTATGGGGCTTGTCGTGCTCGCAATGTGCGCCATCTCCGTCACGGGGCTTGCGATTGACGAATGGACGGCGGTCAAGGCGGAGTCCGACCTCATCGACCTCGAAGAATTCGACCTCGACAGCTACTCCACGTCGTTCGGCGATTACAGCGACGCGGTCATCGGCGAAGACGGCGAAAACATCGAAGACATAGAGATTTCCTTCGACAGGGACAACCCCGCCGCGATGCGCACGGCTATGGTGGTGTTCGGCTATATCGCGGTCATTGCGGTGTGCGCGCTCGCTCTGCTCTATCTGCTCAAAATGGTGCTCAACTTCGGTCTGATGCGCTTCCTCACGGGGCTTGTCGGCATAGTGACCCTCGCGGCAGGCGCGGTGCTCACGGGTATGACCGTCGCCTACTGCAACAGCGTCATAAGCATCGACATTCCCCTGCTCGGCAGCGCGGAATGCGTGCTCGGAATCGGCGCATACCTCACCTGCATAGGCACGATGGCGGGCGGACTCGCCGCAGTCGTCGGAGTGGCAAGGAAATGACTTTCCGCCGACACATCAAAAAGACGGACGCGCAATGCGTCCGTTTTTATTATGCCGACGGGAATTGCCGCGCGCCGACTTAACGCGGCTTGCTGCCGACACATATTCCGCACCTGACAGGTGTCGCGCGGAAAATCACGGATAAAGGCGGCTGACGCCGCCGTTCGGATGAAGAACGAGGAAGCCCCGCACGACAGGGCTCGCGGTGTACTTGGCGTACATAAGAGGTCTGCACAAAACAGTAAGTGGCAAGCGGCTGACGCCGCCGTTCGGATGAAGAACGAGGAAGCCCCGCACGACAGGACTCGCGGTGTACTTGGCGTACATAAGAGGTCTGTCGTGCGGGGCTGACAAAGTTATTCGCCGAACGGCGGCGTCAGATGAGTTTGTCCAACACAGCCGCAATCTCATCCATCTTTTCCGTGGCGTCGCCGCTCCTGATTGAAGAGAGGACGCAGGAATGAAGATGGGCGTTGAGCACTTCCTTGTTGACGCGCCCGAGTATCGCCTGCGCAGCCATAATCTGATTGCTTATGTCTATGCAGTACTTTTTGTCTTCTATCATTTTGATGATGCCTTCAATCTGACCGCCTGCGGTTTTGAGCAGACGGATGAGTTTCGCGTCGTCCCGTTCCATATTCTCTCCTCTCTTTTCAGCCTTCTCTGACTTCCGTCACGGGATAGTCCTGCGCCTCGACCGCCGCTTTCAGCGCGTCCGCCGTCACGCTTTCGTCCGCGGTGACTACCGCGTTCTTTTCTTCCAGCGACACCTCGACGTTTTTCACTCCGTCCACGCCCGAAAGAGCCTTGCTCACTCTGCCCGTGCAATGTGAGCACATCATACCTTCAATGCTCAAAACATATGTTTTCATATTGTTTTCGCTCCTTTTAACATCGTTTATTGCATTCTCCTCATCGGAAGAAATTTCATCTGATATGCCGCCGTCGGCGGTGCCGTCCGCCTTGCCCGCTATGGTGCAGGCTCCGTCCGCGCACTCGGATTTTGCCCGCGTCGGTCTGAAAAATTTGAGCCTGAGCGCGTTGCACACAACGAATATGCTGGACACGCTCATAGCCGCCGCCCCTATCATAGGGGTGAGCCTCACTCCGAACGGAACGTAAAGCACCCCCGCCGCAAGCGGGATGCAGAGCGAGTTGTAAAACAGCGCCCAAAAGAGATTTTCCCTGATGTTGCGCATCGTGCTGCGCGAAAGTCTTATCGCGGTGACTACGTCGAGAGGGTCGTTTTTGACGAGCACCACGTCCGCGCTCTCCACGGCTATGTCGCTGCCGCTGCCTATCGCTATGCCGACGTCCGCACGCGTGAGCGCGGGCGCGTCGTTTATGCCGTCGCCGACCATAGCCACCCTGCCGTCTTTTTGCAGTTCGGCAATCTTCGCTTCCTTGTCGCCGGGGAGCACTCCCGCAAACACTTCGTCGATGCCCGCCTGCGCCGCTATCGCTCTTGCGGTGCGCTCGTTGTCGCCCGTGAGCATAACGGTGCGCACCCCGAGTTTTTTCAGCTCCGCCACGGCGAGCCTGCTGTTGGGTTTTATCCTGTCCGCCGTGGCGATGAGCCCGACGTACTTCCCGTCGCGGGCGACGAGCAGCGGAGTTTTGCCCTCCTCCGAAACGCGGGCGAGTTCCGCGCCGTATTCGGACTCCTCCGCGCCGCTTTCGCGCATAAGCGCGGCGTTGCCCACGGCGTAACGCGCTCCGTTCACCGTCGCGACCACGCCCATACCGGGCAGCGTACGGAAATCCTCCGCTTCCGCAAGCGGTATGCCCTCCGTTCTCGCATAGGCGACGACCGCCTCTCCGAGGGGATGTTCGCTCCTGCTCTCTATCCCCGCCACAACGGAAATCAAATCCTTTTCGCGCAAGGTTATCTCGGCGACTTCGGGCGCGCCTTCCGTGATTGTCCCCGTCTTGTCGAACACCGCGTATTTCACGTTGTGCAGAGTTTCGAGCGCTTCTCCGCTCTTGAACAGCACTCCCCTTTCAGCGCCCTTGCCCGTGCCGACCATTATGGCGACGGGAGTCGCAAGTCCGAGCGCGCAGGGGCAGGAAATGACGAGCACGGAGATTGCGCAGGTGAGCGCGTGTTCGAAGGCGTATCCGCCCGCAAGCCATCCTATAAACACAACGAGGGCTATGCCCATAACAACGGGCACGAACACGCCCGCTATCTTGTCCGCCGTCTTCGCAATCGGCGCCTTGTCCGCGCCCGCGTCTTCCACGAGTTTGATTATTTTGGCGAGCACGCTCTCTCCGCCGACTGCGGTCACGCGCGCGGTGACGTATCCCGTGCGGTTCACCGTGCCGCCTATGAGCTTCGCACCCGCCGTCTTTTCGACGGGGACGCTCTCCCCGCTTATCGCGCTCTCGTCCACGAAAGCGTGACCGTCCGTGACCTCCGCGTCGGCGGGCACGGCCATCCCCGCCTTGACGACCACCGTATCCCCCGCCGCAAGCGTTTCGCTGTCCACTTCGACTTCCTCTCCGTCACGGAGCACAATCGCCCCCTTTGGCACCAGCCCGCGCAATTTGTCGAGCGCGTCGCCCGTGCGGCGCTTGGAGAGGCTTTCGAGATACTTGCCCACGGTGACCAGCGCAAGTATCATCCCCGCCGACTCGAAATAAAGGTCGTGGAGATATCTCTCCACAAGCGCGGTGTCGCCCGCCCCCAATCCGTAGCTCATACGGAATATCGCGAATATGCCGTAGATAAGGGACGCCGCCGCCCCCACCGCTATGAGAGAATCCATATTGGGCGACAGCGTGAAAAGCCGCTTGAAACCGTTGATGAAATAAGACCTGTTGACGTAGAGTATGGGAGTGCAAAGCAGAATTTGCAGCAATGCGTAGGACACCGCGTTCTGCGTGCCCGTAAGGAAGGACGGCAGCGGCGCGCCGAACATATGCCCCATTCCGACATACATCAGCACCACCATAAAGACCAGCGACACGATGAGCCGCGTCCGCATTTCCTTCGTCGCGGAAGCGCGCTGCTTTGCGCGTTCGCCTGCGGCGGCCTGAGACGCCGTGCGCTCCTCCGCCCTTTCGTCCTCCGCCTCCGCGCCGTAACCCGCCTTGACGACGGCGTCCACAATGTCCTGCACTCCGAGTTTGCTTTCGTCGTATTCGGCGGTCATCGACCCCGTCAGCAGATTGACTGACGCGCGCTTTACGCCGTCAAGTTTGCCGACGGCACGCTCGACGTGCGACGAACACGCCGAACAAGTCATTCCCGTAACGATGAATTTCCGCTTTGTCAAATTTCCGCCTCCGTCGCGCCCGTCTTGCATTTATTGTACCTATACATACGCGCGAACACCCCACGGGGGTGTGGTCACATCTTATTTTATCCGACTTACGCATTTTGTCAAGAAAAAGAGATATCATACTTTCCGCACTCTGCCCGCGCGGACCGCGCGACAAAACGTGCGCCCGCGCGCTTTCAGAAGTCGGGCGCACAGTCAAAACGGACGGGACGTTTGCGGACGGGAAAGTCGCCTGCCGCGCCTCTTGTGTTCCGCTCTCTCCGTCGGCGCGTTCCGAAACGAAAGCGCGCGGCAGTTGCCGCGCGCCGTATCTTCCGTTTTCGCCGCCGTCAGATGAGCCAGCGGTAATAGATGTAAGAGAAAAAGTTGATGGGAATGAGGAAAATGGACAGGCGTTTCAGGTTCTGCACGAAACGGCTTTCCCCTTTTTCGACCTGCGCCAGATGTCTGACTTTCAAAGACGCGGCAAACTCCGCGGCGTCCGCGCCGCCGAGAGACACCGTGACCATCTTTTTCTCTCCGGGGAGAAGGTCGAAGAAATTGTCGTCGAAAGGCGCGGTCGTAATGTCGGTGTAAAGGCGCACGAAGCGCGCATATTTGTCCGATGAAACCTCAATCACCGCTCTGCCGTCCTCCGTGCCGACGACTTCCGCCCTGACGTTTGCCGCGGGCAGGCGCAGCTTGTTTTCGTTGAAAAACAGCGCGGTGCTGCGCTCCGTTTCCCTGCCGCAGCCGTCCGTGACGGTTGCGACGACATAACATTCGCGCAGTTTTCCCGCTCCGCCCAGCTCTTCGGCGGACAGCAAGCACAATTCCGCATTGAAACCGCTCTCCGCTTCGACGGGGAAACTGCCCGCGTAAACCTTTTCTCCGCCGAAAGACGCGACCTCGACTTTGACGCTCCCCGCGAATTTTTCCGCCGAGTCGTTGACGAAGACGACTTTCATCCCGTTTTTGTCCGCCACGGTCTGCACGTGCACGGGAGCAAAGAAGTGCTTCGCGCGATATTGCAGGCACTTATAGTTGCCGAAATAGTCCACGGACGCCCAGGAACACACTGGCCAGCAGTCGTTGAACTGCCAGAACAGCGACCCGTTGCAACGGTCGGGATTGCGCCGCCAGAATTCCGTCGCGTCGCGCACGCATTCGCTCTGGCAAATCTGCGAAAGATAGACGTAGTCCGAAAACTCTTTGGGCAGGTCGAAGCGCGAGGCGATGTAATACACCATCTTCTTGTTGCCGCTGGCGCACTTCTGGTGCGCGTTGAAGACGGGAGAATCGAGGCTGTAATCTTCGGGCGACGCATAAAAGCGCAGCGTCTTTTCGTCGGGCAGCGACTCGAAGCCGAACTCGCTGCAAAAACGCGTGGGGCGCCTGCGGTAATAATCCAGCGGCTGCAACCCGTGCCATACCGCCCAGAGATGGGTGTCGCCTATCTTGTCGCTCTGTACGTTTTTGCACTGCGACGTGCCGCAGGGGGAAGTGGGGATATATGCCGTATCGCGGTCGAGCACGGCGACCCACTCGGGCAGAATGCGATAGAAAAACTCTTCGTTCCAGCGCATCGATTTGGGATAAAGCGCCCAGAGATTGCTCATCGCCTCTATCTCGTTGTTTCCGCACCAGACCGCAAGACAAGCGTGTTCACGGATACGTTTTACGTTGAAAAACACCTCTTTCTGCACATTTGCGAGAAAATTCGGCTCATAGAACGGATACACCATACAGGCGAACATAAAGTCCTGCCATATCATTATGCCGTAGCGGTCGCAGAGGTCGAGCAGCGCGTCCGACGCATAGTAGCCGCCGCCCCAGACGCGTATCATATTGAAGTTGGCTTCCGCCGCCGCACGGACGTAATATTCCAGCTTCGCGGCGTCGGTGCGGGTGTCGAAACTGTCGAAGGGGATGAGGTTCGCCCCTTTGCAGAACACCCTTTTGCCGTTGACTACGAAACGGAAATTGCTGCCGTACGCGTCAGCGCTTCTGTCGAGCTCTATCTTTCTCAACCCAATCTTTTTGCTCTGCGCCGACACCGTCGTCCCGTTTTCTTCCAGGCGCACCCTGCACTCGTAGAGGGGCTGCTCTTTTCTTGCGGTCATACCGTTCGGCCACCACAGTTCGGGGTCGGGTACGGTGAAACAGAACGTGCTCTTGTCCGCATACTCCCTGCGCGCGGAAAGCACTCTGCCGTCGGGGCACACGAGTTCCGCGGTTAAGACGGGCGCCGCTCTGTCGTTGAGCCTTTCCGCCGCCACGTCGAACCGCACTCCGACCGTCCCGCCGTCATGCGTCTGCGTGACCGCAAACTCGTTTATATGCGCGGCGTTGCGCACGTCTATGTAAATGCTGCCCGTAATTCCGCTCGGAGGAAGCACGGGACCCCAGTCCCACCCGAAATGACTCTGCGGCTTGCGTATGCGGTCTATTCCGTCTATGCCGTTGGGGTTCGCGGGAGTGCGGTAGAGAGCGCGCTGTTCCGAGATGTATTTAACGGGCGAAGAAATTATTATTTCGATTTGGTTTTTCCCTGCTTTCAGAAACTTTTTGATGTCGAATTCGTGCCGCACGTGGCAGTTGTCCGCATACGCCACCGCTTCGCGGTTGACAAGCACCGTCGCAAGCGTATCAAGCTGTTCGCATACCAGCACCAGCCTGTCCGCGGACAGCTCCTCCGCGGTCACGTCGAAGTGTCTGAACCAGCTCCAATCGTTCTCCGCCACCCAAAGGCAGTCCTTTTCGTTGGTGCCCTTGAACGGGTCTTCTATGGCGCCGTTCGCCATAAGGTCGAGATAATTGCAGGAAGGCACTTGCGCGGCGTATTCCATATTGTCCGCGACGTTTTTGAGCGTCCATCTGCCGTTAAGGTCAATCATAAATCCTCCGTGCCGCACGCGTTGGCGCGGCGCGCTTGTACTGCTGAAAAAATGATAACCTTTTTTACCCTCTTTTTCAAGAAAAAATTCTGTCGTTTGCCGCCTGAAAAGTTTTCGCGGCATTTCGGGGCAAGGCAAAAGGCGGAGCGACAGCCGCTCCGCCTCCGCCGAGGTCTTACAGCTTTAACTTTCCGTGGAAAATTTTGTCATCCTTTTGCGGCTTTTTCGCCGAGCGCCCTGCACTCCGCCACCGCCGCCGCGTCGGGCGAACCGTACGCCGTCACGCCGTCCGCAATCATCACCGCGCCGTCATCCTCCGCGCGCTGCTGCCAGATGCGCATCCATTCGCCGTCCGCCCATTCGTACGAACCGAACAGCCCTATGCGTCTGCCCGCAAGTTTCGGCTCCAAGCCCGCAAAGAAAGGCTCGAATTCCGTTTCTTCCAGCTCTTCCGCTCCCATAGCGGGACACCCGAAAAGAACTACGTCGTTGTCCAGCACTCCCGCGTCCGCTTCGGACACGTTGAGCAAGGCGACTTCCGCCCCCGCGCCCTTCGCGCCTTCGGCGACCGCTTCCGCCATCCGTTCCGTGTTGCCCGTTCCGGACCAGTAAACTATTCCGACTTTCATCAACGTTCTCCTTGTGTTTTATTGAAACAGCGTGAGCAGAGGCTGCCCGCTCACAAGTTTTCCGAATACGTTTTCGCAGTAGCTGCGGTATGCGCCGAAGAGTTTCTTTTTCGCGGGGACGTCGGAATAGACTTTCCAATACCCGGCTATGAGCTCTCCGCCGGCGGGGTCGGCGATAAACGCCTTAACGTCGTCCAGCGCATATCCCAAAAACACGCCTATCTCGTGCGGAAACTCTCCCCCGCGGCGTATGCGCGCCCGCAGTTCCGCGACTGCGGAATGCAGGCTCGCGCAGTTGTATCCGCGGCTTTCGAGAAATTCCGCCGTTTCCGCGTCGCGCAGCAGAGCCTCAGTCATCGCGGCGTCGTATACGTAGAAGAGCCTCTTCCCGCCGAACTCGTTCATCTCGGCAAAGCGTATGCCCCTCTCGCGGAATTTCCCGAGACAGGCGCGGATGTGCCGCCTGCAAGCGTCGGGACAGGTGAACAGACTCCCCGCTTTCAGACTGCCGAGAGTAAGGCAGCAGTTTTTGCACAGGCTGTATTCCGCTTCGCTCACGTCACTCCTCCGCTCGCACTTCCGACGAGCCTTGCATTCCGTCCGCGCACTTGGTTCGCATATGCGAACTCACGTCTTTCAAAAAAGAAAGCCTTCGCTTTCCGCACTTTCATCATATGCGACGCCGCGGCGGATTGTCAACGCGATAGCCGCGGCTAACTTCACTCCGCTCCCACCCAACGCAAATCCCCGCCGCACGGGAAAGCCGCCGTTTCTACGCAGTCCGCGTCACGCCACAGA